>WNFS01005275.1_pt1 | contig 10956 bp, 10 predicted proteins | sample 5400141 | NCBI WGS metagenome assembly WNFS01 (sample SAMN13153358, study PRJNA577476) | soil metagenome | isolation source: 60 cm saprolite under Madrone tree | place: USA:California | collected 2016-06-14 | reverse complement strand
CTGGCTCTGCCATCAACGAAATTTCGCGTTCGGTCATTCGGAAGATGAAACCGGCTTCTTCAAGCGAACGAACCAACAATGGGAGCTCCGAGAGTTTTGTCTGTGTTTGATCCAGAATTTCCGAAACCGAGACCGCCGTTCCAATCGGGAGTAAACGACGGAGTACCGCGGTTTGCGAGGACTCACGCACCGATCAACTCCAACGAAAAGTCAATTGCGCGTGCCGAATGCGTCAATTGGCCTACCGAAATGAAATCGACGCCGGTCTCTGCAATCTCTCGGACAGTCTGCAGAGAAACGCCGCCGCTAGCCTCGAACTTTATCCTCGACTTTCTAAGCGATACGCAGGCACGCAAGTCTTTGGGAGACATGTTGTCGAGCAGGATGACATCCACGCCGGCGATATCGATAAATGCACGCACCTGATCGATGGAATCGGCTTCAAGCTCCACTGGAATCCCAGGATGTGCTTCGCGGAGCGCAACTATTGCTGCCTCAATTTTCGGGCAAGCCAACAGATGATTGTCTTTCACCATGATGGCATCGTACAACCCCATCCGGTGATTTCGGCCTCCACCCGCCTTAACCGCGGCTTTTTCCAGTGCCCGCAAACCCGGGGTGGTTTTCCTGGTATCCAAAATTTCGACACCTGTACCTCGCACTGCATCAACGAATTGCGCCGTCAACGTCGCCACCCCTGAAAGTCGCTGGATAAAATTCAAGGCCACCCTCTCCCCGGTCAGGATGCTTCTCGTCGGCCCTTGCAGCCGGATTACTGTATCCCCAGGTGTCAAAAGCGTTCCATCGCCTTTCAGGCGGGTGACTTCCAGGCTTGGGTCGACCTTCTGATAGGTTTCAATCGCCGCTTGCGTACCGGCGACAACGCAATTTTCCTTCGCGAAGATCCGGGCCTTCGAAACGTGTTGTTCTGGAATGAAGAGCTGCGATGTCAGGTCGCCTGGTCCGACATCTTCTGCCAGCGCAATATCAACAGGATCGAAAACTGGAGCGCTCACGTTTGCCTCCTGCTTATGACTCGATGCACTAGTGTACCGTCTCGCATATAATGATGACGTCGTTGGGTTCAAAGTGGGCCGTCGGCAAGGCGCGATCCGGCCCTTCACCTCATCCGGTCAGACCTGTTTCAATGGCAGACTAACGGTAAACGTCGCACCGGCTCCCGGGCTGCTCTGCAGGGCGACAGTCCCACCATGGGCCTGGACGGTATGCTTTACTATCGACAGACCAAGCCCGCTGCCACCGGCATCTCGCGACCTATCCTTGTGAACACGATAAAAACGCTCGAAAAGGTGCGGCTGATCGCTAAGCGGCACACCCGGCCCATCGTCATGCACAGCGACAATCGCTTCGCGACCGTTGCTATGGGCTTCAACCATCACGTTGACACCGGACTTTCCCCCATGCTTAAGCGCATTATCAATTAGATTGTAGATCACCTGCTCAATGCGGAAGGCATCCGCTTCCACCCGAGGCAAATTCTCACGGATGTTAACTTTTACCTTCGCCGCTACCTCGCGAATGCGGGTGTCCAGGCGCTCGATAACCCTGTGAATGCATTCCCTCAACTCGACCGGCTCAAAGTTGAGACTCACCCTTCGAGATTCCAGTTGCGAAAGCGACAGAAGATCTTCAATCAGGATGTTAAGCCTCTGCGCATGTTTGTGCATCGTTTTGAGAAACCGAACATTCGTCTCGGGATCACCTCCCCCCTCGATGAGAGTCTCGAGATAGCCTGTTATGATCGACAACGGCGTGCGAAGCTCATGCGATACGTTTGCCACAAACTCTTTGCGAACCGCCTCAAGCGAGCGGATCTGGCTGATGTCATGAAAAATAACCAAAGCTCCGGTCAATGACTCTCGATCGCGCGGCCGAAGACTAATTGACGTGACCTGAAAATGCTTGAGATTGAATTGGTTTCCTTCTCGTATTTCAGACTGCAATTCGACCGAGCGCGGTTCGTCTGTCTCCAGCGTTTGCTGGATTATTTGGTGCAGCAGATGATTCCGAAAAACTTCCATCACCGTGCGGTCAACCGGTGATTTCGGAAGCCCGAACATGTGTCGCAACCTGTCATTCGTGAGACGAATTCTCAAATTTCTATCGGCAATGAGAACCCCTTCGATCATGCCGGAGAGAATCGCACGGAGACTGTAATCCTCGTCGGCAATACGACGTGAAATCTCTCGATACCGGCTGGCGAGTTCTCCGAGATCCCGATGAATTTCACGCAAGATCCGGGGACCGCGTATTTCGGCCGACAGTGTGCCGTCCGTAAGAAGCCTTCGAACCTCGGCGCGCAAAACCACCATCCGCCGCCAGAATATAAGTGCGACGGTTATGGCGGCCCCCAGCGAAGCGAGCCATACAGCAAGAGAGCCCGTACTCACATCGTTCGGCTAACCAGGAACATGTATCCTTCGCCGCGGACTGTGACAATCCGATTAGCCACCGGCCCCAATTTTTCTCGCAGACGCCTGACGTGCGTATCAACCGTACGAGTATCGATAGCGTTTTCATATCCCCATACGTCCTGGAGCAAAGTCTCTCTCGAGAGAGTTCTTCCACGGCGTTCTACGAGAAGGGCGAGCAACTTGAATTCAGTAGTCGTCAGTCTTAAAGGCCTCCCATTGAGGGCTATTTCGAAATTTCCCTTGTCGATGCAAAATTCGTCAACCGTAACCAGAGAAGGACTCTGAACCGAGCGAAGCCGCCTCAACACGTTCTGGACTCTCAAGACCAATTCTCGAGGGCTGAAAGGCTTTGTTATATAATCGTCGACGCCCAATTCAAGACCCGCGATTCGCTCGGACGGCTCAGCCTTTGCGGTCAGCATCAGAATTGGAATTGTCGAGGTTTGCGTGCTGTCACGCAGGGCCTTGCAAACTTCGATGCCGCTCATCTGCGGCAGCATAATGTCAAGCAGGATAGCGTCCGGCCTCGATTCCCTTGCGGTGGTGAGACCGGAGGGACCAGTTAACGCGATGAGCACGTCAAACCCCGCTCGGTGGAGATGATACCGCACCAAGTCAACTACGTCGGGTTCGTCGTCGACAACGAGAACAATATCCCGCATCGACCTCGCAAACTAGCGGAAGTTTCGCCAGCCATCAAGACAAGTAAAAAAAAGATCCGGGTTGCGCACGCCAAGGAGTAGAAGTCGAGAGATTCGTGCGCAAACCCGAATCGCCTTAACCGCCAATAATAGACAGAGGTTTTCGGTTCACGTTCAAAAGTTTCTTCTTTTTCTGAACTTTTTTGGATTAACGCGGGTTTTGCAAACGGCTCCGAATCCGCTTAGCAAGCCCTTCAAGGGTCTCTAACACATTGGTGGCGTGCTGCTTACATGAAAGCCGAGAGGAATTTTGCGATGAACTGCGTAAAAAGACCCAAAGTCCGGCTTCGATCAGTGAAGGCAAACCAGCAAATACGCCTTCTCCGATCGCCAAATAATCGGGATAACATAGTTTCTGCCCTCCTCCGGGAAGCGGAAGCCGGAATCGTCTTCTGTGGCCACGACAGGCACGGATATCAAGAAATCGCTTCCGAATTCCTCCCGCGCATTTCCGCTGAGTGTATTCGCAATCTCGCCCACCAGATCGCACAACATCTCCCGGGAACTCGGGGACTCATTCAAAAATCCAAGTATGTTTTTCAGCATCAGCCCATTAGCAGTAAAACAAACTGCGCCATGCGTTTTACCGGATATTCCAATGATGCCCGTATATTCCAATAGCGGTCGTTCCACATCCTTAATGAAAGGAGGCTCGATAACGACCCTCTCATCCGCTCTTAAAGAGTCAAAGTAGCGACGGACACCTGCAATGAATACCTGGATATCCTGGTCGTCCATATACCCTTCAATCTTCGATCAGCAATTGGAAAGCTTCTTTCAATTCCGAAGGATTGATTGGCTTGCATAAAAAACCACTAGCACCTCGCTTTATCGCGTCGATGGCCGTCGCTTTGTCTCGCAAGGCCGAAATCACCAGAACACGCGCCTCGGGATTGATTCCGATTATCTTATCCAAACACGTCAAACCATCCATGCCCGGCATCGTGATGTCCAAGGTCACGACATCGTGTAGTTTTGCCGCGTAAAGCTTCACGGCTTCTTCACCGGTTGCCGCTTGATCAACTTCTTTGATTTCTCCGGACTCAAGATCACGTTCGATTGCTCGCCGGACTACGCTCGAATCATCGACAATGAGAAGTTTCATGCCACTGGGATTTCTAACCGAAACTCGCAATATACACCCTCTTGGGATGAAACATTTAACACACCTCCCAACTTTGCAATCAAGTCTCTTACAGCGTCCAATCCAACTCCGCGCCCACCATCCGTCGTTGGCCGATCCATCGTAGTAAACCCGGTCTCAAATAAGAGACCCATAAGCTGTTGCCGTGTCCACGCCCCAATTGTTTTCATACTCGCATAGCCGAGTTGTACCGCACGCCGCCGGAGTAGCTGATAGTTAATTCCGCGCCCATCATCACGCACGGTTAAAACCATTCTCTTCTGACCCTCATTTTGAAGATAAGCGCAAATTCGGATTTCGCCGATCGGATGCTTGCCGTGACTCAGTCTTTCGCCAGGCGTCTCAATCCCATGAAGAACCGCGTTTCGCACCAATTGAGCCAGCATGCCAGGCACGTTTTCGCGCAACGGGCTCTTGAACTCAGCCAAACCATCCTGAATCTGCAGATCAACGCGTATCTGTTTGCCGTTTCGCTGAGCGATCTCATCGGCTAACGTAGCCAAAGGAGTGAAATCATTCTGTTCAACACCCCTGGCAGTCTTTCCAAATACCTTCTGCATCGAAAGCAACCTGCCAATCAGGTCATGCGTCATTTCAATCTGGTCGAGCAGCGATCCCAAACCGGTTGTAATCGGCAGGAATTGTTCTCCGGCCACCGATACGCCGGAGCGCACTACTGCTATTTTTTCCTCAATCCGATGGGCCAAATTCTCGAAATAAGAAAGTTGGAGCATCGCCGCGTTTCCTTTGATCAGATGTATTGACCGGGAGATCTTTTGCAATAGGCGTAGGTAGCGATCAGAACGTTCGGTACTCAACTCACCAGCGTGACTTCCGAACTGCTCCGCTTCCAGGAGACTTAGCATCCCGGTAATTTCAGCCTTGGTATGATTAAGAAACTCTCCGAGAATAGGAGGGTCCAAATGCATGATGCCAAAAAGCATCTCTATTTGGGTTTTTGCCTTTGCCTCGTTCTCCTTGATTTGCTTGGTCAACGCGATGCGTGAGGTTGAATCGAGAACGGTGACCATTATTTGCGTAGGCTTGCCTCCCTCATCGACGCGATTGAACCGAAATTCCAAAAACTTGCTGCGCTGCGCGCCGCCGGGTTGAGTAATCCGGAACTCCACTTCTCCCAGCGGATTGGTCTGCTGTATTAGCTTTTCCTTGATCCGGGGATTCAATACTAAGTCAAGGTAGTGCTTGGTAGCTAGTAGAGTCTCCTCGCTGATTACCGGCTGTAAAGCCGCACTCGGTATGGGACTCAGCAGGTCCAGGAACGCCATCCCATCGATCTTCCGTTGAAAGATCGCTTCCGTTATTTTCGAGTAACCAGGTTGAATGATGAAATCGGGTCCCATCAGAAACAAACCCTCATTGACCGTTTCCAGGATCTTGTGAACCTGACGACCCCTCGCCTCTACCTGATCAATCATGTAGTTGAAGCGCTCGGCGAGAAACCCAATTTCGTCTTTGCTCGAAATCGGTGCCCTCGCCGAAAGATCTCCCGACCCAATTTCTTCGGCAGTCCGGACCAGTTGCACAATGGGCCTTGAAAGCACATGGCCAAATGTGAGAGCGGCCAAAATCGCCATGATTAGAATGACAAACCCACCAAACGCTATTAACCGCGTCAGATGAACCGCGGGCGCGAATGCTTCGTCCGTACTTATCGTAACTACCAGTCCCCAATCCAATCCCTGCATGCCAAGCTGTTCGTATACCGCTAAAGATTCGCGGCCCAGATCGTCAAAAAAAGTGACTTCACCCGCGTTTGATAAGGTTTGATCTGAAAAGATATTTTCCACCGCTTTGTTGTGCAGAGGACCACCCAAAATAGAACTTAAAGGCGCGGGTGATCCGTCGGGCGCGAACGCTTTGGTTTTGATCCTTTCGGGCAACTCTTTGACAAAACGGGATTCGGTTCTCAGCCTCATATCTGGTCCGACTATGTAGGCTTCTCCCGTTTCACCAAGGCCAACCGCCGGCCATCTTCCCTGGAACGTAACCAAATCCGTCAGAGTGCTGCTCTCCACCACATGTATCACTACCCCGAGCCGCCCTCCAAGCCGGTTGTTGATTGGACAACCTAGAAACAACATTGGCGCGCCGTTTGCACCTGCATAGCGCCCGATGTCCGTTATCACAACCTCGTCACCAGCACTGCGCTCTCCCGACGCGATTGATCCATACCATGCGCCGAGAAACACCTTCTTCAGTTCAGATTGTTGGCGCCAGCCTTTGAAAACGTTTGTTCCAAAGTCCCAGCTTTTTTCGAACGTGTAAACAACATTCCCAAGATCGTCTACCAGTATTAAATCAAAGTAGTTGTTTCTCCGAACAATGGTTTCAAACAACCCATGGTATCGGTCCATCGCCCTCGCGAACATTGTTTTCGCAAATGCATTCCTGAATTCCGTCGATAAATTGCTGTTCTTGGAAATGTCCGACACCGAGTTGTTTTGAAACTTATACCCGACGCTCGCCGGATTACTGACAATGTAAACGTATTGTAATAGCATCGCTGCCGGACTCAACTCAGCGAACTCATCAAAACCTGCAACCTGTTGGCCCAACGCTCGAAGATTGGCTATGGGTCCCTTTTCGTATGCTTCCCGTAGATTCTGCCGAACTTGCTCAATAAAGGCTCGATCTGCCTTGAAGCCCGCAGCGTCGAGATCCTCTATCAGATGCTCGTAACCCGACGACAATTCTGTCACCGCATAACGAATTGTCTGTAATTCGGATTGGGCCGTAATATCACGGCGCTGATCAGTAAAAAAAGTGTTAATAGATTGCGATAAAGACGTCATCAATGACCTAAATCCGTCCAACCGCGCAGACCGAAGCGCTACGGCCGACAGAAAGAACGCCGTCACCGTGAGAGCGGCCAGGATCAGAAAGCCGATGCCGGTCGTAAAAACAAGCAATTTGGAACGAATCGTCAAGCCTCGTGAAGACAACGGTTCGGCTTCCTCGGGCTTCTCGATTGGAGCTTTGGCACTCATCCGACTCTTACCTGACGTAGTCAGCGGGGCTCAGTTTCTCGACGGGCACGGCCTTGCCCCCTTTGATCTCCGTCAGAAAGACTTGATGGCTCCCCTGCCGAATGTTTGAGCCAAAGCGAATTCGAAGCGTCTTGAAATCTACATCCACACCTTCGAGCGCTTGCACTAACTTCTCTTCTGTCAACTCCGGACCGGCAGCCCGCAATGCAGTGAGCATAACAAAGCCATTAAGATATCCCTCGAGCCCCATATAAGTAAATTCCGTTGATCCAATGGCTTGCAGGTCATTTTGATAGTCGCGGACGAGCGGCAACGAGCCGTCATAAGGGGAGGGTACCACCTGCGAAATAATTACCCCTTCGCCAGCCTCACCAAGGTAGTTTGCGAGTGGTTCGGTACCGACCGAAGAAACATTACAAAAGACCGTGCTTTTCAATCCCAGTTGCTTGGCTCCGCGTATGAAATCTGCACAAGGTTTATAGGTCCCAAACAGTAGCACGGCCTCGGGTTTACTCTTCGCAATATGATAAAGCGCGTCTTGGGCCCTGACAGAATTTCGAACGTAACCTCCTTCGCCAACCAGTCGGAGCCCTCGGCGAAGTAACACGTCGAGAACAGCCGCGCGTCCCGCATCACCATAGCTGTCGTCCTGACGGAAGAGCGCGATCTTCTTTACGCCTAGATCGGCGATCAGATGCGACACCAGCATTTCGACTTCGTCTTCATAGCTCGCGCGCGTATTGAAGACATAGGTCTGAATTGGCTGTCTAAATATTTCAGCGCCCGAGATGGGGCCAAGCAGCACGATGTTCGATTCGCTCACCATAGGAAGAACAGCGCGGGAAGTCGCTGTTCCGAGAAAGTTCAAAAGCGCGAAGACTTTGTCATGATCGATGAGGCGCTCCGTATTGCTCACGGCTTCGATCGGTTCATTGCGGTCGTCGTAGCTGATTAAAACCACCTTACGCCCTGAAACCCAGCCCTCTCGATTCGCTCGGGCGAAACACGCCAGACACCCTTGTTTCACAGCGGTGCCCAGGAAGCCGAGCCGCCCGGTCTCCGCGCTGGACATTCCCAGCTTGATCTCGTTGCCATCGACGACATGGACACGAGACAAAAATTGTGCGTCTGCCCGCTCACTTGACATGAACCCTGTCAAGATGCCGGCCACTAGAAGAGTCACGAAATCGATCGATATAAGTCGTCCGTCCACACACCTAAGTCTCGCGGGTCGACCGAAGGTCGCCCCTCAGCATATCGCTTTACGCAAGATCAAAGCAGGACCATAGATGATGACGACTTGAATGCAATTTTTCTTGGCGGGACGGCTAAATGCGCCCGTCATAAGGGTTTGCATTGGAGGGCCGACCTCGTTATATCACCTTATATCACCTGCCCGCTCGTCCCTTTTGCCGGGATTCGCGGGCCGAAAATCTGTTTGGCGGAATTCGAACTTGCGCTAGTTTTGGACTCGCCTCAAAAATGGTGGTCGTAGCTCAACGGTAGAGCCCCGGATTGTGGTTCCGGCTGTTGCGGGTTCGAATCCCGTCGGCCACCCCACCAGGCTCCTCTGGAGGAAACACAAATGTCTAACCCCTCGGATCATGAGCCGCACGGCATGCACCAGACGAAGAAGGCTGCCGCCAGCGGCTGGATCGGCTCGGCGCTGGAGTACTACGACTTCTTCATCTATGCCACCGCGGCGTCCCTGATTTTTCCGCAGATCTTCTTCCCCTCGGAGAACCCCACGGTCGCCATCATCGCCTCACTGGCAACCTACGGCGTCGGCTACGTAGCCCGGCCTGTTGGCGCCTTCGTCCTCGGGCACTGGGGCGACACCCACGGCCGCAAGTACGTGCTGATCTTGTGCATGTTCCTCATGGGTTTCTCGACGATGGCCGTCGGAATCCTGCCGACGTATCAGCAAGTCGGCATACTAGCTCCGGTGCTTCTCGTCCTCCTCCGTCTCATCCAGGGCTTCGCGGTTGCCGGAGAGATCTCGGGCGCCAGTTCGATGATTCTCGAGCACGCTCCCTTTGGTCGGCGCGGCTATTTCGCCAGCTTTACCCTCCAGGGCGTACAGGCCGGGCAGATCTTAGCCGCGGCCGTGTTCCTGCCGCTCGCGCATTACATGTCCAAGGAAACGTTCAACTCCTATGGCTGGCGGATCCCCTTTCTCCTCAGCGCCTTCGTCATCGTTGCGGGCTACATCATTCGCCGCAAGGTCGAGGAAACTCCTGCCTTCTCAGAAGAGGCTGAGCATGGCGAGATCCCGAAGTCGCCGATCATCCAAGCCGTCCAGCTCAGCTGGAAGGACATACTGCGGGTCGTCTGCATGGCCCTGATGAATGTTATTGCGGTGGTCGCCGCGATTTTCGGCGCCGCCTACGCGGTTCAGCCTATCTCTATGCTATCAGCATCCACAACGTGTGGATGGCCATAGTCATGTCGCTGCTCATGTGGGGCGTCGTCTACCAAGGCTACAACGCCGTCTTTCCGAGCTTATTCCCCGAACTCTTCCAAACCAAGACCCGAGTCTCGGCGATGGCCATCGGGCAGAATATCGGGACTACCATCACTGCCCTGCTTCCGGCGCTCTTCGCAACCGTGGCGCCGCCCGGCTCGACCAACATCCCGCTCACCATCGGTGCGATCACCTTCGGCGTGACGGTCATCGCGGCGGCCGCTGCCATGAGTGCCCGGGAGACCTATCGGATCCACCTCAATGACCTCGGCCATAAGGACGCGGTTCCCGTAAACAAGCGGGATTACGACCGGATGCGGGCGCAGATCCTTGCCGGCGCTAAGATCGGTTAGCTTCGTTAGGATAGATTTGTGACCTCGAGAATCATCTCCGATACGCCGGGCGTGTTTGCTCAAACTTTCTCGGTCCCGGACCATGCCATCGATGAACTGGGACATGTCAGCAATCTGAAGTATCTTGCCTGGATGCAGGATATCGCTATCCAGCATTCAGCCGCGCGAGGCTGGCCGGTGGAACGTTATCTTGAGAACGGAGCGGTTTGGGTTGTGCGCTCTCACTTCATCACCTACATCCATCCAGCTTTCGCCGGCGAAACGATTACGCTTCGGACCTGGGTTGCCGAATTTCGACAGCGAAGCTCGTCGCGCCAGTATCTGGTCCGGCGAACGAACGACCAGCGAGTGTTGGTTGAAGCTGAAACTGTTTGGGTTTATGTGAATCGCCAAAGCGGTCGGCCACAAAGGATCCCCGATGAAATGCGAGCTGCGTTCGAGGTGGTCTCGGTGCACGCTTGAGGATGGATGTATTGCAACGCGAAAAGCCGCTCTTTGCCCCGAAGTTATGCACCTGGATCGGTCTCAATCCGAGTGTTGCAGACGAAACTAGGCTCGATCCGACCCTTCGACGCATCCGCACCCTCTCCGCCGCATGGGGATACAACGGGTTCATCATGACGAACCTCTTCGCCCTGGTCTCAACAGATGCGGATCAACTTTACTCAGAAGCGGATCCTGTCGGTCCAGAGAATGATCGGTATATCCGTCAGGCAGTTCAAGAAACCGGGGTGGTGATTGCAGCCTGGGGCACGGTTGGCGGCCATCAAAATCGGTGCGCTGCTGTTTTAAAGATGATCTCGGGAGTTAAGATGCTTTGCCTCAAAAAAACCAAGGATGGCTATCCGACC
>WNFS01006529.1_pt1 | contig 10957 bp, 9 predicted proteins | sample 5400141 | NCBI WGS metagenome assembly WNFS01 (sample SAMN13153358, study PRJNA577476) | soil metagenome | isolation source: 60 cm saprolite under Madrone tree | place: USA:California | collected 2016-06-14 | reverse complement strand
TCCGGCAGCCACGTGGGGCACCACGTGTACTGGCCCAGCGAAAAGACGCCGTTGACGCTGCATACGAGCAGGAGCAGCGACAAATCATGCGTCCAGAGAAAAAGGACCGGCGTCAGGAGAAGAGCGAGGGCAAACCAGGCGATGGTGACAGGCTTACGGCCCCACGCGTCCGCGCAGAAGCCGAGTCCAATGTATCCGCATATCGCACCCACGTTGTAGCACATGCCTGCAACACTCGCCCATCGCGCCCCGGGAAGCCCTTGCATGGCCGCAACTGAAGAGACGTACGCCTGCACCCAGCTTGAAATGCCCCACCACGCCAATGTTGTCGTGGTAGACATCAGCAGCGCGATAATCGTCAGCCGCCGCGTTCGTGGATTCGCAAAGAGCTCGACAAGAGTGAACCGAGCCAGTTGCCGGGAAGCCTCGTCGAGCCGTTCCCCGCGATTCTGCGCCGCGGTAACCTCGCGCCGCCGCCGATCGGACTCGGTCCATTTGTCCGATTCAACAAGACCACGCCGGATCCACCAGGTGGCGAATGCCGGAAGCACCCCGATAACGTACATCCAGCGCCACGCCGAAGGTCCGAGGGCGCTGATGAAAAACCACACGCCTGACGCGCAGAAGAACCCGATGCCCAGTCCGCACTGCATCAGTCCGGCGCCCTTGCCCCGGTGTTCGGCCGGCCACATTTCCGCCACCATTGATGTACCCGTACCCCACTCCGCGCCAAGCGCGAGACCAACGATGAAACGCAGAGCCACGAATGACGGCCAGTTCCAGGCCAAAGCTGTACATCCGGTGACCAGCGAGTACGCCAGGATGGAATAGATCAACGTTCGCTTGCGACCGATATAGTCGGCCAAAATCCCGCCGGCGATTCCACCAAGTCCCCATCCAAGCAGGGTGACCGCAATCGTCAAGCCTGCATAAAACGGAATTGCCGGATGGCTCTCGACGGGCAGGAGCTGTTGAAAGGTGAGACCGGCTGTGAGGATCAGGGCGTACGTCTCGTATCCATCGAACAGCCAGCCGAGATTGGCGACGGCCAGTGTGTTCCACTGTCGCCGGTTGAGCACGCGATACCAGGGCACAGCCGGAGCATTGATTTCCTCAGAGAACCGCGTGTTGGGCAAGGATCACTCCAATTTGCCGCCCAATATCCCCCGCTTTATGAGATCCAGGCGTTGTTCGTCGTCGTGGCTTGCGATGATGAACAAATTCTTTTCGGTCTTGTAAAGACCATTCAACCAATTCAATTGGGCGGTGAGCGCGTTTTCATCTTCCTGAATCCAGGGTGCGTCTTTTCCTCTTACGTTCCGGACTCCGTCCATATGCCATGCGGTGTCACCGATCAAAAGGTATTCTCTGCCGGAACCCAGGACGACATAGATCATTTGCGACCCCGGAGTATGTCCAGGCGCTTTGATGAGCACCATGCCAGGTCCAAAAGGCAGATACTTCTCATAGTCGACGACGTTGTAGCGGCCTGCCGTTTCCGGTGTGAGCTTGATTTCCGGCATTTGCGGGTTCTTCAGCAGCGTCTGGACCTGGTCGCGGGTCAGGATCGTCTTTGAAGCGAGTTCACTCGCGAACGGTGTATGAATGACTCCCGCAACATGGTCACCGTGTTCGTGAGTGACGATAATAGCCCGGGCGCCGCCGACGGCTCGCTCGACTTGTTTCGCCGATTCCGGATCGTAAGGTTCCACCACGCCACGTCCGAAAAAATTGTGAACCTGCTGGTCCATACCGGAATCGACCATCACATATCCGTCGCCATAGACAACCTGGAAGACGGTTCGGGCCTGCACGCTGGGCTCGTCAGGCGCACCCTTCACAGAAAATTTCTTGGCCCGGCGGCTTTCCGCAAACTTCAGGACGTTAATGCGCAGCGGCGCCCTGCCCGGGATCATCCTGGACACGTGCCGTATTTGATCGATGTCTGCTGTCCAGACCTGCTCTTTTTGCGGAGTGATAAAGAGAAGCAAGTAGTTCCGTTCCCGCAGAGTGGTGATCTTAAATGACTGTCATGAGGATTGCTGCTCGAGGTAGTCCTTAATTGAAGGATGTCCGCCATACTCTGCCCACCCGGCGGCTGTTCCGCCGACTTTGCTGTCCCTGATGGTCACGTCTGCGCCCTCGCGAATGAGAAACTCGACCATCGCTTGATGGCCGTTAAGCGCCGCATAGTGCAAACCCGTGCCGGAATAATCAAAGCCTCCCGGAATGACGTTGATTTGTGCGCCCTTTCCTAAAAGAAGTTGTACGGCAGGGATGTGGCCGTGCATGCAAGCGTAGACGAAGGCATTGTTGAGAATGCCCTGGCGATCATTCGTCCACGAGACGAACTTTGCCGCCAGTTGTTGCCTGCCGGCGGCGTCGAAGTTCGAGCTGTTAATGACTTCAAGGTCTCCCCAGGGCCAATCGATTGTGCCGGCTTCCGGCTTCAGAGTGCCGTCGTTATTGAAAAAACTTTCGATGCGATCCGTGTACCCAAGGCCCGCGGCGATACGCAGGTTGTGAATGGATGCACCGCGACGGAGCAGCAGATCTATCACTTGTCGACTATTCCAGTAGAGTGCCTCCTCTAGAGGCGACCATCCGCCTGAGCCGTTGATGGCCGCGCCGCGCTCAAGCAGCAACCCGGCGGCTTCGACATTGTCGCAACTCCCAGAGGCGGCGAATGGCCCATTCAGGTCGGAGCCCGCCTCAACGAGCAGTCGCACCATTTCAATGTTGTTCGGCGCCTGCCTGCCCTGAAGGACAACACACTGAAGCAAAGTCGGATGACTCGTCGAGGATCGCGAAGTTGCCAACGTCGGATCTTCCCTTATTAGCATGCGGAGACGGTTGACATCGCCGAGTTTGATGGCAACTACCGCGGCATGAAATTTGGCGTCCATAAAACTGTCATCTCTTGAAGCATGGATTACGCGTTTATGGCGGCAACAGAACCGCCACGTCCTTGTGCAGGGCGGCAAGACCGGAGTCCAGCGTGGCCAGGCGGCTATTGCGCCTGCGGGCCAGTTCAGCCAGCCACGCGTCGGTTACCTGAGCGCTGCCCTGCAGGTTTCGGTGCGGCACGTTTAGAAAGTTCAATGAATCGCCCCACCATTCGTGCTTTGGATGGGCTGCCACTTCGCTCAACGATCGCCAGGCTGCAGCAGCACTGCCGTCGACGGCTGTCTGCATATGCACGCGGAGAAGTGTGCCTTGGGTGAGCACACATGTGGCGAAGCGGTCTCGCCTGAGCGTCGCAAACCAGCGATGAACGCGGTCGTGATGCACGTGGGAGTCGATAAGCAGCGCTACCAACACGTTGCCATCCAGCAGCCACTTCACCTTTCGTCATCCTCCACCTCGATCTGGCGCACAGTATCCGCTGTGATGGGTTTTCTCCCGCGGGAAATCACGAAGCGGTTGCGCTTCGCGGGCCGGGCGGAACGTCGCGAACCCTCTTTCGCGGCCCCGGGCAAGGACCGGCGCAACAATCGGTTCACGGCTGTGCTGATACTGCAATCCTCCGCTTTGGCGAGCGACTTTGCCACGCTATATAGATCGGGTTCAAGGTTCACGGTCAGTCTCATGTCTTCCAGTCTGGTGCAGTGGTGCAGTGGTGTCAAGGCTGCGGAATGTCGAATCCGGATCTTAAGAGTTAGCAGGTTGCGGAAAAACTCTGAATCGCGCCTGAACCCAACTGTAGCGGCGCTGTATAGACCGCCGCTGCAGTTCGGTCTGCCCTTTGGGGGCATTTTTCCGCAACCGGTTAGGGGTCTGCCCGAAGCGGGTCAGACCCCATTCTTGAGTTATCGGTTGACCACTTGCACTTGTAATTGAGCACGTCCTGACTCCGTAAAGGTGCCGTCCAGGACGAAGCCGACGTTGATCGGCGGCCCAGTGATGGGTCGCACGCGAACCGAGACGATATGAGTGCCAGACGCAACTGGGAAGCTGGCAGCAGTGAAACCCCAGCTCTCGCTCTGGGCTTGCTCGACGCCGTCCTGCGGTAAGCTCGGATGCGGAACAATGCTGATACGTTGACTCGGATTCCCCATGGGGTTGCCATCGACGACGACAGCGACGTCCATTACCGACCCTGCGCCGCCCGGGCCTTGGGTAGACGTGATTCCGCCGTAAGTCGAAATCACCAGGAAAGCCGAATCTGCCGTAACCGGAACCGTTAGTGTCGCGATCGTGAGGGTTTGTCCCGCGCTCAGAACTACAGGAGCACCGGCTGTTTTCCTGACGTCCTGTCCCGTCGTTCCTTCAGGCCCTGTGGGTCCACTAGGTCCCGGCGGTCCGGTAGCTCCGGCGGGTCCCGGCGGTCCGGTAGTGCCGGCGGGTCCCGGCGGTCCGGTAGCCCCGGCGGGTCCCGGCGGTCCGGTAGCCCCGGCAGGTCCCGGCGGTCCGCTAGGTCCAGGGGGTCCCTCTGGTCCCGGGGGCCCCTGCGGTCCAACGGCTCCTGCGGGTCCTTGTGGTCCGCTAGATCCCGCGGGTCCCTGTGGTCCAAGCGGTCCTGGCGGTCCGGCGGCACCCGCGGGTCCCGGAGGTCCGGGGGGTCCGGGAGGTCCGGGCGGGCCGACTCTCCGGTTGTTTCCGTCGCCATTGTTGCCGTTATCGTCGTTCCTCTGACCATTGCTGTTTTGCGTGCTGTTTTGGGCAATTGCCGGTATGACCACGAACAACACACAAAGCATAACGATGATCGCGAGGGCGGCAAAAAGCTTGCGTTTCATCTTTACGCCTCCGATAGCGTCTGCCATCAGCAGATCTCGTTTGCGGTTTCGGTCTACGTTTGGTTGTGTTGTTGGACTTGTCAGTGAAAGGGCTGGACCGCCCCATCCAAGGGAGGTTGCAGAGTGCTCGCTCGCGGAAAAGTACTGGCCGCTACAGCCGTTCCTGCTTACTGCTGCGCGCAACCCCTAGCGGCTGGTGAAAATCAACCGCGGTCGTGACGTTAAATCAACTAAAACCGTCCGCACGCTGCAATATTCAGTCTAGGGTAGGAGAAAACGACCGTCAACAGATGTCATCACTCATGCAGAGGCGTGCGCCCCATGTTATAGAATGCCTCCCACCTTTCGATCACATGAGTCAACAATTGTCGGACAGACATGCAGCGTGGATCGTGGTTTTCCTCGTCCTCTTGATCAACGCCGCTGCTTTGTTACCGGAACTCTCGATCAGCCGGTTCGACGTAAACGACTCTGTTTTCCACTACACGATGGCCGACCGGATGGTGCAGGCGTTCGAGCGTGGAGAAAATCCGCTGGACTGCTGGGTCTCCGAATGGACATTGGGATATCCCGTTTCGCGCACCTATCAGCCGCTTGGCCATTTCATGATGGCGGTGCTGTATCTCTCCCTGGCCAAGTCGGTATCGCTGATGACTCTATTCGTGTGGGTTCGATATTTGCTCGTGGTGCTCCTGCCCCTCAGTGTATACGTGGCTGGCCGTCAGCTGCGCATGACTCCAGCCGCTGCGGCGGCATCGGCTTTGATTTCGCCTTTGATTTCCACCAACGGGCTCTTCGGCATCGATTACGGCAGCTTTGTCTGGAGCGGAAGTGGATTGTTCACGCAGGCCATGGCGATGCATTTCTTGTTGTTCGCCGTCGGATTCACCGCCAAAAGCATGCGTAATGAAGGCAGCGGAATTCTCGGTGGCGTGATTCTTGGTCTCACGTTTGTGACACATTTCATCTACGGCTATGTGGGAGCGTTAACGGCCTGCCTGATCGCGGCAGTCCCGAACGCGCTGCCTTTCTCACGGCGTCTTGGACGGCTGCTCATAATTGCCTCTGCCGCGCTCTGCATCTCTGCTTTCGAACTGGTGCCGGCATTAATGGATTCACCGCTGGTGAACCACAGCCGATGGGAACCCGCATGGAAATGGGACTCCTTCGGCGCGACTCGAGTGATGGGGCAACTCGTGAGCGGAGAACTGATGGATTTTGGACGATTGCCGGTACTGACCCTGCTCGTTTTACTCGGTGCCCTGACATGCATCATTCGAGGTCGCCGTGGCACCTCGATGAGTCCAGCCGATATACCTCGAGCGACCCTCCATCTTTTGTTCTACGGAGGATTGCTATGGCTTCTGCTGTTTTGCGGCCGTCCGACGTGGGGTGGATTCTTCAATATCTTTGCCCCGCCGGATATCCAGCTTCATCGCCTGATCGGTGGTGTTCATCTCTTCTTTATTCTAGTGGGCGGTGTCGGACTGGCAACAGTGTGGCGTTGGATCCAGTCGAAAAAATTCATTCCCGGAAATGTGCTCTCGATCGTTTTGACCATCCTTATCCTGTTTCCGGCTATTCGAGAACGCGGCCAGTTCCTGGCACAGAACGGCGAACGGGGTAGAGCGAATCTGGCCGCCTTCCAGTTCGAGCAAGCGTCAATCGACCAGCTCATTTCAACGCTCCGGAATGTGCCGGGCCGGGTGTATCCCGGACTCGCCGCAGGGTGGGGGCGGGACTTTCGCGTGGGAGACGTTCCGATCTATGGCATTCTCGGCACCCATCACATTCCCGCCGTCGCGTTTCTGTACCATGCCATGGCTCTGACGTCGGACATCATGGTTCTGTTCGACGAGCAGAATCGGGCCCATTACGACCTCTTCAACGTTTCCTCCGTGATATCCGACGGCCGGTCCCTGCCGTCATTCGTTCATGAAACGGAGCGGATCGGCAGGTTCCGTGCCAGCTCGGTTAACAGCGGCGGTTATTTCGCTGTTGTCCGGGTTCCTTATGCTGCTGCAGCAAATAAGCAGAATTTCTACAACATTGTGAGCAACTGGCTGCAAAGCGATTGGTTGACGAATCGGACTCACCTGCTCCTCGCGGTCGATGGAAGTGCTCCGCCGAATTTGCCTCGGTTGCCGGGCGGGCAGCAGTTGCCTCCGGTCGCCTCAGAACCGATTCCGGGCACGGTGGAGTCTGAGGATCGGGATGGCGAGCAGTACAGCGCCGTGGTCCAGGTGGACAGCCCGGCATATGTTCTCTTCAAAATGACATATCATCCAAACTGGAAAGCTACGGTCAATGGGCTGCAAGGCAGGACCGTCATGCTGACGCCGGGTTTCATCGGCGTACCGGTTGAACCCGGTAAGCATCGGGTCCAGTTGCGCTATTCACCTGGACCGCTAAAGATGGTTCTGTTGTTCGGTGGAATGGTCTGCCTGGGAGTCATCGGCGCGACGGTGCGGTACTTCGATTTCTTGTAATCGGCGCGTTTGTGGGTCTATCTTCTACCCGTGTCCAAGCTACCTCACGCAGTTTCACTCTCCACGCCAGTCATTCTGTCGATCGTATTTGCCAGCGCGTATCTGGCGTTGGGTCCCGGGTGCTTTTTCAGCGTCGATGAGGTCGTGGTTGAAGAAGCGGCTCAGTCGCTTTATCTGCGCTCCACACTGGAAATTCCGGGTATGAATACCGCGGTTCGGGGCCGGGCCGGAGCATATTACGGCCATCGCGGTCCCGGGCTTGGTTACATCTCGATGCCTTTCGTCACCATCGGGAGCTTCCTGGATAACCGGATCGGATCTCTCCAAGGCGGGACAGCGGCGGGACGCCCGCTTGGCACGCTCGAGCATCCGCTGCGTTGGGGCGGCAGGTTTTCCATATTCGGTGCTCTCGTCACCAACGCTGTCGTCGGCGGACTTACGGTTGCGATTCTTTATCTGATCGCCTTGCGATTCGGAGTGGGACACTCCGTGGCGCTGGCGTTTGCTTGCGCGACAGGTGCAGCGACGCTGCTCGTATCCGAATCCACGCACTTTTTTCAACATCCCCTGGAGACTTTTTCGCTGCTATGCGGATTCTGGTTTTTGTCGGGGACAGACAGGGAAACGCACGCACGACGCGCATGGCTTGGCGGACTGAGCATCGGTCTCGCCATGCTGGCCCGCCCGAACGCCGCACCTGCCGCCGTGGTCATATGGCTATATGGAGCTCTTGTCGCGCGCGGCCAGGCGAAAAACGGAGATCGTGGACCATGGCTTTCCATGGTTGCTAGAAGTGCCGCAGGACCTGCGGTCTCCGTGGTCTTGTATCTGATGTACAACTACGTTCAGTACGGCGACATCTTCAAAACCGGATATGGCGGCGAGAATGGAATTCTTCGTTTTTCGCTGATTGAACCGACTAAGGCTCTGATCGCATATATCGCGAGCCCGGCGCTCAGCGTCTTTCTCTTCGCGCCGGTGATGCTTTCGATTCTCTTTGTCTGGAAGCAGAGTCTCAAGCGCTGGCCTCTGGAAACAAAATGTCTCTTGCTGGCGGCGGGTGCTCATTTTTTCACGATCGCGTCTATACCGGTTTGGGACGGCGCTATTGCCTACGGACCAAGATACGTCCTCGCAGCCATCCTTCTGCTGATGCCGCTGACACTTCCCGCCTTCGAAATGGCATTCAAAGAACGGATCAGAACCTGGCGGATCGCGATGGCCGCAATGATCCTGCTCGGGGTGTTTGTGCAAATAGTTGGCGTGGCCGTCTATGTCGCAACGAACGAGTGGTATTACAACAGCCAGAATATTTACGAGAGCCGCGCATTTCTCTTCCTGCCGGCTGCCTCTCCCGTATGGGTGCAGCTACAGGACCTGTTGGCCGGCCGCAACATCATTCCGTGGGCATGGCGCGCGGTTTCTCAACCCGGGCCCGCACTCGTGCTATTGATCGTGCTGGCCGCGGTGATTGCAGCGGGCACGTGGCTTCTACGAATCGCGCGGAGCCCGGACGGTGGACCGGCGGTTCCCGAGGTTTCCATTCTGACGATGAGTTCGCTAGTCCTGCTTGGATTTTTCGCGACCTCTCCGGTTGTTGCGCCCGTTCAACAAAGAATCGTGGATCATCTCAATGCCGGACTGGCTGCGCAGCAATCAGGGCGTGATGTCGAGGCGGAAGAACTTTATGCCCTGGTTCTAAGCCTTGATCCAGGGAACAAATTCGCGCTTCATAACCTCGCGCTTCTTTATGAAAAGATTGGCAAGACAACGGAAAGCGTATTGCTGTATGAACGCGTCCTGGCATCGGACCCAACCTTCACGCCCTCCGTACGCAATATCGCTCGCGCTCGCTACGACCTTGCCGATTATGAAGGCGCGGTGGAGAATTACCGCAGGGCCGTTGAGCTTTCTCCGTCAGACGATGACCTTCGTACAGATTTGGCGTGGGCACTGCTGAATGCCTCGCGTTTCCAGGAAGCTCGCGAGGTCTGCAACGAGGTTCTGGCGCATGACAGCAGAAACGCCGCAGCCCAGGCAATCCTCGCCCGTTTACCCAACTGACTGCCGGCGTAGCATAACATCGCCTTTGCGGCAGTGTTGGTGTAGGATCTCCCTACTCAGGGGGGAACTAATGGAAAAACGACTTGCGCTCGCCTGGTTCGGCCTTGCAGTCATTATCCTCAGTTTGACCATCGGGGTAGCCGCGGCGCAGAACGCCCCGGCTCCCACGCCGCCGTGCGGTCCGAATCTGCCGGCGGACATTAAGAACGTGGCGAAGGATTCCCGCTGCTTCGAGCTGCGGACCTACACCGTGCGCGAAGGAAGCTCCATCGATCTATTGCACAAGCGATTTCGCGAGCACACGACCGCGCTCTTCAAGAAGCATGGCATGACCATCATCGGCTATTGGCAGCCCGTCGCAAAGCCTAACACTCTGATCTACATCCTTGCTTACAAGGACGCCGCAGCCAGGGATGCCGCATGGTCCGCCTTTGGGGCCGATCCGCAATGGGTCAAAACTCGAAACGAGATGCAGGTGAACGTGCAGGTGGACAATGTGTTCATGAGCGCGACCGATTACTCACCAACCAAATGAATAGATTCGGCAAGTTAAAAAGGAGATCGTCCGTGAAAAATCTCTTATGTGCCATCGTTATTGCAGTCGTTGTGGTCGCCATGTTCCAGGCGCCTGCCGCTGCCCAGACGTTGAAAACCAAGCCAGACTTGAAAGGTCCGATGCCGCGCCTTCCGAACGGCAAGCCCGATTTCAGTGGAGTCTGGGCCAGACCGGGCGCTCAGGATCTGACGAGGACATTCACAAACCGGGATGGAACCAGCAATAAAGGCGAGCCGAATCCGCTTCCGTTCACGCCCTGGGGACAGGCGCAGTGGGACAATTACAACCCTGTAAAGAACGGTGACTATGCGGGAAGCTGTATGCCCTTCGGCTGGGTACGGTCCTTCACACCGCATCCCATGCAGATTCTCCAGAACAACGAGTACATCTCGTTCCTGTTCGAGCAGAGCACCATGTTCCAGGCGGTCAATACCGAGGGGTTGCCCCATCGAAAGGATTGGCCACCAACATGGTTCGGCGATTCCCGCGGCCACTGGGATGGGGACACGCTGGTCATCGAAGTTGTGAACTTCAATGGCTATACCAAACTCGGCACTATCGGTCATCCGATGAGCGACCAGTCGAAACTGACCATGACCTTCAAGCGGCCGGATATGGGGCACATTCAGTTCAAATGGGTTCTTGAAGACTCCAAGAGCTACACGAGACCGGTCAGCAACGACAGAGTCTTCGTGCTCACACCGGATGTCGAGGTCATGGAGTACGGATGCATGGAAGGCAACCTGACCTCTCTGCTCGAGGGCGCGATCACGCCGTGGACGGGACCCAAAGATTCAGACACCAACGTTGTGTACGGCACCCAGCGAGACTGGCCCGCATACGATATGGCCAAGCAGCAGAAACTCACGGGCGTGATCAAGCAAACCATCTACGACAGAAGCAAATATGCCATGCTGAAGCTCCAGGTCGATAACAGGTTATTGGATGTCATCCTGGCTCCACCCGTGCGTATGGACTTCCGCGGCCTCGTGGAAGAAATGCTGAAGCCGGGCGCAACGGTTAGTGTTGTGGCCTATCCGAGCAAACAAATCCAGAATGAGGTTCGCGCGGAAACTCTCACCCTGAACGGAACGACTACCGAACTGCGC
>WNFS01011466.1_pt1 | contig 10959 bp, 5 predicted proteins | sample 5400141 | NCBI WGS metagenome assembly WNFS01 (sample SAMN13153358, study PRJNA577476) | soil metagenome | isolation source: 60 cm saprolite under Madrone tree | place: USA:California | collected 2016-06-14 | reverse complement strand
TCAAAAGGAACGGCGCCGAGAGCGCGAAAAACAGCCACAACGACGTGGTCGAGACCACCCGGACTCCGGCAATATTCAGCAGCGCGCAGACAATTACTACCGCCAAAGCGACCATCACTCCCCGATGCCCCTCGGCGAACCAGGGAAACAAGCGGTCGAGATAGAGCACAAAGAGAGTGGGATAAATCGCCATGTCGAAAATCGAGGCAACCAGCGAAAGCCAGGCTTCCTGGAATCCCCAGAAGTTGCCCATGGCGCGACGGACCCAGGCGTAATAGCCGCCCTCAAAGGGCAGTGCGCTGGAAAGTTCGCCGATCATGAACGCGGTCGGCAGACTCCAGAGAATCGGAGTTAGCAGCAGGATGAGAATAGCTTTGCCGTAGCCGGCGCCGTGCACGATGTCTTCCGTGCCGTACGTGCCGCCTGACACCATAAAGAAGGTGGCGGCGACCAGCGGCCAGAGCGTGAGGCGGGCCGATTTTTTCCGGCTGGGAGCCTTTTCCCGCTTAGAAACTACGGTGGGTGGTTGGGAATTTTGACGCGGCGCGCTAGCTGTTGCCAATTTCGACGGCTTCCTCCTCGGGCGATCCTTGCGCTAACAGAATTAGGCTGGAAGCAAGTTCGCAGCCGTGAGCATACGGCAAATTAGATGCAGTGTAAAAATAATTCTCAAACATTTTTTTGTGGGGTGATACGAAGACAATAGACGCAAATACGATTCAGCGAGTGTGGCTCAGTTTTTTCGAGCTTGGTTTCTTCGAAGATCAGCTCGAATTGTTCCCAGGATTGCGCCAAGGGAGAGACCAAGAGCCAATCCCGATCCGATGCTAAGCATCCATCCGAGCCCAAGATAGGGGAGCCAGAGTCCGGAAAGAAGACCGATCGTCAGCCAATTGCGAAGCCGAGGGGATCGGCGGGCTGCGTATATTTGTTCCTGATGTCGGCCCGCACTAGTCCGAAAGCGACTCCCAGGGCGAGGCCGAGGCCCACTCCAGCTGCCCCCTGGTAAACACTAGATTCCTGGAACAACGTCGATCGCGAATCCGATGGCAAACCAGAGAGGATCTGCAGGCCTTCCTCCAGCGGGGATCAGACCTTGCTCCAGAGCTCAGCGCGGGGGTCTTCCGGATTTAATTTGGCCAGTTCGCGCAGGATTTCTTTGGAGCGCTCGTCCCGGGGCATGGGAACGGTGAGCTTGATCTCAACGATCTCGTCACCACGGGTGCCCTCCTGGGTGGCCGACGGCACGCCCTTTTCGCGCAGGCGCAGCTTTTGTCCGGACTGGGTTCCGGGCGGAATCTTGAGCAAGGTGCGACCGTCGATCGTGGGAACCTCAATCTTGGCACCCAATGCGGCCTCCGTGGCAGACACGGGAACGGTGATGCGAATGTCGTCACCCTCGCGGTGGAAGACCGGGTGGTCCGCAGTTCGGATGATGACGTACAGGTCGCCGGCCGGACCTCCGCGCACTCCTGCATTGCCCCTGCTGGCGATGCGGATGCGCTGGCCATCGCGGGTTCCGCCCTTGATGCGGACCTCGAGTGGTTCCGTGCGCTCCACGGTGCCTTCACCGTGGCATTGCGGGCAGCTAGAGATATTCTTTCCGGTTCCGTGGCAGCGCGGACAAGGAACGTTAAACTTCATACGCCCGCCAGTCTGCGTGACCTGGCCTTTCCCGCCGCACTCCGGGCAGGTGCCCGCGGACTCGATAAAGCCCTGGCCGCGGCAGTGCGGACAGGAATCACGCCGGGTAATATTCAGGCGCATCACGCCGCCACGAATCGCCGTCCAGAAGGGCACGTTGACCTGGTACTCCAGATCGGAGCCGGGCTCGGGACCCTCCTGCACTGCACCGCCGCGCCCGCCGAAAATTCCGGAGAAAATATCGCGGAAGCTGCCCGTGCCCGAGCTGCTGGCTTTTCGGCCCTTGCCGCCTTCGAACATGTCGGAGAAGTCGAAGCCGCCGAAATCGAAGTTCGTGCCATGCGCCCCACCGGTGCCCTCCGCCCCGGGGAAACCCGGGCCAGGTGCGCTACCCGGACCACCTCCGGCTCGAGCATAGGCTTCGGCCGTAGCAGCATCGATGTTGTCGGAATAAAACCCGACTTGGTCGTAAATCTTCCGCTTCTTGGGATCGCTTAGAACATCGTTGGCTTCGGAGAGGGTCTTGAATTTCTCTTCTGCGACCTTATCGCCGGGATTGACGTCGGGATGGAATTTGCGTGCCAGCTTGCGAAAGGCCTTGCGAATGTCGTCCGCCGAAGCGGATTTCTTCACGCCGAGGATTTCGTAGTAGTTTTTTTTGGTGGTGGTGGCCATCGCCTAAGGTTCATCCTAACCAAACTTTGCCATCCCCCGGTTTAGTTCGGCCTATTCTGCCGATCTTTTTCCAGAACACCGATCCGCTCGTAGTCTGACCCATCGATGTAGACGGGAATGCGCTGCAAGCCCGCCGGCGTGGGTGCGAACACATACCAGCGTCTCTCATCCTCCACGAAATTCAGGAAATAATCTTCACCGTTCACTTCAAATTGCAATTTATCTTCTCCCTGGGAACTACCCAAAACTTGTAGCGCCGGCGTCTCGCCGACTGTCCCGAGGGCATCTTGCCCTCGGCAGTGAGGGCGGGACGCCCCCACGACAGCCGCCAGGACGGCGGCGCTACGAAAAACCATGCGGGCGCGCGCGCGCCACACCGAGCTGTGCTCGGCCCCGGGGACGGGTTGACAGCCTTATTTCTTGTCCTCTACGTCCACGTACTCGGCGTCGATCACGCCTTCGTCTTTCTTTGCCTGACCGTCGCCACCCGGAGCCGGGCCTGCTCCCGGTTCTGGGCTCGGCGGTGTCTGCGCCTGGGCCGCTTTGTACATTTGCTCGGCCAATTTGTGGGATGCTTGCGTCAGCGTCTCACGCGCCTTGTCCATGGTCGTCTTGTCGTTTGACTCCAGCGCCTTCTTGGCGTCGGCAATCGCGTTTTCTACGTCGCCGCGGTCGGAGCCGGAGATCTTATCGCCTTGCTCGCGCAGCATTTTCTCGACGTTGTAGACCATTGAGTCGAGCTGGTTCTTGGCGTCGACGGCTTCGCGCTGGGCCTTGTCTTCGGCCGAGTGCGCGTCCGCCTCCTTAGCCATGCGCTCGACTTCCTCTTTGCTCAATCCGGAAGACGACGTGATCGTGATCTTCTGGTCTTTGCCCGTAGCCGTATCTTTCGCGGTCACGTTGAGGATGCCGTTAGCGTCGATATCGAACGTCACTTCGATCTGGGGTACGCCACGTGGCGCGGGTGGAATGCCGGTCAAGTGGAACTTGCCCAACGTCCGGTTCTGCGCCGCCATCGGCCGCTCCCCCTGCAGCACGTGTACTTCTACGGAGGTCTGACTGTCCGCCGCCGTCGAGAAGGTTTCCGTCTTTTTGGTCGGAATTGTCGTGTTGCGCGGAATCATCGGCGTAGCCACGCCGCCCAGAGTCTCGATCGCCAGCGACAGCGGAGTCACGTCCAGCAGAAGCAGGTCTTTCACTTCGCCGCGGAGCACGCCACCCTGAATCGCCGCACCGATTGCGACCACTTCGTCAGGGTTCACGCCCTTGTGGCCTTCCTTGCCGAACAATTCCTTCACCAGCGCCTGGATGCGCGGCATACGAGTCTGTCCGCCGACCAGCACGACTTCATTGATCTTGCTGGCATCGACGCCCGCGTCTTTCATGCACTGCTTGCACGGACCGACTGAGCGCTGAATGATCTCTTCGACCATCGACTCCAGCTTCGCCCGGGTCATCTTCTTCACCAGGTGCTTTGGACCGCCAGCATCGGCGGTGATGAAAGGCAGGTTGATCTCGGTCTCCATGGTGGTGGAAAGCTCAATCTTGGCTCGTTCCGCGGCGTCACGCAGACGCTGCAGCGCCATCTCGTTGCCCTTGCCCCGCAAATCGAGGCCTTCATCTTTCTTGAATTCGTCAATCAACCAGTCCACGATGCGCTGGTCTAGGTTGTCGCCTCCCAGGTGGGTATCCCCGTTCGTGGCTTTTACTTCAATCACGCCTTCGCCGACTTCCAAAATCGAAATATCGAACGTGCCTCCACCGAAGTCGTACACGGCGATGGTTTCATCCTTCTTCTTGTCGAGGCCATAGGCAAGCGCCGCCGCTGTGGGCTCGTTGATGATGCGCTTCACCTCAAGACCGGCGATCTGGCCCGCATCTTTGGTGGCCTGACGCTGGGCGTCGTTGAAGTAGGCCGGTACCGTAATGACCGCCTCGGTAACTTTTTCGCCGAGATAGTCTTCCGCCGCCTTCTTCAGCTTCTGCAGAATCATCGCGGAAACCTGCGGAGGCGTGTACTCCTTGCCTTGCGCCAGTACCGCCACGTGGTCGCCCGATTGCACGACCTTGTAGGGCACCATCTTGATTTCTTCGGTCACCTCGTCGAAGCGGCGTCCCATGAACCGCTTGATCGAATAGACCGTGTTTTCCGGGTTGGTGATGGCTTGGCGCTTTGCCACCTGCCCCACGAGTCGTTCGCCGGTCTTGGTAAAGCCGACGACTGACGGCGTAGTCCGCCCGCCTTCTTCATTAGGGATCACCTTGGGCTCTCCACCTTCCATCACCGCCACGCAGGAATTCGTGGTTCCAAGGTCAATTCCGATAGTCTTGGCCATAAACGCTCCTCCTGAAACTTTATAAGTGCTTTGTAATCAAATCATTAAACACTGAATTTGGGACATGATAAGACTTGAGCGAATCATTGTCAATGTTTAGATGACAAAGACGCGGGGATGGATACAGCTATTTCCGTGGGATTTCGTCGCTTTCAAGGCCCAGCCTGTCGCCCGAACGAGCCGTGTAGGGACAGCCGTCTTCGGCTGTCCGGTCGACTCGAAGAGTCGACAATTTCCCAGGAAATTTGAGCCATCGGAGATCCCCACATCTCGCAAGCGAGTCGCGCCCCCGCCGACTCACACACCCCGCCACTCCGCTACCCGTTGCTCGTCTTCTGCTGCTCGAACGCCTTCTGCAAATACTTCCGGGCTTCATCCAGCGCGCCCTGGGTGTTGTCGTTGGTTTGTAGGGCCTGACGGTACTCATTGGTAGCGCGCTCGCGCTGTCCGGTGACATCAAAGATCTTGCCCAATTGGATGTGACTCCAAACTTCGGTCCAGCGCGGCTCGCCATCCCCGTTCAGGCACTCGCGATAGGCGTTGGCTGCGGCCTGGTAGTTGCGCTGCAGAAAGAACACCTCAGCGACGCGATAGTGCGCTAGCGAGCTGTTTTTGTTGACGTCGAGCGCCTTGTTGAACTCGACCAGCGCGCCCGCCAGATCTCCCTGCTGGGTCAGACCCTGGCCGCGCTGGATGGAAGCTCGCAGCTTGATCTCGGTGGAATTCTTCAGCACACGGTTGTCGGGATCGACAACGATCCGGCGCGGCTTGCCGTATGTTTCCACGCTGAACGGCGAATTTGTGCCCACGACTTCGATGCGCTTGGCTTCAGTTTTGCCGTCAGTATCGATCTTGAGCTGCACCGGCATGCGGAAAAGGTCGAGATCCTGGGAAATCTGCCCCACTACGCGAAACCCCTTGTTGTTGCCCAGGCGGTAAATCGTGTACTTGGTCTGGAATTCGGGAGCGCCGGTGGAATCGAGCCACTGGGAGAAGAACCACGTGAGCTTGTCGCCGTAGTTCTGTTCGGCAAGAGCGCGAAAATCATCCAGCGAAGCTGACTTCCCGGCGTACTTTGAGGCGAAAGAGCGCATGGTCTGATCGTATTTCTGATCGCCCAGCACCCAGCGCAACATGTGCAGGATCATGGCGCCTTTGTCGGTGACAAGAGACTGAAATTCAGGCGAGAACAGGTCGAGCTTTCCTGAACTGGATAGGGGAACCGTGTCGTAGGCGAGCGCGCCCACCGACATGTCTTTGACCGTCTCTTCCAGACCTGCCTCTCCGGCAGCCTGCTCGACGTAGCGAGCCTCGGAATAACGGGCGAAGCCATCATTAAGCCACCAGTCGTCCCGCGAAGCCGGGCTGACCGAGGCGCCCCACCATTGATGGGCAAGGGTATTGGCCAGCAAGCGGTAATTGACCTTCTCCGTCACGGCGCGGCTGGCGACGGCGGCAATCTCGGGTGCCCAGGCGGCGGGCACAGTGTCATCTGGAAGTTCGACCACCTTCAGCGTGGTGGAAGGCGCGGCGCCGTAGAGCGTCACGTAGTAGGTGAATTCTTTGACTGCGGTGGTCGCGTAAGTCGCGCCTAGGTTCTGATGGGCCGGTTTAAAGAAGACGTGAAGATCGAGTCCGGCTTCGTCGCTCTTGAACTCCTGGAACGTGCCCGCCACGATGGTGCCGGGAAAACTGGGCTTATCCCAGGCAAACACGTACGTCTTGGTGGGCAGAGAGCCCGCAGCCGGTTTTTTCGGCAATCCAGTGCCGGTCGTCTCTTTCCCGCTTCCGATCACCACCATGTGCGCCGGCACGGTGATGTTCATGATGGCGGTGAAGCGGTTGATGCCGTATGCGTTCACCGGAAACCAGCGCCCGGCGTAAAGCAGGTAGGTGGTGTCATCTCCGATGTAAGCCAATTTGAGCCCTTGCACCGGACTGTCGTCGGCGGAATCGAGAGTGCCCTCGTATTCGAAAGTGAGCGTGGTCGAACTGTCCTTGGCCAGCGGGGTGGCGAGTTGTACGCGCACAGTCGAGTCCTGCGTGACGCGTTCGGCGCTCAAAGGCTTGCCCGCCATGTCGAGCACCTTGGTCACGCGCAAGGCATTGTGCAACTCGAACGTGGCGACGTTCGTATCCTCGATGGCGGTGAACTTCACCTTGGCGCGAGCGACGATCTTGTGGACATGCGGACTGAGTTCAGCCTCGATCTGGTAGTCGTCCACCCGCAGCCGCATTTTTTCGGCGGCCCACGCGGGTAACGACATCAAAAGCAATGCGCAAGCAAGATAAGAGACTGTGGCCCGACGCCAACGCCGAGGTTGAAAGGGCATCAAAAAAACTCTCCTGAAACAAGTACGGCTAATCCGTATGATGAAGATTGTGACGCAAAAGATGCTGGTAGGACAAGGTTTAGCCTGTTTTTGACGGTTTGCCCATCCCCAGCACAGATATGACTTCTTCGGCCGCCCGATCTACAGGGTGCAGGGCCCCTTCCTTTGCCCCGCCGAGACGGGCTTTCACGTCCGACAAGCCGTCGAGCATTTTGCTCCGGGCAGCGCCATCAGGAATGATTTCATTGAGCCGCGCGACCACGTTTTCAGCAGTGAAATCATGCTGCACCAGCTCCGGAACGATCTCCTTGCCCGCAATTAAGTTCACCATGGCAAAGTGCGGCACTTTGACCCGAGGACGTCCCACCCGGTAGGTCAGGGGCGAAACCCGGTACACCATCACGAATGGCGTCCCCATCATGGCGGCCTCGACGGTGGCCGTACCGCTGGCGATAATGCCGGCGCGGGACTGCGCCAGCGCAGGCAGCGTCTCTGGAACCAACCGAATAGAGGAACTGTCCGCTAGCAGCGATTGCAGAAAGCTGCGATCCAGCGTGGGCGCTACCGGAAGGAGAAATTCGTACGCCAAGCCCAGTTTCGACGCCGATTCCAGAATCGCAGGCAAATTCATGCGCACTTCTTTTACGCGGCTGCCTGGCATGAGTGTGATCCAGGGCCTCGCTGCGTTCAGATGGTGCTGAACGGAGTAGGCTGCGCGATCGCTTACGGGGCGGGGCAGGTCGGCCAGCGGGTGGCCGACGAACGTCGCGTCCACCCCGCGATCCCGGTAGAACTTTTCTTCAAACGGAAAGATCACCAGGGCTTTATCTACGTATTTGCGCAGCAGGCGCACCCGTCCCTGGCGCCAGGCCCAGAATTGCGGGCAAACGTAATAGACCACGGGAATGCCGCGCTTGTGCATCTGCCGAGCTACACGCCAGTTGAAAGCGGGCGAATCGATAACAATGGCGAGATCGGGCCTGCGTTTGTCGGCTTCGGCAATCAGCTTGAGAAAGAGGCGCCAGATCTTTGGCAGATGACTGAATATCTCCAAGATTCCAACCACGGCGAGCTCTCTGGAGTCGACAACGGTCTGGCAGCCGGCAGCACGCATGCGATCTCCGCCTCCACCGAAAAACTCCAGCGACGGATCGTGCCGGCGCAGGGCCTCCATGAGCAGCGCGCCGTACATTTCGCCGGAGGCCTCCCCAGCGGAGATGAGAATTCGCACGGAGGACATTGTAAAGGGGGCAACCGTTCCGGGGATGACTTGCCGGCCATTGCCGAGCCTAGTCGTCGGCGCCGGCCGTGACCTGAGAGTTGCTTCCGACCGGAATCTCCTGGTCTTTGTACTGCAGTTGATAGAGCTTGTAGTAAATACCGTGCTGGGCCAGCAATTGCTGGTGGGTGCCCATTTCGCGCACCTGGCCTTTGTGCATGACGATGATCTTATCAGCGCGCTGGATGGTGGAAAGCCGGTGAGCGATGACCACTGACGTGCGGCCCTCGACCATGCGATTGAGCGCATCGCGTACGCGAACCTCGGTTTCGGTGTCCACGCTCGATGTGGCTTCATCCAGAATCAGGATTTTCGGATCGTGAGCCAGCGCACGCGCAAATGAGATTAGTTGCTTCTGGCCGGTGGATAGCGTCGAACCGCGCTCGCGGACCTCTTCTTTGAACCCCTGGGGAAGAGCTCGGATGAAGTCGGCAAGGTTGACATCCTCGGCAGCCTTTTCGATGTCTGCGTCCGTAATCCACTCAGTGCCCAGGCGGATGTTGCCTTCGACCGTCCCCGTAAACAAGAATGGATCCTGCAACACCACGCCAAAGCGGCGACGGAGTTCGGCAAGGTCCATTTCCTTCACATCCACGCCGTCAATTCGGACCGCGCCTTTTTGCACGTCGTAGAAGCGCAGCAGCAGTGAAATGATCGTGGTTTTGCCGGCGCCAGTGTGGCCGACGATGGCCACGGTTTCGCCGGGTTCGATAGTGCAAGAAACGTCGCGGAGAATCCAGTCGGGCTCGGTGGCCTGAACCGCCGAGCGTTGCTCGGTCGGTACGGGTCGGCGAGCAGTCCCCCCCTGGCCATTGCCGGGGTTCTTGCCCGAGTCTCCGCCGCCGACGGGCACAGTGCGGTACGCGAACCAGACGTGATCAAACTCGATCCGCCCCGGCCCGGTTGGCCTCTTGGTAATCGCGGGCGAAGTGATCTCCGCTGGAGTGTCCAGCAACTTGAACACGCGCTCGCTGGCCGCCATCGCCGACTGCAGAATGTTGTACTTCTCACTGAAGTCTTGGATGGGCCGGAAGAAGCGCTGCGCATACTGAATGAAAGCGGTGAGAACCCCGATGCTCACAACCGTGCGAACAAAGTGGAATGAAACGAGGTTCTGTCGCGTGAACTCCGCCGTGACGCTGCTTACAGTCAGGCCATGAATAATGTCATTTCCGCCAAACCAGATCACGCAGGCGATGGCAATCGACGACAGAATTTCCACCACCGGGTAGTAGACGGCGTGCGCCATGATCGCGTCCTTGAAAGCTTCCATATGGACGGCGTTCACGTCGGAAAATTTGTCGAAGGCGGAGTCGCGCACCTTGTCGCGAAAAATCTTAGTGGCGATGGCGATCAAGGGTAAAACGGCCAACGTAATTAGCGCCAGCTTCCAGTTCATGCACAGCATGATGGCGGTGATGCCGGCCAGCACAAACACGTCTTCGAAGATGGACACTACGCCGGAGGTGAACATCTCGTTCAACGCATCCACGTCCGACGTGACGCGTGTGACCAGGCGGCCGACGGGGTTCTTATCGTAGAAGCCGATGTGCATATGCTGTAGGTGCCGGAAGATCTGTTTGCGTAGATCGAACATCACCATCTGGCCTGCCCACTGCATGAAATATGTCTGCAAGTAGTCGAGCAGAAAGCTGAACACAATCAGCCCGACGTACATGGCCGCGATTTCCGCAATTCCAACATACGGGTTACTGCTGAGCAAGGAGTCGAAGGGTGTGCGCCTGGGCACCGGCACCAGATACCGGTCAATCTCGATGGCCACGAGATAGGGACCCAAAACGTCGGCTACGGCCTTGAAAAGAATGGAAACCAGCGAAATGCCCACCGGCCACTTGTACGGACGCAAATACTGGAGCAGCCGCTTCATCAGGCGGCTGTCATAGGCTTTACCTAATACTTCCTCTTCTTGGGCCATCGGGTATCAGCTAAAGATACCCTAAATAGATGGAGAATGAAGCCGTCAGGATGGAAAAGCTTTGGGGCGCAAGCAAACCAGGTATGCCGGATGTCCTCGTCCGGCGGGCGAGCGCATGCTCACCCGTTCTTGCCTGCCTGTCTACCTACGCGATCTTCCTCAGCACCAACGCCGAATTCTTCGATCCGAACCCAACACAATTGCAAATCGCATGTTCGATTTGGGCTCTGCGGCCGATATCGGGAACGTAATCCAGATCGCATTCGGGATCAGGATGTTCGAGATTGATAGTGGGTGGAATCTTGCCGTGCTCCATTGCGATGAGCGTGGCCGCCAGACTGGCAGAGCCGCAGGCTCCCTGGGCGTGTCCGATCTGCGATTTCAACCCGGACATGGCAATTTTTCGCGCCTGCCCACCGAGGGCGAGTTTGAGCGCGCGGGTTTCCACCCGATCATTCATCTCCGTGGAAGTACCGTGCAGATTCACGTACTGGATGTCCTCCGGCTGAAGGCCAGCTTCTTCGAGAGCGAGTGTGATCGCACGGGCTGGCTCTTCCGGCGATTCGCTCATGCGCACCCGGTGAAAAGCTTCGCAGGTGGAACCGTACCCCGCGATCTCAGAGTAAATGTGAGCGCCGCGTGCGCGCGCGTGATCGTAGTCCTCGAGAATAAACATCCACGAGCCCTCGGCCATGACGAAGCCGTCCCGGTCGGCGGAAAACGGTCGCGATGCACTCTCAGGCGCATGATTCCAGG
>WNFS01007092.1_pt1 | contig 10959 bp, 13 predicted proteins | sample 5400141 | NCBI WGS metagenome assembly WNFS01 (sample SAMN13153358, study PRJNA577476) | soil metagenome | isolation source: 60 cm saprolite under Madrone tree | place: USA:California | collected 2016-06-14 | reverse complement strand
GTGGAGCCCCGTGTAGACGACGTCCATGCCGGCGTCGCGCAGGCCACGCGCGACGACCTTGGCCCCGCGGTCGTGGCCGTCGAGGCCCACCTTGGCGATCATGACGCGGATGGGGTCCACCGCGCGCTCGGGCGACACGGGAAGCGAACCGCTCGGCGACATCAATCGCTTGATACAGGATTCTCGACCCCGGATCAAGGACGCCCCCGGGAGTGTCCGCGTCGACGCAATCGCCTGTTGACACCCGCGCCCCGCCCCTGATAGCGTCCGCCGCGTCGCTCGGGCGCCACCCCGCCCGCCCTTTCATGGGAGGCCCAGATGGCGAAGCACGGGTTCCGCGTCATGGATAGTGATCTCCACGTGATCGAGCCTCGGACCCTGTGGCAGGACTACCTCGATCCCGGGTTTCGTGGCCGCATCACCCTGGCGGCCGACGGCGAGGGGCAGATGCGCGCGCAGGTGGATGGCAAGGTCCTCCCGCCGTACGTGGACCGGCCCGAGCGACAGCGCGCCTGGGCGCTGCGCATGCAGCGCCCCGAGTGGGAGCGTCTGCGCCGTGGCACGCCACCCAAGGCGGTGCTCGAAGCCATGGATACCGAGGGCATCGACATCGGCATCCTGTTCCGGACCTGGGCGACTCAGGCGATCAACATCGATGGCCTCGACCCGGCCCTGGCGGCGGCGATGAGCCGTGCGTGGAACCGCTGGATCGCCGACTTCTGCACGGAGAGCCCGGACCGATTGAAGGCCTCGGCCCTCGTGCCGCTCCAGGACATCGGGCTCGCCGTCGGGGAGGCCCGCTTCGCCGTCCACGATCTCGGCGCCATCACGCTGGTGCTCCCGTCGCACCTCGTGAACGGCCGTCCCCTCTACGACCGGTACTACGACCCACTGTGGGCGGTCGCCCAGGAGATGGACGTGGCGGTGTCCTTCCATGGCAACCACGCCGCGTACGCCGAGCACCTCGCCCGGCGATACCTGGACAACCTCGTCTTGAGTCATGCGTGCGGTCAGCCCGTCGAGATGATGCTGGCCCTGGGCGCCGTGGTGACGGGCGGCGTGCTGTCACGGTTCCCCGGGCTGCGGATGGCCTTCCTGGAGGGCAACTGCGGGTGGCTCCCGTGGTGGCTGTGGGCCCTCGACGAGCGCTGGGAGGTCTGGGGTGATCGCGAGCTGTTCCTGCAGGACGCGAAGCCCTCGGAGCTGTTTCGGCGCCAGTGCTTCGTCTCGGTCGAGCCCGAGGAAGATCTGGCCAAGTACGTCGTGGCGGAGCTGGGCGACGACAACCTTGTGCTGTCCACCGACTGGCCCCACGACGACTCGCGGTTCCCGCACGCCATCGACGGGTTCCTGACCATGGCGCCGCTCCCACAGGACAGCAAACGGAAGGTCTTGTGGGACAACTGCGCGCGGCTCTACCGCCTCTAGAACGTCATGCCCTACGACCTGGTCATCCGGAACGGCATGGTCGTCGACGGGACGGGCTTCTCCCGCTATCGCGCCGACGTCGCGATCAAGGACGGCACGATCGTCGAGGTGGGGATGATCCGCGGAGCGGCGGCCGCGACCATCGACGCCGAGGGACGCTTCGTGGCGCCGGGCATCATCGATCTGCACACGCATTACGACGCCCAGCCCTTCTGGGACAAGCTCTGCACGTCCTCCGTCTGGCACGGGGTCACGACGGTGCTCACGGGCAACTGCGGGCTGACGCTCGCGCCCCTCCGGCCCGAGCACCGCGAGGCGATGCTCGCCACCTTCTGCTGCGTCGAGGATCTGCCCGTGAAGTCGCTGGCCGCCGTGCTCCCCTGGAGCTGGGAGACCTTCGGCGAGTACATGGACGCCATCGACCAGGGGCTCGGCGTGAACATGATGCCGCTGGTCGGCCACAATCCGCTGCGCCTCGGCGCCATGGGGAAGGCGGCGTGGGATCGGGCCGCGACCGCGGACGAAATCGCCGCGATGCAGGACCTGTTGCGGGCCGCTCTGGAGGCCGGCGCCTGGGGCTGGAGCACGACGGCGTCACCGACTCACGCGGGCCCCTCCGGCGAACCGGTGCCGACCCGGCTCGCCGGGAACGACGAGCGCCTGGCCCTGGGGCGCACCCTCGGCGAGTTCAACCGGGGAGTGATCGAGATTCTCCCGCCGTCGGTCGCCAAACCCGACGCGGACGATCGACGGCACCTGTACGAGGTGGCGGCGACCAGCGGTCGTCCGGTCTTCTTCCTGGTCTTCGACGCCGAGACGCGGGGCTACGTGGAAGACGCGGCCCGCGAGGGAGCGCAGCTCCTGGCGCTGCTCCGCGCCATTCCGTTCAACCCACGGTTCACGCTGAAGAAGACGACCTTCTTCGCCAATCTCGACGGGTGGGACACCGTCATGGAGCTGCCCCTCGAGGAGCGCGTGGCCGTCCTGGCCAATCCGGACCGGCGCGCGGAGCTGCGCGAGGCGGCCATGCGGCGCCAGCGGCGGCGGCCGGGGGTGCTCGGGCGGTTCGTCCCCTGGTCGGCGATCGTCGTGAGCAAGACGTTTCTCCCGACGAACCGACCGCTCCAGGGCCGTGGCCTCGCGCAACTCGCCGACGAGCGGAGAACGCACGTGGCCGACGTGATGCTCGACCTCGCGGTCGAGGAGAGGCTGGAGACCGAGTTTCAGCTGCGCACGCGGTCGCCGGAGGAGGACGTCGCTCTCACCGAGTTCGTCAAGACCGGCCACGCCTTGCCGTCCCAGTCGGACGCCGGCGCGCACCTCAACACGAATTTCTGCACCGCGGGTGAGTCCAGTTACGTCCTCGCGCACTGGGTCCGGGAACGGCACCTCCTGACCCTCGAGGACGCCGTCCGCCGGTTGACCTTCCAGCCTGCCCGCATCATGGGTCTCCGTGACCGCGGTCTGGTGCGGGAGGGCCTGGCGGCCGACCTCATGGTCTTCGACCTCTCGCGCATCGGGGTGAAGGAGGACGAGGTCTCGCACGACGGCCCCGCCGGGGTGCCCCGGCGGGTGCAGGGCGCGGACGGCGTGGATTACGTCATCGTCGGCGGGCAGGTCGTGCTGGACCATGGCCGACATACCGGGGCGCTGCCGGGTCGCGTCCTCCGCGCCGCAGAGCGGCGCTGAGGGAATCGGCCCGCACACGAGCGCCCTCGCGTTGTTCGAGGCCGCGGCCGAGCGGCGGCCCGCCGCGCCGGCGATCCACTACTTCGACGCGACGCTCTCCTACGGGGAGCTCGACCGGATGGCGGCAACCCTCGCGGCGTCCCTCACCGAGCTCGGCCTCGCGCCGGGCGACCGGGTCGCGCTCTATCTCCAGAACGTCCCGCAGTTCGTGATCGCGCAGTGCGCCGTGTGGAAGGCCGGAGGCGTCGTCGTGCCGCTCAATCCCATGCTCAAGGAAGCCGAGCTGTCCTATCACCTGAACGACGCCGGCGCCCGTGTCCTGATCTGTCTGGAATCGCTCTACGAGCGCACGGCGCGGAGCGTCGTGCCGCAGACCTCGGTGGCGCGCGTCGTGACGACGTCGGAGCTCGACTGCGTGCCTCCCGGCTCCCCCCTGCCGCCGCTCCTGGCCGAGTCGAAGAAGCTCCGCTTCGCGGAGACGCTCGACCTCGCCGAGGTGCTCCGGTCCCCGCGAGCGCCCGCGCCGCGGCGCCGGCCGCGACCCGAGGATCTCGCCTTTCTGACTTACACCTCCGGGACGACGGGCACCGCGAAGGGGGCCATGAACAGTCACGCGAACGTCGTCCACAACGCGCGGGTCTACCAATCCTGGATGCGGCTCGGGCCCGACGACGTCATCCTGGGCGTCGCCCCGCTCTTCCACATCACGGGGATGATCGGTCACCTGGCGGCCGCGGCTCAGGCGGAGATTCCCGTGATCCTCTTCTACCGCTTCGACGTCGAAGAGGCGCTGCGCCTCACCGAGCGCTGGCGGGCGACGTTCACGGTGGGCGCCATCACGGTCTTCATCGCGATGGCCAACCACCCGGACGTCGCGCGGCGAAACCTCACGTCGCTCCGGAAAGTTTACAGCGGCGGCGCGCCCGTGTCCCCCGCGGTCGTCCACCGGTTCCGCGAGGTGACCGGGGCCTACATCCACAACATCTACGGGATGACGGAGACGACGTCCCCGTCGCATGCCGTGCCCCTCGGCGTGGAGGCGCCCGTCGATCCCGCGACGGGCGCGCTGGCGGTCGGCGTCCCCGTGCCCGGGGCGGAGGCTCGGATCGTCGATCTGGAATCCGGCACGCGCGAGATGGGGCCGGAGGAAGTGGGCGAGATCGTGATCAAGGGGCCGATGGTGGTGGCCGGCTACTGGGGAAAGCCGGAGGAGACCGCCAACGCGATTCGTCAGGGCTGGCTTCACACCGGGGACGTGGGCAAGCGGGACGCGAGCGGCTGGTTCTACCTGGTGGATCGCAAGAAGGACCTGATCGTCGCGTCAGGCTACAAGGTCTGGCCGCGAGAGGTCGAGGACGTGCTGTACGAGCACCCGGCCGTCCGGGAAGCGGCGGTCGTCGGAATCCCTGACCCGTACCGTGGAGAGACCGTCAAAGCGTTCGTCGCCCTCAAGAGCGGCTGGGAGGGGACCGTGACGGCGACCGACCTGATCGGTTTCTGCCGGGAGCGACTCGCCGCCTACAAGTATCCGCGTGAGGTCGAGATCGTGGACGAGGTCCCCAAGACCCCCTCGGGGAAATTTCTTCGCCGTGCGCTGCGGAGGGAGCCGCCCGGCCCAGACCCGAGCCGCTCTTAGAGCGACGCGGGCTTCGTCGCAGCCCCTCCGCGCGCCGCGCGCGGCAACGCGAGCCCGAGCTCGCGGCAGCGCTTGCGGAGCGTGTTGCGGTTGAGCCCGAGCAGCCGGGCGGCGCGCAACTGGTTGCCGCCCGTCAACGCGAGCACGTGCGCCAGGAGCGGCCGCTCCAGCAGCTCGAGCGCCTCGCGATGAATGCGGCCGGGCTGGGCGGCCGCCAGCTGGTCGACGAGGCGCGGGATCGCGTCGGCGATCAGCCGCGAGACTCCCGGCAAGGGAAGGTCCGAGCGCGGCAGGTCCGCCCCGACGTCGAGACCATCCTTCTCGGCTTTGATCTGCTCCATCTCGTTCACTCGCGTGAGCAGGGACCCGGCGTCGGACCCTCGGCTCGTGACCTCGCAAGTAACAAACGTCGTGCCAACGCCTCGCGGATGCTCGATCGGCGGAAGTATGCGGGAACTCGGGCCTCGGCGCGGTGTAACGCGAGCGCGCCGCCCGGGCCGTGCCGCGGGAATGAGCAGGATCGGCTCCGCTGCCGCTTCCTCGTGCAGCGCCCTCAACCGCCGACGAGCGCGGCCAGTGCGCGGTCGACGGCCGGCGCGGCGGCGCTGGCGACGTCCGCGGCCCACAGCGCCGCGACGATGGCGGCGAGCACGTCCATCGTGTAGTGGGCGCGCAGGACGAGCACCGTGAGGGCTTCCACGCTCGCGATGGCCACGCCGAGGGCGGGGAGCACGGGACCGCCGAGCCGCACCAGCTCGACGCACCCGTAGACGGCGATCGCCGTGTGGCCGGAGAAGAAGAGGTCGCCCGCCGTGCCGTAGGTCACGAGCAGCGACGGGAAGCCGGGGCGGCGCCAGATCATCCCGTCGGGCTGCGGCAGCGAGCACAGACCCTGACTGACTTGTCGCAGCACGTAGACGATCAGCAGGCCGAGGAAGGGGCGGATCGTCGGGCCGAAGATGGCCGAGGCGAGGAGGAAGAGCCCGAGGCCGTCGATGACGGCCGAGGTGGCGATCAGCAGCGCGTTCGCCGTCGCAGGGCGCGCGCGCAGAGAGCGGTTCAGCGCCGCGGTCCAGAGGTGCATGGCGTCGCCGATGCCGTGCTCGGGCCACGCGCGCCGGGCGATGAGCCGTTGCGTCCAGAACCAGCCGGCCAGCCCAACCACGACGAGGCCGAGCCGCACCGCCCAGAGCGCCGTGGATCCCGTCATCGCGCGGCCTCCCCTGCGAGCTTGAGGTCGTTCACGAGGGTCGCGCGGCCCCAGAGCAGCACCAGGCCGGCGACGGCGAGGACACAGCCGGTCACGAGCACCGGCATCTCGAGGCCGACCACGTCGGAGGCCGCGCCGATGAGCCACGGCGAGGCGGCGTCGCCGAGCAGGTGCATGAGCATCGTCGTCACCGCGAAGCCGCGGGCGCGAAGCTCGGCGGGCAGGACGTTGGCCATCGCGGCGTTGAGGGGGCCGATATTGACGAAGAGGAGGAAGAGCGTGACGAACATCGCGGGCCAGAAGACGACGGGCTGCGGCGCCAGGACCGCGACGAGCGTGAAGCCGATCGACACCGTGAGGGACCAGCCCGAGACGACGAAGTCGGCGCCGGGCCAGCGCCGGGCCACGCCGCTGGCCACGCGGCCGCCGAGCAGCGTCCCGAGGAAGCCGGCCACCACGAGCAGCACGCCGAAGGTCGACGCCGCGCTCGCCAGCGGAATGCCGCGCACGCGCACGAAGTAGGTCGGCATCCACGTCGCCAGCCCGCCCATCGCGAACGTGTAGATCACCTGGGCGGCCGTGTTCACCACGTAGGAGCGGCGGCGCGCCAGGCTGCGGAGCGAGTCGCCCAGTGCCAGCGAGACGGGCGCGGAGGCCGCCCCGTCGAGCGCGCCGCGGCGCGGCTCGGCGAGCAGCAGCAGCAGGAAGGCGAGCGCGGCGCCGGGCGCGCCGGCGATAAAGAACGTGGCCCGCCAGCCGTAGGCCTCGCCGACGACGCCGCCCAGGATGTACCCGAGCGCGCTGCCCACGGGGATGGCGGCGTAGAAGATGCCGAGCGCCCGCGCCCGGCGCTCGGCGGGATAGCAGTCCGACAGCAGCGACGGCGTCACCACGGAGTAGCTCGCCTCGCCCGCGCCGATCACCGCGCGCGCGACGAGCAGCAGCGCGTACGTCGGCGCCAGACCCGAGGCGACCGTCGCGGCGCTCCAGACGAAGACGCCGAGGGCGGCCAGGCGCAGGCGCGGCTGGCGGTCGCCGAGCCAGCCGGCGACGGGACACACCAGCGAGTAGGCGACGATGAAGAGCGACTGCAGCAGCCCGCCCTGCGCGTCGGAGATCGCGAGGCCGGCGAGGATGAGCGGCAGCGTGCCGGCCGCGACGTAGCGGTCGAGGTAGTTGAGGCCGTTGAGCGCGGTGAGCGCGCCGAGCATGACGCCCGACGCGCGGCGCCAGCCGTCAGCCGGCATGCGGAGGCACGAGGTCGCCGAGCGCCCGCGCCTCGTCCACCAGGGCCCGGCGCTCCTGGAGCAGCCGGCGGTGCAGGTCGCGGTCGGTGAGGAACCAGACGAACGCGCGCGCCTGTCGGCCGACGTCCCCGAGTCGCTCGCGCCAGGCCAGCGCCAGCACGCCGGAGGGGATCACCGCGAGGAGGAACGTGAGGAACAGCATCACCACCTGCATGGCGTCGACGATCGAGTTGTGGTGGTTGGCGACGGCGAGCACGGGGCCGGTGGCCGGGATGCGCTCGCGGCCGACGACGTCGATCCGCCGATAGAAGAGACGGAGGAGCAGGCGGATGACCGTCCGGACCAGCTGGTAGCCGGGCGTCATCGGCGCGGCGCCGCGCAGGAGATCCGCATGCGATTCTTCGCGATCCACGCGTACACGCGTCGGGCGAGCGGGCGGGCGCCGGGGAGCGCGAAGACCGCGGCGAGCCAGCCGAGCCCGCGGATGCGCCGGAGGAGCTCGGGCACCGCGTCGGCGCCCCCGAGCACGCGGCCGTCGGGCAGGACGAGCTGCATCGCCGCCGTGCACGCCGTGTCGGAGATCTGCGGGAAGCGCTTGCGCCGCGGCTCGGAGCGGCACGGGAGGATCTCGAGGGCACCGCCGGACAGCGCCAGGCGCATGAGCCAGAGCGCGCTCGCCCGGCACATCGCGCACTCGGCGTCGTAGATCAGGACCGCCGTGGCTACGGGCGGCGCCCCCATCGCTTGAGCGTCCGGTAGTAGAGGACGAAGCCAGCGGCGACGGCCGCGGAGACGCACGCCTGGACGAGCGGCGCCGCGCCGCCGCCGCGCGCGTAGAGACGCAGCTGGACGACCGCGTAGAAGAGGAAGAACGCGATCCCCGCGCCGATCAGGATGCGGTGGGCGGTGATGAGCCTCACGCGGGCCGCGCGGCTTACGCGCCCAGCACGGCCTTCACGGCGTCCCGGGCGACCGCGACCAGCCGGTCGACCTCCGCCTCGGTCACGACCAGCGGCGGCGCGTAGTAGATCGTGTCGCCCGGGGCCGGGTGCGGCCCGACCACCGCGCGCGTTCGCGTGACGACGCCGCGCTTCATCATCTCCGCCTGGATCCGCGCCGCCACCTTCCGGTCGGCGCCGAAATTCTTCTGGGTCGCGAGGTCCTCGACCAGCTCGACGGCCGCGAGGAGCCCCTTGCCGCCGCGGATGTCGCCCGCGTGCGGGTGGTCGCGGAACGCGGTCCGGAGCCCGGCGAAGAGCCGCTCGCCCATCTTCGCCGCGTTCTCCCAGAGGCGCTCGCGCGTCATGATCTCGAGGTTCTTCACGGCGACCGCGCAGCTCCCGCCGAGCGGGAGATAGCCCGACGTGACGCCCTTGGCGAACGAGAGGATGTCGGGCTTGACGTTCCAGTGCGTGAGCGCGAACCACCGGCCCGTCCGGCAGAACCCCGTGATGACCTCGTCGGCGATGAGCAGCACGTGGTGCCGCGTGCACACCTCGCGCACGCGCGGCCAGTAGTCGTCGGTCGGGTAGAGGACGCCACCGCCGCCGTGGATCGGCTCGCCGATGAACGCGGCGACCGTGTCGGGCCCCTCATGGAGGATCGCCTCCTCCAGCGCGCGCGCCGCCGCCTGGCCCACCGTCTCGCCGGGCTTGGCGCCCTGGAACCGGTACGGGTAGCACGTCGGGATGTGGACGAACCCCGGCACGCGCGGCTCGAACATCTTCCAGTAGGCGCTCATCCCGGTGGCGCTCATCGCCTGCAGCGTGACGCCGTGGTAGGCCTGGTGGCGCGCGATGATCTTCACCTTGTCGGGCTTGCCGACCGCCTTCCAGTAGAAGCGCGCCGTCTTGAACGCCGACTCGTTCGCCTCGGCGCCACCCGATGCGAGGAAGACGGCCTGCATGTTGTCGTACGTGATCTCCATGAGGCGATTGGCCAGCGTGATCGCCGGGATGTTGGACGAGCCCACGTAGCCCGTGAAGTACGCGAGCTCCTTCATCTGGGCGGACGCCGCGTCGGCGAGCTCCGCGCGCCCGTGCCCCACGTTGACGTTCCAGAGGCCCGCCAGCCCGTCGAGATACTCGTGGCCGCCGATGTCCCAGACCGTCGCGCCGCGCCCCCGGACGTAGATGACCGGCTCCGCGTTCTCGGATGGATGGTGGAGCGGATGGATCAGATGCTCCTGATCGGCCTTCACGAGCTCGGCAGCGGTCAGCGCCATTGCGTCCTCCCCAAGGTCATGGGTGGTCCCCGGCCGGACGCGCCCGGCGGTAGTCGCCGTCCGGAATCGCCACGGCACGGTGCTGCGGTCCGCGATACCAGTAGACCCACGCCCGTGCGCGCCTCCCGCTCGTGCGCGTCACGGTCGCCGGGCGACGGTCGAAATTGTAACCCTCCTCGCGGTCGAGGGCCGGGAGAACTTCGGGCGCATCGATCCGGTACAGCTCCCCGCGCACCGTTCCGCGCCCGTCGATCAGCCCGGGATACCTCCCGAGATCGAGCAGCCGGCCGCGCATGCGCCCCTGCTCGACGAACGTCGCTCCGCGCGCGAGCACCGGATGCAGCGCGTACCCCCGCATCAGCGTTCCGTACGTAAACAGGAGCGGCGCCGCGCGCGAGCGGAGGGCGGGGCGCGGTCCCCGTCGAGCACCCCGGCTGTCGCCGGGGCCAGCGTCGGCGTGGCCCTTCCGAGACCCGTAGCTTCTGGGGATTGACTCGGCCGCGCCGCGAGCGGAATTCCCGCCACGCGCGACAGCTAGCGTGGTCGAGAAAGGGCGATGCCGGCGCTGGCGCCGGCGACGGACGGACCTGTTCAGGAGGCGCTCACGGCCTGGAGCACGGCACCGAGGAAGTCCTTCTCGGGGACGGCCCCCTCGAACTGCACGCGATCGTTGATGACGATCTTCGGCACGCCCATGACCTGGTACGCGCGTGACAGCTCGGGGAACTCGGTCGCTTCGATCGTGGTCGACCGGACCCGCTCGGAGGCGACCGCCATATGCTGCGCCAGGCGCACGGCCCGGGGGCAGTAGGGTCAGGTGGGCGTCGAAAAGACCTTGATGTCCACGTCGGCGGTGAGCGTCCGGAGCGTCGCGAGCGTCTCCTCGGCGAGTACCGTCTGCCCGGTGGACGCCACCACGATCGAATCGATCAGGTTGCCGAACTCGTAGCCGGTCGGCACCCCGTAGAATCGTATCCCATAGTCACGGGCGCCCTCCACGACGATCGCCGGCACCTGCTCCACGCCGTACGGCGCGACGCGCTCGCGGTCGATCGCCGGGTTGAGGACCTCCACGCTGATCTGGTCGGAAAGCTCGGCGACCTCGCGGACGAGCGCTTCGTTCTGGCGGCAGAGGTCCCCGGCCAGGAGCTCCTGCGAGAACACGACGAGCCTCACGGGGCCGGTGAGCTTCTCGAACTCCTTGCGGACGGCGGCACGGTCACGCTCGGTCATCATGGGCATGGCGTCATTATACTCACCTGCTGAAATCGTGGGCGCTCGCCGCCGGCGCTGCGTATGCGGGCGGCAGGACCCCGAGCGCCACCGCCGCATCCTCCTGAAATCCCGGGCGCACGCGGCGGGCACGGTTGTTGCTCCGCGCCAGCCCCATGGAGGGGACGCGCGGCATGGACGATTGGTGGGGCGACCTCGAGCAGGAGATCCTCGAGTCGCTCGAGGGGCATGGACCCGTCGCGCCGGCCCAGATCGGCCGTCGGCTCGGGATCTCGGAGGACGCCGCGGCGTC
>WNFS01004426.1_pt1 | contig 10959 bp, 9 predicted proteins | sample 5400141 | NCBI WGS metagenome assembly WNFS01 (sample SAMN13153358, study PRJNA577476) | soil metagenome | isolation source: 60 cm saprolite under Madrone tree | place: USA:California | collected 2016-06-14 | reverse complement strand
GAATAGCCGCACCACATGTCGTCGAGTCGCGAGAGGACAGGAATCGTCACCTCCTCGACGTTCTCACTGGCCCCGCCGCGCGTGGCGTGCACGAAGCACTTGTTGAACGGCATGTTGCGGATCCACTCGGTACGGGCCTCCGAATAGACGATCTCGGGAAAGAAAGCCGGGTCCCGCCACTCGCTGTACATGTCCGACACCGAGAGAAAGCCGTAGAAGTCGTCGAAGCCCACGTTCTGCGGCTGTCCGAGAGAAGCTGCGGGAGCGTCACCTCGCCCTGCAGGCCTCCCGGCTCGCCGTACATGGGAGGACGCTGGAGCCCGTGACGCCGCGGCAGCCGGCCCGTGAGCAGGGTGCCGCGCGACGGCGAGCAGGACGGCTCCGAATAGCACGAGGTGAGACGGAGGCCGCGCCGGGCCAGCGCGTCGATGCCCGGGGTCGGCGCACCCACCGCCGTGCCGCCGCCATAGCAGCCGAAATCTCCCCAGCCCACGTCGTCGAAGAGAATCACGAGAATGTTGGGCTTGCGGCCGCTTCGGGCTTCGAGCGCGGCGAGCTTCGATCGCGCCGCCTCCATCTGCTCGGGGAAGGCGAAGGCCGGCTCGCGGTGCGGGGCTATGCGGAGGGTCGGGCTCGCGATCGGATCGAAAGGCGGCACGCCCCGACGATATGCGGGGCGACGCCCGATTTCAAGCGGATCAGCGGTCCCCGGGCTTGTCGCAAACAAATACGTCCCTGGAGTTCCCGTTCGATTTCGTGGTCTAAACAAGCTAAGAGAGTGGCGCGACTGCCACTTTGGCTGCCCGCCGATCGACCCTTGGGAGGAAGGACGCCTATGCAGAGAGCCATCGTCCTCGAGCAGTACCAGGCCACGTGGCCCGCCGACGACCCCAACGCGGACTTCCGAAGCAAAGTGGCCGAGTACTCACGCCTCGACCCGCTGCCGACGCTCGAGAACCTGAGTAACAGCACCGGGATTCCGGTTGGATCGCTGGCGCGCTTTGTCCTGGTCCGCTACTGCACATCGGGCAGTGACGCTCTCCTCGAGATGGGGCCGCGTGTGGTCCGACAAATGGACGAAATCATCAAACAGGCGGAGGCCGCGAATACCGATGCAGCCCGGGTCGACGCCTACCGGGCACTGAAAACCATCGTGTCATGGCTGATCGTGCCCCTGGACAACCCCAACTGGCGTACCGGACCGCATCGCGCCAAGAGCGATTGATATACCTCGTCATCGCCTATTCCCCCGGTGCGGTCGTCGGCTCCGACGCCGATGATCCCTTCACCTGGGAAACGAGGAGCGACCAGGCGTTACCGCGGAAGCTCCGCCGCAAATGCTGCGCCCAGCGGTCGATGCGTAGTTCGATGGGATCCGCGGATCGGACCGGCTGAAGCGGACGCCCGCGATCTTGTCGGACCACGTTGAGGAACGCCCCGCGCCATTGGTCCTCGGCGAGGAGCCCGTGCAGATAGCACCCGACCGCCCGGCCCTGGCGCCAGCCCATCTCGGCACCGGCGCCATCGAAGAGCGGATCGCCCCCGCCCGTGCCGCTGCTTCGCCCGTGGTGGATTTCGTAGCCCACCAACGAACGCCCGGGCACGGGCCAGATACTGACGCAGCGGCTCTGCTGGGTCCGTTTCTCAGCCTCGAACACTGTGTCGATCGGCAGCAATCCCAGTCCGTGCCAGGATCTGGGCCCTCCTTCTGTTCCGGCTCGATCGTCGAGCCCCTCACCCAGCATCTGATAGCCGCCGCACAAACCAAGGACCCAGCTCCCGTGGCTGTTCGCCTCGCGGACGGCTTGGGACATGCCTGATGCCACGTGGTGGATTAGATCCGCCACGGTCGCCTTCGAGGCGGGGAGAATCAGCAGATCCTGTTCGCGCACGAGACGAGGATCGGTGATCCAGGTGACGTGCACGTCTGGTTCCGCGAGCAGCGGGGCGAGGTCCTCGGTATTGGACACGGCAGGGCTCAGGAGGGCGCCAACGCGCAGCCGGTCGGCCGGCGCCCGGGCGTTCACCGGGATGGGCAGGGGCCGGTCTTCCTCGTCGAGGCCGTGATCCAGATGGGGCACGACCGCGAGCACCGGGAGTCCTGTCATGGTTTCCAGGATGGCGACTCCGTCCTCGAACAGCGCCACGTCCCCACGGAACCGATTCACGACGAGGCCGAGCACGCGGCCGCGATCTGCAGCGGGAAGCAGGTCCAGCGTCCCTTTGACCTGGGCGAACACGCCACCTCGATCGATGTCGGCCACCAGGATGATGCCGGCGTTGACGAGGCGAGCCGCCCGGAGGTTCACGAAGTCCCGGGGCCACAGGTTGATCTCGACGGGCGATCCGGCGCCCTCCAGGACAATGACGTCGTGATGATCCGCGAGACGCTGGAGCGCTGCCTCCGCAATCGCGGCGAGTACGCTCGTGTCGCCGAAGTACTCCTGCGCCTCGACACGTCCCCTGACCTTGCCCAGCACGACCACCTGCGCCCCGGTCTGTGTGACCGGCTTGAGCAGGATGGGGCCCATGTCGACGTGAGGCTCCTGTCGAGCCGCGAGCGCCTGGAGGATCTGGGCGCGAGGCATTTCGAGCCCGTCGCGCGTGACGCCGGCCTGATTCGCCATGTTCTGGGCTTTAAAGGGCGCGACATCCACACCGGCATCCGCCAGCAGCCGGCACAAGCCTGCCGTCACCACGCTCTTGCCCACGTCCGATGCCGTGCCGAGCACGGCAAGAGCGGCTCTCACTTCTTGAACGCTTCGGGATGGATGAGTCGAGCGAGGAGCTCGAGTCCGTCCACCACCCGCGGCCCGTAGTGGTGCATCAGATTGCCGTCCACCGAGAAGAGGCGCTCGGCCTTGACGGCAGGGAGAGAGCGCAAGCGCCCCCACTTCTCCCGCGCCAGGGTGTCGAGCCCCGCTCCGCGGTCCGCTAGGATGATGACCTGGGGGGCTCGCGCGACGGCAGCTTCCAAGCTGTAGCGCGGGTAGCCATCAGCACCGTCGGCGGTCACCGAGTCACCTCCGGCCAGTGCGATGAGCTCGGACACCAGGGCGCCACGTCCTGGCACGATCACGGGTTCGGGCCAGAGAACATAGAGCACGCGTGGGCGCTCGAGCGGCGTTACGCGCCCCACCACCGTCTGAATGCGTGTGTCGAGCGTGGTCACCAACCGCGCCGCGGGTATCAGGTGCTCCGTGAGCGCTCCAAGGCGCGCGATCAGATCCATCACGTCCCCCATGGTGGTCGGATTGACCAGGTAGACGGGGATCCGGAGCCGCTGCAGTTGTACAACGGTCTCCTCGCGGTTGCCGGCCGTGGTCGCGATTACGACGTCGGGCTTGAGCATAAGAATCGTTTCGAGGTTCGGCGCCACCATGCCGCCGACACTGGGCTTGCGTCGGGCCTCGGGCGGGTAATCGCAGAAGTCGGTGACGCCAACAAGGAGGTCCTGGGCGGCAATCGCGAAGAGCACCTCCGTGACGCTCGGAACCAGGGAGACGATCCGCCGGGGCGGCACGGGCAGGGTCACCTCCAGGCCGGTCTGGTCCATCAACGTGAGCGTTGGAGCGGGTGACGGCAACAGGACGAGCAGCAGGAGGAGCGCTGCGGTGATAACGGCGCTCATCGCCGACACGCCTCGACGAAATTGGCGGCCAGGGCGGGATTGGACCCGAAGTGTAGATGGACGTAGCTCAGAACCGCCCCGTCGATCACGAACCCCTCAGCCCGCGGGGAGCCCCCGCCTCCATCGGTGACGGCGTACAGACGCTTGACCGCCGCCGGGATGTCCCCGAGCCTCGAGCAATGAAACTCGTGGCCGCGCGCCCTCGTGCCGGCCGACCCCAGCGGCCCGGCCGAGGTGAGCGTCACCTCGCGATAGCCGATCACGAGCCGACTGCGCTCCATGACGACTGGCACCGGGAGCACGCTGGCCATCGGCCACACGTGGCCGTCCAGGTCGGTGAGTGACTCGGCAAGGTACATCAGCCCGCCACACTCCGCATACACCGGCCGGCCCGAGCGCGCGAACGTCCTCACGGCCGCCCGCATTGCCGCGTTGGCGGCCAGCTCACGCCCGTAGAGCTCGGGGTAGCCGCCGCCGATGTATAACCCATCCGCGGCAGGAAGCACCTGGTCCGCCATTGGGCTCCAAAAGACGAGGCGGGCACCCGCGTGCTCGAGCGCCTGCAGGTTGTCCGGATAGTAGAACTGGAATGCCCGATCGCGCGCGACTGCGATCGTTGCGGACACTGTGGCCGCCCGGGCGTTCGGCGCCCGCCGCCTGACCTCGCTTCGCGCCAGCCCGACGAGCGTGTCGACGTCAACGTGCGCCTCGATGAGCCCGGCCAGCCGTTGCCGGACTTCTGGCGAATAGCCGCCCTCGACCGCGGTCACCAGCCCTAGGTGCCGCTCGGGGAGCGCGACCCCCGGGTCGCTCGGGAGCCCACCAAGTGGTCGAGCCTTGCAGGCGCTTGTCACCGCCTGGGTGAGCCATTGACGGTGGACCTTACCGCCCACGCGGTTGAAGATGACACCGGCCAGCGCGAGGGCCGGGTCGAACCGTTCGAAGCCCAGCACAACGGCTGCGGCACTGCGGGCGAGTGCCCCTGCGTCCAGCACCAAGGCCACCGGCGCACCGAGCCACTTGGCTATTTGCGCAGTGGAGCCATCCTCCGTGAGCCCGTCGCTCCCGTCGAAGCAGCCCATGACCCCCTCGACCAGGGCCAGGTCGGCCTGGGCGGCGCGTTCGCCGACGGTGGCCATGACCTGATCGCGTCCGCACATCCAGCCATCCAGGTTATAGGAGGGCTTGCCTGTGGCCAGGGCATGGAAGGCGGGATCGATAAAGTCGGGTCCCACCTTGAAGGCTTGCACGGCGAGGCCACGACGATGGAGCGCCTCCAAGAGTCCCAGCGTCACCGTGGTTTTTCCGACGCCGCTCGAGACCCCCGCGATGACGAGGGCGGGTACCATCTCTGACGCGCTCATTATCCGCTCGGCCACCTCCGCTTACTTGAAACTAGTCATCTCGTTCCCCTCGTCAATAGCCCATTCTGTTCACGCTCTGTCAAGGCCCAAACCAGCCGGGTTATCAGCGAGGCTGAGCTTGCGCCGTTCCTATATCGATCTCGCGCAGCCCGCGTACCTTGATGGATTCGGGAGCAAATCTTCCGCCCACCGCCACACCGCCCGGCAGCGGGCCGTAGAGCTCGATCCCGATCGAGGAGATCGGCATCGATGGCCCGCCGGGCCCTGCTCCGTCGGCGAGCTTCACGGACACGATGGCGAGGATGGGGCCGCTGTCCTCGGCCAGATCGGGAAGCGGCTCGCGGTCGAAGGCCTGGTTCGGGAACACCGCCTTCATCGCCCGCTGGTGAACGTCCGAGTGATACCAGCCGATCAGCGCCTTCTTGCTCTCGAACCAGGCGAAGATGACCCGCTTCCCGCTGGAGGTCTGACCGGTCTCGACCCCGAGACATCCCGGTGCGGCCCTGACGGCGCTGACCACGTTGGGGAAATCTGCGGGCGGAGCCTGGGCCCGGGCAGCGGTCGCCCCGATCCAGCAGAGCGATAGGGCGACCATTCCGGCGATCGTGAGCTCACGGCTCATGCGCATTTTCATGGTGAATTCTCCTTTCAACCCTCGAGCACCCACCCGTACTGGGTCAGGCTCGGCCTGGGGCCCTCTTCGCGGTAGGCCGCCCGAAGCTTCGACACGTAGTCGGCCGGTACCGGATTGCGATGCGCGCCCGGATCGATGACGTACACGCGCGCAGCGTTCAGCCCGAGAATCTGCGCTTTCACCTCGGGCGTGAGCGGGCCGTACCCGAACCGCTTCATGAGCGACTCGGGCATCGTGAACCGGCGAAACGCCTCGATCTGCCACTGGGGCGATCCCCACCAGATGGAGTCGGTGCCCCACAGCACGTGGTCGGCGCCGAAGGTCTGGACGAGCATGCCGAGCACGTGGCCGCAGAGCATCGGCGAGGTGATCACCATCTGGCCGAATGTCGAGCCGAGCTCGGCGTAGATGTTCGTGAGGCCGGGATTGCGCTGGCGGATCTCGCAGAGGTCGGTCACCCAGTTCACTCGAGCCGAGGTGCGGAACTCGTCCCGCGCGGCGTCCAGAAGCGGCAGGAGCGAGTGGAACGCCGAGTGGTAGACGATGAAGTTCAGGTCGGGAAAGTCCTTCGCCGCGCGCTCGAGATCCCGGGGATGCCAGTACTCGTCCACGCCGCCCTGCAGCGGGAGTCCCTTGTGGAGGCAGATATTCCTGATCCCGAGCCGGCGCGATGCCTCCAGCATCGGGTACGCGACCTTCTCGTCGTCAATTCTCCAGGGCTTCGGCGGGTTGCCGAACGGAAGGCCCGTGTAGGCCTTCCAGGCGGCGATCTTGAGATCCTCCGCCTGGCGCCGCATCTCGTCCAGGTCGGATGGTCCCTTGTTCGGCGAGACGAGCCCGTGGGCGACGAGCCGCTGCGAGGCGGCCAGGCGGTTGATCACGTCGCGGGTCTCCGCCATCTTGTCGGGCGGCAGGATGTTGCCCGCGTCGGTCGCCGACGGGATTCCGGTGATCACCGCGACCGTGGTGTCGCTGTCGAGAAAGATCTCCTTGATGTAGTTGCCGAGGTAGAGCTCGTCCATCACGCCGCGGTCCTTGATGAGTTCCGGGTTCCAGGCGCGCCCTACCCGCCGCAGCCCGAGGAGGTAAGGAAACTGCCGCGGCGCGGCGACGTGATGGGTCTGGATGTCGAACACGAACTGGTCCGACGGCTTCCGCTCGTCGGCGGCCGCCGACTCGATCGCCTCGACGGGATCGATCTCGAAAAACGGCCCGAACACCGTGTTCAATGCGAGAAAGGCGGAGGCCATGCCCGCGCTCGAGGCAAGGAAGTCGCGCCTGCTCACGCCGAGCCGCCGCGAGTTCCTTCGCGCGGTCCCGTCGATGAGGCCGGCGACACGCTTCTGCTCCACCGTTTGTGCCAGCGGGATGTACTCCTCGTTCGAGACCACCTGAGTGGGAAGCGGCGAAAAGCCGTCCGTTCCCGCATCTCGGCTCCATTTCCGGACCCACCGTCGCTCGCGCATGGCCGTCCTCCTTGAGGCGAGTAGAGACTCCTATGTTGACACTGTCAACATAAAAAAGTATCCTGATATGCGATGCCAAAGCTCCGGCGCCCGAAGCGGTACCACCATGGCGACCTGCCGCGCGCCCTCCTGGACGCGGCGCTGCGCATCGTGGAAACCCAGGGGACTGAAGCGCTGACGCTACGGGCGGCGGCCCGCTCGGCCGGCGTCTCGCAAGCGGCGCCGTACCGGCATTTCACCAACAAGGAGGCGATCCTGGCCGCGGTGGCCGAGGAGGGCTTTCGGTCGCTGATGGCCGCGATCGGCCAGGCAGCGGCAGCGGGCGAGGGCCCGCTGGGGCGGCTTCGAGGCGTGGGAATCGGCTACGTGACTTTTGCCACGAGTCATCCGTCGCACTTCCGTGTCATGTTCGGCCGCGAAATGGCCGACCGGTCAGCCTCCCCCAGCCTGCGCCGCCTCGCGACGGAAACGTTCAAGATGCTCGTGGACGCCATATCGGACTGTCAGCGCGCGGGACTCGTCCGTGCGGAAGAGCCGGCGGCGGATCTCGCTCTCATCGCCTGGTCCAGCGTCCACGGTCTCTCGGCCCTCCTCGTCGAAGGCGTCCTCGACAAGCCCGCTCATGAAGTCGCCGAGATGGTGACGCGAGATCTGTTCCTGGGCCTGGGCCCGCGAAACGTCAGCTCCCCGTGCGAATGATGTCCTCGAGTCGCCCCGTCGCGCGGTCCCAGTCGAAGCGCGAGGTGACGAAGTCCTGGCCCTGCGCGGCGATCCGGCCCCTGAGCGCGCGATCCTCCACGATGCGCCCGAGACAGGCAGAGAGGGCGGCCACGTCACGGCGCGGCGCCACGAGCGCCGTCTCCCCGTCCACGGCGTACTCGCGGCAGCCGCCGTTGTCGAAAGTGACGAGTGCGGCGCCGCAGGCCATGGCCTCCATGGGCGGCATGCCCAACCCCTCGTCCCAGGACGGGCAGAGGTAGATCGGGCAGCGGCTATAGAGCCAGGCGAGCCGCGCCTGGGGCAGGTTCTCGTGGAATTCGTCGTAGGGCAGCGCCTCGCGTGGGCGCTTGACGCCAAACCCCACGAGCAAGACTTCAGGATGCGTCACCTTGACGGCGGCGATCGCCTCCAGCCCCTCCCGCACGCCCTTCCACGCGTAGTCGTGGTGGAGCATGAGGACGCGCAACGCGTCGTCGGACCGCGCCTCGGGCACCGGATGAAACAGGTCGCGGTCCACGGGAGTGACGAGGACGTCCGCCGCGCTGTTGAAGCGCTCCTTCATGATGCCGGCGAGCCACGTCGAGATCACGATCTTTCTCAACGGCAGCGCGTAGGTGGAGTCCACGCGCTGGGGCTCGCCGTGGTAGAGGCTTTCGTAGTGCTGGACGAGGTAGAACTTGGCGCCGGCGTGCGTGGGCGCCTGGGCGACGGCATCGGCCGACTGCCACGCGGTGGCGACGAGGGCGTCGGCCTTGGGCAGCCGCGCGGGATCCCATGCGGACACCCAGCGCACGCGTGCGCGGAAGCCAGGGATCCACTCGGGCCCGAGGCCGCGGACGTTGCGCGACCAGGCGCGCCACGGCCGCTTGGCGGGCACGACCACGGTGACGTCGTGGCCGCGACCCGCGAGTCGGTCGGCATAGGTCAGGATGGCGCGCACGCCGCCCGCGATGCGGATATGCGGCGCGAGGAAGGTGATCTTCACCAGTTCCCCTCTCCCCGCTGGGGAGAGGGCAGGGTGAGGGGCGTGCTATGGCCGCCCACCCTCACCCCTACCCCTCTCCCTCCCTGGAGGGAGAGGGATATATGGAGGCTTCGCGGCATCAAATGGCCATGGAGACCTGGCCGCCGCGACGGTAGGCGGTCGGGTCGAGGACGACGTTGATGCACGTCACGTCGGCCGATCCCATGGCCTGCTCGAGCGCGGGGCGCAGCTGCTTGGGCTCCGTCACCTGCACACCCTTGCCCCCGAGCGCCTCCACCATCCGGTCGAAGCGCGTGAAGGGCAACGATGTCGCCACCTGGCGTTCGGCGCCGAAGAAGGACAGCTGCGGGTTGCGGATCTGCCCCCAGCCGCCGTCGTTGCCGATGACGACCGTCATCGGGAGCTTGAAACGCACGGCCGTCTCCATCTCCATGCCGTTCAGCCCGAAGGCGCCGTCGCCGGCGATCAGCAGGACCCGCTCGGCGGGGCGCAGCAGCTTGGCCGCGATGGCGAAGGACGGCCCCACGCCCAGGCAGCCGAAAGGCCCCGGGTCGAGCCACTGCCCCGGGCGCTGGAGCGAGACGACCTTCGACGCGCAGCCGACCACGTCGCCCCCGTCGCCAACCACCGTCGTCTGCGCATCCACGACGGCCGCGATCTCGTGGCCGAGCCGGTAGTGGCTGATGGGCACGCTGTCGGAAAGCCGCTCGGCCATGAGCCGCTCCTGGCTCTCGTCCTCTTTTTTCCTGATCGTTCGTCGCCACGCCTCGAAGCGCGAAACAACAGTCTTCGGCAGCGCCTCCCTCGCCTGTCTCAGCGTGAGACCGATGTGGGACGCCAGCCCGAGCTCGAGAGGCCGGTTGCGCCCCAGCTCGGCCGGATCGCAGTCGACAACCACCACGCGCGCATTCTCGGCAAAGGACGGAGGCCGTCCATAGCCCAGCCGGAAGTCGAGCGGCGTGCCGAGGACGAGCACGAAGTCGGCCTGGCCCAGGGCGAAGCCGCGAGCCTGTGAGAAGGCGAGCGAGTGGCCGGCGGGCAGGGCGCCGCGGCCCGCGCCGTTCATGAACACGGGCACCCCCGCCGCCTCGGCGAAAACCGCGAGGTCGGCCGCCGCGTCGTCCCAATACACGCCGCTGCCCGCCATCACGATCGGACGCTCGACGCGCGCGAGGAGGTCGGCGAGCGTCTGGACAGACTCAGCATCGGGAGCGAGCGGACGGCGGTGGACGTAGGCGGTCGGGATGGGAGCCATCCTGTCCTCGACCATGGTCATGAGGAGATCCACAGGGATCTCGACGAAGACCGGCCCCGGGCGCCCCGTCAGCGCGGTGCGGATCGCCGTCGTGAGCACTTCGGGGATCTGGCGGGTCTCCGACACCGTCCACGAGCCCTTGGTGATGGGCTTGAGGAGGTCTACCTGCTCCACCTCCTGGAGCGAGCCCAGGCCGCGAAGGCCGAGGGGCGCCGCGCCGCCGATCAGCAGCAGCGGGCTCCTCGCGGAATACGCATTGGCCACGCCCGTCACGGCGTCCGTCACCCCCGGCCCCGCCGTCACCGCGGCCACGCCGATATTGCGCGTCAGCCGCGCGTAGGCGTCGCCGGCGTGCGCCGCCGCCTGCTCGTGGCGAACGTCCACCACCTCGACACCTTCGGTGATGCAGCCGTCGTAGATCGGCAGGATGTGTCCGCCGCACAGCGTGAAGATGTGGCCCACGCCCGCCTGCTTCAGCGTGCGCGCCACCAGGTGTCCGCCGTTCAGCTCCGCCATGCGCCTACCAGAACTTCTCCCACTTGACGCTCTTGCGGTCCATGCCCTTCTTGACGAGAGCGTCGCGCACGGCGTTGACCGTGTCGCCGCCGCCGCACACGTAGACCACGAGCCGGTCCACGCTGTGGACGAGCCTGTCCACGACGGCCGCGGCCTCGCCCGTCTCGCCGCGCCAGCCGGCCTGCGCTTCCCGCACCGCCGGCATGTAGGTGAAGCCCGGATAGCGCCGCGCCAGCGAGCGGAACTCGGCGTCGTAGAGGAGCCACGACGGATCGCGCGCCCAGTAGATGAGGCTCGCCGGCCGGCCGAATCCGGTCTCGTAAAGGTCAGCCAGAATCGAGCGCACGGGAACGATGCCGATCTCCTCCGCGACGAAGACGGCGCGGCG
>WNFS01008063.1_pt1 | contig 10961 bp, 8 predicted proteins | sample 5400141 | NCBI WGS metagenome assembly WNFS01 (sample SAMN13153358, study PRJNA577476) | soil metagenome | isolation source: 60 cm saprolite under Madrone tree | place: USA:California | collected 2016-06-14 | reverse complement strand
GCCTGTAAAGGTGAAGGAATTGTCAAAATCGAGATGAATTTCCTGCCCGACGTGTACGTGCCGTGCGAAGTATGTAAAGGTAAACGCTACAATCGCGAGGCGCTCGAGATTCAATACAAAGGCAAGAACATCGCCGATGTATTGGACATGACAATCGAAGAAGCGATGGGCTTTTTCGCCAATGTACCCTCTATCTACAATAAGATGAAAACCCTGAACGACGTCGGTCTAGGTTATATGCGTCTGGGGCAACCCGCTACAACGCTCTCTGGTGGTGAAGCACAGCGTGTCAAACTGTCGACTGAGCTAGCTCGCCGAGCCACCGGACGCACGATGTATATCCTTGACGAACCAACGACCGGGCTGCACTTTGCTGATGTAGATCGTCTGCTCCAGGTATTGCAACGTCTAGTCGATGCGGGTAATTCGATAGTAGTGATCGAGCATAACATGGAAGTGACTAAATGCGCCGATTGGATCATCGATTTAGGGCCAGAAGGTGGAGACGCTGGAGGTGAGATTATTGCACAGGGAACACCGGAAGATGTCGCCGAGAATGAGCGGTCGTTTACCGGCTACTTTCTGAAGCGGATGTTTACTGAAGAAGCGGCGTTCGCCAATGCTCATCAGTCGAGTGAGATTGTGGCTGGCTAGCCTGCGCTTTGTATTCAGATGGTTCTTCTCGCATTCTCTCTGGGACTGAATCCTTGGGAGCTTGCTCATTATTGCCATTCGGTGATGTATCGGGACCGCCCAATTTGATTGGCACACCACGCAGGCGCTGGCGATAATCGACCCAAATAATTAATCCAAACATCGTGATTATGACCAGTATGATACCTACAAATTTGTAGAAGTGTGCTGCATGAATACCTGAGAAACTGAGCGCCAGCAAGCCAAAAATAACTGCTACCCCATAGAACAGGTAACAGATTTGTTTGACGCTCAGTCCCATTGCCATCAGTCGATGATGAAGGTGCGTCTTATCAAAATGCAGTGGCGATTGACCACGTCGAATGCGATTCAAGATCACTAAGGCTACGTCCAGGATGGGCACGCCGAGCACCATCAAGGCAAGCGCAAGCTTCGCTCCTCCCATAATTGAGAGAACAGCCAGCGCGAGCCCTAAAAACATCGAGCCGGTATCTCCCATGAAAATTTTCGCTGGATTCCAGTTATGGGGCAGGAAACCAAAGACGGCACCAGTGAAAATGGCAGAGAGGACCGCAATACTATACTGTTGCAGCATGAAGCTAATCAGTGTGATGAAGAGCGCGGTAATACCTACGACACCTGTTGCTAACCCATCCATCCCATCTATCCAGTTAACAGTATTCATCATCCCAACTGTCCAAAACCAGGTAAGCACAATGGCAGGAATAGCTGCAAGGGCAATGTCGCTGTTTTGTACGACTAGAAAAAGTGTAGGTTCACGATACCACGGCAAGTTGGGATTGAAAAGTTCAACGCCAAAGGGATTATTGAAAGTGAAAAGCAGGATACCATGGAAAGTGCCATCTATCCATGGACCAAGAATGATAATAACCGCTATCGTCTGAGCAAGGAGTTTAGGCCAGGGACCAAGCCCCAATATATCATCATACGCATGCACAAGCACGAGCAGTGCTCCCGCAGCAATCAGCAACCAGTAAATTGTGAGTTCGTTGGCATGTGCATTGAGGTTTGGACCAGGATTATAAAAAAACAATGATGCAATGACGAAGGCCAGGTATATGGCGACGCCGCCTAAGCGGGGTACGGCTTTTGTATGGACTCTGCGCGCAGCCGGTTTGTCGAGCCATCCTACCCTGTAACAGAAAGCTTTGACGAAAAAGGTGAGTATGAAGGCAAGTAAAAATGCAGCTACTCCGCCGATCAACAAAGTGATTGCGTCGGGAAGTTTGATGGGAATGAGCAATAATAGCCGAATTTGTATGAGACTTCCTACAAGCATTACAAACAACTCTCCCTACTTGTGTAGATTAACGCATTCTCTTCCTCTTGTAAAGTGGATGGCTTTACGTGGTTCCACCATCCGAATTGCCTGCTTTCTACTGTATACGATTTAGAGCGTTACCTGTAACACGCGGTCCCAACCAGTATAGTCTTTTGTGAATGTCAGAATTGCATGCGGCCAAATTCCCTGCAACATCGAAGTGAGCGCTTCACGTTGGCGATACCCAATCTCTACTAACAGAATCGCTCTTTCTGTCAGTTTCTGTGAGTGCTGCAATTCTATAAAAAAGCGACGCAATAGATCTAGCCCAAGAGGGCCACTGAAGAGTGCGAGATGTGGTTCATAAGCGCGAACGTCGAGAGTAAGTTCATCCAACTCATCTGTTCCGACGTAAGGCAAATTGGCTGTGAGTATATCGATGGGTTCGGGTAAGGGCGCCAGGAGATCACCATACAACAGATGTATGCGGTCTTCAACATGGTGTCGCAGGCAATTGAGGAATGCAACATCGAGGGCATCAGGAGAGATATCGCTTGCATAAAGGTAAGGAAGCCGTGGCTCTAGCACAGCTAAGGTCACCGGTATAATCCCGCTACCTGTACCAATATCGGCTACTAGCGGTGTGCGCCCAGCATCAAACATTTGCCGGCAAGCGTGGAGTGCCGCTTCAACCAGAAATTCTGTCTCCGGGCGAGGAATTAATACTCGTTTATCAACCAGAAAATCAAGCCCATAAAACTCTTTATGTCCGGTGAGATATGCGATTGGCTCACCTCGTGAACGTCGTTCTATGAATGTAAGAAATTGTTGCTCTTGTTCTGGAGTAAGCACGCGTTCGGGATAGGCATACAGGACGGTCTAGATTGTGGTCATAATTTAGAGTGGCTGGCGTCCAGCAAAACCTGCATCGAGAAAGTGCCAGAAGTTGATACGCTCTTCACCTAAGTACCAGCATAGGTAGACTTCGCGGTCATTGCGCAGGCTGAGGAAATCGATTAATCCGATGGTGGGGTCTTTCAATTCACAACCAAAGCTACTTAGTTCATCGATCAGTTCTTGCATAGCCTGGATATATTCCGCCAAGTCTTTCTGCATGTTGTTGATCCGTAGGTGCAGGTGATGACCATTACCCATTGCAAGCGCATGGAGAGCGTCAAGTTCCTCTTCCTTCTGCTGCATCACTTTTTGGTAATCTTGAATCTGAAGGAGCACAATCGATATCTGGGGCAACAACGCTTCAGCTTCTTCGCGGGTAAAGTAATGAGCCATGCGTTTCCTTCCTTTCAGCGCACTGGCTTAACTCGTGTTCGCTGTCAGAATCATAGCATGTTCTGCCTTGTTTGCATAGTAGGGGCAAATAATGCTTTTTTATCTGGATTGCGGAACAGCCACTGAGGCCGATAAATCGGCGATGGGCGCGATAAATCGGCCCCTACCCTGTCATGCTGAGCGCAGCGAAGGGTCTGTCGCGATGGGCAGCGAGATGTTTCGCTGCGCTCAGCATGACAGGGCTGTCACCCTTACGAATGCCTGGATCAAGGTGTGCATGTGCATCATCGACCCCTACAGATGTACAGGTTAATTTGTCAAAATGCATCATCGGCCCCTACGGATGGCCAATTGGTGTCAAGGCGTCGGCGATACCGTTGGTGTAGCAGTAGGTGTCCCTCCTCCAGGGGTTGGCGTAAGTAGCCCGCCAAGCTTAATACTCAAGTCATCGAAAGTCTTGAGATCCACTGTCTGTCCTGACTGAGCTGAAGCGCTCGAGTAAGTGCCTATGACAGTATCGCCAGGTTGTACAAGTGGCAACTTGGGTGAAAGACCAAGGTTCGCAGTAAAGATGACATTCTGCCCGCTGATCTGGATGTAGTAAATGGTATTTCCACTTTGTTGTATCACTGATATACGCAAGACCTTGCCTGATACAGACTGCTGAGTTCCTCCAATGTTTGTGCTTACACAAGCATTAGGGATGCCTTGTTGCGAAAGCCAGAGTTTATAATCAGCCAGCGCCTGACTGAGCGTTGTTTCAAATTGCACATTACTTCCGTTCAGGTGAGTCGCATCAAGAATACCCACATCCTGGAAAATGCTTCCACTGCTGTAAATGGCAACCCAGGTCGGTTGTCCGCAAATCTGGTACAACTGATAACTATCTACATTGTAACGCAGTATATTGGCGCGGGTAGATTGGAAGGTGTTCTGTACATTGCTACCGATGCCCACTCCTGCTGCCTGTGTGTAGAAGTGTCCCTCATTCTTGTGCGTATCGAAGAGGAAGACACCCGTGCTGGAGTTATCATTCGCAGATGACGAAGTCATTGGAACTAACCAGACAGGTTGATCAGCATTGTTATAGAGCAACTGAGGGGGGGTTACTGGTGACTGCTGACCAGCCCCAGAAGGATTGAACCAGGGAGCTGCGTGGTACGATCCCCACCATGTCAGGTATTGTACCACAGTGTCGGATGGCATGACGCGGTCTACCCACAACGGTACTTTATTTGGCTGGTACACCTTGATATCCCCGGTGTGCGCATCCATGATCAGCACCTGGCTCAGTACATCGCCGGTATAACCACGCGTAGGTTGCATGAGAGAGATCGTCCAGTATGGGTGATAGCTATCGTCAAGTTCCAACGTTGGGTCAACGAGCCTGCCATATGTATAGCCGCTCAAGTACACATGTCGTATCAGGTCTTGATTGAGGATCGCCCCAGGCAGGTAGGCTATTGAGTCACCGGGACCAGTTCGCAATGTAGGTTGTGCCTGGGGATTTTCTGCATCAACAACTACAAAACCAGGTGTGGAAGAATTGGATAGGTTGATGAAGATATTATTGTAGGTCAATGGGGCGACATAATAGAGGTGATGGTTGATAGACTGCAACGTGTAACTACCAGGATCAAGGCTATAAGATGAACCCAGATTCTGCCCATTGGAGCCTAGTATCTGTTGACCTTTGAAAGCGGCTACGCTCTGGCTGACCAGGACGATGTGATTGGGGTCGGTAGCTATCAATGGAGTGCTTTGTGTCTCCACTTTGACGTTTGGAATAGCTGCTAGCGCCTTGGCATTAGTATCGAACCAGGTTGTAAAGACAACGATCAGACCCGCGACGACAATGCCGATTGTCGCGGCCACCGCCAGACCAAAAATGCCTGCTGCGATTGCTCCTCGCGATGCCTCCGTTGGTAGGGAGATGGGGTTGCTCCGTCCTGAACGCCGCCCCTGGGTGGCGGCTGCGACATCTTCTAAGCTGCCAAGTAATGGGCGAACAAATGCAAAGAGGTTTGCAATGCTACTGACGATGAGCGGAAACAGTATCCATTGCCACCCTCCAAAGGGGCCGGTTAATGCAGGCTCAGAGACATAGAGGATCACAAAGCAGAATATATAGTTGAAGACAAAGTATCCTATGAACCATCTGACAAATTTTCGAGCGATGAACAGTTCACGTCGCCCAAACGCGAGCCGCCCAATACTCAGTATGGCCATTACAAGAAGCGCACCAATGAGTGCCAGTAGTAAGATAATCATGGCAATCTCTCCTGATTTATTCAATCCACTAATAAGGGAGTAAGCATCTCTTCTACCTCTAATGGTAACGTGCTCGTCAATAGCTTCTCTTTGGAAAAGGAACGATGCCAGTATACCGGTAGCATTCTTTAGACTATCGAAAAATTCCCGGTAATATAGTACTCTTCTTGCTTTTCAGTCTTATCTACCTATATACTAGTCTGTAGAAATGCGCCTGGCAAGTTTAGCTACTTTTGTGTGTAAAGAGGCTTCAGTCGTACAAGACTAAGCCAGATACTACGGTAGAAAGGAACCTGTTATGCAACCTATCACAACTATTACAGACTGGGGTCAAGCACTTCTTACCTCTTTTAGTACCGCGTTGGCACTGATCTTCCAATTCATCCCGAAGCTGATTGGTTTCCTTGTCATTATGCTGGTTGGTTGGCTCGTTGCAAGGGCCCTCGGCAAACTCGTCACGGTACTGTTGCGCAAGATTGGATTTGATAATTTTTCAAATCGAATTGGACTCACACGTTTTGAACAGCGTATGGGCATTCGGTTGGATCCGGCTGATTTCCTGGGTCAAATCGTCTTCTGGTTTATCATTCTTGTTTTCCTGGTACCTGCATTGGAATCACTCGGACTCACCTCAATAACGCTCATCTTAAACGAACTTATCTCGTATGTTCCAAATGTGTTTGTTGCAATCCTGATCCTTTTCCTGGGTACTCTGCTTGCCACTGTTGTTGCTGACATCGTACGAGGCGCAACGGCTACTACTGGCATTGGGAATCCAAATGTGTTTGCTGAGATTTCGCGCTGGGCGATTATCCTCTTTGCGACCTTGATGGCTCTCACGCAGCTTAATATTGCCACAGCGCTAGTCGTCGAACTCTTTGGGGCCGTTGTCTTCGGTGCTGCGCTTGCATTCGGTCTTGCGTTCGGCCTGGGAGGGCGTGATGCTGCCAAGAGGTGGATTGAAAGTACTGAAAATGCATTGAGCAAACCGGCACCAGTAGTTAGTACGGCGGCGCCTACAAGCCAGATACCTCCCACTGGACAATCACAGGCAGAATAGCCGATCAAGGCATAGCGAATCTATGCAATTGCTCTCAAATGATTTAGAGACCCCCACACAAGTATGTGTGGGGGTCCCCTTATGTTTGTTCTGAATCACTCTTCGGTTACTTTTCCAATGTACTCTTGGTGTTCCTCTCACCATCGTAAGTGAGGAGAATGTGCTTATCCTCGTAGACCGTTTCTAAATGCACAGGGCGACCCCACAACTGGTACACATGCTGAAGCGTCTTCTCGGCATATACCAGATCGAGTTCCTGACCCTCGAAGAGATGCTTGATATACAGCTCACTATTCCCCCGATAGTCTCCATTGTCAATAACCAGGTAAGGATAACCGAAGTTCGTCAAGCTGGCTACAATACCATCACGCACCTTTTCCCAGTCTTTCTCCACAATAACCCATTCATCCCCCTCTTTCCTATAGATGTAGAGGTCAAGTTCCTTCACAAGATCCTTGGTCAGGTAGTTACGCAAGAAGGAGACATCGTTATCTAGCTCGCGTACCTCGAAGATCTTCTGATGTCCCATATCTGTTCGACGACCTAATCGCTCCTGCTCCTCTTTGGTTGGAGTATCCCAGCGCTTCTCAATGTCTTCGAACATCTTGAAGCCAAGGTAGTACGGGTTAAGTGAAGTTGGCGATGGAGAGAGCACACTTGAGTGCAATTGAGCGAACTCAACGGTTTCAGAGTCGGAGATCACTCCAGTATCACCCAATCTTCGCATGATGCGTGAGTGCCATAGGCTATTATGATGCAGCATGCCATTGGCAACATAGCGATGCGTCCGATCAACGGTGATATCATACACATCAGCTACGTCATGCTCAATGCTGACTACTTCGTCAGCCAGGTCTTCCTTGAGAAACCACTTGTGATTCGCAAGATATTGGCTTAGATTGGCTTGCTTGCGAGCAAGACCAAAGCCAATTTCCTTTGCGAAAATCTCTGCCGACTTGCCGCAAATCCACACGTTCACCCCACGATGGCGAGAGAGAATGCCGTAGTTCAGCAGCAAAATTTGTAGCGTCTGAGCGATATCGTCGCTAAAAGTGGAGAGAATCACTCCCTGTTTGACAGATGCGCATCCATCGCAATCGAAGTACGCACGCACGAATGCACTTACAACGGATTTAGGTGAACGCAAAATGCAGTCTGGTATGCGTTTCTGTCGAGCCTTCGCACGCAAATCAATACCGAGCGATTCCAGTAAGTCGAGCACATTGGCCGAGTAGAAAACGACTCGCCATCTACCGCCTTTGCCATTAAGCGTTCTGCCATCCCAGTATGGAGTCGCTTCAATCGCAAACAATTCTCGTACGAGCAAAGCGTAACGATCCGCTAACTCGCGATCACCTGTCGTATAGCCTATAGCGTTCTTGGTAACATGGATATTGCCATCTCCGATGAGATAACCGAGAAACTCGGCAAATGATTCGGTGACATGTGTTGGTGTCACAAGCGGGAACCGGAGAGAATGTATGGGCTTACCGCTATTGCCAAACGTATAGCCTGTATTCTGAATAGCAACTGCGATTCGGTCTTTAGCGTAATCCGTCTTGCCACTCAGTGAACGATACACGGTATGAACACCAACACCCGCGACCTTTGCTACATCTTCTACTGTGGCGGAAACCATAGGGACGGGGTGTATAAGCGGTACAAGTTGATCAGGCCAGATATTATCGCCGACACTCAACGGCACGCACAGTCCAACCTTTACATCTTTCAGTGCAATCCATTGATCTGGCCCTATGCTGAGTTGATGTTCTTCAGCCCCCTCTAACACCAGTCCACGCCGAGTACGCAAGCGTATAGTAGGCGCGTTACGCCGAATATGACGGTCGGCGATTTTGTCCTGCTCTCCATTGCCTCTGCCAACTGTAACGGTTTCACCCTGTGCAAGCAGTTCATGCAATGCATCATATCGTAGTAGTCCACATTCAGTAAGTACAAGACTTGTAGAAACCAAGCAGGCCCAGCCCTCGTTCATTACCTTCGTCTGCATTTGCGGCACGAAGTACAGCATCTCTGAACGGACAATCTCGATGATGTCACGCTGCCAGGGTTCAAGGTGCGGAGCATGGAGCATCAAAAACTGTAGGATATCCTTCTCTGGCTTCTCTGGAAATTTGGGTGGTTTGCCCAATCGTTTCTCGCGTTCCTCTTCTGCCTTTTTCGCTTTCCTTTCCAGTCCCCAGAGATCATCATACTCGCTCGTGACCTGCGCAACAGATTTTTCTTCCTTCTCGTCAGGTTCATCACGAATAAACAGGTTATAGTCTACATGCTCTTGAATCGAAAGGACCGCATCGAGGAAACGCTCAACCTCTGCTTTTCCGTGATCGAACTCGTAACTGGCTATGCGCTCGGCATGAATACTCACCTTGTCGATCATGCGTCGCGAGGTATGTTGAAAGTATGCATTATTCTTGAAAAAGTCGGTATGGCCGAAGACATGTGCTGCTACAAATGTATTTTGTAGCAAGTTATTCATTTCCATCAGGAAGGCATAACTCGGATTGGTGTTGACGACCATTTCATAGATTTTGCTCAACCCAAAGTCATATTGCATCTTCTGTCGATGATATGCTTTTCCATGTGTCCAGTGGCTAAAGCGACCGGGTAAGCTATACGAAGCAAATTCGTACATAATAGCTGCGGGCACCAACTCGAAGTGGGTAGGAAATGGATCTAGCCCAAATTTTCGTGCTTCGTCCCAGGCCTGATCGATTGAATCACGTAAACGTTCAATTTCGCTATCTGCCATCAGGAAGCTCCCTCTATCTAGACAGTTACCTTGTGGAAACAGGGTCGCGTTGAGCGAAGAATTTCCGCAGGGCAGGATAGACTTCTTTCTTATCTGAGATAGTCACAGCAGTAAACTTTCTGTCGGAGATTTTATTGTAAGCTGACATCAATGTGCTAGGTGAGCGATAATGCCCCTCGCGAATTTCGCCATAGCCAAAGATGTTACAAAGCTCCATGAGTCTAGTAACCAATTGCACGCAGCGATCATTGTCCCAGGGTAAGTTATCTCCATCGGAAAAGTGGAAAGGATAGATGTTCCAATCGTCCGGGTTATATCGCTCTTGGATAATCTCCAAAGCAAGTTCGTAAGCTGACGAGACCTGCGTGCCACCGCTTTCACCTTTATGGAAGAACTCCTCTTCAGTAACCTCTTTGGCTTCTGTATGGTGACTGAGAAAGACAATCTGCACGTTGTTGTACTTCGTGCGCAGGAAACGCACCATCCAGAAGTAGAAGCTGCGTGCGATATACTTCTCAAACTCTCCCATACTCCCGCTAACGTCCATCATGGCTATCACGACAGCGTTGGATTGATAGCGTATCGTCGGTTCCCAGACCTTAAAGCGCAGGTCATCTGACTTGATATCCTTGAACTTTGCATCGCCTTTGGATGCGTTTCGCTTCATGTTCTCCATGATAGTGCGTTTTTTGTCAAGGTTTGTCAGGGGGCCTTTTTTGCGCACATCGGTGAAGCGCACTGAATCAGTCTGGAGTTCTTGCTGGCGTTTCTCTTCAAGATTAGGAAGACCAAGATCTTCAAAGATCAGTTCTGCGAGTTCTTCCATGGTGATTTCTGCTTCGTAGTAGTCGTAGCCTGCTTCTCTACCTGCATCACCCTTTTTGCCCTTACCCGGTCGGGGTTCCTGGGCTATGACATCTCCGACTTTACTCTTTCCATTGCCTTCACCGGCATGCTGCTGGCGACCAGGATCATAGCGGAAACGGTACTCATCCAGGGAGCGAATTGGTACCCTTACTACCTTCTTACCATCGGAGAGAATAATGCTCTCCTCGCTTACAATATCACCTAAATTTTTCTTTATCGCTTCGCGGATTTTCTCTTTATGACGTTCCTGATCAACCTGTCCTTTGCGATGCAATGACCAGTCATGTTGGGAGACAGACATGGAACAAACTCCTTCTAGTTGCGAAATGGTTGATGTGCGACCTGTTGCGCCCGTGATGCCCGCTCGTTACATTCCGATATACATTGCGGCCAACGAGACGGGCATGGTCTTGCACTCCAACCATCATCGATTCAACAAGCTACCTGTATAGCGTAAGATCTCGTTTGCACAAACATGGCAGTATCCATGCTCCGTCATCAGGCGGTTCACAACTTCGTTGATCTTGCGAAGTTGCTCTTTGTCAGGAGTGCGAGTTGATGTCGTGATCTTTACAACGTCGCGCAGGTCGGCGAAGAGCTTCTTTTCGATAGCTTCCTTGAGACGTTCGTGGCTAGTGTACTCGAAGGTCTGCCCTCTACGCGCCAGCGACGAGATGCGAATGAGGATTTCCTCGCGGAAGGATTTCTTGGCATTTTCGGCAATGCCAATTTGCTCCTCGATCGAACGCATCAATTGCTCATCAGGC
>WNFS01005392.1_pt1 | contig 10965 bp, 12 predicted proteins | sample 5400141 | NCBI WGS metagenome assembly WNFS01 (sample SAMN13153358, study PRJNA577476) | soil metagenome | isolation source: 60 cm saprolite under Madrone tree | place: USA:California | collected 2016-06-14 | reverse complement strand
GAGGAACGAGATTTCTTGGACTGGGATCGACTGCGTGAGCTGGGAGACTTGTCCGAAGGTGAATTGTTGGAAGCGGGGCGGCTGAGATTTAGCGATGCTTCGCCGGAAGAGCCGTCCACGTAAGCGGTGCGCACGCAAGTGATCGAGGGCAAACCGTCGAGAATTTTTTCCCAAGTGCGCCCTTCATCGCGGGAGCCGAAGAGTTGGCCGCTGCGCGTTCCAAAATAGATGCCTACGGGGTCGAGCGAATCCGCGACCAGGCAATCGCGCAGGACAGTTTCATAGGCGAGCTTTTGCGGCAGGCCGCGCATGAGAGGTTCCCACGAGCCGCCGCCATTGCGGGTTCGGTAGACGCGAAGGCGGCCATCGCAAGAGCAGCGAAATTCGTCGGACTCGACGGGAATTACGTAGACACAATCAGGATTTCTGGGATGAACGATCATGGCGAAGCCGAAGTCGGAGGGCACGCCGTTGCCGATGTCTTTCCAGCTGTCAGCGTAATCGTCGGAGCGATACAGGCCCCAGTGATTTTGCAAGAAGAGGCGTTCGGGCCGGAACAGGTACGTGGCAATTATGTGAATGCACTGGCCGAATTCGGGATTCTTGTAGGGCATGAATAAGGCGCGGATGCCGCGATTTTGTGCCGTCCAGGTCTGGCCGCCGTCGGTGGTGCGGTAAACGCCTCCGGCGGAAATTGCGACATACATGCGCTGGTTGTCGGCGGGGTCGAGGACGATCGTGTGCAAGGCGAGGCCGCCATTGCCCGGCATCCAGCGCGGGCGATGGGGATGATCGAAAAGACTGCGCACTAAGGACCAGGTGTCTCCGGCGTCGCGAGATTCGAACAGCGCGGCAGGTTCGACGCCGCAATAGAGGACATCGGGCTCTTCGGGGCGGCCGAGCGTAATCTGCCAGATATTTTTCAACGACATGCCAGTGTCAGGTGGAAAGCGGATGGGAGCTTCCGGCGGGTTGGTCCAGCTCTTTCCAAAATCGTCGCTGGAACGGAGCAGAGTGCCCCAAAAGTTTTGCGTGGAAACCCAGATGCGGTGGCGGCCCGCGCGTCCGTCATAAGCCATCGCATAGATGTTGTGACCGTGAAAATATGGGCCGCCGACTTCCCAGCGCGTGCGCTGAACGTTCGAACGGAGAATGAAGGCGCCCTTGGTTGTGCCCACAAGTCGGCGGGTTCTTTGGACAAACAACGTTGGATAACGGCCCAAAGACTGGGCGGAACGGGAGGGCCGAGCGGAGCAGGCAGCTCGCGCATGATGCCGGAGCTGATTTCGAAGCCGGTGCGTCCACTGAAGGGCAATTTGCCGGCAGCGGCTTCGTAGAGAACGATGCCGAGCGCCCAGAGGTCGCTGCGGCTGTCGGCTGGTTCGCCGCGCAAGATTTCGGGGGCCATGTAGTGGAGAGTGCCGCTGATGGTGGAGACGTCCTGAGTGCTGGCGAAGGATTGCGTAGGGCCTTCGAGGATTGCGCCGCCGGCGCGTTTGGCGAGGCCGAAGTCGAGGACTTTTACTAAGCCGGATGAAGTGACGACGACGTTGGCGGATTTCAGGTCACGGTGAATGATGCCTTTGTCGTGCGCGCGGCAGAGAGCGGCGGCGATTTGTGTGCCGTAGCGCAGGACGGATTCCGGAGCGATGCCGACGTCTCCGCGGAGGGCGCGCAGGGTTTTGCCTTCGACCAACTCCATGACGATGTAGAGCTCGCCGTCGGTTTCGGCGACTTCGTAAATGGTGCAGATGTTGGGGTGGGCGAGGGAAGAGGATGCGCGCGCTTCGTGGAGCAGATTTTGGCTGGCGGTGGGATCGAGGCCGGCGTCTTTCTTGACGACTTTCAGCGCGACATCGCGATGGAGGACTTCGTCAAATGCGCGGTAGACGACGCCCATTCCGCCTTCGCCAATCTTTTCGGTAACGCGGTAATGGCCGACGACTTGACCGATCAAAGATTGCTCCTTGTCAGCCCCATGCTAATGCGCGCGTGGAGATGCGTCAACGAAGAGGCAACTCTATGAGTGCCAAGCTTATGGTGAAGGTTCAGTTTGAATTTCATCTTATTTTGTCACGATCAATGAAATTCAAACTGAACCCGATTGAGAAGGCATAAGAAAAGACCCAAAACCGCCATCGATAACTAAGAAGGCCGTGCGTCAGCAATGTTTGCAAGGCGCCGCGGCGTCGTTACCAGCTATTTTTTTGCGGGGGTAATGTCGGTGACGGGGATGTCCCAGTGGGCGAGGAGGATTTCGAAGCGGCGTTTTTCCTCTTGCTGATAAGCGGCTTGGTCGGGGAAGAGTTTTTTCATGGTTTCTTCCTCTGCGGGATTGGCGGTGGTGGCGACGGTCGAATTTTTGAAGGTGATGGTGACGCGATAGTCCCAGCGGGAATCTTCGGTCATGTGATTCGCCGGCGTATCGATTTTGACGGAGAGGAAGTCACCGGCTTTGATGCGTTCTTGCAGGAGAGGGTAGTGGTTTTTGAGGAAAAGATTCAGAAATTCCTGCTGATGACCCCACTGGACTTTGTAGTAGTACTCCATGGCGTAGGGTTTGTTGGCGGCGCCTTGGGGAGGAGCGCCTTGTGCGAAGAGGGCAGGGGCGACAAGGAGCAACAGGATTATTGAGACGAGAGATTTCATGGAAGGCCTCCGGGAATGGCGAGGATTGTATGTTGGGGAGTGGGAGGCCGCAAGGGTAAGTCAGTGATGACGCCGCGTCGAGGAGGCCGGCTTCAGAAAGCCGGCCCTACAACAGTTGGCGATTGCAGCACGATCGAAGAGAGATTCCTCCACTTCGCGGGCCGGCGGTCACGCGGCGCGACCGCAAGAAAAAGCCGGCCCGCTCCGGTCGGAATGACCGCGAATTGGCGGGGCGCTGGCGACGGCAAAATGCGAAACGCCGACTCAGGAGAAGGGCGGAGAAGTTAGCGGGACGGCGGCGTTTGTTTGCGATTTGTGGTAAGCGAAGGCGCCGCGCATGCCGTGGAGGAATCCGAGAAGTATGAAAATGCCCATGAAGAGGCCGCCTGCCGCAGGGCCGCTTTTCGAGATCATGTAGATGCGCTCGAAAAGGAAGAGAGCAAAACCAGCGACACCGGCGAAGCGCGAATAACGGGAGAGTCCAAAGGCGATACCGGCGAAAAGGGCGGCGTCGAAGAGCGCGGAAGCGTCGATCGGGAGATTTGCGATTTTCGTGCCAGCCAGAGCGAGAAGCGAGAAAAGGGTGGTTACGCCGGCGACGAAGATGGCGCACCACATGGCGATCCGGCAAGCTTTCTTTGCTTCTTCCACATTGCTGACATCTGGCCAAAACCAAGATGAGTTGTTCATGGAGGACACTCCTTCTGTTCAAAATGGCAAACGCGAGCGAGGCAGGCTATAGAACGTGGGAACAGGTGTTTGCTGGTACTCAGCTGGACGATGGGGCACGAAGTTCGCGTATGACTTATTGCTTTAGTGGATGAAGGTGTGCGCAATTTAGAACGCGTATTCCGCCATTTCCTTTGACAAGCTGATTCGAGTTGCATTCGCGCGAGTAGCGAATAGACTAGACCCGCGCGAGGACGCGAGCGCATGCCCGCATCGTTCAACTGAGGTGAACAACTAATGACAACGGATCGGCGTTCGTTTGTGAAGACGGCGTTGGGCGCGGCGGCGCTGGTCCCGGCGTTAGCTGCGGCGCAGGCACAAGGGCCGCGGGACTGGAGCGAGCAGAATCCGGTGCGATACCCGGATGCGGATATCGTGGTGTTGGATAAGCGATTTGCGAAATATAAATTGGGCGGGACATCGATTCATCGTTTATACACGGGAATGTTGTGGGCGGAAGGGCCGGCGTGGAACGGAGTAGGGAAATATCTGGTGTTCAGCGACATTCCGAATGACCGGCAGTTGCGTTGGCTGGAAGAAGACGGTCACGTGAGCACGTTTCGGAGTCCATCGAACAATTCGAATGGGAACACGTTTGATTTTCAGGGACGGCAGGTAAGCTGCGAACACGGGACGCGGCGCGTGGTGCGTTACGAGCAAGACGGAAGCGTGACGGTGCTGACGGATAAATTTCAGGGGAAGCAGTACAACGCGCCGAACGACATTGTAGTGCATCCGGAGGGAGACATTTGGTTTACGGATCCGGGATACGGTTCGCTCGGGAATTACGAGGGGAACAAAGGGGATTTGCTGTTGAAGGAAGCGGTGTACACGATTGATGGGAAGACGGGTGCGGTGGAAAAAGTGGAAGATGAAATGTACAAGCCGAACGGGATTTGTTTTTCGCCGGACTATAAGAAGGTGTATGTATGCGACACGGGGGCGTCGCATTATCCGGAGGCACCGAAAATTGTGAAGGGATTTGATTTGGTGGATGGAAAGAAATTGAAGAATGGGAAGACGGCGATTTCGATGGAACTGGCAGGGAAGGGTGCGGGATTTGCGGACGGGATTCGTGCGGACGTGGATGGGAATTTGTGGGTGGGAGCGGGATGGGTGGGGCCCGGCTACGACGGCGTACATATTTTTGCGCCGAGCGGCGAGCGGATTGGAATGATTTTGCTGCCGGAGATTTGCGCGAATCTGTGTTTTGGCGGAAGGAAGAGGAACCGATTGTTCATGGCGGCGAGCCAGTCGCTGTATACCGTGTACGTGGAAACCCAAGGGGCGCATATTACTTAGGCGGTGGGTGGAGAATGCGAAGCGATTGGAAGATTTGAAAAAAGCCTTCGACGGTGACGCGATCGAAGGCTTTTCCTTTTGGGGAGAGAGTTTGTGCGAGAGTGTTCGTGTTACAGTTTTACCGTTTGAGCGAAGGCCGCCCGCCGTTGGTTTGAATTCCAGGAGGAAGAAGTGGCGTATCGGGATTTGCGGGAGTTTGTGAAGGCGCTAGAGAAGGCCGGAGAGTTGAAGCGGATCAAGGCGGAAGTGGATCCGGTGCTGGAGATTTCGGAAGTGACGCAGCGGATAGCACGCGGCAAAAATCGCTCGGCAAACAGTGTTGGGCCAGCATTGTTGTTTGAAAAGCCGAAGGGTTCGCGGTATTCCCTTCTTGTTAATACGTTTGGAAGCGTGAAGCGGATGGCGATGGCGTTCGAAGTGGAAGCGCTGGAGGAAGTGGCGGCGCGGATCCGTGGATTTCTGGATACGAAATCACCGCAAGGGCTGTTCGACAAAATCAAAATGCTTCCGAAGCTGGCGGAGCTGGGATCGTTTTTCCCGAAGAGCGTGAAGGATGGCGATTGCAAGGAAGTGATTCACAAGGGAAGCGATGTAAATCTTTTTGATTTTCCGATTTTGAAATGCTGGCCGCAGGATGGCGGGCGATTCATTACATTCCCGCTGGTGTTCACGAAAAACCCGGAGACGGGGAAGCGCAACGTTGGGATGTACCGCATGCAGGTGTACGACGAGCGAACAACGGGCATGCATTGGCAGACACAGAAGCACGGAGCGGAACATTTTCGCCGCGCAAGGGAGAAGAATCCGGAGGGAAGAATTCCGGTGAGCGTGGCGATTGGCGCGGACCCGGCAACGGCGCTCAGCGGGATGCTGCCGATTCCGCCGGACCTGGATGAAATGATGTTCGCGGGTTTTTTGCGGCGTGAACCGGTGGAAATGGTCCTGTGCGAGACGAATGAACTGGAAGTTCCAGCGAACGCGGAGATTGTGCTCGAAGGATATGTGAATTTGAGCGAGATGCGGACGGAAGGGCCGTTTGGAGATCACACGGGATTTTATTCGCTGGAAGGCGAGTTTCCGGTGTTTCACGTGGAGTGCGTGACACACAAGAAGGATCCGATTTATTTGACGACAGTGGTGGGGCCGCCGCCGCAGGAAGATTTTTATATGGGGTATGCGGTGGAGCGCGTGTTCTTGCCGGTGATGAAGATGCAGTATCCGGAGATTGTGGACGTAGCAATGCCGGCGGAAGGAATTTTTCACAATTTAATGATTGTGGCGATTCGGAAGTCCTATCCCGGGCATGCGCGGAAAATCATGAACGCGATTTGGTCGCTGGGGCAGGCGATGTTCACGAAAGTGATCGTGGTGGTGGACCACGACGTGGATGTGCACAACTACAGCGAAGTGGTATGGAAGGCGCTGTGCGCGCTGGACCCGGAGCGCGATGTGCAGTTTACCTTTGGGCCGACGGACACATTGGACCATGCGTCGCGGCTGCAGGATTTTGGTTCGAAGATGGGAATTGATGCGACGCGAAAGTGGGCGAGCGAGGGATTTACGCGTCCGTGGCCGGATGAGATTTTGATGGATGAAGAGACGAAGGCGCGGGTGGCGGGAATGTGGAAGGGCCTGGGGTTATAAATTCATTTGGGTGACGGTGTTGAAGTTGAGGTCCTTCGCGCATCTTCGTGGATGCGCTCAGGATGACAGTTCCTTAGCTGTTACGGGGGTGCGGATGATTAAAGTGAGCGTTTTTTATGCGAACGGCGAAGGCAAGTGCTTCGATATTGGCTACTACTGCGAAAAGCACATGACGCTGGTGCAGAGGTTATGCGGCCCGGCGTTAAAGAAGATGGCGGTGGAGCAGGGAATGAGCGGAATGGCTCCCGGGTCAGCGGCGCCATTTCTGGCGATGGGCCATCTTTATTTCGAGACGTTAGACGCTTTCCAGTCGTCCTTCGGACCGCATTTGAATGAGATTGTCAGCGACGTTCCGAATTACACGAACATCGAGCCGAGCATCCAGATTAGCGAAGTGAAGATGTAGGCACGAGCTCGTGCCGAGCGGTTTTATCCTTAGCAAGTTCACGCGAGTTTCTAGCGAAGAGGGCACGATATATCCTGCCCCTACCGCAACAATTTCCAGGAAATCGTCTTAGCTATTTGACGGCGGGGAACCACTGGATGCCGTCGACGCCCTTGGTGAGCGTGATTTCGGTGTCGGGTTTGCCGTTGTGGGCGTTGTAGGTGAGGAGTTGGCCTGTCGCCGGGCAGGTTAACAACGCTCGGTTGCCGTCTGAAGTGAGGGCGAGTTCGCCAAGGGCTTTGCACGAATCGGATTCGCCGGTCTGCTTGAAATGATCCAGATCAATTGAAAAGAGTTTGCCGGACGGGGAATAGGCGACCATACCATGGCCGTCGGGCAACGGCGCGGAGGAATAGACCGTGGCGGGAATCGCAATCCAACCGGAGATTTTGTTGGCGGCGGTATCAATCACTGCGATGCGCGGTTCGTCCTGATCATGTGTGAAGACATGTTTGCCGTCGGCGGAAATCGAGATGCGCTGAACGATTTTGGCGACGGGAATGACCGTGACCAGCGCGCGCTTTTCCAAGTCGAGGACGCTGACGCTGCCGGCGTGGACATTCGAAGTGTAGGCGCGCTTGCCGTCGGGCGAGAGAACGAACATGTGCGATTCGATTGCGCCGGTCGGGACTTCACCGACGATTTTCTTTGTGCTGACGTCGATGACGTAAATGGCCTGCGCCAATTCGGCGCTGACGTATAGAAGGCCGTCGGGGCCAAATCGCGCGCAATGCGGGCGAACGGGTTTGCCCAACGGAATGGAGCCCGCGAGCTTTCGCTCTTTTAGATCAATGATATCGATGCGATCGCCGTCGGTGCCGGGTTTGCCGACACCGGAATTGCCGTAAATCGGAACGTAGCCAAAGTGATGTGCGGCATCCACGACGACTTCGTGGCCGTTGACACCGACTTCGATGCGCGCGACCGGTTGTTTGCTACTCAAATCAACGAGAACCGCGGTGTGCTCGTATTGGTTAGCGATGAAAGCGTACCCGGGAGGCTCAAGCTTTGGAGCGGTGGCTGCGGAGGCCAGTCCTAAAGCAAAGGCAGCAGCTAATACTACTGGTACAAAAGTTTTGCGAAATGACGCCATAGTTCCCTCGACTGCGCGAAGCGCGCGCGGGAATTATACGCTGGCTGCGTCTGCGCGTGGATGCAATTGCGGAAGAGCGAGCCGTGCGACAAAGAGTGAAGCAGTGAGAGCAAACGATAACTGGCCCTTGGGACAGGCCGAATGCGGGCTAAAACCACAACTAATTGTGTAAATTGCAGAGGAATCTGTCTATTTGCAGAGGAGGATGCCGGCAAAACCCTAAGAATGCCGGAAACTACCTATGCAAGTAGGACAACTTCGGTCTAGAACCGCTTGACGCTGTGCATTCGCGGATGTCATAAACTCTGCACGGAAAGCACTCCGCGTAGTCCGCAGCGCAAGACGGAGTGCGAAGTGGTCAGCGAAGTTTTTGGCGTCTGTTCGGCGCCAGGGTGGCGTTCCTCGTGAGTGAATCGCGTGAAGTGATGAACGTGCGGCAAGCGTCGCAGTATCTGGGGATATCCCCGGATACCCTGTACCGTTACATCACTGAAGGCGAAATACCCGCGTTCAAACTTGGAAATCGTTGGAAACTTCGAAAGACGATCCTGGACCGCTGGATGGAACGCAAAATGAGTCAGGTGCACGCGCGCCGGCGTTAATCCGCAGTAGGGCAAGGATTTGGTTTTAAAGGGGCTGCGATATGGGGTTACTAGGCGGTAAAAGAAGCAGGCAGCTGGTCGGGCTCGATATCGGTTCGAGTTCGATTAAAGCGGTCGAATTGAAATCGACGAAAGCTGGCTACGAACTGGTCAGCTTCGGCATGGAAACGCTGGCGCAGGATACGGTGGTGGACGGCGCGATCATGGATGCGCCGCAAGTCGCCAACGCGATCAGCCGAATCTTCGACAATGAACACATTAAAACGAAGAACGTCGCGACTTCGGTTTCCGGACACTCGGTGATTGTGAAGCGGGTTCCGCTTCCGCTGATGTCCGAAGAAGAATTGTACGACCGGATTCCTTCCGAAGCGAGCCAGCACATTCCGTTCGACATTGCGGACGTGAATTTGAGCTATCAATTGCTCGAGTCCATGGACGCACAGATGGACGTGCTGCTGGTGGCGGTGAAGAAGGACAAGATTTTAAATCACACGAACGTGCTGGCGCAGGCGGGCAAAACGCCGGTGATCGTTGACATTGATGCGTTCGGTTTGCAGAATTGCTTCGAAATCAACTACGAACCGGATGCAGGCCAGACGGTTGCGCTGCTGAATATCGGCGCGAGCGTGATGAACATCAACATCGTTCGCGGTGGCATCCCGTTGTTTACGCGCGACGTGAGCGTCGGCGGCAACCAATACACGGACGCGCTGCAGAAGGAATTGGACCTGAGCTTCGAGGATGCGGAACGGCTGAAAAAGGGCGAGACCCTGCCGAGCGTGACCGACGAACAAAGACAGCAGATTTTGCGGAGCGTTTCAGATATATTGACGCTCGAAATTCAGAAAACCTTCGACTTCTTCCGTGCAACCGCGAGCGGCGAAAACATTCAACGCATCGTGGTGGCGGGTGGTACGGCTCGCGTTCCGGGCCTGGTCGACCTGCTTCGCGAAGAGTTTGCGATGCCGGTGGAAGAGTTGAATCCGTTTCGTAAGGTGCTTATCAATCCGGGCAAGCACAGTGAGACCCAGATACGCGACATGGCGCCGCGACTGGCAATTGCAGTGGGCTTGGCACTGAGGAGCTTCGACTAGCCATGATCCGCATAAACCTACTTGGACAAATACGCCCCAAAGCATCTCGCCGTCCGGTCGATACCGGAGCAGCCCTTCCGATCGTATTCGTCGGCGCCGGACTTGTTCTCGGCGGCCTGGTGCTTGGGTACATCTACTTGTCGTGGCAGAAGCAGCTGAGCACGGAAAACGACAAGATTAAGGCGTTGAAAGCACAAAAGACGGAATTGACCAGTATCAAGGCGCAGGTCGAGGAATTTGACCGGCAGAAGAAGTTACTACAAACCCGCGTGGACACGATTGAGAAGCTGCAACGGGATCGCACGGGCGGCCAGGAATTGTTGGATATGGTGGCGAACACGGTTTCGCGGACAGAAAACCTCTGGCTCACAGATCTGACGCGCAAGGGATCGATCTTGAACATTCAGGGGGCAAGCGCTTCGATTAATTCGGTAGCGAACTTTATCACCGCGATGAAGCGTTCGGGCTACTTCCAAAAAGTTGAGATTGAAGAATCAAAGCAGGACGAGCGAGCGACAAGCGGCATTCAGACGTTTACGTTCAAGCTGAACGCGGAAATCGCTCCGAACGGTCCGGGCGCTGGCCAAGCTAAGCCAGCGAGTACCCCGGCACAGCCCGCCGCTGCACCGGCGAAGAAAGGATAAGGGGGCAGCGCCATGGCAAATCCATTTCGCGACATGTCAGTGATCATGCAAGGCCTGGTGGCGGCCGCCATCGCCGTGATCCTGGTGCTAGTTGGAATTTATCTGCCGTTCTCGCCGGTTGCGCAAGAGCGGGATCAGGTGGATCAAGCGGTTAAGGAACGGTCGCAGTTGAACCAGGAAGTACAACAGCTTTCGGTTTACAAGCAGCGCTATTCGGAGTTGAAGCAGCAGATGGATGCGTTGAACAAGCAGCTCGACACGTTGAAGACGATCGTGCCGGAAGAAAAAGAGACGGACGAATTTATCCGGTTGTTGCAGGGCGCAGCGAGCGCTTCGAACGTGGACTTGCGCAAGTTGAAAGCACTGACGGTTTCGTCGTCGTCCAGCAACGTGAACTATTACGAAATGCCGTTTGAAGTGCAGGCGGATGGACCCTACTTCAACATTCTTGATTTCTTCGGACGGTTGAGCAGGCTTTCCCGAATCATTAACGTGGGCGACCTGCAGTTCAACGACCCGTCGACGACCAAGGGTACGAAGTACCCGATTCGGCCGGGAACAACGGTTTCAGGAGTTTTTACGGCAACAACTTACTTCACCAAGCCGGCAGACGCGGTGCCTTCGACGGCAGCTGCCAAGCCGGCTGGGAAAAACTAAGCGAGAATGAGCGACTTATGCGTCCAGCAATGACCATTATCGTTGGGTTCCTTCTCGCGACAATCGCACCTGGGTTGTCTGCGCAGACCAAACCCGCGGCCACGCC
>WNFS01004208.1_pt1 | contig 10965 bp, 9 predicted proteins | sample 5400141 | NCBI WGS metagenome assembly WNFS01 (sample SAMN13153358, study PRJNA577476) | soil metagenome | isolation source: 60 cm saprolite under Madrone tree | place: USA:California | collected 2016-06-14 | reverse complement strand
ATTTTCCGTCCCGCAATCCGTGCAATTGTGCGCTCGCTGCGAACACTTGTTCGAAGCGCGAGACGTCATTGTCGAACATCAGGTCGAAGTAGCGCTCAACGGCGTCAATCAGGGGATGGGTGGTCGAACGATCGGGCATTGCTGAATTCCACTCTTTGGGGTTGCTGATACCGGCAACCGTGACAGGCGGCCCGCGGGCACGTCCTTGCAAACTGCGCTATTCTTGGTCAGGAAAGAGCGGCAATCTGCCCTTTTTAGCTCCAGGGAAGCGTCAGTATGCCAAAACATGATCTGGATACCATCGACTGCCGCATCGTCGCCGAGCTGCAATCCGATGGACGCTTGAGCAATGTCGAACTGGCCGACAAGGTCGGCCTGTCGCCATCGCCGTGCTTGCGCCGCGTCAAGCGCCTGGAGCGGGATGGCTACATCGAAGGTTATCGGGCGGCGTTGCGGCGCGACCGCGTCGGCCTTGGGTTCTCGGTCTTCATCGGCGTCAAGATCGACGGGCACGCCAACGAGCGCGCGGCGGCGTTCGAGAAGGCCGTCGTCGAGATGCCGGAGGTCATCGCGTGCCACCTCGTCTCCGGCGAGTCGGATTATTTCCTCGAAGTCGTCGTAGCTGATCTCGGCGACTACCAGCGCTTTCTGGTCGGCGAACTTCTCAATCTGCCCATCGTGCGCGAAGTACGCAGCAACATCGCCATCCAGACGCTCAAGGCCGGGGCGCCATTGCCGCTCGCTCACCTCGAACTTGGCCTTGTCGAATAAGGCCTTGGCAAATAGCGAAGCCTCGCGGCGGTCATGCTGCCGCCCACAACGCCCTTACTGCGAGGTCTGCTTGCGCAACTCCGCCACGTCCTGCGCGGTGAGCGTCGAGCCTTTGCTGCCGAAGCGGGCGGTGACGTAATTGGCGACGGCGGCGATCTCGATATCGGAATAGGCGCTGCCGAAGGCGGGCATCGAGACCGCGCCTTCGCTATGCCGCTTCGTCCCGGAAATCACGATCTGGGCGACATTGGTCGCGCCGGGATCGTTGACTGCCCACGCCCCGGTCAGCGTCGCGAACGGCGAGATCGAACTCTCGCCTGTCCAGCCGTGGCAGCTGACGCAGGCGCCTTCGAACACCATCTTGCCGCGGGCATCAGCCGTGCCGCCGCCATCGCGGTGCGACGCCGGTGCCGGGGGCGCGAGCGTCGCCGGCAGGTCGGGGGAGGCAATCGGAGGCACGCTGCGCAGATAGGCCACCAGGCTGCGGATGTCTTCCGGCGCAAACTGGCCAAAGCTGTGGTCCACCGCTTCGCCCATCGGCCCCGATGCGGAGCCGTGGCCTGCCGCATGTCCGACCGTGAGGTAGGCGACGAGATCGTCGTCGCGCCAGCCGCCGATGCCGGTGGCCTTGTCCGAAGTGATGTTGTAGGCGCGCCAGCCCGCCGTCAGCGCGCCGGCGAATTTCTGGCGGTTGTCGAGCGCGAAGGCGAGGTTTCGCGGCGTGTGGCATTCGCCGCAATGCGCCAGCGCCTCCGCGAGATAGGCGCCCCGGTTCCATTGCGGGCTCTTCGACGTATCGGGCTCGAACCGCGTATCCGGATTGAACAGCGCCGACCAGAAGCCCATCGCCCAGCGCTGGTTGAACGGAAACGCCAGCGTATTGTAGGGATCGGGCGCGTGCACCGGCGGCAGGCTGAACAGATAGGCCTTGATCGCCAAGGCGTCGGCATCGGTCATATAGGTGTAGGACGTAAACGGCATCGCCGGATAAAGCCGCGCACCGTCTTCGCGGATGCCACGATGGATCGCGTTGAGGAAATCCTGATCGCTGTAATTGCCGATGCCGGTCTCCTTGTCCGGCGTGATGTTGGTTGAATAAAGCGTGCCGAACGGCAGCTTGAATCCGAGGCCGCCGGCATATTCCTTGCCGCCCGGTGTGGTGTGGCAGACCATGCAGTCCGCCGCCTTAGCCAGATAGGCGCCGCGCTCCACCGGGCTTGCTTGCGCCAATGCTGCCGGAACGCCGGTCGGATTGGCCTCGTGATAATATGTGAGCGCCACGGTGGGGCCGCCCGCGAAGGCAAGCGGACCGGGACCGCGGATAATCCAAAGCCCCACCAGCAGCGCCACCACCACGATGGCGGCGACGCTCAAGAGAATGCGACGCGCGGCCGGGCTCATGCTTTTTTCCCCACGGCTATCAGGGTGCGGTCGATCGGCAGCCGCCGCAGCGCGACGCCGGTCGCGGCATAGATCGCATTGCGCAACGCGGGCGGTCCCGCCGTCGAGCCGGTTTCGCCGATGCCGCCGGGCGGCTCGCCGCTTTTCATGACGTGAACCTCGATCTTCGGCGCCTGATCGATCCGCAGCATGCGGTAGTCGTGGAAATTGGATTGCTGGACCCGTCCCTTGTCGATAGTGATCTCGCCATAGAGTGCGGCGGTCAGGCTGAAGATCAAGCCGCCCTCGAGCTGGGCCATGATGGTATCGGGATTGACCGCGATGCCGGTATCGACCGCCGAGGTGACACGCCGCAAACGGACTTCACCGGCTTCATCGACTTCCGCTTCCACCACGGTTGCGATGAAGCTGCCGAACGACGGCTGCACGCAGACGCCGCGTCCGACGCGCGCCGGCAGCGGCTGACCCCAATTGGATTTCTCGGCCGCAAGATTGAGTGCTGCCTGCATGCGCGGGTTCTTGCCCAGCATCGCAAGGCGGAAGGCAATCGGATCCTTGCCCGCCTTGCGCGCCAGTTCATCCATGAAACATTCGACGGCAAACACATTGTTGTTGGGACCGACGCCGCGCCAGAAGCCGGTCGGCACCGCGGGCGGCTCGGCCCGGACATATTCGACATGGATATTCGGAATATCGTAGGGCATGTCGACGGCGCTATCGACGGCGTCGATGTCGATGCCCTTCTGGAACGCCGGCGGCAGCCAGCGCGCGATCACGGCCGAGCCGGTGATCCGATATTTCCAGCCGACGATCTTGCCGTCCAGCAGCGTCGCGGCAATGTTGTCGCGATAGACCGGACGATAGACATCGTGCTGGATGTCTTCTTCGCGGGTCCACACTACCTTGACCGGCCCGTCGACCTGCTTGGCGATGCGCACGGCCGCGACCACCATGTCGGGTTCGAGCTTGCGGCCGAAGCCGCCACCGAGCAGGTGATTGTTGACGATCACCTTATCGACCGGAAGCCCGGCCGCCTTCGCGGCCTCCGCCTGCACCCGGCTCACGATCTGGGTGCCGGTCCAGATTTCGCAGGAGTCGGGCGTCAGGTGAACCGTGGCGTTCAACGGCTCCATCGTGGCGTGGGCGAGAAACGGCAGCTCATAGCCCGCGTCCAGCCGCTCGCCGGTGGCGAGGCCCTTGGCGATATCGCCCTCGGATCGCGCGACCACACCGTCTTTTTCGCTGGCGGCGCGCAAATCCTGCCAGATATCCTTCGAACTGATGCGCGCGTTGGGGCCTTCGTCCCAAGTGATGTCAAGCGCATCGAGGCCTTTCTTGGCCGCCCACATGTGATCGCCGACCACCGCGACCAGGTCGTCGAGCACGACGATCTTCTGCACGCCGGGAATCTTTTTGGCGGCGCTGTCATCGACCTTGCCGACCTTGCCGCCGAACACCGGGCATGCCGCCAGCGTCGCGAACTTCATGCCGGGAAGCATCGCGTCGATGCCGTAGACGGCCTTGCCGTTGACCTTGTCGGGCGTATCAAAACGCTTCAGCGGCTTGCCGATCAGCGCAAAATCCTTCGGGTCCTTGAGCGCGACGTCCTTTGGCGGCGTCTGGCTGCTCGCGGCAAGCGCCAGCGCACCGTAGGAAAGCTTGCGACCGCTTTCCTTGTGCGTGACCTCGCCATTCGCCGTCGAGCAACTCGCCGGCTCGACCTGCCATTGCTCGGCGGCGGCCTGCACCAGCATGGCGCGTGCGCCGGCGCCGGCATTGCGCAGCGGCTTCCAGAACGCCCGGATCGAATTGGAATTGCCGGTGACCTGGAGGCCGAAGGTGGGATTGCCATACAGTTTGTCGTTCGGCGGCGCGTGCTGCAGCGTCACTTGCGAAAAATCGGCGTCGAGCTCTTCGGCCAGGATCATCGCCACCGCGGTGTAGACGCCTTGGCCCATCTCGACCTGCGGCATCACCAGTGTGGTATGGCCTGTTGCATCGATGCGAATGAAGGCGTTGGGCGCGAACTTGCCGTCGGTCACGTCAGGCGGCTGCACCGGCTCATTGACGGCGCGAACCGGCAGGTGGAAGGCGAGCAGAAACCCGCCCGCCAAACCGCCGGTCAGCAGCGCACGGCGTGAAACTTGCTCGGAAGTCTTTTTTGCGGAAATCTTCTGGGCGACTGTCATGGCGCGCTCCTACGACTGGCGTCCGGACGCGGCCTGCTTGACCGCGGCGCGAATCCGCACATAGGTGCCGCAGCGGCAGATATTTCCCGCCATCGCCGCGTCGATATCGGAATCATCCGGATTGGGCGTGGTCGCGAGCAGCGCCGCGGCCGACATGATCTGGCCCGATTGGCAATAGCCGCACTGGATCACCTCGAGATCGAGCCAGGCCTTCTGCACTTTCGCGCCGGCCGGCGACGCACCGATGCCTTCGATGGTGGTAACGGCGCGATCGCGCACCGCGCTCACCGGCAACATGCAGGAGCGCACCGGCTTGCCGTCGATATGCACCGTGCAGGCGCCGCACTGGGCAATGCCGCATCCGAATTTGGTGCCGGTCAGGCCGAGCACATCGCGGAGCACCCAAAGCAACGGCATGTCCGCCGGCGCGTCGAACGATTTCGGTTCGCCATTGATTGTCAGCGTGGTCGCCATGAGTGCCCCTCCAATTTAACAGCCGTGACCGGCGGCCACGGCGGCGAAGTCAGTAAGACTATATCGCGCCGCGGTAACCTATGACGCGAGGATATTTTCGCAATGCTGATTTGCGCTGGCCGGGAAGGAGACGGCGCGGCTTCACGCAATCGTGCGCAATGACTGCATCGGTTTCAGGCCAGTGAGATGATGGCCATCATTCCTGCATGCGCCGCGCACCGCGCCGGTGCGAACCGGCGCGCGGCGCGAGTGATTCCGGGATGGCGTCAGGAAGGGGCGGTCGCCATCCGGGCGCGGCGGCGGCGCACGCCGATCGTGCGCATGGTGGCAAAGCCGATCAGGAACAGCACGGCCTTGCTGACGATGGCCCAGATCGACATGAACGCCGACCATGCCACAACGCTGAAGTTGAAGGCCACGATCAGGTTCAATGCGGCGGAGAAGAACATCAGGCCCGCCCAGACGAAGCCGAAGACAAAGGCGATGTCCGGCACGACCTCGATGGCGACCGGCGGCCGATAGCGGTTCATCCATCCCGGCTTCAGCATCACGATGCCGACAATGGTGTAGATTACGCTCGGCTTGACCATCACAAAGCGCGGATCGTTGGTGATCAGCGTGGCTGCGCCGGAGCCCAGCACCAGGAAAAGGCTCATCCACTGCATAGTGTCGATCGGCCGCTTGCGCGCGAACTGCCAACCGATCTGGCCAATGCCAAGGGCCATGCCGAGGACGACCGACAGGGTAATGTTGTGCGTCGACAGATAAAGCACGAGGAAGAAGAACGTCGACGCCATATCGAGAAGCAAGAGCTTGCCCGCTTCGAACAAGTTCTTCATGGGTGCCAAACTCCGCCGCCGATGCGGGGAGGTTAGAGCGTTTTCAAGCGAAAGCCAGCCTGCGGACTTGATCCGGGGTGGAAACCGGTTCGCGTCAAGAAAACACGTCAAACCAGGAATCCAGAGCCCCGTTTCGAATTTATGGAAACGTGCCTCCGGACCAGGAGTGACGAATCAGCGAGCGGCTTCGTCGGTATTGGCCGTGGCTCAGGAATGCCGAAAACCCATGCGGAACGCGCCCCAATGCCGGCCGCGGACGTTGATCGGCGATGACAGGTCCTTCATCAGGACGAAATTGCCGCCGCCCATGTCGCGCCGGTAGGTCTGCAGCAAGAACGGCTTGGTATTCCCGGCCACCTTGCGTACCGCGCGATCGTTGAAGAGCCGCCGGTTGCGGCAATTGGCGTTATTCCAGACCGGATCGGGTCCCTGCGGCAGGCGATAGTTCGGGTTATGGGTCGGGAGATATCCGCCCTTGGCCCACGCGACACAGAACGCGATTCGGGGATCGATCTTCTGGACAGGATCCTGGATCGGCGGCAGGATCCGGTCGGTGAAGGCGACATAGTCGGTGAGATATTGCTTGGGGTCGGTGCCGGGAATTTCGCGGTAGTTCTCGTCCATCAATTGCTCGAGGCGGATGTCGCCGCGCTCGATGGCGCTCTCGAAAGCCGCCGAAATCTGCTTTGCGGTATCGACGACGACGCGGATCAAGGGGGCATCCGATGTCTCGACGCCGCTGGCGGCGATCAGCTCGATCAGCCCCTCGGAAAGGTCGAGCAGCTTGGCGACCCTGTCATCGGCGTGCTTCAACTCGGTCGACGACAGATCGACGCCCTTGGCGAGATTGCCAAGTTCAGAGATCACCAGGTCGCAATGGGCGAGATTGGAAGTCGCCGCTTTGGCGACCCCGTCGATCTCCTGGCCGACCGACGTAAAACCGTCCTGGACGCGGACGATGATGCTCTGAATCTGCTGGGCGCCTTCGCCGGCGTTTTTGGCCCGAAGCGAGGCGTCGCCGCTCGCGCTGATCAGATGGCCGACCTGACCGTCGAGATCGCGAACGGTTTCGCCGATCAGATGCGTCGCCTGCCGCGTCGCTTCGGCGAGGTTCTTCACCTCGCTGGCGACGACCGCAAAACCTCTACCCGCGGCGCCGGCGCGCGCGGCCTCGATGGTCGCATTCAGCGCAAGCAGGTTGGTTTGCTTGGCGATGGCCTCGATCGACCCGGATACCTTGGCGACCTGCGCGAGCGCGGTTCCCACCGAACCGAGACTGAGCTCGATACGGCGGACGGCGTCGATCAATTCGGCGATATGCTTCACCGCTGTTTCCACCACGGCGCGCGATTGGGTGATCTCGCCGACGGCGGCCGATGTCGCCGACTGCACCGCCCGCGACGCGGTTGCGATATTGTGGTTGGCGGAAACCATCGTCTCGGCGGTCTTTTGAAGATGTCCGAACCGCTCGGATTGGCCGGATACCCGAGCGGCGACTTCTTGCAGATTTCCCGCCACGTCCGCGAGTTCAACCCCGAGGCCGCCGATCCGGCTGGCCAGCTGATCGACCAGACGTTCGCTGGCGGAGGGGGGCGCCGCGGCGACTTCCAATATTGCGGGCTCCGCAACCGGCATCGCTGCGTTCCTCCGGGTCAATAGACTGGATGACTGGTTCATGATTTTTGGATGCCTGTACGACTCAAAGCTTGTACGCGGTGCGAAAGCCGCCCCAGTGCCGGCCATTGACGCGGACCGGCACGTCGATTTCGCGCATCATGACGGTTTTGCCGTTGCCCATGTCACGGGCGTAGCTCTGGATCAGATAGGAACGCAGGTTGCGGCCGGCGGCGAGCCCCGCGGGATCGTTGAAGATGCGGCGGTTGCGGCTGTTGGCGGTGTTCCACACGACATCGCCTGATCGTTGCGGATGCGAGTAGATCCTGTTGTGCACCGGCAGGTAACCGTTGCGGTCGATCATCACGCAGAACGCCATCTGCGGATCCCTGACCAGGAAGGCCTCCTGGAACGGAGGCAGCGCGCGATCCGCCCAATCGAGAATCCGGGTGCGGTGCTGCAAGGGGTTGGTGCCTGATATCTCGACATAATCGGCATCGAACATGTCGTCGACGGAGATCGCGCTGCTGGCGACGGCGTCCTCGAATATCCTGGTCAGCGCAGTGCCGGCTTCCATGGCGCGGGTGACGAATTCGATGTTCTCGTCGTGGAGCGCCCACAATGCATCTTCGATTTTTTCGCTCAATGCGGCGTCCGGCCGCTCGAACCGCGCCAGTGCGCCTGCTTTTGAATGCTCGCCGAGGCGTATCCGGCAGGCGCCGACGTTCTCCAGCGCGGCATTGAGGTTCTCGTTCAGCGGCAGCCGCTCGGCGTCCGGCCCGCCGATCAGGATGCCTTCCATGGAAATCTCGTAGACCGGTGCTGCGACAGGGCCGCGCGCGGTCTGAATTTCGATCTTGAGATGGCACGGCAGCCGCGCACGCTTGCGCCGGTCTTCGCGCTCGCCCTGCCGCAGCAGTACCGCGCAGCGTGATTTGAGTTTCTCTGTAAACGTGGTGACGGCGCTGCCGGCCTCGGCGACGTTCTTGCCATGAGCCTCGGCCTCCCTGGTCGCACTGTCGATTTTGGCGGCGCTGTCGCCGACCGAGACGATGAACTGCGATGCGGAGGCGGCGTTGTCGGACATCTTGCCGGTGGTTTCGTTCTGCTCCGCCACCGCGCCGTTGACGTTCTCGAAAACCGGGCGGATCGCCGCGATCGCCAGCGAAATCCGCTGCACGGCATCGACCGAGCCCGCCGCGTCGCGCTGCAGCGCGTCGATCCGTTTGGTAATCTCCTCGGTGGCGTGCTGGGTCTGCACCGCCAGCGCCTTGACCTCGGTGGCGACCACGGCAAAGCCGCGCCCGGCATCACCCGCCCGCGCCGCCTCGATGGTGGAGTTGAGCGCCAGAAGCGTGGTTTGCCTGGCGATCTGCGCGATCAGATTGACGACATTGCCGATGGCAGCCGACGATTCGCGCAAGCGACCGACATTGAGGCTGGCCTCCTCGGCGGCGGCGCTGGCCTCGTCGGCGAGCTTGCCGGCGTCGCGCACCTGGGACCCGATGCCTTGCGCGGAATGGGTGAAGTTGTCCGCGGCCTGCGAAAAGGTGGTCGCGGTGCCCTGCGCGGCGCTGGTATGTCCGGTCAGCGCGTTGGCGCGCTGTCGAATGGTGGAGAGCGTCGCCGCCGTCGCCTCGGCGCCATCGGCGACCGAATGGGCCGCGCGTTCGAGCTGCCGGATCATGGCGCCGAGCTCGAGCTCGAGCAGTTCGAGGATTTCCCTGGCGGAATCGCTATCCGAAACGCCGGCTACGTCAGCCGCGATCGTCGGCGTCGCCGCCACAGGTATGGCGGTCGGCGCGGCCGGATCCGGCAGACGCTTTCGAAACAATCCGAACGCCATTGGCTAATCTCAAAACAGGCAAAGGAAACCGCATGCTCGCAGTCGGACGTGAAACCATGGTTAATAATTGCCCGATGGGTAGGCAACGGACGCTACCCGTATACCGAAAGGCCCGGTAAATCTTTGATTTCGGGCGGTCACCGGCCTATAACGCCGCGCCTTCCACCCCACCATTCCGCACGAATCCCAGAGGCATCCGCATGGCCGGACATTCCCAGTTCAAGAACATCATGCACCGCAAGGGCCGGCAGGATGCCCAGAAGTCGAAACTGTTCAGCAAGCTGGCGCGGGAAATCACCGTCGCGGCCAAGATGGGCCAGCCGGACCCCAGCATGAATGCGCGGCTGCGCGCCGCGATCACCTCCGCGCGCCAGGAGAACATGTCAAAAGACTCGATCGAGCGTGCGGTGAAGAAGGCGATTGGCGGCGACGCCGAAAACTACGACGAGATTCGCTACGAGGGTTATGGCCCGGGCGGCGTCGCCGTTATCGTCGAGGCGCTGACCGACAACCGCAACCGCGCGGCGTCCGATATCCGGTCCTACTTCACCAAATCCGGCGGCAATCTCGGCGAAACCGGTTCGGTCGCCTTCATGTTCGACCACACCGGCATCATCGAATACGACGCCAAGGTCGCCTCCGACGATGCGATGCTGGATGCGGCGATCGAGGCCGGCGCCGACGACGTATTGTCGAGCGAGAACGGCCACGAGATCTACGCCTCGCAGGACACCTTTCGCGAGGTCGCCAAGGCGCTGGAGGCCAAATTCGGCGAAGCCCGCAAGGCGGCGCTAACCTGGAAACCGCAGAATACGGTGCCGGTCGACGACGAGACCGGCGAGAAGCTGTTGAAGCTGATCGATCTCTTGAATGAGCACGACGACGTGCAAAACGTGTATGCGAATTTCGAGGTTTCCGACGCGCTGATGACCAAGATGGGCGGGTAGGGCAAGCATCCATTCGTCATTGCCGGGCATAGCCGTCCGAAGGACGGCGTCGCTTCCGCTCGCCTATGCCCCGGCAATCCATCGCTTGAATCGACCTGTCATGTTGGATGGATGCGCGGGTCAAGCCCGCGCATGACGGGTGTAAGTCGACCGCTTTCGTGGGGTATGACGCCCCGTTTCTATTTCGTTCGCCATGCTCCGGCGTTAACACTTAGGCATGACCCATCAGCCGATTCGCCCTGCCGTCCGCATCCTTGGCATCGATCCGGGGCTGCGCCGCACCGGCTGGGGGGTGATCGAGATCGACGGCAACCGGCTGAGTTTCGTCGGCTGCGGCTCGGTGGAACCGCCGGAAGGCTTGCCGCTGGCCAGCCGCCTGTTGGCGATTCACGAGGGTCTCGCCGCCGTGCTCGGCGACTTCCGTCCCGCCGAAGCCGCGGTCGAACAAACTTTTGTCAACAAGGACGGGGTTGCGACGCTGAAGCTGGGCCAGGCGCGCGGCGTCGCGATGCTGGCGCCGGCGATGTTCGGGATTTCGGTCGCGGAATACGCGCCCAATCAGGTGAAGAAGACCGTGGTCGGCGCCGGACATGCCGACAAGAACCAGATTCTGGTGATGCTGAAAATCCTGCTGCCCAAGGCCGAGCCCAAATCCGCCGATGCCGCCGACGCGCTCGCCATCGCCATCACCCACGCGCATCACCGCCAGAGCGCCGCGCTGCGGCTGAGGGTGGTGGGGCTATGAGGGATTGGCATCAATCTCAGCCGTCATGGCCGGGCATAGTCGTCCGAAGGACGGCGTCGCTTCCGCTCGCCTATGCCCGGCAATCCATCGCTTGAATCGACCTGTCATGTTGGATGGATGCGCGGGTCAAGCCCGCGCA
>WNFS01004207.1_pt1 | contig 10965 bp, 12 predicted proteins | sample 5400141 | NCBI WGS metagenome assembly WNFS01 (sample SAMN13153358, study PRJNA577476) | soil metagenome | isolation source: 60 cm saprolite under Madrone tree | place: USA:California | collected 2016-06-14 | reverse complement strand
AGCCATTTCAACTCGATGCGCTGACTCTGGATGCGAACTACGTCCGCCGCTCCGACGCCGAAATCTTCGGCAAGAAAACCGCCGCCACATGAACACCGGCGCATCACCGGGCACCGTGCGTACCTTGCTTGCGGCCGATTTGCCGAAAATTGTGTTGTTGGCCAAATCGTGCCCGGAAGCGGCGCAATGGATTCCGGCCGAATTCGAGTTGAGCATTGGTGACGTACGCGGTTGGGTCGTCGGCGACCGCGAAATTCTTTTCGGTTTTCTTGCAGTCCGCTCCATTGACCGCGCCCGCGAAATGGAATTGCTCAATCTCGCCGTTGGCCCCAACTGGCGCCGCCGCGGCTATGCTTCGGCCTTACTCAACGCCGCTCTGTCCGAGTGTCGTCTTCAAAAGTTTGAATCCGTTTTTCTCGAAGTTCGCGAATCCAACCAACGCGCACTCGCTTTCTACACGACGCACGGCTTCGCGCCGTCCGGACGCCGCCCAAACTACTACCGCAATCCCGTCGAATCCGCCGTCACCATGTTTCTGCGCGTTACCAACTAATGGTCCCCGCGGTCTAGGACCAATTTCCCACAGATACCCTCTTGACCTTTCTTTCCGTTGTGTTAACGTCCCGTCACAGAGGCCCCTCACCTGCATCACGGCTTCTGCATTTCACAATCTGAATATGGCCACAACCCACCGCGGCCATTAGTTGAGGAGGAACGCATGGCAAGCTTGCAGCGGAGCCCTCGGGACATACTCCTCGATACAGACGCTGACTATCGGCGTCTGTTCGAAGAGCACGAGCATTATGAAGCGGAACTTCGAAGAATCCTCAACTCTGCATACCTCAGTTCGGAAGACCTTCTCGAAGAAATAAAACTCAAAAAAATGAAGCTCCACTGCAAGGACGAGATGGAGCGGATCGCTTTGCGTATCCAAAGCTCGCGCGCTGCCCACTCGTAGCGCGCCTCTCGCCAATTCCGCGTTCCGGTGAAATCGAAAGGACGAGTGCACTTCGACGACTGGGCTGCGTGCGCGCGTCGAGCGTGTCTATGCTATCTTCATTTATTAATGGTGAAGGAAGGCTACTACTTCGGTTTGCCGCCGCTCTTCTTCGGCGGCATCACGCTCGCTCTCCACTGGTGGATTACCGCTGCGGTTCTCATCGCGCTCGCGCTATTCTGCTTTTCTTTTTTTCGCGACCCCGACCGTGCCGTCCCGCCCGACCTTGAAGCCGTCGTCTCCCCTGCTGACGGCCGCGTCGTAGTGATCACGCCGGAAGAAAATGCAGGCCGCCCGGGCACACGTGTCAGCATCTTCCTCGCCATCTGGAACGTCCACGTCAATCGCACGCCGCTCGCCGGCACCATCACCCAAATAAAATATCTTCCCGGCAAATTCCTTGCCGCCTGGGACCCCAAGGCCTCCACCCAAAACGAACAAAACATCTTCACGCTCTCCACTCCCGGCGGTGACATCGAGTTCAAACAGATTGCCGGCCTCATCGCTCGTCGCGTCGTCTCCTGGAAAAAGCCCGGCGAATCCGTCCTTCGCGGCGAACGCGTCGGCCTCGTCCGCTTCGGCTCCCGCGTGGACATCTGGCTTCCACTAGACGCACAAATCTCCGTCAAGGTCGGCGATACCATTTACGGCGGCTCCAGCGTCCTCGCGCGTTGGTCCGTGCAATCTACGAACTCTGCCTCCGACGTTGCTCTTGCCGAGGCGAGCCAGTCCGGTTGATGATAGGAGACATGGATCAGCACGAAATCCCCTTCGTTGAACGCAGATCCCGCAGCGCCAAGTTTCGCCGTCGCGGTATTTTTCTTTTACCTTCTCTGTTTACCTCTGCGAATCTCCTTTGTGGCTATTACGCTGTCGTGGCAGCCTTGAGCGGCACCGCCACGGATTTCGACCATGCTGCCCGCGCCATCGGCCTTGCCATTCTTTTCGACTCCCTCGATGGCCGCGTCGCCCGCATGACCGGCACCAACACCGAATTTGGCGTGCAATTCGATTCGCTTGCGGACGTCGTCAGCTTCGGTATCGCCCCGGCCGTGCTTGCTTACGCCTGGGGATTTCGCAGCGTCCAGCCGACCGCCGCCGTCAACGTCGAGCAACTCGGGCAATTGGGTTGGATTTTTTGCCTGGGATTCTTGATCTGCTGCGCGTGGCGTCTGGCGCGCTTCAATGTGCAGGGCATGGCCCCGGGGAGCTCAAAGTTTTTCGTGGGGATGCCCACCCCTGCGGCAGCCGGCGTTATCGCCTCGATCGTTCACGGCTTCAAAGTCCCCTTGCACGACTGGCGCTGGTCTATCGCCTGGTTTCTGCTGGCCACCTCGCTCGGCGCGCTCATGACCAGCACGGTCCGCTACTACAGTTTCAAGGACATTCCCTGGTCGAAGAAGCAGCCTTCGCTGCTTGTCATTCTCCTCATCCTGATGTGTGCCGTGGTCTGGAAGTTTTCGGAAATCGCGTTGGTGCTCTTCGCCTGCACCTACGCCGTGACCGGCGTTGCTCTCCATTTCGTCCGTTTTTTCCGCCACCGATTCGCACCGCGAACCGCCGGAGTCTCTCAGTAGCACAGATTTCAGTCTTCGCGTTACGGTCTCGCTCCCAATCCAACCGCAACCAAAGCGCCCCTCCCGCCTTTCGCTCCGTCTCCCCGCTTCCCGTATAATCTTCAGCGACTACTCATGGCCTCCACTCGCATCGTGATCGCCGGCGCTTCCTCTCTCCTCGGCGCTGAACTCAAATCCCTCCTCGAAGAATCCCGTTTCGCCGCCTCTGATTTCCGCCTCGTCGACGAAGACCTGTCCGTCGGCACGCTCACGGAAGCTGCCGGCGAAGCGGCCGTCATTCAACCTGTCGAAGAAGACAGCTTCAACCGTGCCAACCTCATCTTCTTCACCGGTTCCGCGCAATTTACCAGAACCAATCTCGACCTCGCCCGCCGCAGCGGCGCCGTCATCATCGACCTTTCCGGCGAAACAATTTCCCAGTCCTCCGCTGCAATTTGGTTTACGAATCTTGAGTTGCTCCAGCCGACTTCTGCCGCCTCAACTCAAGAAATGTTCGCCATTCCCGGCGCTCCCGCCATCGTTGCCGCCACTCTCTCGCTCGCCTTCGCAAAATTCACGCCGGAGCATCTCACGCTGGTCGCCCTGCAATCCGCCTCCGAATCCGGCCGACAGGGAATCGAGGAGCTCGAACTTCAAACCAGCCAGCTTCTCTCTTTTCAGTCAGTCGGTTCGCCCATCTTCGATACGCAGGTCGGGTTTAATCTCCTCGACCGCTTCGGCCCGCAAAGCAAAGAGTCTCTCTCGTCCGCTCGCGATCGTCTCCGCCGTGAAGTTGCCGCCGTCGTTAGCGCGCCGGCAAAAGTCCCTGCCGTTCAACTGATTCAAGCGCCCGTTTTTTATGGCCTCGCTTTCACTTTCGCTGCGAAGCTCGCTGCGCTGGCTGACGCCGCTCAGCTCTCCGCCGCCGCCAAATCTGCTGGCCTCCTCATCAACCCTGGAGCAGGCCCCAGCAACCTCAGTGTCGCCGGTGAATCCGTCATCCAACTCTCCGCGCCCGAACCCGATCCCTCAAGCCCAAATTTCTGGTGGTTCTTCGGCGCTGCCGATAACATTCGCTTGCCCGCATTCAACGCTGTCAAGCTTGCGGAGAAATTGCTCTCATGAGACTCGCCGCTCTCTCGCTTGCCGCCACCCTCTGCTTCTTCGCTTCATCCTGTGGCTACCACGTCGCCGGCCGCGAAACCGCGCTGCCCAAAAACATTCACGTCATCGCCGTCCCTGCGATCGAAAACAAAACCACCAGCTATCGCATCGAGCAAAAACTCACCGCCGCCACCATCCACGAATTCCTCGCCAAAACAAATTACAAAATCGTGTCGAACCCGGCCTCCGGTGACGCTGTTCTCACCGGCAAAGTGCTCAGCGTGGAAGCCGTTCCTCTAACCTTCCAAACCCAGCCGCAAACAGCCACAACGTCATCCATTACCCAGGCCACCACCATGCTCGTCACCGTCAAATGCGACGTCACCCTCACCGAATCCGATTCGCAAAAAGTCCTCTTCCACTCCGACAACTTTCTCTTTCGCAACGAATACGAACTCTCGACCGACGTAAAAAGCTTCTTCGAAGAACAAGATCCCGCACTCGACCGCCTCGCCAAAGACTTCGCGCAAAAACTCGTCGCCGCCATTCTGGAGAATTTCTGATGGCGCAAATCTCTGCCGGTGAACTCCTCGCGCGCCTCGAAAAAGGGAAGCCCGTCCCGTCTATTCTTCTGCTCGGTGAAGAAACGTATCTACGCGACACCTGCCGCGCCCAGCTCATCGATCGCTTCGTCCCCGAAGCCGCCCGCGCCTGGGCTGTTTCGCGTTTCTCCGCTGACCGCAATGAAGTCCAGGTCGCCGTCGACCAGGCGCAAACGCTGCCCATGCTCTCGCCTCAACAAATTGTTTTTCTGGAGAACGCCGAAGAGATCGAATCTTTCGCCGAAAAGAAAAGGGAAGAAGCTGTCAAATTGCTCGAGTCCTATCTTGCGAATCCCGCTTCGTTCACCATTCTCGTCATCGAAGCCACCGGCCTTGACCAGCGCATGCGCCTCGCAAAACTCCTCGTCGAAAAATCCCTCGTCGTCGAGGTTGGCTTGGGAGAAAAGCAGGACGACCGAATCTCCCAGGCCGTAGCACTCGCCAAAATCATGGCCAAGGAGGACGGCGTCGAATTTGACAAAGGCGCCGCCGAAGATCTCGCCGAATCCGTTTCCGCCGATCTCCAACGCCTCAAAACCGAAATCACAAAACTCGCTACTTACGCCGGCGACCGCAAACTCATTCGCCGCCATGACGTCGCCACGCTCGTCATCTCGGAGAAAACCGCCACCGTCTGGGAACTCGCCGACATGCTCGCCGCGCGTCAATCCAAACGCGCCCTCGAATTTCTCGACCGCATCCTTCGCGAAGGCGAACAGCCGCTCCAGATTCTCGGCGCGCTAACGTGGAGCTACCGCAAACTCATGGAAGCCAGCGAACTCGGCAGCATTTCCAATCCGTACCAGGCCACCCGTGCGCTTGCGATGGCCCCCGACAAAGCCATGGCTGCCGTCCAGAGCGCCCGCAAATTCTCCAAGCCTCGCCTCCTCGCTGGCTTAAAAGCTCTCCAAAAAGCCGACGACCGCCTCAAAGGCGGCGCCGACTCTCCCCGCACCATCCTCGAATTCCTCCTCGCCGAACTCACCGCCCCCGATTCCCGCGCCGCCTCCCGCTGATCTTCTTTTTTCTTTCTTTCTTTCTTTCTTTCTTTCTTTCTTTCTTTCTTTCTTTCTTTCTTTCTTTCTTTCTTTCCTCTGTGCGCTCTGTGTCTCTGTGGCGACTTCTTCTTCGCCTTTCTGCGTTGTAAAAAACAAAAACGGCGGACTGGTGTCCGCCGCCTTCTCCCTTAAACTGTTAACGGTCAACGTCGAACGGCAAACTTGCCTAAGCCTTCTTCGCCGCCAACCCGTTATACGCCAGATTCAACCGCGACTTATACCGATTCGCCGTATTCTCGTGCAACACGCCCTTCGTAATAGCCTGGTCAATCGCGCTCAGCGTTGGGCTTAGCAAAGTTCCCGCGCCCGCTTTATCTCCTGCGGAAATTGCCCCACGCAGCTTCTTCATCAAGCTTCGCACTGCGGTCCGGTTCGCCCGGTTTACTTCCGCGCGTTGGCGAGCTTGCGCCGCTCGCTTCAAAACTGACTTTTTCTTCTTCTTAACTTTGGTAGCCTGTCCTTGGGCCATCTATCTAATGCTCCTTTTGTGCTTCGCTCAAACTATTAAGTTTAGGGGACGCTCCCAGTGAAGTCAAACAGCCTATTTACTCCGCGCCCGGGGCTTATTCTTTGTAGTGACACTGCTCGCAGCGCTAATCTTCGCTTATTCAGCACCGGGCAAAACGTCGAGGTAATGAGGCGTTCTTCGTGACTACCATCCCCTCCAAACTCAACAAGCGCGACGAACTTCGCCTCCTCGTCAATTCGCACCATCCCATCATCACGGTCGAAACCACCGAAGAAGAGCGCGTCGAGCAACTCCTCTTTCAGATCGGCACTGAACTCGACGTTCCCGTCTACAACTGGAGCGTCACCAAAGGTCTCGCCCGCTTCAAGGGTGAGCCGCTCTATCACACCGACGATCCCGTTCAGGCCCTCGCCAACATCTCCATCATCAACGGTGAAGCCATCTTTCTTCTCAAGGACTTCGCCCGCTACTGCGATAACGATAAAATCTGCCGCCGGCTCCGCGAACTCGGTGAAAATTTCCGCACCGCTCGCCGCTCCATCGTCATCGCCGGCGCGAGCGTGAGCCTTCCGCCCGACCTCGAAGGCGATGCCGTCCCTTTCGAACTCGGCCTCCCTGCACTCGAAGAACTCTTCTCCGGCGTCCGCCAGACTCTCGCCGACCTCAATCGCGACAATCACATTCCTATTTCCCTCGACCCCATGGGCATGCAACAAGCCGCCCAATCCCTCGCCGGCCTTACCAAAGAAGAAGCCCTTCGCACACTCCGTATGTGCATTCTCTCCCGCGGCAAAGCCGACTCGCCCGTCATCGAAGATCTTCTCGAAGCCAAGCGCAACATCCTGCGCGGTGAAGGCCTCCTTGAAACCGTTCGCCGCGATTCTTCTTTTTCCGACGTCGCCGGCCTCACTCGTATGAAAGATTGGCTCGCCAAACGAAAATCCGCTCTCACCGCCGAAGGAGTAAAGTTCGGCCTCGTTCCACCAAAAGGAATTTTGATAACCGGCGTGCAGGGTTGCGGCAAAAGTCTCGCCGCAAAAGCCGTCTCTGGCGAGTGGGGATTCGAACTCGCCCGCCTCGACGCTGGTGCGCTCTATGACAAATTCGTTGGCGAAAGCGAAAAGAAACTCCGTAAAGGTCTCGAACTCGCGCAGAAAATGGCGCCCGTCGTCCTCTGGATCGACGAAATCGAAAAAGCATTCGCATCCGGCAGCGCATCCGGCGATTCCGACGCAGGCCTCTCGCAACGTCTCCTCGCCACGCTTCTTACCTGGATGCAAGACCGCGAACCCGGCGTTTTTCTCGCCGCCACTTCCAACAACATTTCGGCGCTTCCCCCCGAAATGCTTCGCAAAGGCCGCTTCGACGAAATTTTCTTCGTCGACCTTCCCAGCCTCCCCATCCGCCAGTCCCTTTTCGCCTTGCACCTGAAAAAGCGCGGCCGCGATTCCGCATCATTCGATCTTCCCGCGCTCGCCGCCGCCAGCGACGGCTTTTCCGGCGCCGAAATCGAACAGTCCATCATCTCCGGCCTCTACACAGCCTTCGCCGTCAAACAGCAACTCTCCACCCAAATTCTTCTCGGTGAACTTTCCGCCACGCAACCCCTCAGCGTCACTCGCCGTGAAGACATCGCCGCCATCCGCGAATGGGCCCGCACCCGCGCCGTCCCCGCCGACTAACTCGTTCGCCCCTTTTACTCCGCTTTCTTCAGCGCGATTCATCCCGTGTAGCGTAGGCACTCTTGCCTGCGCTCCTACGGCCAAAAAATCTTCGAAACGGCAAAATTCATCGTCGGCCCAAAAGCGAACAAACACAGGTTGTAATTCCGAGCGCACCGTTTTTTTTGTTGGCTCGGAATCTGCTTTCTCTTTCTCGGCCCTGAACCCATATCTCATTTTCCCCTTAACCTCTTCCATCCTTCTGCGTAAAATCTTCGGCGGAGAACTCCATGAATCTCAAACGCTTCCTGCCTCTCACCGCCTGTTTCCTGCTGTCCGCAACGCAACTCTCCGCCCAAACTCCACCTGCCGAAACTCCAGCAGCCAAAGCCCCCTGCAACTGCAACGACCTCGAAGCTGCCCAGGCCAGACTCGCGCGCATGGATTCCGTTCTCAAAGATTGGCCCAACCTCGCGCGCTATCGCGAAGCCAACGCAAACCTCGCCTCGCCCGCCAAAGAAGAATCTCGCGTCGTCTTCATGGGCGACTCAATTACCGACGCGTGGCCCCAGCCGCGTTTTGGCGAATTTTTCCCGGGAAAGCCGTACATCGGCCGCGGCATCAGCGGCCAAACCACTCCGCAAATGCTCCTCCGCTTTCGCCCGGACGTCATCGCCCTCGGGCCCAAAGCCGTCGTCATCCTCGCCGGTACAAACGACATCGCGGGCAACACTGGCCCCATGTCTCTCGAAGAAGTCGAAGCTAACCTCGCCTCCATGTCTGAACTCGCCCGCGCGCACGGCATCAAAGTGGTTCTCGCGTCCGTCCTTCCCGTTTACGACGGTGGCCACAACGGAGAAGGGAAGCCTGTCGTCATGACCGATCGCCGCCCACCCGAAAAAATCCTCGCCCTCAACGACTGGATCAAAAAATATTCCACCGAAAACAAACTCGTCTATCTCGACTATTTTTCCGCCATGGTCGACGAAAAAGGCTTCCTCAAGCGCGACCTCAGCGAAGACGGCCTCCACCCCAACAAAGCTGGCTACGCCGTCATGGCTCCCCTCGCCGAAAAAGCCATCCAGGCCGCCCTGAAAATGTAGTCGCCGATGAGCGCTGCCACTGTAGGGGCCGCTTCTGAAGCGGCCCTCGCTTTTGAAGTGGCAGTTTCCGGGCAGCAGCCGGAATATCGTGCCGTCTTCGCGAGATAATTTGGAATCAATTGAAAATCGATCTGCTCGGCAACGTCGCAACGGCTCGTCCGTCCCTGCGGGTTACGAACTGGCCGATTGCTCAGAAATCTTCGACGGCACATTCTGCGCAACCACCCATGCCGCCGCTCCAAAAATCCACGAAATAAAAAACGCCGTCCAGGCCAGTCGCGTTTTTGGCGCAGCCACAATCGTTCCGCCCCACACCAGCAACGTATAGAGCGTAATCTGCACCGCCTCCGCCCACGCCGCGATCCGCGGCAAGACGCCAAACAAAACTCCAAGGCCGCTCGCGATCTGTCCCGCACCGGTCAAATAAGCCCACCCCAAACGATAGGGCAGGTAGTGCGGCACGTATCCTGCCGTCACGTCCGCGTAAACAAGATGCGAAAGCCCAATCGGAATAATCGACACAGCAAACAAAATCCGCGCCATCTTCCTACCGCGCTCACCACTCAAGAATTCCAGCGCTGAGCCCGGCGCCATCTCCGCAAAATTTGCGAACAGTGTCCATCCTCCCGCAAGTAGCAACGTCAATTCGCCCAGCCCCAGGTACACCGCCTCCATCTTCGGCGCAGCGACCACCGCCGGAATCTTCAGCGACGCCCACACAACCAAATACGGCAGCAATATCCGCACCGCCCACGCCCGACTCACCCGAAACGACAATCCCAGCCCCAGCAAAACCATCGACGCGCCCGTCCCAACCGCTACCGCATGCCGCGCCGGCACCCACTCCGGCACCGGCTGCCACACCGTCGCAAAATCCCCCACGACCAGCGCAATCACCCCAAGCCCAATCAATCCCGCCACAAACAAACACAAAGCAAGTTGCTGATTTTTGTTCATATGACCAGAAGACGCCTCCCGTCCGAAAGCCGCACTCTTATACACGAATTTCCTCTCGCTCTACCATCTCCAATTTCAGGTTCCGCACCCTCAAAAGCGGCCACGCATCCGCCAAAATGAGTCCGAGTGCCGGCCGTCTGGAGAATCAGGCAAGCTTTTGCCAGGAGTGGGCTACTCAACACGGCTTCATCAGCGTATATTCGGGCAGGCCGCAGTCTCGCCTGCCAGTCTGCGTCTCAAAACCTAAGAAATGCTTGGGAGTTTTTCAAATGGTCAAAATCACCGTCAACGGAGTCCAGCACGCGGTCCAGGCACCGGCGGATACTCCTCTCCTCTATGTCTTGCGCAACGATCTCCAGCTCACCGGCCCGCAATTCGGCTGCGGCCTCGCCCAGTGCGGCGCCTGTTCCGTCCTGCTCGACGGAAAAGAGGTCCGTTCCTGCGTCACGCCTCTCTCCACTGTCGGCAACCAGGAAATCACCACGCTGGAAGGTCTTCCCGCCCGTTGGGCCAAACTCAAAGGTCTTTCGGCGGACGACGCCAGGACGGTGCTCCATCCCGTTCAGCAAGCCTGGATCGCGGAGCAGACTCCGCTCTGCGGCTTCTGCCAGAACGGTATGATGATCGTCGCCACGCAGCTTCTCGAAAACAATCCCAATCCCACCGACTCGCAAATCAAAGCCGCTTTCACCACCTCGGGCCCATCGCCCCATCTTTGTCGTTGCGGCAGCTACACCGCCATCATGGACGCCGTAAAACACGCCGCGTCCCTCATGGGGAAGGGACACTAGCCATGGCAACCACCACCTGCAACACAACAAATATCTGCGGCGCGACTCTTTCCCGCCGCCAATTCGTAAAAACTGGCGGCGCACTCGTCGTCGGCGTCACGCTGGTCGGCTCGAAGCTCCTGGCAGCAAACCCAGTCACCGGCGCGCCTTTCAAGAACACGCTCGATCCCACGCTCCCCAACTCCTGGATCGAAATTCACCCGGACAGCACTGTCTTGATTCGCACCGGCAAGAGTGATTTCGGCCAGGGCACCACGTTCACTGCATACCGCCAGATCGTCGCCGACGAGCTTGGTGTTTCCTTCGACGCAATCACCACGGTCATCGCTGGAGACACCGACCGCACGCCGGACGGCAGCGGCGCATTCGACTTCCTGGGCCGTGGCACGCCAAATATCCGCAAAGCTGCCGCTTACACTTATCAGGCGTTGCTCGATCTTGCATCCGAACGCCTCGGCGTACCCAAAGACCAGCTCACCGGTAATGACGGCGTCGTCTCCGGCGGCGGAAAAAGCATCTCGTACGGCGACCTCGTCAAGGATCAGCAGTTGAAGCTCACCATTCCTGTGAAAGGTGACCTCACCAGCATCTTCGGCTTGACTGTCGACGGCAATCCGCCGATGAAGCCCGTCAGCGAATACAAATTCATCGGCAAGTCCATGCCGAA
>WNFS01004932.1_pt1 | contig 10968 bp, 9 predicted proteins | sample 5400141 | NCBI WGS metagenome assembly WNFS01 (sample SAMN13153358, study PRJNA577476) | soil metagenome | isolation source: 60 cm saprolite under Madrone tree | place: USA:California | collected 2016-06-14 | reverse complement strand
CGGCACTGTTTATTTGGGTGAACTCGATTGCCGGCCTGGTCGGCTACTTCACAAAAGTCCGCACCATTCCTTCGCTCGGCTTAATTTTGGCAGCGGCAGCAATTATCGGCGGCATCATCGGCTCGCATTTGGGAAGCAGACGATTTGCTGTGCGCGTAATTTCGCTTTGCCTCGCGACAGTGCTGGTGATTGCTGGAATCAAACTGATTTTCACGAGGTAGAGACGCCGTGCTGTCCCGAAAGCCTTGTGGAGTCGCCGCAACGCGCCAGGTCTGGCCACTGCCCGTGGGCTGTCTCTGTCTGTTCAATCCGAAATAGATTGCTGCTGACTGGCCGCAGGTCCGCACACCGGACGGATTCGTCCTGCGGCGAACCAGTGGCTACAGCAGTTGCAGCTTCGGTGCCGTCTCCGGGGACCACGGATTAATTGTATAATCGGATGCGACGACCTCATCAGCATAGGCGCGTAGAAGCTGGCAGAACGCTGCAACGTCAAGCCGGTGATGCACCGGCGCGAAGCTCATCAGGTTTCTTTCAGCGAGCCGAAACAAACGCACCGCCGGAGGCAAACGTCTGCTGTGCTTTGGATGCAGGGGATGTTCGAATCTCTTTTGAAGATGAACGAACGCGCCGGCGGCCTGGATCAACCCCTTGAAAAAATCTGCGTCATGCGAGTCGGTGTTCAGCCAAAGCTGCTCAAGCACATCGTGCGCCTCGTAATAGCGCATTTCGTTCCAACAACGGAAAAACGCGACGTAAAAAGGATGCTCCCGAGGGCGGGCCGTCTCCAGTTTCGCGCCCAAGCTCGGCCAGCCACTGCGAAATCCTCTCGCGTTTGTTCATGGGGAGCTTAATTTGCTTCCAGCTCAGAGAATGAGCAAACCACCAGAGATCAGGTTTTTCGAGGTTACCCTCAGCCATCGCTCTCCTTCGCAAGAGAAAAGCGATTCATGCGGTGTCGGTAACCAGGCCTAGAAAATGACCGTCTCTGTACTCGTCACTTTGCTGGTCGCCATTGCCATTTTGAGCTTCTGCTCGGCGCTGTTTTCGAGAGTAGAGACGGCGTTGTTTCTGCTTAAGCCGCATCAATTACGCCGGTTAGAAAAGAATCACCCCGGCCTTACGAAATTTATACAACTTTTTCGCGAAAATCCGCGGCGAGTTTTGAATGTGCTGCTGTTGGGGGACGGACTGGTCAACGTATTGCTGGTCGTGCTGTGTCTATTCTTTTTGTGGGAAGGTCCGCTGGCAGGGCGCGTGCCGCAATGGCTGGCCGCAATCCTGATCTTCGCCATGGTGGTATTACTGTGTGATTTGGTGCCGAAACTTGTGGCGCTCGCGGCGCCCTCGAAGCTCTCGGCAATTGGAGCTTTTATTTTGCAAATCGCGATGCCGTTTCTGGATCGGATCGGCCGCGTACTCGAGACAGTGAGCGAATATGTGCTCGACCGACTGACGCCGGCGCATCTGCGCAGCCGCCCGCGTTTAAGCGACGAGGAATTGGGCACACTGCTTCAGATCGGCGAGGAGGAAGGCGCGCTTTACCACGGCGAAGCTGAGATGATCCAGGAAATCATCAAGCTTGGCGACAAGACTGCGAAGGATTGCATGACGCCGCGCGTGGACAGTTTCATGCTGCCAGACGATTTGACTAACGAGGATGCAATTGCGCGGCTGAAGGAGAAACGCCACCGGCGCGTCCCCGTTTATGCCGATACGCCCGATCAAATCCTCGGGATTATCGACGTAAAACTGTTCCTGCTCGATCCATCGGAACACTACACCGAAAAACTGCTGGCGCCGTCATTTGTCCCGGAGACCATGCGCGCGCTCGAATTGCTCAAGCTCTTTCTCACTCGTCCCCAGGGAATGGCCGTGGTGGTGGACGAATTTGGCGGCACAGAGGGAATCATCACCATGCAGAATATCATGGAAGAAATTCTCGGCGGCGCGGTGCCTAGCGAAGACGCAGCCTTTTACATCGAGCCGCTCGGCAACGGCAAATTTCTGGTGAGCGGTAACACCCGTCTGGATGATTTGAGCGAATCCCTCGGTTTTGAAATTAATGCCGACGGCATCGACACCATCGGGGGATTTGTTTTCACACGCCTGGGTCATGTGCCCTCATCCGGAACGAAGCTTGAGATTCCTCGTCTCGCGATCACGGTGCGTCGGGCCGAGCGCAAGAGAATCGAAGAAGTCCTGCTGGAGAAAACCACAAACGCGTTCGAGGAGTCGGCCCGCAGCAGGACGGATTCGCCGTAGCGAAATGAGCATCGCGATCGCCATGATTGTTTTTTGCTGGATCGTTTCGTTTTTCTTTAACGGGATAGAAAGCGGACTGCTTTCGATCGATCCAGTGCGGTTGCGGCAGAATGTGAAGCACCGCGTACCGGCCGCGTTGCAGTTGAACCGCCTGCTCAAGCAGCCGCAACGCTTATTGGCGACGGTTCTGCTCGTCACCAACGCGGCGGACATTATCGCTCTGCTCCTGCTCACGAGTCAGCTGGTTCGCTGGTACCATAACACTGGCTTCTTCCTCGCCTTGGTGATCGCGCTTCCCGTTTATCTGTTTGTGTTGTCTATGCTGCCTAAATCGTTGTTCCGGCGATTTCCGTTTCGTGCGCTGACGCGGCTTGCCGGCGTCCTCGAATTCACGTCGATTTTGTTTTCGCCTTTGCTCGAACTCGCTGCGCGATTTGGCAAGATGCTCCTGCCGAGTCAGGCTGGAAAACGGCGGCGCCTTTTTGCTGCGCGCGATGAACTGAAACAGATCACGTCACAGAGCGAGCACGAGGGCACTCTCACCGCGACAGAACGCGCAATGATTCACAGCGTGGTTGATTTTCGCAGCGCAAAAGTTCGAGAGGTGATGGTGCCTTGGGCGAAAGTGGTCGCGCTACAGCCCGGGACATCAACACAGCAAGCGCTGGAACTTGGCGCCTCCACGGGTTTTGATCGTCTGCCTGTGATTAGCCCGGACGGCCAGCCAGCCGGGCTGGTCAACATCCTCGACATCCTGCTCGACCGAAACGGACATAAGCCGCTGGGCAATTATATGCGGCGCATCATGACCACCACGGAAGACGAACCCGCCTATCGCGTCATGCAGCAACTGCGTGCTGCCCGCCTGGATGTCGCTGCTGTAGTCGATCGAAAGAAAAATCTTCGCGGCATTCTTGCCATCGAGGATTTGGTTCACCGCCTCGTTTCTGCCAGTGATGCCCGGGCCTAATTTCCTGAAAGGGGCAACTCTATCTCATCGCTCAGAAGCCGGGCGCATCCTACCAGCGCGACATGCGAGAACGCCTGCGGAAAATTTCCTAACTGCCGTCGTGCGCGCGGGTCGTACTCCTCCGAGAGTAGCCCCAGGTCGTTACGCAGATCGAGCAGGCGCTCGAACAATTCGCGGGCTTCTTTTTTTCGCCCGATGAGATGCCAGCACATGGCCAGCCAGAAAGAGCACGGAAGAAAAACGCCTTCCCGTCCCGGCAACCCATCCACGTCGCATTCTTGCGGCCGATAGCGCAACACCAAGCCGTCTTCCATCAGTTCTCGCTCGATCGCTTCCACCGTGTTGCGGACCCGTTCGTCTGTCGCCCGCAGAAAGCCAGCCAGCGGCATTGTCAGCAGGCTCGCATCCAAAGCATCCGACCCGTAAACCTGCGTGAAAGCTTTCTTCTTCGTATTATAGCCGCGCTCACAAACTTCGGCATGAATCTGGTCCCGGATCTTGTGCCAGCGAGCGTGATTCTCGCTTGCCGCGCACCCGCAGTCTTCGACCAGCTTGATCGCGCGATCGAACGCCAGCCAGGCCATCATTTTGGAGTGCGTAAAATGCTGGCGACCACCGCGGACTTCCCAAATTCCCTCGTCGGGCTTCTGCCAGTGTGACTCAAGAAATTTCATGAGCTGGACCATTAACGCCCAATCCGGTTCGGTCATTTTGATTCCGGCACGGTCAGCCTCCCACATCGCAGCGAGCACTTCGCCATAGACATCGAGTTGAAATTGATTTGAAGCTGCGTTGCCAATGCGTACGGGCCGGGAGTCTTCATAACCTGAGAGCCATGGAATCTCATACTCATCGAGGCGACGTTCGCCGCGCACGCCGTAGATTGTTTGCATTTGGGCCGCACTTCCGGCGATCGCGCGCAGAAGCCATTGCCGCCATGCCTCGGCTTCGTCGCGATAGCCCGCGCGCATTAACACCAGCAGGATCAACGCGGCATCTCGCAGCCAGCAGTACCGATAATCCCAGTTGCGAACACCTCCGATTCGCTCTGGCAACGAAGTGGTAAGCGCCGCCACCAGCCCGCCGGTGGGCGCATAAGTCAAACCCTTGAGCACGATCAGCGAGCGCATCACGGCGTCTCGCCACCTGTTTTTTGGTTTGAATTGTTTTGTCCAGTTCGCCCAGAAGACTTCGGTGTCGCGCAATGCGTGGTCAGCATTCACCTTTCTTGGCGGGTCGAGGTGAGAAGCAAACCAGGTCAATACAAACGGGATGCGGTCTCCTTTGGCGACTGTGAACTCGGCAACCGTAGTTAAATCTTCGCCGCGCGTTTCAATTGGTGTTCGCAAGATCAATCCGTCGGGTCCGGCAATTGCTTCCAGACCAGCTTCTTTTCTTTTGCGCACCCACGGAACGACCTGCCCATAATCGAAACGGATGACCAATTCCATGTGCATCTGCACTTTGCCGCGCAACCCTTCGATGATACGAATGATGTCCGGGTTCTCGCCACGCGGCGGCATGAAATCGATCAGGCGCACCGCACCGTCCTTTGTTTCTAATTCTGTTTCCAGAATGAGTGTGTCTCCACGATAACGGCGACGCGTCGTCTGAACTTCTTCTTCAGGAAAAAAACGCCAGTGTCCGTTTTTCGTATTGCCAAGCAGCGAGGCAAAACACGCGCCCGAATCGAACCGAGGCAGGCAAAGCCAATCGACGCAACCATCGCGACTGACCAGCGCACCCGTCTGGGTATCACTCAGAAATGCGTAATCCTCAATCTTTGTATGTTCCCTGGCCACGTGATTTCTATTTTGCTCGTGCTCGTGCGCCTGCTCGTAATGGTCTATCGTCTTACCTATTCGGAGTTCGCGAGCTTCCCGATCTCCTCGCCGGTCAATCGAAATACTGTCCACTCGTGCATCGGCTTTGCTCCAAGGGAGCGATAGAATTTAATTGCCGGCTCGTTCCAATCGAGCACCGCCCATTCCATCCGTCCGCAGCCCCGATCGCGCGCGATCTTCGCCAGCTCCACGAGCAGCGCGCGGCCGTAGCCTTTGCCGCGCTTCTCCGGCTTAATGAACAAATCTTCAAGGTAAAGCCCCGCCCTACCGAGCCAGGTGGAAAAATTAAAAAAATAAACGGCGAACCCGACCGGCGACTTTTCTTCAAACGCGAGCAGCACTTCCGCCGCCGGTTTTTCGCCGAACAGGACATCCACAAGCTGTTGTTCCGTCGCGCTCACTTCATCCGGCGCGCGTTCATAGGTCGCTAGATCGTGAATCAACTGAAGAATGACCGGCACATCTTCCACACGCGCCGGACGAATCTGGAAGTTTTCAGCCATCGTCATCCCGATGCTGACTGTCGGTGACACGGGAATGGACGCAACTGTTGCAGCTGTAGCCGGGATCGGTGATCCCGGCCCACGCGCAATCTGTCATTTCTCGAACGAGCAAGAAGTCTCGACATTTTTTACGATCCCAATAAAAATCGATACTCCACGTGGAGGTTCAACTATGAGAAACAGCAAGACAGCATTGGCCTGTGTCGTGAAAGAACATCTTAATCGAGGCGCGTTTTACCTCGTTCTATTGATTGGCATATGCCCGATCCCATTCACGCTCGCGCAGCGAACGACCCGACGCGCGCCCGCAAACATCATCACAGTCACCAACCTAAACGACAGCGGATCCGGCTCATTGCGCCAGGCGCTTGCGGATGCCAATGACGGCGACACGATAGAGTTCGCCGTGACTGGCACGATTAGTTTGACGAGCGGCGAACTTGTAATCGATAAAAACATCACCATTAGCGGGCCGGGATCCAATTCGCTCACAGTGCGGCCCTCATCGGGTAGTTTCTTCCGCGTCTTCGATGTCATGCCGAGCCATAACATTACAATACAAGGTCTCACGATCAGTTTCGGATATGCTGACTCTGCTCAGGGCGGTGGAATCTTCTTAGATGAGCAGGTAACCGCGACCATAGCAGATTGCTCCTTGACGAATAACTACACCGGAGACATCGGTGGCGCTATCTTCAGCAACGGTGGCGCGATGCTGACTGTTCTCAGCAGCGCTATAGACGGCAACACCGCGGGAACCACTGAGCACGGAGGTATGGGTGCCGGCATCTATAGCAATGGAGCCGCGCTCACAATCATCAACAGCACTGTAACCAACAACACGGCATGGGTTGATAACAACCATTTTGGCGGACATGGGGGTGGCATCCTTAGTGCCGGCGGAGGAGCGCTGGAGATTAGCAACAGCACAATTAGTAGCAACCAAGCCGGAACTGACGGCGGCGGCCTGAGTATTTTTTCCGGCACTGCGACAATCACCAACAGCACGATCAGTGGCAACACTGCTGGTTTGTACACCACCAATGCGCCAATTGGCATTGGGGGTGGCGTAGCAAACTTTGGGACACTGACGATTATTAACAGTACTATCAGCGGCAATGACGCTCATGGGAGCGAGTTCAAAGGCGGTGGCGAAGGTGGGGGAATTGATGACTTCGGCTCCCTGGAGATCAGGAACAGCACCTTCAGCGGCAATCACGCAGATGTTCACGCCGGCAATCTCTACGGTCAATCAGCCCAGATTGGAAACACGCTACTGAACTCAGGTACGCCCGAGAACCTGTATGGCGGCATCTCCTCATTAGGCTATAATCTCTGCAGTGACGATGGCGGCGGTTTTTTGAACGGCCCGGGGGACCAGATCAATACCAATCCCCTGCTTGGCCCATTGCAAGATAATGGGGGACCGACATTTACCCACGAGTTGTTGACTGGGAGCCCGGCCATTGACGCGGGCGATCCGAACTTCACTCCACCTCCTTACTACGATCAGCGTGGCCCCGATTTCTGGCGCGTGCGCAATGGACGCATCGATGTCGGCTCATTTGAAGTGCAGGCAGGAAGCACACCAACCCCGACTGCAACTCCTACTGCTACTTCGACGCCGACGCCAAGACCTACGCCAACGCCGAGAACTACACCAATTCCTCGGGTCCGCCCTACTCCGGCGCCGCGCCCGTAACTTTGCCTATGAAAAACAAACACACCGCCCAATCCAGATTCCGCAACATGCGCATTTTAACTGCATTGTTTTCATTCGTTGTACTCGGCTTCCTGGCTCTTTTCGCCCCAACGAATCCGTCCACACGCGGCGAGACGACTCGTGCTGGCGGAGTAACACGCCGAGCGTTCATGAAAGTGACGCCACAAGGCGTAATTCAGAGTACCGACATCGGTTACTCAAATTGATGGCCGGGGACACATTATTACAGCACCACCGGGATTGTGGCTCGGGGACGCGTCTATGTGGCCGGAGATAATAAAGTGTATGCCTTCGCCGTGCCTAGTGCTAGTCCGACGCCCACGCTCACTCCGACGCCCACGCTCACTCCGACGCCTACGCTTACTCCAACGCCTACGGCAACCTTCACTCCGAGAATTACCCCAACACCGAGGGCTGGTCCAACTGCGCGCCCTCGCCCTACGCCGCCGCCGCGCCCATAGCTTTTGTTGTAGCCACCGACCTGTGGCCGGTCTGCTCAATGCATTGACAAGTGAACGACAGCCCGCAGGGCGTGGCTCCAGCGAATATTCCAAGGTCTAGCTCAGGTAGCGCTGCACGCATGCACGCCAACGGGCGATTGAGGTTAATCTCCCTGCCCTAGCGCGCGACTGATGCGCTTTAAACCTTCAGCGAACATTTCGGTGTTCACGCCCATGCCGATGCGAAAATGCTCCGGCATTTCGAAAAAGCGACCCGGGACTGCTGAGGTGTCGAATTCCGTCCGCAGGCGCGCGAGGAAAGCATCCACGTTTCCATTGACTAATCGCGGGAATGACGTCGTGCCCCACTCCGTCTCAACGGCGCAAAGAGCCGCTTGCTGTTTGAGAAATTCACGGAGCAATTCGCGATCGGCTTCAACGATGCGGCGCGCTTTTTCCCGAAGGACATCCAGATGTTTGAATGCCGCGACACTGAGCAACTGGCCCGGGTAAACTGGCGTCGCACTGTAAAGATCATTCAGGCGGCGCATCTTCCACGCGAGCTCCGGCTGGGCCAGAATCCACCCGCAGCGCAGACCGCTTACACCATAAATTTTCGTTAGGCTGCTGGTCACGACGAACTCCGGTCCAAGGTGAAACGATGTACGTGGCGTGCCCTCGTAAACTGTGTCGAGATAAACTTCATCGACCAGCACGTGCGCGCCAACGCTCCTCGCGAAATCGCCAATTTCGCGCAGAATCGTCTCGGGTGTAAGCACGCTCGTGGGATTGTGAAGGTTTGTTATCACGATGAGGCGGGTCTTCGACGTGACGCAACGGCGAAGATCCGCCGGATCGATCGCCCAACCGTTTTCTTCAGCCCTCTCGAACCGCTTCACGTGCACTTGCAGATAATGGGCAACGTCGAGAATCGGCCCATAGGCTGGACGCTCGATCAAAACTTCGTCGCTGGATTCCACGATCGCTGCCATGGCGAGATGATTCGCCATTGATGTGCCGGCGGCTTCGACAACGCAGTCGGGATCGACGCCATGACGCGCTGCGATGGCCTTCTGCAACGGCGCATAGCCATAGCTGTCGTCGCCGTTAATTTCGAGCTTCTTCAGATCAATCGGCAGCTCCCGAAGAGCAAAAGGCGCCACACCGCTCGTCGCGAGATTGAACGGCGCGCGGCTTTGCGTCTTGGACCAATGCATGTAGTCCGAATGCTTGTGAGTCATAAATGGAAGCAGTGTAGCACGAAGGAGCACGGCCATCTTGGCCGTGGGGCCTGCGGGCATTTTGCCTGCCGAGCAAGACGTCAACCAGGCGATCCGCCCGGTCGCCCCACAGGCAGGATGCCTGTGCTACAATCAACATCGGAATTTCCTCCAAAAATAATAAACCGGCAGCCCCGCCAGCATGACGCCCAGCGCGATCGCACTATTGCGAGGGGACGCGATAAGGGCGCTAAGGACAATCCCCGCGCAGAACAACACAAAGACTATCGTCGTGAACGGATGGCCCGGCACCAGGTAACTAACGGAGTCTGATCCAATTCGGTGCCGGCGTAAAACGAAAAGCGCCGCTGCAGTCATTCCGAAAAAGATGAAATCGACTGTGACTTCAAAATTTAGAATCTCACCATACGTGCCGGAACACGCGATGACGATTGCGGCGAACCCCTGAAGAATAATTGCAATTACTGGCGTCTCAGCTTTTCCGATTAATTTGCCGATGCTGGCAAAGAAAAGGCCATCGCGCGCCATCGCATAATACACGCGCGGCGCAGTGAGCATGCTTTGGCTAAGAAATCCGAGAGCGGAAATGGTGATCGCGAGCGCGATCCAGCGCGCGCCGTTTTTGCCAAGCGCCATACGCACGAGATCAGAGGCAGGCGTTGTGGTTGCATCGAGTCCGGCCGGACCCAGCACGCGTAAACATGCGACATTCACTGCAAGATAAAGCAACACAACGCCAGAAACGCCAAGCAGCAAGCCGCGCGACAAGTCGCGGCGTGGATCTCGTATCTCGGCCGAGACAAAAGTGGCCGTCTGCCAGCCGCCGTATGCAAATGCGACGGGAACCATTGCCGCGCCGATGTTTTTGAGAAGATCGAATGAGAACGGTTTTTCGAGCAACGGTCCCGATTCCTCAGGCCAATGTCCACTGGCAACAAACCCAATGACTACCAGCGCCGCGATCGCGCCAATCTTGAGCAACATAAGAGTGTTCTGCACGTTGCTGCCGGCGCGTGCGCTAAAACAGTTGATGCCTGTCAATGTCAGCAGCGCGAGGGCTGCCATGGCGCTCTCGTTCCAAGCTACGCCTGTGAGCGCGCGAAAGTACGACGCGAAAATCACGGCGACTGCGGCCATGCCGCTTGTCTGCGTGACCAGGAGCAGTCCCCACCCATACACGAACGCGACAGCGGGATGATACGCTTCGCGCAGATACACATATTGACCGCCGGCCGCGCCGGGCAGACGCGTCGAGAGCTCCGCCCAGATAAATGCGCCGCATAGTGCGAGCAAGCCGCCCAGCACCCAAACGCCGAGGATCAAAAACGGTGTATGAACACGGTGCGCGACCTCGGAAGGATTGGCAAAAATGCCCGCGCCTACTATGCCGCCCATGACGATCATCGTGGCGTCAAACAATCCAAGCTGGCGTCGCGGTTTTGACGCTGTTGTCATTCCGAGTGGAGTCACCTGCGGAGCCGTAGCTTTAGGGGAAGGCTGGAGGAATCTATCACGAGTCATTTCAAAATGTCATTCTGAGCGAAGCGAAGAATCTCAGATCAAATTCGACCAGAGATGTTTCGCTCCTCTCAACATGACAGCAGCATTAGCAGACGCGCGATTGGAACATCAGAGCGAGGGCAAAAGCGATACGTTTTTACCTTATGGTCGGAGCTAGCTCATAAATCTTAAATTCCGGCGTCGCCTCCATCAGGTTCGCGCTTTGGGCGAGGTGCCTGCCGAATTCCGGATAAGACTGCAGCCACCAGAATGTATTCCTGGTGAAAACGAAATGTGTCGCTCCGCGACGACGCAAGCGCTGAAGATCTTCGATTGCCTGCTCGCTGTCGTCCGGGTTCCCGTTGTAAATCGCGTCGTTCTCAAGAAAATGCCAACCCTTCCGCTCCGCATAGTAAAAGATGGTCGGATCGCCCATGTCCGCGGCCACGATCAATGCATCAGGCGCTGTCACGTTTTTCAAT
>WNFS01004205.1_pt1 | contig 10969 bp, 8 predicted proteins | sample 5400141 | NCBI WGS metagenome assembly WNFS01 (sample SAMN13153358, study PRJNA577476) | soil metagenome | isolation source: 60 cm saprolite under Madrone tree | place: USA:California | collected 2016-06-14 | reverse complement strand
CGCCCGCTCGCTGCGCCAGGGCCCTCACCGCTTCCGGGAAGGCCAAGCGGTCCTGGCGCATGAGGAAGCCGAAGGCGTCGCCGCCCACGCCGCAGCCGAAGCAGTGGAAGATGCCGCGCTTGGGATTGACGGTGAAGGAGGGGGTCTTCTCGGTGTGGAAGGGACAGAGGCCCTTCCAGTTCTCGCCGGCGCGCTTGAGGTTCACGGACTGGCCGACGAGCTCGGCCATGTCCAACCGCGATCGGATCTCGTCGAGGATCTGAGAGGAAAAGCTGCCGGCCATCAACTCTGTCCTAACACAGCAACGGTAGCCCCCGCTCCGCCTTCGTGAGGCTCGCCCGGCCGGTGGCTCGTGACCAGCGGGTGGGCCGCCAGTAGCTCCTCGACGGCGCGACGAAGAGCGCCCGTGCCCTTGCCGTGGATGATTCGAAGCGATGCGAGGCCTGCGACGAAGGCGTTGTCGAGATGCTTTTCGAGGATGTCGCGCGCTTCATCTGTCGTGCGGCCAATCAGGTGCAGCTCGTTTGAAACCGCTGCCGCCCCCTCACCCTGCCCTCTCCCCCGATGGGGGAGAGGGTTCTTCTCCCCCCATTTCCCTCTCCCCTCAGGGGAGAGGGCAGGGTGAGGGGTGGTCTCGACGGCCCCAGCGCGCCCCACCACCTGCAATGCCTGAACGGGGACCTTCACCGTCACCGCGCCCGCCTGCACCGTTGCCGTCCCGCCGTCCACCGCCAGCACGTCCCCCTTGAGCCCCAGGTGGGGCACTTCAACTCTATCGCCGGCCGCGGCCGGGCGCTGGCCGAAGTCTACCGGCTCGGGGGAGCTCTCGACCTGGCGTGCTGCCGAGCTGAGCCGCTTCCGGCCCTGCTCGAGCGAGTCGCGGGTCTTGTCCTGGGCCTTGAGCCGGTCCCACTCGGCGTTGACCGCGCGGCGGATCTCCACGAGCATGCGCTGGGACTCGGCCTTGGCGCGCGCGACCAGCTCGGCCGCCTGCTTCCGCGCGGACTCGAGCTGGGCCTCGGCGCGCGAGAGGAGCGATGCGCTCTCCATCTCGCGCCGCTCGATCGCCTCCGTGTGCTCGGCCTCGAGCCTGTCGCGCTCTTCCAGGCGCTGGAGAAGCGCCTCGAGCTGGCGCCGCTGGGCCGAGCGGTGGCTTTCGGCGCGCTCGATAAGGGGCGCCGGCAGGCCCAGCCTCGCTCCGATCGCGAGCGCGTAGCTCTGCCCCGGCCGGTCGTAGACCAGACGGAAGGTCGGCTGCAGGCGCTCTCCGTCGAACTCGACCGAGGCGTTGCGCGCCTGGGGAAAGCTCGACGCGAAGCCCTTGAGGGGATCGAGATGCGTCGAGGCGACGCAGAGGACGCCGCGCCCGGCCAGCTCCTCGAGGACGGCCTGGGCCAGCGCGGCGCCCTCGTCCGGGTCGGTGCCGGCCCCCAGCTCGTCGAGCAGCACCAGCGAACGGTTGTCCACCTGCTCGAGCACGTCGCGCAATTGCTTGACGAAGGCCGAGAAGGTGGAGAGATTCTCGGCCACGCTCTGGTCGTCGCCGATGATGGCGAACACCGTCGAGAGCGCGGGCAGCCGCGCGCCCTCGCGCGCCGGCAGGTGGAGTCCGGACTGCGCCATGAGACAGAAGAGCCCGAGCGTCTTGAGCGCCACCGTCTTGCCGCCCGCGTTGGGTCCCGTGATCACGAGCAGCGGACGCTCCCCGCCGACGACGAGATCCATGGGCACCACGGGGCGCTCGGGCGCCTGCCACGCCTGGGCCAGCAGGAGCGGGTTGCGCGCCCCCATCACCTCCGCCACGCGCTCCTCGCTGACCGTAGGCTCGGTCGCCTCCATGGCCTCCGCCAGCTCGGCACGCGCGAAGCTGAGGTCGAGCCTGCCCACGTCGTCGACGAGCGCCTCGAGCTCTGGCAGGGACTCGCCCACGGCGCTCGTGAGGGCGGCGAGCACGCGCAGCACCTCCGCCTCCTCCTCGCGCGCGGCCTGGACGAGGTCGTTGTTGTCCTCGACGACGGCCTCGGGCTCGACGAAGAGCGTGGCCCCGCTCTGCGAGCGGTCGTGGACGATGCCCTTGAACCGCGACTTGGCCTCCGCCCGGATGGGGAGCACGTACCGGCCGTGCCGGACCGTGACGTAGCGCTCCTGGAAGATCAGCTCGGCCGCCGCACCCTGGAAGAACTGCTCGAGCCGCTTGACGAGGTCGCGCCTGAGCTCGCGCCCCTTGTGACGGAGCTTTCTCAGCGCGGGACTCGCCTCGTCGCGCACGGCGCCGTCCTGGTCCAAGGAGTGCCTGAGGAGATCGGCGAGCGGTGCGACGCGCGGCAGTCCGCTGAGAGCCTTCGAGAGGCCCGGCGCGTCGGCGGCGATGCCGCGGCCATAGCCGGCGAGACGACCCGCGGCGTCGAGCAGGGGAAGGAGGGTGATCAGCTCGCTGCCCTCGGCGACCGAGCCGGGAAGACGCGCGCGCTCGAGGAGATCGCGGACGTCGGGGATGGATTCCCAGGGGGGTGTGCCGGCGACGGCCAGCGCCTGGCGGCCCTCGCGCGTCTCCATGAGGGCCGACCGGACGTCGTCCAGGTCGGACTGCGGCTCGAGGCCGAGGGCCCGTTCGCGCCCCATCGGCGAGTGAGTGCGCCGGGCCAGAAGGTCCCTGACCCGGCTCCACTCAGCGCCCCAGCCTGCCGCGACTAGTCGAAGAACCGCTCCCGTTTCTTGGCCTTCTTGCGCGCAGCCAGGGTCTTGCGCTTGCGCTTGACGCTGGGCTTCTCGTAGTGCTGACGCTTCCGCAGCTCCGACATGAGTCCGGCCTTCTCGCACGACTTCTTGAAGCGCTTGAGCGCGTTCTCGAAGCTCTCGTCGGGCTCGACGATCACCTTGGTCACCCGGAATTCACCCCTCTCGCATTCACCTAAAGCTCTGCCTGTATACCACGCGCCCCTCCCGGTCGCAACCGGCCCCCCTCGCGAGGTTTTATCAGGGCGCGTCACCTACGTAACCTACGGGGTCAGGTCTTACATTACGACAAAATGTTGGATTGTAAGACCTGACCCCCCTAGCGGAACAGGGGGGCGAGGACGAGGGCGACGACGGACATCAGCTTGATGAGGATGTTCATGCTGGGGCCCGCCGTGTCCTTGAAGGGGTCGCCCACCGTGTCGCCCACCACGGCCGCCTTGTGCGCGTCCGAGCCCTTGCCGCCGAAGTTGCCGGCCTCGATGTACTTCTTGGCGTTGTCCCAGGCGCCGCCCGCGTTCGCCATGAAGAGCGCGAGGAAGACTCCCATCAGCGTCGCTCCGGCCAGGAAGCCCCCGAGCGCTTCCTTGCCCAGGAGGAAGCCGATAGCGGGGGGCAGCACGACCGCCGACAGTCCGGGCACGATCATCTCCTTGAGCGCCGCGCCCGTGGCGATCTCGACGCACCGGGCGGTGTCCGCCTTGGCGGTGCCCTCCATGAGGCCCGCGATCTCGCGGAACTGCCGCCGCACCTCCTGGACCATGCCGAAGGCGGCGCGCCCGACGGCGCGCATGGTCAGCGCGGCGATGATCATCGGCACGATGCCGCCCAGGAAGAGGCCGATCACCACCTTGGCCGCGAGCAGGTCGATGGTCTTCAAGCCGACGGACTCCGTGTAGGCCGCGTAGAGGGCGAGCGCGGTCAGGGCCGCCGAGCCGATTGCGAAGCCCTTGCCGATGGCTGCCGTCGTGTTGCCGAGGGCGTCGAGCTTGTCCGTGATCGCGCGCGTCTCGGGACCGAGATTCGCCATCTGGGCGATGCCGCCCGCGTTGTCGGCGATGGGACCATAGGCGTCCACGCTCATCGTGATGCCGATCGTGGCGAGCATGCCGACGCCCGCGAGCGCGATGCCGTAGAGGCCGAGGGCGTAGTGCGAGACGAAGATCGCGGCGCAGATGGTCACCACCGGCAGGCCGGTGGACTCGAAGCCGACGGCGATGCCGGTGATGATGTTGGTCGCCGAGCCCGTCTTGGAGCTCTCGGCGATCTCTTCGACGCGCGTGCCCGAGGTGTAGCGCTCGGTGAAATAGCCGATGGCCGCGCCCGCCAGGAGCCCCGAGAGCACCGCCCAGAACGGCGCCGGCCCGACCTCCATGACACGCGTCACCACCCAGCTGAGGACGATCAGGATGCCCGCGGCGATGAGCGTCGCGTTGCGGAGCGCCGCCTGCGGGTCCATGCGTTGGAGAAAACCCATCGAGAGCACGCCGGCGGCCGAGGAACAGAACCCCGCCATCACGAAGACGAGCGGCAGCAGCATCATGGAGATCGGATGCGGCAGGGCGGAGCCGATGGCGATGGCGGCCACGATGGAGCCGACGTAGGACTCGAAGAGGTCGGCGCCCATGCCGGCGACATCCCCCACGTTGTCGCCCACGTTGTCGGCGATGACGGCGGGATTGCGCGGGTCGTCCTCGGGAATGCCCGCCTCGACTTTGCCCACGAGGTCGGCGCCGACATCGGCCGACTTGGTGTAGATGCCGCCGCCGACGCGGGCGAAGAGCGCGATGGACGAGGCGCCCATGGCGAACCCGCTGATGATGACCGGGTCCGGCCAGCGAAGAAAGAAGAGGCCCAGGCCCAGCATGCCGAGGGCGGCGATGGTCAGGCCCATGACCGAGCCGCCGAAGAAGGCCACGGCGAGCGCCTTGTCGCGCCCGAGGGTTCGCGCGGCCTGCGCGGTCCGCACGTTGGCCTTGGTGGCCGCCTTCATTCCGATGAACCCGGCCAGCATGGAGCAGATCGCGCCCGAGATGAAGGCGAGCGCCGTGCGCGAGCCGATACCGAAACCGAGCAGGACGGCCACCACCACGATGAACCAGACGAGGATCGAGTATTCCTTGCGCAGAAAGGCCATGGCCCCGCTCTCGATCGCGTCCGCGATCTCGATCATGGGGCCGCTGCCGGCCGGCTGGGCGACGACGTAGCGGTACACGGCGAAGGCCATCAGGAGTCCGAGCACGCCCAGAACGGGAGCGAGGACCGGCAGGGACATGCGGACTGCCTAGAAGCGGCGGACCTTGTGGGCTTCGACCAGCCTGAGCGCCTGGGCTCCCGCCTCGAGGCAGGCCGCCTCGACTGTGGGAAGCTCGTCGGGCAGAAAGGCCGACAGCACGTGGTCCACGACCTCCTCGCGGTCCCGCTCGGGCGAGGCGGGCCGGCCGATGCCGATCTTGACGCGCCGGAGCTGATCCGTGCTGAGGGTGCCGATCAGCGACCGCACGCCGTTGTGGCCTCCCGCGCTACCCTTCAGGCGCATCCGCACCCTGCCCAGCGGCAGGTCGAGGTCGTCGTACACGAGGATGAGGTCGCCCGGGACCAGCTTGAGCCGGCGCGTCACGCGCGCGACCGGCGGCCCCATGGAGTTCATGAAGCACTGCGGCTTGATGAGGTAGAGGGCCTCGCTGCGCCACTTGCCCTCGGCGACCAGGTGACCGCCGACACGCTGGAAGCGGACCTTGAGCCTCTTCGCGAGACCGTCGACCGCGCGCGCGCCCACGTTGTGACGCGTGTCGCGGTACTCGGGCCCGGGGTTGCCGAGCCCGATGATGGCCTGGGCCACTTACTCTTTCTTCTTTCCCTTCTTGTCCTTGTCCTCGACCTCGGCCTCTTCCTTGGGCTTGCGCTCGGTCAGCACTTCGGGCTCGGCCGGCGCAGCGGCCACCGCACCCACCACCGCCGCCACGGGCGCGGCGACTTCCTCTGCGGCCGGCGGGGCCACGGTCGCCACGGCCTGCGCCTTGTCGGTGAGGACGCGCACGCCTTCGGGCACAACCAGCTCGCCCACGGTCAACACGTCGCCGATGGCGAGGTTGGAGACGTCGGCCTTGATGTCCTCGGGGATGTTGGCGGGCAGGCACGAAACCTGGATCTCGCGCAGGACCATCTCGAGGATGCCCTGGGTATCGCGCACGCCGATCGGCTCGCCCACGTGGTGGAGCGCCACCGTCACCTGGATCGGCTTGTCCATGTTGACCTCCTGGAGGTCGACGTGGACCAGATCCTCGGAGACGGGATCGAGCTGCAGGTCACGCAGGATGACCATGCGCGAATCCTTGGACCCGGCGAAGGTCACCCGGAGCAGCTGCGTGCTGCCCTCGTGGCCGTGAATGATGCGGAAGACCTCCCGCGGATCCACGGCGATGTTGACGGGGCTCGGGCCCCCGTAGAGGATGCCCGGCGTCTTGCCGGAACGCCGCAGCCGCCTGGCCACGGACTTGCCCACGCCCTCGCGGGCCATAACGGTCAGCTCACGAATCTCCATGACGCGATCGCTCCTTCATCTCATGAGTTACACGAAGAGGGTCGACACCGACTCCTCGTCGTGGATGCGGCGGATGGCCTCCGCGAGCAGCGGCCCCACCGACAGCACGTGAATTTTCGGGATTGCCTTCTCGGGCGCCAGCGGCACCGAGTTGGTGATGACGACCTCCTCCATCTCCGACTCCTGGATGCGCTTGATGGCCGGGCCCGAGAGCACGCCGTGCACGGCGCACCCCAGCACCCGGCGCGCGCCCTCGCGCTTGACGGCCTCGACCGCCTGAATGAGCGTGCCGGCGGTGTCGATCATATCGTCGATGACCACCACGTCCTTTCCCTTGACGTCGCCGATCAGGTTCATGAAGACGGCGACGTTGGGACCGTCGCGGCGCTTGTCGACGATGGCCAGCCCGGCGTTGAGGCGCTTGGCGATGGCGCGGGCCCGCTCGACCCCGCCCGCGTCCGGCGAGACGAGGACCGGGTCCTTGAGATCCTTCTTCGCCAGATAGTCCACGATGACCGGGGGGGCGGCGAAGAGGTGGTCGACGGGCATGTTGAAGAAGCCCTGGATCTGCCCGGCGTGAAGGTCCACCGCGAGCACCCGCTGGCAGCCCGCCGCCGTGATGAGATCCGCCACGAGCTTGGCCGTGATGGGCACGCGTCCCATGACCTTGCGGTCCTGACGGCCGTAGCCGTAGTACGGGAGCACCGCGGTGATGCGCTGGGCCGACGCGCGCTTGAACGCGTCCATCATCACCAGCAGCTCCATCAGGTGGTCGTTGACGGGCGGGCACGTCGGTTGGATCACGAAGACGTCCTGGCCGCGGACGTTCTCGTTGATCTGGACGTACACCTCGCCGTCCGAGAAGCGCGAGACGTCCGCGTCGCCCAGGCGCACGTGCAGGTACTGGGCAATCTCCTCGGCGAGCGGCCGGTTCGCGTTTCCGGAGAACAGCTTCAGCTCGTAGCTCATCTCCATCTCTCGCTCTCTCTCCGTGCTGTCCCCTCGCATGATGGCTGGGGCGGGAGGGATCGAACCTCCGTTGCGGGGTCCAAAGCCCCGAGTCCTACCTCTAGACGACGCCCCAATTTGGCTGCGGGGGCCTCGAAATGGCCCCCGCACTCCCCCAGTTTCGCGCTTCGTCTCGCCTTCGGCTCGCCGCTTCTGCGGTCGTGCTCGCGAGACACGTCCCACGGATCTAGGGCCCCCGCACTCCCCCATTTTCGCGCTTCGTCTCGCCGAACTTCGTGATCACACTGCGCGGATGCAAGGGCCGCTGTTCGTCCTCACGGCCCAGGCCGCCCAGCCCGCGCGGCTCACTCGCCGCTGGATCTGCCGCGCCTGGTCCAGCGATCGCGCCACGCCGAATACCGTCGGCCCGCTCCCCGACATCGCCGCGCCCAGCGCGCCCGCGGCCAGCAGCGCGGCCTTCATCCGCCCGATCACCGGCATGGCCGGCTCGACCCAGCGCTCGAGGTGATTCGTCAGCGCCGCGGCGACCTTGGTCGCGCTCCGGGTCCTGAGCGCTTCCAGCACCCGCTTGGTGCCCTCGGGCTCCGCGCGCCACCCCGCGGGCACCCGGCCGTACACGGCCTGCGTGGACAGCGGCACGCCGGGATTGACGAGCACCATCGCGTAGCCTCCGGCCGTCGGCAGCGCCTTCAGCACTTCGCCCCGCCCCGTTCCCAGCGCCCGTCCCGCCCCGAGGAAGAACGGCACGTCCATCCCGAGCCCGGTCGCGAGCGCGATCAGCCGCTCCCGACGCCAGCGCAGACCCCAGAGGCGGTTGAGCCCCCAGAGCGTGGCTGCCGCGTCACTCGAGCCGCCGCCCAGCCCTGCCGCCACCGGGATGCGCTTGTCGAGCACGATCCGCGCTCCAGTCTCGACGCCCGCCGTCTCCCGCAGGAGCCGCGCCGCCCGAACCACCAGGTTGCCGTCGTCGGTGGGAAGGGCGGGATCGCTCGTCTCGAGCGTGATCGCTTCGGCCGTCTCCACTGTCAAGCGGTCAAAGAGATCCACCGCCTGCAGCACGGTGGACAGCTCATGGTAACCATCGGGACGCCTGCCCAGAACCTCGAGAGCCAGGTTGACCTTGGCCGAGGTCCGCAGCACCATGCGTCGGGCCCTTCCCGGCCGTTTCAACAAAGCGGTAAAGCCTACCACGCCGCCTCGCGGACGGTCAACGGAAGTCTTGGATTCTCACACCTTGCGGCACAGTCAGCTTGAGCAGCTCGGGGTCGAAACCGGTGTCCCGCTGCGGGTTGCGATAGCGCACCGTCACCTCTAGCTTGTCGTCGAGCGTGGCGAGTCGCACACCGTCGGCAGTGAAGACGGCGCGCGCCGGTTGCGAGCCGCCCGTCCACTCGATCTGTCGCGCGTTGCCGGACGTCGCGTCGAACCAGATGCGCTGGCGGCCGTCGGCGGTCTCGAAGGCCACCGACGGACCCATGTCAGCGGGCGGCAGCATCTGGCCCGAGAGCGGGTCGCGCGCGGGCAGGGCGTAGCCGGCCAGGAGACTGACCAGCTCCTCGGCGCCGAGGGCGAGGCCAAGCCAGCGGCGCGTGGCATCCGGCGAGGAGCGCGCGATGAAGGCGCGCTCGTTCGGCACCTCCCAGAGCGTCACGGCGTCGGCGTCGGAGGCCACGACGAGGAGGGGCGTGCCGAAGGGCGCCAGCGCCTCGAAGCGGAGGGAGGCCGGCGCGCGGAGAAGGAGCACGCCCGAGAGGCGATCGATGCGGGTGCCGCGCCGGATCCTGATCTCCGCCAGGGAGCGGAGGTCGTGGAACTCGCGCCAGCGCGCCTCGAGCGTGGCGCGCGCGGCCAGGACATCGGGCGGGAGCGGCTGGCGTGGGGGAAGCGAAGCGCAACCGCCCGAGACGGCGATGACAGACAGGGCGAGCGCGCCCAGCCGCAGGCGGGTGGATCTACTTCTGCTCGGCCTTGGGACGGTCTCCACCCTTGGACCGACGGACCTTGTCGCGAGCCTCGTCGAGCTTCTTCTTGATCGGGTCGGCGACGGTGCTCTCGACCTCTCCCTTGAGCGCGCGCTCCCAGACGACGATGGCATCGTCGGTGCGACCGGTCTTGATGTACGCGTCGGCCAGGTGGTCGAGGATGACCGGGTCTTCCTTGGCGAGAGACACGGCGCGCTGCAGCTCCTTGAGCGCCTCGGAGTAGCGGCCCTGCTGGTAGTAGGCCCAGCCCAGGCTGTCGATGAAGTAGCCGTTCTCGGGGTCGAGGTCGAGCGCGCGCTTGATGAGCTGCACGGCCTCGGTCAGGTTCTGGCCGCGCTCCACGTACATGTAGCCGATGTAGTTGTAGGACTCGGCGTGCTTGGGGTCGAGCACGAGGACGCGGCGGAAGGCCGTCACCGCATCGTCGAAGCGCCCCTGCTTCTCGTACACCACGCCCGTCTGGAAGACGAGGTCCTTGTTGTTGCCGTCGAGGCTGAGCCCTTCCTGGAGCGCGGCCAGCGCGCGGTCGTACTGCTGGGCCCGGAAGTAGGCGGAGCCAAGGTAGACGAAGAGCTCGGCCCGCTTGGGCTCGATGTTGACGGCTTCCTGGAGGACGCGAATGGCCTCGTCGTGGCGCTTGGCCCGGCCGTGGAGGAACCCGAGCTGGACGCGGGCGTCGACCGAGCGCGGGTCGGCGACCAGGATCTTCTCGAGCTCGACGAGGGCCTCGGCGTCCTTGCCGGAATCCATGAGCGCGGTGGCGAGGAAATAGCGAGCCCGGACGTTGCTGGGCTCGATCGCGACCGCGTTGCTGAAGGCCGACACCGCGCGGTCCCACTGCTTCTGCTCGTAGTAGATCGCGCCGAGCTTGATCCAGATGCGCGGGTCGCGCGGCGCGGATTCCGCCAGCGCCTCGACTTCCTGCTGCGCCTCCTTGAAGCGGCCGAGCCGGACCAGCACGTCGCCCAGCCGCTCGATGAAGGCGATATTGTCCGGGTTGGCCTGCAGCGCCTGCCGGTAGACCTTGAGGGCTTCCTCCGGCTGCTGACGCGTCTCGTACACGAAGCCGAGCGCCATCCACGCCGCGTCCATGTCGGGGTCGATCTCGACCGCGCGCTTGAGGCGCGTGATCGCCTCGTCCCATTGCTCGCTCTCCATGGCCACCCGCCCGAGCAGGTGCTGGGCCTGGGCCGAGCCGGGCTGGACCGCGACCAGACGCAGCAGCACCGCACGCGCCTTGTCGAACTGGCGCAGCTCGATGTTTTGCTGGGCGAGGGCGATATAGGCGTCGGAGGAGCCGGGCGCCAGCTGGATGGCCTTCTCGAGCTCGCCCTCGGCGTCGGCGAAGCGGCGCTGGCGCCTGAAGATGTCGGCGAGGGTCAGGTGGGGCGACGCGTTGCCGGGCTCGAGCGCGAGCGCCTTGTGCGCCGCCTCGACGGCCTTGGCTGGCTCGTTGGCGCGCGCCAGCCACTGGGAGAGCTGGACCCACAGGGCCGCCGTGTCAGGATCGCGGTCGATGGCTTCGCGGAGCGAGGCGATGGCGTCCTGCACGCGGCCGGAGCGGGCGTTCATCTGGGCGACGGAGTAGAAGTAGTATGCGGCGGCGCGCGAGTCGCGGATCCGCGGGGACGGCGAGTCGGCCGCCGCGTTGGGGCCATCGGCCGAGCCCGACGTCCCCGATGGCGCCATGGGCGCGCAGCTGGAGAGAACGAGCGCGGCCGAGAGGACGAACCAGAAT
>WNFS01004203.1_pt1 | contig 10969 bp, 9 predicted proteins | sample 5400141 | NCBI WGS metagenome assembly WNFS01 (sample SAMN13153358, study PRJNA577476) | soil metagenome | isolation source: 60 cm saprolite under Madrone tree | place: USA:California | collected 2016-06-14 | reverse complement strand
CTACTGGGGTCTCCGAATTCGCCGCCTGGACCGATGGCGGAACGCTGAAGCTGAACGTACGCACCAGTCCCATTCCGCTGGTTGTCCCCGCGAAGGTGGAGCCACCGGTGATCCGGAGCGTTGCAGTATTGATCCCCGGTCCTCCGGTATCGTCGACGACTGCCGTCACGATAATGGGCTGCGAAGACGATTGTTGCGACCACGTCGTCGGCGCCGAGACCGAAGTGATCCGCGGCCCCTGCAGCTCGCACGCCGCGTTCACGCATGCCTCCGCCGGCGCGCAGATCGTTGCGCAGGCATAAGCGCACACGTGGTTCTGGTTGCAGGTCACGCCCGCGAGCTGTCCTCCGTCCGGCAAGGTGCAGTCGGCCGCGACGTTGCACGTTCCCAGCGACGGGCCGCTGCTGTAGCAGGCCGCACACCAGAGGAGCGCCAGGACGGCGATTTTGCGAATCATCGAGTTGCCTCTCCGGGACTAGAACGCAAACGTGAGCACCGAGCCCGACGCGAGGAGCACGGCCCCGCTGACGAGCAGGACGTTGCCGATGGTGGCGGCGCTGCTCGCTGAATTCAGATTCGAGACGTCGGCCGGGAGATACGCGCCGTTGGCCCTGTAGTTCGACTCGGCCTGGTTGATCAGGCTCTTGCTGTGCTGGCCCTGGAAGATCCCGACCCCCAGCGCGATGATGCCCGCGCCGGCCAGGGTGTAGCCCACCGGCTTCGTCCACTTCCCCTCGCGCACGTCGACGCTCGCAGGGGGCCGCTCGCCGCGCAGGTCCGAGGCGAGCGAGAGCGGCAAACCGCCCTTCTCCGTCTGCCGCGCGTAGATGGTCTCCGAGAAGCCTCCGCGGCGCACCGGCACCTTTTTTTCCAGCGAGGTCCGCTGGCCGACCGCGACGCGGACGCCATGCACGCCGGGCTCCACCGCGATCACCTCGGGAGTCTTGAAGGTGCGCGGCGCGAGGCGGTTGTCCACATAGATGGTCATGTCCCTGCGGTCGGCGTCGACGGAGATGCGGCCCACGCACTTCACCTGGAGCGCGCGGCACGCCTGCCCCTCCGCCCAGGCCTGCACGTCGGCCTGCCGGTCGGTCTCCAGCACCTGCTCCACCTCCGAACCCGGCAGGACTCGCTGCTTGCCCACTTCGAAGATCCGGACCGAGAGCACGTACCCGTTGCCCTTCGCGGCCGAAGAACCGACCAACACGTTCTGGCAGCGCGCCATCCGGCCCACGCTCGAGAAGCAGGCCGCGTCGCGCGCCTCGCACTTGCTGGTGGAATCGCCGAGCAGCACCGCGTCCTTGAGCAGCGGCGAATCCTTCGCCACGTCGAAGAACGTCTTCTGGATGGCGTCCAGGTACTGCTTGTCGGCCGCGCCCGCCGACGATTCCTTCACGAAGGGGAAGATGCAGAGCGAGGTGTCCTTGAGCAGGCTCAGGTCGAGGGCGGGCAGCTCCGGGCCGGCCATCGGGAGCGGAAGGACGTCGTCCGCCTTGGCCGCGGCAGCAGGCGGGGGCGTGGAAGCGGCGGGGACGGCCGCAGCGGGCGCAGCGGCCGGCTTCACCACGGTGGGCTCCGTGGTGGGGAGCGGGATCGACGAATCTCCCTTCTGCTTTTTCGATTGGGCGGCGGCGGCGAACGAGATCGTCAGAAGCAGCGAGAACAGAACCCGCATGTGTCCGCCCCTCGAAGAAGTCCGCGATTGTCATCGCAGCAATCTCGCAGGTGAGTCAAGGCGGGGCGCCGTCGTGTCAAGTTGCAGCGCCGACGGAAACAGGCTCAGAGTTTGTCGCCCCGCCCCCGCGCTTTCAAGGCGTCCACCACCGCCCGGACGTCCTGCGCCCGGTCGCGCGGGACGACGAGCAGCGCGTCGCCCGCATCCACCACGCAGAGCCCGCGCAGGCCCACCACGGCCACCAGCCGTTTCCCTTCCGAGAGCACCACGCAGTCCTCGCAGTCGATCGCGATGGCGTCTCCGCTCACCGCGTTCCCGCGCGCGTCGAGCGCGCGCACCTCCGGGAGGGCGGCGAACGATCCGACGTCGCTCCAGCCGAAGTCCCCGGGCACCAGCGCGATGCGGTGCGTGGTCTGCGACTCCGGCTCCATCACCCCGTAGTCGATGCTGATGGACTGGAGCGCCGCGAAGTCCCGCCCGCGCGTCAGCCCCTCGTGGACCGCCGGCAGGTGCCGCCGGAGCGCCTCGAGCATCGCATCGGCGCGGAAGACGAAGATGCCTGCGTTCCAGGAATAGGCCGGGTCCTGCAGGTACCGCTGCGCCGTCGCGGCGTCAGGCTTCTCGACGAACGCCTCGACGGCGAACACACCGGGTCGCTTTTCGGCGCCGCGGCGCAGGTAGCCGTAGCCCGTCTCCGGGCGCGTCGGCTGGATGCCGAGGGTGAGCAGATCGCCGTTCTGGCTCGCCTGCGCGGCGGCGGAGAGCGCAGTCCGGAACGCCTCGGGCCGCGCGATGTGGTGGTCGCTGGGCAGGATCATCAGGGTGGCATCGGGATCCTCGCGAAGCGCGTGGACGCAGGCGAGCCCGATGGCCGGAGCCGTGTTCCGCGCCGCCGGCTCGACCAGCAGATGCTCGTCATCCAGGTCGGGCAAGGCCTGGCGCACTCCGGCGACGTGATCCTTGCCGCAAACCACCCAGGTGCGCTCCGGCGAGCAGAGCGGCTCGACCCGGATGAACGTCTCGGCGATCAGCGTCCGATCCGTCACCAAGGAGAGGAACTGCTTCGGCTTCTTCGCCCGCGAGAGCGGCCAGAAGCGCGTTCCGCTTCCCCCGGCCAGGATGACTGCGTGCAAGCTCATAGGCCCTCCCGCGCGAGCTGGATCAGCTGGTTCAGGATGCGCGCGGTCGCGCCCCACACCACCTGGCCCTGCACCGTGTACCAATAAAGCTCGAACAGGACGCCCTCGCGCTCGCGCATCTCGACGCGAAGGTTTGCGGGATCACAGAACTCGGCCAGCGGCAGCTCGTGCAAGGCGGCGATCTCCGCGGGGCTGGGCGCCCACGGGTAACGACCCGCCGCCGTGAACGCGAGCGGGTCGATCAAGCCCACCACCGGAGTGATGACGAAGCCGGTGACGAAGGTCGGACAGTCGTCGAGGGTGCCGAGCACTTCGACGTGCTGCTCGTCCAGCCCGACCTCCTCGCGCGCCTCCCGCAGCGCGGCGGCGCGCGCGTCCGCATCGCCGACGTCGACGGACCCGCCGGGAAAGCTGATCTGTCCGGCGTGCGCGCGCAGCTCCTTGCTCCGCTCGGTGAAGAGCACGTGCAGCCCTTCGGGGCGGGGCAATAGCGGAACCAGCACCCCGGCGGCGCGGCCGAGGTCCGGGCGCAGCACCGGCTGGTGGCGCGCGAGCGCCCGACGGATCTGCGGAAGCGTTATTTCTTGCCGCTCAGCCACAGGACCACCACCAGAGCGGCGACCGCGAGGCGGTACCAGGCGAACACCGCGTACGTGCGGCGCCGCAGGTAATCGAGCATCCAGCGGATCACCGCCGCGCCCACTACCGCCGAGGCAATGAACCCCGCCGCCACCGCCGTCCAGGTGAGGTCCCCCTCGCCGCTACGCATGTCGTGCACCATCTTGGGCAGCTTGAGCAGGCCCGCTCCGAAGATGATCGGCGTGCTCATCAGGAAGCTGAAGCGCGCGATCTCCTCGCGCGTGAACCCCTGAAAGAGTCCCACCGAGATGGTTGCCCCGCTGCGCGAGACGCCGGGCACCAGCGCGGCGGCCTGCGCGACGCCGATGCTGAAGGCGCGGCCGAGCGTCATATCGGCGAGCGTGCGGCTCTTGCTCCCCACCCGGTCCGCGTACCAGAGGATCAGCCCCAGGACGGCCATGGTGGCGGCGATGAGCAACGGCGCCCGCAAGTTCGCCTCCGCCCACTTGTCGAGCAGCTTGCCCACGATCGCGGCCGGAATGGCGGAGATCACCAGCCCCCAGAACAGGCGCCGGTCCACTTCCTCCCCGCGGCCGAAGAGCCCCGCCGAGATCAGCCGGATCCAGTCCTTCCAGAAGACGGCCAGCACCGCGGCCAGCGTGCCCCAATGGAGGGCCACGTCGAACGCGAGACCCGGATCTTCCCACCCGAACAGCCAAGGGACCAGCGCCAGATGCCCGCTCGAGGAGATGGGCAAGAACTCCGCGAGGCCCTGCACGACGCCGTAGACGACGGCTTGCCAGACGGGCATGCCGTTTCTCTACGTCCCTTCTTCCCAGGAGGCGAGATACTTTTCCTGCTTCGGCGTCAGCTTGTCGATGCGCACGCTCATGCTCTTCAGCTTGAGCCGCGCGATCTCGCGGTCGATCTCGTCGGGAACGGGATACACCTTCTTCTCCAGCTTCCTGCCGTTCTTTACGACGTACTCGGCGCTGAGCGCCTGGTTGGCGAAGCTCATGTCCATCACGGAGCTGGGGTGGCCTTCGGCGCTGGCCAGGTTGATCAGCCGTCCTTCGCCCAGGACCGCGACGCGGTTTCCGTTCTTCAAGGTGTACTCGTCGACGAACTCCCGCACCGTCCGCTTCTTGCCGTTCTTCTCCAGCCAGTCGATGTCCACCTCGACGTTGAAGTGACCGCTGTTCGCGACGATGGCGCCGTCCTTCATCCGCTCGAAGTGCGGCTGGGCCAGCACTTCGCAATTTCCCGTCACGGTGCAGAAGAAGTCGCCGATCTTCGCGGCATCGAGGGAAGGCATCACCCGATAGCCGTCCATCGTCGCTTCCAGCGCCTTGAGGGGATCGATCTCGGTCACCACCACGTCGGAGCCCATACCTTTGGCGCGCAAGGCCAGGCCACGGCCGCACCAGCCGTATCCCAGCACCACGAACACGCTGCCCGCGAGCAGCCGGTTGGTGGCCCGCACCATTCCGTCCAGCGTGCTCTGGCCAGTGCCGTAGCGGTTGTCGAACATGTGCTTGGTGAGCGCGTCGTTGACGCTGATCACCGGGAAGGCGAGCTCGCCCTTCGCCTGCATCGCGCGCAGGCGCTGCACTCCGGTGGTGGTCTCCTCGGTGCCGCCGATCACGTTCTTCAGCAGCTCGCGCCGATCGGTCACCAGGCTGGTGACCAGATCGCAGCCGTCGTCCATGGTGAGATTCGGCTTGTGGTCGAGGGCAGCCTTGATGTGATCGAAATACGTCGTCCGGTCCTCGCCCTTGATGGCGTAGACGCTGATTCCGTCGTCCACCAGCGCGGCCGCCACGTCGTCCTGCGTGCTGAGCGGGTTCGAGGCGCAGAGCACCAGGTCCGCCCCGCCCGCGTGCAGCGTCTGCATGAGGTGCGCGGTCTCGGTGGTCACGTGAAGACAGGCGCTGACCCGCAGCCCCTTGAGCGGCTTCTGCTTGGCGAACCGCTCGCGGATGGTGGCGAGCACCGGCATGGAGCGCCCGGCCCACTCGATTCGGCCGTGCCCCTTGGGCGCCAGGTTGAGGTCCTTCACGTGATGCGCGGTCTTCATGTGCTTCTTTGCGACGGCCATCGCACTCTCCGCAGTAGGCGCGCCGTTTAACCCACTTGCGAGGTTTGCGCTAGCAGGTTCGCCCTGAAGCGCGCACTCAGGCGGCGCCCTTGAGCCCTGCAGCCTGGCGCAGCGCATCCGAGCGATCGGTGCGTTCCCAGGTGAACTCCGGCTCGGTGCGGCCGAAGTGCCCGTAGGCGGCGGTCTTCTCGTAGATGGGGCGGAGCAGGTCCAGATCGCGGATGATCGATGCGGGCTTGAGCGAGAACGTTGCCCGGACCGCCTTTTCGATCTTCTCCTCCGGCACCACTTGCGTGCCGAAGGTCTCCACCATGATGGAGACCGGCTCGGCGACTCCGATGGCGTAGGCGACCTGCACCTCGCAGCGGCGCGCCAGCCCGGCGGCGACCACGCTCTTCGCCACCCAGCGGGCCGCATACGCCGCGCTGCGGTCAACCTTCGACGGGTCCTTGCCGGAGAAGGCGCCCCCGCCGTGGTGGCCCATGCCGCCGTAGGTGTCGACGATGATCTTCCGCCCGGTGACGCCGGAGTCGCCCATCGGCCCGCCGATGATGAAGCGGCCGGTGGCGTTGATCATCCGCTTCATCTCCGGCGCGCGCAGCTCCGCCGGAACCACCTTGTCGATCACTTCCGCGTTGATCGCCTCGCGCAGGTGCTCGGTGGAGACCGAGTCCTCGTGCTGCGCGGCGATCACCACCGCCTGCACCTTGTGCGGGCGTCCGCCCCGGTATTCCACCGTGACCTGGCTCTTGCCGTCGGGCCGCAGGAACTTGAGCTCGCCTCGCCGCGCCTTCGCCAGCTGGCGCGTGAGCCGGTGGGCCAGCGCGATCGGAAGCGGCATCAGCTCCGGCGTCTCGTCGCAGGCGTACCCGAACATCATTCCCTGGTCGCCGGCGCCCTGCTCCTTGTTCGCTCCGGAGTCGACGCCCATCGCGATCTCGGGCGACTGCTGCTCCACCGCGACCATCACCGCGCAGCTCCGCGCGTCGAATCCCATCGATCCGTCGTTGAACCCGATGCGCTCAACCGTGCGCCGGACGATGTTCGGGTACTCCAGCCGCGCCCGGGTGGTGATCTCGCCGATCAGGAGCACCAGGCCGGTCTTGACCGCGGTCTCCAGCGCGACGCGGCTCGACTTGTCCTGGCGGAGGCATTCGTCGAGCACCGCGTCGGAGACCTGATCGCAGACCTTGTCCGGGTGACCTTCGGTGACGGATTCGGAAGAGAAGAGCGCATCGCGGAGCTGCATCGTGTTGTCCTCAGACCCGGCAACCGCCGGCGTGGAACGAAAGGCCGCGCAGAATCGCCCCGATGCCGGGGCCTGTCAACGTCAAACGGGCGGTCCCGAAGCAGGCATTCCAGCGTCTTCGAACACCTCGGGAAAGCGCTCCTGCATGTGGTTCAGGACATACCGTTCGATCTCGTCGTGCGAGGAGAACGCCATCGCCTCCTCGAGAAGCTTCTTCGCGTCGGCGAGGCTGGTGGAGCGGATCACGCGCTTCACCTTCGGAATGTCGGCCGGGTTCATCGAGAGGTTGTCGAGCCCGAGCGCGAGCAGGATCAGCGCGTAGACCGGGTCGCCTGCCATCTCGCCGCACATCGCGCACTCGATGCCGGCATCCTTCGCTCCATCCACCGAGGCCTGGATCAGGCGCAGGACTCCCAGGTGCAGAGGTTTGTACAGATACGCGACGTCGCGATTCGAGCGGTCGATGGCCAGGGAGTACTGGATGAGGTCGTTGGTGCCGATGGAGAAGAAGTCGCACTCGCGCGCCAGCCGGTCGGCGGCGAGCGCCGCGGCCGGCGTCTCCAGCATGATGCCGATGGGAATCTTCTCCTGGACCGGCTTCCCCTCCCGCAGGAGCTCCTGCCGGATGGACTCGATCTGCACCTTCGCTTCCCGCAACTCTCCCACCGCCGCGATCATCGGCAGCATGATCTGCAGCGTCCCGTGCAGCGACGCGCGCAGGAGCGCGCGCACCTGCGTGCGGAAGAGCTGCGGATGGCGAAGCGTGAAGCGGATGGCGCGCAGCCCCAGCGCCGGATTGGGCTCGTGCGAGCGGTGGCCGATGGGCAGCTTGTCCCCGCCCAGGTCCAGGGTCCGGATGGTGACCGGGCGACCCTGCATCCGCTCGAGAATGCTGCTGTAAGCGCTGTAATGCTCCTCCTCGGTCGGAAGCTCCTCGCGGTTGAGGTAGAGGAACTCGGTCCGGTACAAGCCGACGCCCTCGCCGCCGTGCGCGATGACGCTCGGCACCTCCTCGGGAAATTCGATGTTCGCGAAGAGGAAGATGCGGCGGCCATCGCGCGTCTGCGCGGGCAGGTCCCGATCCTCGAGCAGCTCCGCCTCGCGTGATTTCGCCGCTGCGCGCGCCGCCTCGAACCGGCGGATCTCTTCGGCATCCGGCGAGACCAGCACCTCTCCCGTCGAGCCGTCGAGCGCGATCACGTCTCCCGCACGGGCGATCTCGCTCGCCTGTCCCGCGCCGACCACGCAAGGAACCTCCAGTGCTCGCGCCAGGATGGCCGTGTGGGACGTCTTGCTGCCGAAGTCGGTGACCAGACCCTTGATCTTCCCCGAGGAGAGCAGGACCGCTGCCTCTGCGGTGGGAAGGTCAAAGGCGACGATCACGACCTCTTCTTCCGGCAGCGCCACCAGCATCGGCTTCTCGCCGATGAGGTTGTGCACGATCCGGTCGCCCACCTCGTCCAGGTCCGCGCGGCGCTCGGCGAGATAGCCGTCCGAGCCGAGCTTCTCGCTCATGTCCCGGACCAGCCGCCGCACCGCCCATTCCGCGTTCAGCAGCTCCTCGCGGATCAATCCCTTCGCGCCCTCCAGCAGCGACGGGTCGTCCGCCATCAGCCGGTGCGCGTCCAGGATGGCGCCTTGCTCGCCCTCGCCGAGGCTTCGCCGGATCTGTAGCAACTGCTCGACCGACTCCTTGACGGCGGCATCCAGGCGCGCGATCTCGGATTCGACCTCTTCCGGCGGGATGTGGAACCGCGGCACGCGCGCACGCCGGCGGTCGACGGGGAAGACGCGCCCGATCGCGACGCCCGGAGCGGCGGGGATTCCGGTCAGCTTCGCCAAGGCTCCGGCAGGTTTATCACAGGCGGGACAGCTTCACTTGCAGCCGGCGCAACTCTTCGTGTGCCTTGAGAAACCGGGTCTTTCCCTGTTCTTGGGCGAGTTGTGAAGCGAGCTGCTGGGCGATGCCCTTGAGCGCCGGCTGGGCCGCGGGAACGGCGGCAAGCCAGTCGAGCGCGCGGGTCGCCGCCGCCCGCACCAGGAGCTGCTCGTCCGCGGCCGCGCCCGCCAGCATCGGAACCGCGGCCGCGGAGCCGGCACGTCCGAGCTCGTAGGCCGCGCGGGCCCTGACGTCGGGATCCGGGTCCTGCATCCGCATCAGCCAGCAGGGCGCTTCTGCGCCACAAACCCGAGCCGCATCGAGCGGTTTCGCCAATTCGCTGAACTGCGCCGCGAGCAGGCTGCACGCTTGACGCGGATCGTCGACGACCAACGCCAGCTCGTCGAGCTGCCGGACGCACGCCGGCGGCGACCCTTTCGATTCGCGCGTAGCCAGGGTCGCCAGGTCGTTGCCGAGCGCCGGCTCCCCGAACAGCGCCGCGGCCTGCGCGACGACGACGCGCGGCTTGACCAGGCCCTTCTGGGCTTTCTTCATCAATTCACGGGCTTGAGCGCGATCGCCCAGCCACACCAGCGCCTCGGCCGCGAGCGTGGTCACGTCCTCGTCCTGCGGGTTGGTGGTGGAGACCAGGGCCTGGATCGCGGGACCGGCTTCCACGGCCCTCATCCTTCCCAGCGCATTGGCGGCGAACATCTTCACCAGATTCGAGAGCAGGCGCGAGGTCCCCGGCACCGGATCCGGGTCGACGTACTTGAGCTTCCCCAGGAGGACCGGCACGGCCCGCGCGTCCTCGATGTCGCCGAGCACCAGCGCCGTCTTGGCGTACGTCCCGGCCGGAGCGCGGTTGTTCTCCTTCGCCCACGCCAGATAGGCCGGGTCCTGGTCCTGCGCGATCTTCATCAGCGGCTCCACCGCCGGCGCGCCGATCAGGAACAGCGCGAACGAGCTCTCCGGCAGGAAGGAGACGCCCTGACGCTCGATGACCAGGCCGTGCGTGAGCGCGGGGATCGCGGCGGGCTCCCCGATCTGGCCCAGCGCGACGATGGCACGCTTGATCAGGAGCGGCGGCGCGGCGGCGTCATCCACGATGTGCGACAGCTCCGCAATGGCCTCGCTCGCCTTCACGTTTCCGAGCGCTTCGACCGCGGCGAGCCGCACCGTGTCGTCGGTCGCGCGCGCCAAGCGCAGCAGCGCCGCTCCGGCGCGGGGATCCCCGATGTTTCCCAGGGCTTCGGCGATCCGCGCGTTGGTGCGGTTGGCGGCGCGCGCAGCCGCGTCGCTGCCGGCGCCCACCGTCGTGTCCACGGCGTCGAGCAGCGCGTCCACCTGCCCGGGGCCGCCCAGATCCTCGAGCGACAGCGCCGCGTCCTCCTTGACCAGCGGATCCTTGAGAAGCGCCGCGACTTCCCTGGCGGCCTGCTTCGCCTTGAGCTTGCGCAGCTGCTGCACGGCCTGGACGCGGACCTTCGCGTCCCGGTCGTCGAGCCTGTGGATCCAGGTCTCCGGATCGGTCTCGTCCCGCGACCTGCAGGCGAGCAGCGAAAGGGAAAGGGCGAGCGCGAGAAGACGCATCTGGCGCTTTCGCGTACCCGCCCTGGCGGGTGCCGTCAATTCTTAAGTCAGGCCTTCGACTTCCAGCGCCTTGGCCACCGCGGGCCTGGCTTTGACGCGCTCCATGAACCGCTGCAGGGAAGGCGGGAGCGGCAGATCCACCCGCGCTGCCCAGCGCAAGACCGTGAACAGGTATGCGTCCGCGACGGTGAATTTCTCGCCCACGAGCCAGGGCTGTCTTGTCAGGGTGTCCGCGACCAGGTCGAGGCGCTTCTGCAGCGTCTCCCGCGGCGTCGGGTCGGGCGTGTTGCGGAACAGGGGGCTGAAGTTCTTGTGGATCTCCGTGGCGATGAACACCAGCCATTCCTGGAGCTTGTAGCGCTCCTTGCTCCCCGGCTTCGGCGCCACCTTCTCGCCGCCATCCTGATCGGCGAGGTACATCAAGATCGAAGCGCCCTCGGTGAGGACGGTCCCGTCGTCGAGTTGAAGCGCCGGCACGTAGTTCTTCGGGTTCAGCTCGGTAAAGCTCACTCCCGACTCGGTGATCCTGGTCTTGCGGTCCAGCTTGTCGAGCTGGAACTCCGCCCCCATCTCGCGCAGCACGATATGGGGGGCCAGCGAGCAGACTCCGGGCACGTAATAGAGCTTCATGGGCCTGCGATGCCGGCGGCTTTGCTAAGTTGCGGCCGCCGATGCGGATCGCCTTTCTTGGAACACCGCAGTTCGCCCTGCCCATCCTGGAGGCCTCCGCGCAGGCCGGCGAGCTGGTGCTCGTCGT
>WNFS01004202.1_pt1 | contig 10971 bp, 6 predicted proteins | sample 5400141 | NCBI WGS metagenome assembly WNFS01 (sample SAMN13153358, study PRJNA577476) | soil metagenome | isolation source: 60 cm saprolite under Madrone tree | place: USA:California | collected 2016-06-14 | reverse complement strand
ACAACACGACTGTAGCCATTTTTTTGCCTCGTGTTGCGTTTCGTCTGGCGCTGAGTCCTGCGATTAACCCAGAAGTCGCGAGTCCGAAAACGACAAATCCAACCAATGGCAAATCCCAAATAATATCGCTGCCACCTTTTCCGAATGGAGGCACTTCCATGAGCAACAGGAAAACCAGAACTTCAGTACCGAGCGCCACCGTCGCCGCAATTAAAGAGAAATACTTCAAAGGATATGTTCGCGATTATCCGACCGCAGCCGGATCGTTTTCGTCTGCAGATTGTGTCGGGCTCGGATGAAACGAACTGTCTTGCTCTTGGCCCGCATCAGGATTGAATGGGTGACTGCCGTGACGCCACCGCGTGCGCGCACGCCTGGTAGGAGCGCGCTGTCACTGATTCCCGTTGCACAGAAGATGATGTTCTGACCGTTGGCCAGATCGTCCGCCGAATAGACACGCTCGAGATCTTTTTCGTAGCCGTCGGCGATCAGCTTTTTTCGCTCCTTCTCGTCGCGCGGCCACATTTTGCATTGCATGTCGCCGCCGAGACATTTGATTCCCGCTGCTGCCAGCACTGCTTCGGGTGAACCGCCGATCCCCATGTAAAGATCGACATCGGGATCGGGCAGCGACGGCGCAATAGCGGCTGCGATGTCGCCGTCGCCGATCATACGCAAAGACGCGCCGGCCGCGCGAATTCGTTCAACAATGTCCTTGTGTCGCGGCCGATCCAGCATCATCACCGCCACATCCTGCACGCGTTTGTCTACTGCGCGCGCGACGATTGCCAGCATCTCGGCGATCGGCATTTCGATGTGGAGCGAGTCGCCGCGCTTTTTCATGTAATCGATGATGCGCGGCCCGTACGCCAGCTTCGACATGTAAAACGAAGGAATATCTCGAAGCGCCACTTTCACGCCTTCCTCTGGACTGGCTGCCGCGATGCAACTGATCGAGTTTGGTGCGCCCTTGGAGATATTTGTTGTGCCGTCGATTGGATCGACAGCGATGTCGAACTGTGGCGAGCCGGGAACCCATGTCCCAAGCTGTTCGCCTTTGAAAATACCGGGCGCTTCGTCCTTCAACCCTTCGCCGATCACGACTTCGCCGCAGATATTCATGAGATCGAACATGCCGCGCATCGCGTCGCAAGCGGCTGCGTCGGCTGCTTCCTTGTCGCCGCGACCAAGCCAGCGCAACGCATTCAATGCAGCCGCCTCGGTCGCCCGAACAAAATCGAACTCAATGATTCGTTCGATGTCGCGATAATCTTGTTTTGGCAGTCGCAGAGCCACGGAGCGTCAATTTTCACGCATGTCGCGCGCGATGACAAGATATCAACGCGCAGCGGCTGCCGACCTCGGAAAATTTTCGGCGCTGCCCAAGCCGGTTTCACTCGTTGTTCGGTACATTCGCGGGAGGCCGGCTTCAAGAATGAGCGGGATTAAGGAAGCTGACGCAACTTTCGCATTTCCGTCCAGAGTAACTTCGAGCAACGCGCCGTGATTCCACGATGCGACCGTGGGCGCGCCATCAAAGACAAGATTACCCAGCGAATATGCGATTGGGCAGCCATGATAAAAGTCGAGCGGCTGAACACAATGGGGATGCGAGCCAACCACAAGATCAACCCCACGGTCCACTAGCCATCGGGCGAGTTCGCGCTGTTTGTCAGTGATATTCGCCGTGTTTTCAATTCCCCAGTGGACCATGCAAACCACGAGGCTTGCCCGCGAACGAGCACTGGCGATCGCGTCGCTCAGGCGGACTCGATCGGATGCTGCTGCGATTTCAGATCCTGCGATAAGGCCAACGTCGCTGATCGCTAGGAGCGCGATTTTCTTTCCACCGCGCACAGAGAAGAAACTTGGCGCGCAGGTGTTGCCGGTTGGTACTCCAAGCCCGACTGGCTCAATCTTCTCACGAGATAAAGACGCTGCGCAGTCGTGCAATGCCGCGTTCCCGAAATCGAGTGCGTGATTATTTGCCAATCCCATGGCGTGAAATCCGGCGGTGCGAAGCAATTGCGCTGAGCGCGCCGGAGCGCGGAATGCATAGCGTTGCGTAGAGTGTCCGAGATTGGAAATCGTGCATTCCAAATTTGCGGCGGCGAATGAAGCACCTTGGAGAACAGTCCCGATTCCCGCAAACGGATCTATCCCTCTTTCGATCTTTGGTGCGCAACTGCGGCCCAGCATCACGTCGCCGCCAAAAACTAACGTCGCCGCAGTTTTTGGTGGCGGCACACGAAGCAGATCGAAGCGATTTTCTCTGCGCTCTCTCAGGAGTTGGCCGAGCGTTACCACTTGCGGAGCGTTTGCGAGTTGGTGCGCGACAAGATCGTTTTCATCAAGAATCCCGACAGGCTGTCGATCCTCCATTACCGCCGCAACGTGCGTGCCGAGATGGATGATCACACCGCGCTGCAAATCCTCCGCGGTTATTTTTGCCGCACCCGGCGTGGCGGACCGCGCGACCAGGTCGAGATAGTCGCGTAGTCGCTTGGGGTCTGACCACGGAACGCGCCGGCCTTCGCGGCGCAACGCGTAGACCACGAAATTCGCACAATCGGCGCCGAGATTGGTTTCAGGTCCGGTATCTGAATTTTCTGATAGTTCGCCGCTGCCAAAAAGATACGGGAGACCGAATTGCTCGCTGATCGCGGCGCGGAAACCGCTGCCGACAAATCGCCGTAATTCCAAAACAGGCGTTTCACGAATTTTGCCATCGACGAGGGCGCGGGCTCGCAACCGCAACGAGCCACAATGCAGCTGCCGATCAAACAAATTGTCGATCTTGCTTATCGGCAGAACGGAATCGTGATGATCAATCGGGCGTTCGTTCCAGACCGGTCGAGGTGCAGCATCCGCCACAAAGCCAACTTGATCGATCGACAAATTCGTCAGGTTGCACCGTGAATATTTCGGAGTTAGCGCAAGCCACTCGATCTTTTCGGGTTTTGTTGTCCACGGCTCGACGACCAGTGCGATCTCCGCTGGCTCGTCCGCCGTTATGCGCCAAACATTGTCGGTGGAAGGCTGGCGATCTTTAACTTGAAGGTGTAATTGCGCCGCTTCACCGCTCCAGACGTGCAACAACTGTTGCCAGTGCGAGGCATCGTGCCGGACGATGATGCGCTGACGTTCGGACAAAATTCGTGCTCGAAGCTCCTGCGGCGCTTGCGCGACATCGAACGCCGGTAATTTCTCTCCCTTCGCCATTAATTTCTTGGCGAGATTCGAGTGATCGTTAGCAACTGTGAGGAACGGCTCGAATTCGATTTGCGCGGTCGGCAATGAGAGCGCGGAAATTAACGCTAGCATGAGCAGCCGCTGTCCCTCGTCTTCGTTTTTTAAGTACGGACGCGAAATGGCGAATGTGATGGCGCGAAGGTTTGGCCGTTCGATCACGAAATCCCAGATCCGCGCGAAGGCTGTTCCTTGTTCTGTAACTGGCAGGCCGGCGAAATAATCGAGGTCAATCGTGACTACCAGCGGCTCGGTTGGAGCTAGATGTTTCTGAAGGCTTTCGAAATCAGAGACTACATAGGATCCACGTAATGATCCCGATTTGCGCGGTGCTGCTTCCAGATGACCGTCGAGAAATCCCGTTGCTTCTTGCGTGCGTCCGCGGATTTCAGCCGAAGAAAGTTTCTCTGCCGGCACCCAAATTACTTTCGCAATCGGCGCCGGCATGAGCGGCTCGATCCAGTTGAAGCATTGAACAGCGCCTTTGCTGCGCCAGCGATCGAGCAGCGTTTGTCGATCCTGGCCGGATGAAACGTTTCGAAGCGCAGCACGAATTTTATCGGAATCGAAAATGCCCGATGCGTCGCTATGCGCATCGAAATGGACCAGAGTGCACGGCTGGTCGAGATCGATATTTTGGGCCAGCCAGTAAAACGTGCCTGCGTGATTGTCCTCGATGTAAATCGGCAAAACGTTCGCTCCTGCGGCTGCCAGCTTGGCGGCAATCAGCTGTGTCGCAATGCAGAGCCCAGTTGCTCGCAGGTTGCTCGCTAAGCGGGAGGCTTTAGGAATCCGGAAAGGGCGACGAGTTTCTCTGCGTTCTGACTGATGAGATTCGCGCGACAGTCGGCATGGCTCTTCTCGCCTCTCCCCTCGAAGAAGGGGAGAGGACTGAGGTGAGGGGTTTTCAAACTGCCGGGCTTCTGTTGTGTTCGATGAACCCTCACCCTCCCCCTCTCCCTCACGAGGGAGAGGCGACCGACAGGCGTGTAGCGCATTCAACCTGAACATTGCAGCTCGCGAATGATCGAGACTAGTTCATCGCGCCCCGTGAACTTCAGGTTTTTTGCTAAGCGGCGCGCGCAACTCAACGAGCGAGATGCACGTATCACGGAATTGCGTGCCGCGATGTACACCTTTGATCACCAATTTAATTTTGCCGACCGGCTTCGTGTAATCGCGCACCCGAATAAGGTACGGATTTTCGAATCGCTCATCTGGAATGTTCTCCGTAAACGTATGCTCGTCGTTTAGTGTGATTTCGAGCGCAGCGACGCGGTTGTTTTTCCGCCAAACATCTTCCCGGCCATACTCGTAATATCCGGGCAGGATTAAGATGCCGTAGAGTGGGAGCGGACGTTTAACGTCGAGCGTGATGCTTTCGCCGATGCCATCATCCTTGGCGCCTTCGACCCAGGGAGTTTGCAGCTCACGCTCCGGATTGGCCATGATGTTGACCACATCGTAGTTGCGTTTGCCTTGCGGAGCCAGCGTAGAGCTTGCTGTCGCATCATAATCTTTGTGATCGAGAAAGTATTGGTTGTTGCGAATGACATAGGAGGCACGGCGATTAGGATCCTCCCAATTACCTGTCGGATAGGAATCGTATTTTGAATGAGCGACGATGCGGATGTCGTCCGCCAATGTGGGTTTTAAGTTTTCGAACTGCCATTCGTAATGCGTGTCACTCACTTTCAGGAAACGCTCTTTCGGTTTCTCGATCGAGACGTCCTCGGGCTCGGGATGCAAAATGTTGATTTCGACTTTCCCTTTGCCAATCGGCCCTTTCCAGGTCGCTGCCGGCGAGAGCGAATACGCGAATGTGGCGTCACTTATGTGCAAGTCATCTGAAACTGATTCGTCGTTTTCGGCGTACTTCACACGGTAACGAATCGCCACCTCACGAGTCTGATTTCGCTCGAAGGGGATCACCGATTTCTTCCATGACTTGATCGTGGAAATGTTTTGTTGCCAGAATGACCCTGAAGTCGTTTCATCACCTTCTTCCTCCGCTCCGGCGCTTTCTTTTTCCGCTTCGGTGCTTTCTTGGTTCGCTTCGCTGGTTTCTTTTTCCGCTTCGGTGCTTTCTTGGTTCGCTTCGCTGGCTTCTTTTTTCGTTTCGCTGCTTTCTACCTTCGCTCCAGCGACATTTGTCGATTTCAATTCTTTTCCGTCAACGCTGATTTGGTACTGGCCAATGTCGGCACTCTTTGTGTCCGTATCCACATCCGGGTTCTTCCCCCAGCGCTCGACCGGGAAAAAGAAATCCTGTTGCACCTTCGGTCCTGTGTTGTGCATGCGATATCGGACTTCCACCGCGGCGTACTTCGGGTGCAGATCGATTTTCAGAGTTTCGTTTTCGATCGAGACGTCGGTGTGCCGATCGTTCTTCGAGGCACTGGCGTTACCGGTTCCCGGAACTCCGGTTTGCCAGGCACCGCCATTGGCGAAAAGAATTGATCCGCTACCGACAAATAACGCGAAGGCGAGCCACAGATTTTTCATTTGTCGCATGTCTTAACATGCCGGGCTGCGGCGTGTCGAAACCAGAATCAAGGAGTGACGGCTTCCCAGCCCCGAAAGCTTTCGGGGCTGCCCAAGCCGTCGTTCCTGTTGTTGCGTGTGCGTTACGAAACACGCGGAACGCAGAATGCGCATAATCCTTCAGGCTTGATGTTGGCGCGAGTTTTTCTTTCTATGGAATCGTGAGTCCCCCGAAGGATGACGTGACTTCATTGACTGCGGTTGAGCCGGCAACTCTGGGACAGCATGGCGGAGTCGCATTTACAACCACGCATTGGAGCGTGGTATTGGAGGCGCAAGGTGAATCGCCGGCGGCGCAAGAAGCGCTAGAAAAACTTTGCCGCACGTACTGGCGGCCGATTTTTGCCTATTTGCGGCGACAAGGTCGTTCGCCGGAAGAGGCAGAGGACATTACGCAGGGGTTTTTCGCCCAGCTATTGGAGCGCAGAAGTCTCGATGCCGTCCGCAAGGAAAAAGGACGACTTCGTTCTTATCTGCTTGGGGCACTGAAATATTTCGTCGCCGACGAGCAGCGTCGCGCGATGGCGATCAAACGTGGGAAAGGACAGCGGCTCATCCCGTTGGAAGAACTGCGTGCTGGCGAGCGAATCGACATGGAACCTTCGGACCCGATGACCGCCGAAATGATTTACGAACGCCGGTGGGCATTGACGGTTCTGGAGCGAGTGCTCAGCCGATTAAAGGACGAATACGTCGCGGCCGGTAACGCTGCGTTGTTTGATTCGTTAAAGGAATTGCTGCCGGATGAGCCGGGGTCGCCGTCACAGGCGGAGATCGCCGCACGCTTGGGGATGACCGAGAATGCGACCCGGCAGGCGTTTTACCGATTTCGCCAACGCTATCAGTCATTATTGCGAGAGGAGATTGCCAACACTGTTGCAACACCCGGCGACATCGAAGATGAGCTGCGCCATCTCATTGCCGTGATCGAGGCGTAAAGACACGAATCACACGAAGGCTAGACACGAATTACACGAATTATCACGAAGGCTCTGAAAGCTGTAGTCAAGCGTTTGAATTAATTAGTGCGAATTCGCGAACTCGATGGGCTTAATCCATGTCTGAACTGCTCTACAAAGAAGAGATTTTTCAACTCGTCGGCCTTTGCATGGAGATTCATCGAGAGTTGGGAAAAGGCCACGACGAAGTCATTTACAAGGACGCGCTCATTGTTGAACTGACTCGTGCTGGAATTCCGTTTTGACGCGAGAAGAACTACGAAATTACGTACAAGGAAGTTGTCCTGCCTCACTATTACTACGCCGATTTCGTTATCTGGGACAAAATTCTCCTTGAAGCCAAAGCTGTAGAAAAACTGACCGACTCGCACATCAAACAAGTTTTGAACTATCTGGCTGCCTCGAAACTTCGCGTCGGTCTGTTGGTCAATTTCGGCGGCGATGTGTTGGAATGGAAACGGGTCATTTTATAGACGCGAATGACGAAAACAGACACGAATTACACGAATTATCACGAAGGCTGTGAACGCCTTGGGCAATTAGTGCAAATTCGTGAAATTCGTGTCTCGATCAGTGCGAGTTCGTGAAACTCGTGTCTGAGATTGGTGTAAATTGGTGAAATTCGTGTCTGCGTAACGTATGCCAGAATTTTACGGAGTACAAAAGAGAGCGTGCGCGAACGACTCGACAATGATCAGGGTAATCAGAATTTGCCGAAAGTGCGGCGCCAGAATTCTTTCCGACGCCCCGGAGGGGCTTTGTGCCAGATGCATGCTGAAAAGCGCCCTTGGCGATTTAGCGGGTGCATCTGTAGCCGGGGTCGACTCGTCCGCCGAAGCCTCGGCGAAGGCGGATGACCCCGGCCGTGTCGACGATCCCGCACGCGATGAAACGGATGCTGCGGCTGCTGGCCAAAATAAAAAAACAGCTCGCGCCGCCGAGCTTCTCGGAGAGTTGGGCGATTACGAATTGCTGGAAGAAGTCGGTCGCGGTGGTCAGGGCGTGGTATTTCGCGCGCGACAAAAGAGTCTCAACCGCACTGTTGCCTTAAAAGTCATTAGCCTTGGTCAGTGGGCGAGCAAAGCGCACCTGAAACGTTTTCGCCTTGAAGCAGAAGCCGCCGCCCGTTTGGAGCACCCCGGTATCGTTCCGATCCACGAAGTCGGTGAGCGCGACGGCTCGTGCTACTTCAGCATGAAATTCATCGAAGGCGGCCAACTTGATGAAGTGGCCAGGCGCGAGCCGATGCCGATTCGGGGCGCGGTGGAGTTAATCGCGAAGGTAGCGCGCACTGTTCATTACGCGCATGAACACGGCATTCTTCATCGTGACATCAAGCCGGGGAACATTCTGCTGGATGCAAAAGGCGAACCGCATCTAACCGATTTCGGTCTTGCGAGATTGGTCGAGACGGAGAGCACGGTGACGCGGACACTGGAAGTGCTGGGCACGCCCAGCTACATGGCGCCTGAACAGGCCGTCGGTAACAACGCTCAGGTTACAGGCGCAACAGATGTTTATGGACTCGGTGCAGTTCTTTACCAGTTACTGACAGGTCAGCCGCCGTTTGCTGGAGGTACAACCTACGAAACCATCAAGTTACTCCTCGATACTGAGCCACGGCAACCACGCCTCTTAAATCCGAAAATAGATCGCGACCTCTCCACAATCTGTCTCAAGTGTCTCGAGAAAGATCCAAAACGCCGGTACCCTTCTGCTCTCGCTCTAGCTGAGGACTTGGAACGCTGGCTAAAGCATGAGCCGATTCAGGCGCGTCACACTGGAGTTTTCGCGCGAGGAAAGAAATGGGTGCGGCGCAATCCAACCAGCGCGCTTCTAGCAGCGTGCTTGATCGCGCTGGTGGCGGCTGCTGGATGGATTATTTCGAAAAGTGAATTCGTCCGTCATCCGATAGCAAGTGGGATCGCGGTTCTGCCGTTTGAAAATCTAAGTGACCAGAGAGAAGACGCCGCTGCCTTCGTCGACGGCGTCCAGGATGACATTTTGACCAAGCTGGCGAGGATCGCCGATCTGAAAGTGATCAGTCGGAGCAGTGTGATGGAATATCGCGAGAAACGAAATGTGCGACAGATCGGAAATGATCTGCGCGTATCGCATCTTCTGGAAGGCAGCGTCCGCAGGATCGGGACACGGTTTCACATGAATGCGCAGTTGATCGACACGCGCACTGACACTCATGTGTGGGTGGAGCAATACGACGGCGATTTCAATGATCTGTTCTCAATTCAGAGTGAGATCGCGCAGAAAATTGCCGGCCAACTTCACGCCAAAATCTCAGCTGCTGAGAAACTGGCGATTGAACGCAAACCGACGGGCGATCTCGTCGCTTTCGAGCTCTATTCACGCGCCATTAGTTTAACACCAACATATCGCGGCGGCATCGCCGATCAGCAGCAGGCAATCGATCTGCTGAACGGGGCTGTGGCGCGCGATCCATCGTTTCTCGAAGCCTATTGCGCGCTCGCTTTGTCTCATGACCAGATTTACTTCTTTGGCTTCGACCATACTCCTGCGCGGTTGGCGTCAGCAGAAGCAGCCATTCAGGAAGCATTCCGCATCCGTCCAAATGCCGGCGAAGCACACCTCGCGCGAGCATTTCATCTTTATAATGGATACCTCGATTATGACGGCGCTCTGGCTGAACTGGAAGTTGCCCGCCAGAGGCTGCCCAACGACCCCCGGATATTTCGACTAACGGGTTACATCCAAAGGCGTCAGGGGCACTGGGAAGAATCTACTCGATATCTCGAGCGGGCACTTGAGCTCGACCCGCGCAACCGTAACACGCTCGAGAACCTCGGAGATAGTTACGGAGGCCTCCGCCGTTATGCTGAACAAAAATCGAACTTCGATCGCATATTGGCTATCGAGCCAAATGATCTCACGGCAAAAGCAGAGCGCGCATTCGTAGAAGTGAATTGGAAAGCTGATACCGGGCCGTTGCGCCAATTGATCGATGACATCCGCGCGACAAATCCTGCTGCGATGCCGCAGATCGCCGATCGGTGGCTGGATTGCGCGCTGGCCGAACGCGACGTCGCTGCCGCAAGAGACGCCTTGCTCGCGTCCGACGAAGACTCGTTAGGCGTCGACGCCGTTCATTTCCCGCGTCCTTTCGTGGAAGGCGTTATCGCCCGAATGACAAACGACGAGCAAAAGGCGCAATTGGCTTTTGCTGTTGCGCACGAGGAACAGGAAAAAACCGTACAGGCTCAACCAGATTACGGCCCGGCATGGTGCGTGCTCGGTGTAATCGATGCCGCTCTCGGGCGGAAAGAGGACGCCTTGCGCGAAGGGCGGCGTGCGGTCGAGCTTCTTCCGGTGGAACGGGACTCAGTCAATGGTCTCCATATGATCGAACATTTGGCAATGACTGCTGCGTGGGTCGGTGAAAAGGATCTCGCTTGCGAACAGCTTGCCAAGGCCATTCGGTATCCGATGTATCCGAGCGCCGTCAGCTATGGCGAATTAAAACTAATGCCATGGTGGGACGCGCTGCGCGGCGAGCCGTGCTTCGAAAAAATCGTCGCCTCCCTCGCGCCGAAGTAGCGAATTTGAGGTAGGACTGCCGCTCAGAATCTTTTTTTCAGCTGAAGGTACCAGAACCGGCCCTTGATCGTGGCAAGCGACTCGTCATAACCGTTCTCGAAGCTGCCGGCCACGAAAGATGGATCTTCGTCGAACACATTCTGCAGCCCAAGCGTAAGAGTCGTGTTATTCAACCAAGCGCGCCATCCACACGAGTTGTATTCCGCTGTAGAAACCGGCATGACATTTTTCTCTTTGCCGTCTTTCATCTTCACGTTCTTGCCGCCGTCCTTCGCAAAGCCAGGCACCTGAGCTGCCGGCGGCGGTGGCCGGTTGAACGTGTACGATGCGATTAAGTCGAGCGTAGTCCAGGTTGCCACTTTGCGCGCGCGGAATGGGAAAGGAGCGGCGTTACCCCCCGGCCCTCCAGTTCTAGGCATATTTAGCTTGGTCGATCCCGTCAGACTGACATTGTCGTCATTGTATTGGCCAATCCAGTGAACTATTGCGCCAGTATCAAAACCCTGCATCCAAGTGTCATTTGGGCCATCGTAGAACAGGCTAAAATTAGCTCGATTCCATGGCAGCGAACTCGTTAGCGCGAATCCCGGCGGTGCGAATTCCCCTGCGATACCAAATCGTTTGGTGTCAGGGGTAACTTGAAGCTCGG
>WNFS01007251.1_pt1 | contig 10972 bp, 10 predicted proteins | sample 5400141 | NCBI WGS metagenome assembly WNFS01 (sample SAMN13153358, study PRJNA577476) | soil metagenome | isolation source: 60 cm saprolite under Madrone tree | place: USA:California | collected 2016-06-14 | reverse complement strand
AACCGACGCACACGCCTTTCGCGATCGTGCAGGAAGCCGCCGATCTGATTTGCGCGTCCGGGCTGAAAGCGGTGGCGTTGCAAGACGCACGGCCGGCGCAGTGGTCGAAGCTTATTTTCAACGCTTCGGTGAACGCGGTCTCCGCGCTGACTGAACTCCCGCACAGCTTTCATTTCGCGCTGGAAAAGGAGTTCACGGACTTGGGGTATCTTCTTCACGCTTTGATCGACGAAGGCAAGCAAGTGGCGGCCGGCTTGGGCGTCAAACTCCACGAGGATCCTTGGGAGATGAACAAAATCGGAGCGCGGACGGATCATCCGCCGTCGATGCTTTATGACGTTCGGCACAAATTGAAAACGGAAGTCGACTTTCTGGGTGGCGCGATCGCACGAGAGGCACAACACGCCGGAATTCCGGCACCGCTGCATACCGCGCTGTATCGATTGATCAAAGGCAAAGAGATTTCGTGGAGTTATCAGGGGAAGGAACACGCAGCGGCAAAGTGATAGGGAGAAATGGGATACCCACTCGACCAGGAAAAATGGCGCCGCGTCCGCGAAATGATGGAGCGCCACGACCTTGATGCGGTCGTGGCGCGCGCACCCGACAATGTCCTCTACTTGACGAACTACTGGACGATGAAGGGCTACGACCTGGCGATTTTCCCTCGCGAGGGCGACCCAACACTCCTGGTTATCGAGCCGCAATTTCGCGAGGCGCAACGCACTGCCTGGAACCAAGACGTGCGCTTTTTTCCTTTTTATCATCTTAAGGACCCGCGGCCGCCGATGATTCGAGCGGTGGAGATGGCGGTTGAAGTCTTGAAGGAGCGGAATCTGACCCGTCGCGTGGGGATCGAGCTTTCGCAAACATCGCAAATCTGCGATCGCATGGTCGGTGAGCCCACGGTGTATTGGCAAGGCTTTTACGATTCGTTTCGCGCGGCTTGCAAGGAAACAATCGATGCCGCGCCTCTTCTAGCGCAAGTGCGCATGATCAAGACTTCGCAAGAGATCGAGCGCATGCGTCTGGCTAACGAACTCGCCGCGATTGGAATGGAGCACGCGCGAGACAACATCAAGCCCGGCATGAAAGAGAGTGAAGTTGCGGCCATGATCGAAGGCCACATCCACGCGGTTGGCGTAGGCTACAAAGGCAAGGTCGAGATGGCGCGCGCCTTCACGCTTGTCTGGTCCGGTCCCGGCATCGCGACGTTTACGGCGACCAGTCATCGCCCGGTGATCGAAAATGAGCCAACGCTCGTTGAAATCTGGGTCTGCGCCGATGGCTATTGGACCGACCTGACGAAAAATCTCTGCCCCGGCTCGCTCACAGCAAAATACAATGTGCTGCTCGATCAACTGCTTAAGATTTTCAACGATGCCATCGCTTGCGTGAAAGACGGCGCGGCTATGGGCGATATCGATCGCAGCATTCGCAGGGGAATCGACGCCGCAGGTTACCCTGGCCAGCCCTCGCATCCGGTTGGTCATGGAGTCGGCGCACGCGCGCATGAGCCGCCGTACTCCCATCAAGCGGCGCCAGGGACGATGCAATCCGGCATGGTTTGGGCGATTGAGCCCGGCGTTTACTGGGAAGGCGGCGGAGGGTTGCGCCTCGAAGACAATTTCTTGGTGACAGCGAACGGGTGTGAGAAGCTTTGCTCGTATCCAGACGATTTTCGTCGCTGAACGCACAACGAATATGACGCCACACGCAGCGGAGGCTCACGGTTCCATGAGGGAGGACCTTGCCAAAGCTATTCTCGCGGAAATTCGCGAGGACGAAATCGTCGCGATGTGCTGCGACGTCGTAAACATCCCCAGCGCCACGGGCGAAGAGCTGGAGATGGGCCGCTACATGCGCAAAACGTTCGAGGAGATGGGCCTTGCGGTTTCCTGGCAAGAAGTGGAGGAAGCGCGCGCAAATGTGGTCGGCTTGTGGGAAGGCGCTGGCAACGGAAAAAGTTTGATGTTCAACGGTCACATGGACACGTCCAATACGGGCCGCGAAACGTTTCTCACTGGCCTCGGTTACAAACCGAAAGCCGTGATTCGCGACAAAATGATTTACGGGCTCGGCATCTACAACATGAAAGGCGCGCTGGTCTGCTACACGCAAGCGGTGAAAGCGCTGATGCGCGCCGGAGTAAAGCTGGAAGGCGACGTCACCATCGCGGCGGTTGTGGGTGAGATTGAAAAAACGCAATGGAGCGATGAGTTTGTCGGCAAGGAATTTCGCGGCTACGGCGTGGGCACGCATCACCTGGTCAATCACGGCGTACTTCCGGACATGTGCATTCTCGGCGAGCCGACGGATATGCAACTCGTGCTCGGCCACTACGGTACTGTTTGGGTGCGACTCTCGACGCGCGGCCACTACGTGCACACGGCATTCACGCGCGGAAAGCAAGACCACAGCTCGATTTTCCGGATGAAACAGATCCTGGATCCTGTTTACAACTGGATTTCGGCATGGGAGAAAAAAGCTGCTTATGACGGACAGCCGGGCGTTGTGAACGTCGGTTGCATTCGCGCCGGCTTCCCGTGGCGCGTCAGCCGCACACCCGATCGCGCCGATATTTTTCTCGATGTGCGCGTTCCCCCGACGATGCCGCTGAAAGAAGTTCGCACGTCCATCAAACAGCTCGTTCTCGATCTGAGAAAAAAGCATCCCGAGTACGGCATCGAATCCGAAACATTCGTCTCTGTTCCCGGCGCCGAAATTTCCAAGGACCATCCCCTCGTCAAGACTGTTGAGTCCTGCCACCAGCGCGTGCTCGGAACCACTCCCAAGCACGCCACAGTTCTCTGGGACTCCGATGCTTCGGTGATGACGCGTTTCGGCATCGAAACACTCAATTATGGACCGTCCAGCGGACCGCGCGATGCGGAAGGTGAGAAGGTTGCGATCGAAACGCTCGTCAACACCACGAAGGTGTACGCACTCGCCGCAGCCGAAATTTGCGGAGCGCATTAGCAGAGGTCACTCGCCAAATGCCAAGCCAAAAAGAGATCGAGCGCCGCTTCCACAACATCCGCACTGCGATGGAGACGGAAAAGGTCGATGCCCTGATCGTTTGCGGCAATCAATACGCCGGCTTCGAAGGCGCCGTGCGGTACACGTCGGGATTTGAAATCGTTCATCGCTATGTTTATGTGCTGATTCCGCTTTCCGGCGACCCAGTGCTTGTTTTCCCCCGCGAAGCGCGCTGGATTGGCGATAAGAAAGCTCCCTTCGTTCAAGAGAAAGTCTGGGCGGAAATTCCCGGAAAATGGCTTCGCGACGAAGCCGAAAAACGCCATTGGAAACGCGTCGCTGTGTATGGGATGGATTTCATCATGGCCGTTCGCGATTATCGCGAACTCCAGGGCCAAGCTTTCGAACTAGTCCCGTTTGATTTTCATTTCGATATGGCCCGCGCCGTGAAAAGCGAAGAAGAGCTCGAGGGCTTCCGCGACAGCATGGATATCATTCTCGACGGTTTCCATGCGCTGCTTGCGGCCTATGAGCCCGGAAAGAGCGAAGCCGAAATCATGGCGCCTGCAGTCGAGCGTTTTTTTGCGCGAGGCGCGGGTCCGCGCATGATGAACATCGTGCTAAGCGGCACGAATGGGGAAGCCGAAGCATTTTTCAAGGTTCCCTCATTGCGCAAAGTCGGATCAGACGATTTGCTGCTTTATTCACTGGAAGTGACCGGCGCCGACGGCTATTGGATCGAATTCTCTCGCGCGCTCATCCGCGGAAGAATCAGCGCGCGCACGCAAGCGATGAGCGAAGTCTATCCGCATGCCATGGAGGCCGCGCGGGTCAAAATGCGCGACGGCATGCCCGCCAGTGAAGTCCACAAAGCCGCGGCCGACATTTTCAGCAAAGCGGGCTTTTCGCTCGGGCACCTGACGGGACACTCCATCGGTATGACCATGATCGAATATCCGGCTATCGGCGCGAATACCAAGATTGAGCTGAAAGAAAACATGGTGGTCAGTTTTCATCCGCAGGTTGTCGACCAGGACGGACAGGTTTGCCTCTACACGCAAGACACATACCGCGTCGGCAAAAACGAAGGCGAGTGCCTCGCGAATGTTCCGTGGCGTTTCTACACCGGGCTGGAGGCGCGGAAGACCGCATGAGCGTCAAGATTTGTATCGTCGGATGCGGCGCTATCGGCAGCATTTTCGGCGCACACCTGGCGCGCCTCTCTGATGTGGAAGTTCACGCCTATGATGTCTCCGAGGACCATACTCGCGCCATAAACGAGGGCGGGCTGCGCATCAGTGGCGCCGTCGATTTCACCTCGCGCCTGCACGCCACAACCAATGCGAAGGAAATTCCTGCGTGCGAGTTCGGAATCGTTGCCACCAAGAGTACGCACACGCGTCCTGCAATTGAGCAGACCGCGCACATCTTCAACGATTCCAACGCCGTTTGTTCGGTGCAAAATGGCGTCGGCAACGAAGAGATTCTTGCCAAGCACGTGCGCTACGTCATTCGCGGCACCACGTTTCCTGCAGGTCACGTAATCGAGCCCGGCCATGTGGGCTTCGACATTAACGGAGACACCTGGATCGGTCCCTTCGAGCCGACAAACACTCCCTACGCGCGTGTCGAAAAACTGGCTGAGCTGCTGAATCGCGCGGGTCTGAAAGTCATTCCGCTACAAGACGCCCGTGGCGCGCAGTGGACCAAGCTCATTTTCAACGCTTCGACCAATCCGGTCGGCGCGCTCACGCTGCTGCATCACGGCGCCGCCACTCGCTTTCCGCAAACTGGAGCGCTCTTCAACGCGCTTATCTCGGAAGGCGAAGCGGTCGCCAAAGCTCTTGGCATCCAGCTCCATGGCGATCCCCGCGCGCTCGTGCAAAAGGGCGCGAACGCGCCTGGAAAACACAAGGCCAGCATGTTGCAAGATATTCTTGCGAAGCGCCAAACGGAGGTTGACTTCATGAATGGCGCGATCGCCGACAACGGAGAAAAACTTGGCGTGCCTACGCCGTTAAATCGCGCGCTCTGGCAGCTCGTAAAAGGTTTGGAACATTCCTGGACCGATCCGGCTTAGGGACGGCGAGCGACGCCTCAAGGTTTATGAATGGAGAAGATCCGAAGCGATGAGCATGCCCTTCAAAATCGGTGTGTTGCAGCTCAGCATGGAGCCGCTGCAGGAAACGGTTCGCATGGCGCAAGCCTGCGACGCTGCGGGATTCGACACCTTCTGGCTCGCGGAAGCTTACCCGTGGTGGCGCAAGCACTCCATGGAGGCGCGCTCGTCCACCGCCATCACTGCGATTGTTGCGCGTGAAACAAAACAGATCACCATCGGCTGGGGAATTATTTCGCCGTACACGCGGCATCCGGTGCAGATCGCAATGGAAGCGCGCGTCTTGCAGGAAGCCGCCGGCAAAGATCGCTTTCTCCTTGGACTCGGCGCCTCAAAAATATTCATGAAGGAGATCGGCGAAGGTGAAAAGGGAAAGGAAGTCGGCCCGGCCACAGTGATGCGCGAAAGCATCGAGATTATCGAGGCCATGCTCGCCGGCGACGAAGTGAAATACGAAGGCAAAGCCTTTCAAGCCTTTGCGCCCGCTTTGAAGCCCGACACGCACGTGCCGCGATGGCGCGTACCCATTTACGTCGGCGCGACCGGCCCGGTCCTTCAACGCCTCGCCGGCTCGCATTTCGACGGATTGCTCACCGCCAGCATTACTACGCCGAAGTTTGTGCGGTATTCCCGCAAAATAATGGAAGAAGGCGCGCGCAAGGCCGGCAAAAATCCAGCCAATCTAGACCTCGGGTCGGTAATCGTCGGCAGCGTCGGGGAAGATCCGAAAACGGCTCGTGAAGGGGCGCGCGAAATGGCCGCCATGTACCTCGCCAACAAAGTGCAGAACATTCGCGGCTCCGCCGACACGCTGCTCGAATGCGCGGGGCTCAGCTTCGATGAAATTCGGCCCATCGCCGAAGCTATGGAGCAGGGTGGACGCAAAGCCGCGGCTCGCGCCGTTACCGATGCCGTTTTGCAGAAAGTTTGCCCCATCGCGGGCACTCCGTCGCAGTGTATCGAGCGGCTGGAGGAATACCGCGGGTCCGGCTGCACGCATATCATGTTGGAATTGTGGGGTGACGATCGCCTCGAGCAAGCGCGGCTTTTTGGGGAGAAAGTTTTGCCGCACTTCAAACGAAAATGACCGCGCGAAGAACTATGCGGAAGCGGCGCGTTTCACACGCTCGGTGATTGCGCGAAACTCGCTGTCCGTGACTAGTCCGCGCTTCTCGGTTCCCGCTCTCTTGACCGCTGCGAGCGCCGACTGCTGTTCTTCCGTCGTCAGCGAAATGCCGAGTTCCTTCGCCTTGATGGCGATGCTATCGATTCCGCTCTTCTTGCCAAGCACAATCGCGCGCGTCGCCCCGACCAAGTCCGCGGAAAACGGCTCAATCGCTTCCGGGATATGAAACTGGCTCGCGACAGCCCCGCTTTCGCGCATAAATAAATTTTCGCCTACCACCGGTTTCCACGGCTCGAGCTCATGCCCCGCCGTGCGCCGCACCAAGCCCGACACTTCTCGAATCTTCGTCAAGTCCAGCCGCACAGGCACGCCGTAAAGTCCCGTAAGCGCCATGGCTACCTCGCCGATATCTGCGTTTCCGGCGCGCTCGCCCATGCCGTTGACCGTCCCCTGAATCCATTCCGCGCCACCGCGCACCGCTGCCACTGCGCACGCCGTGGCCATTCCAAAATCATTGTGCCCGTGAAAATGCAGCGGCACGTTCACGCCGACCCAGTCCCGCACCTGCCGCACCAAAAACTCCACGGCTTCAGGTCCGCACGCGCCGATCGTATCCACCACAACCAATTCTTCGGCGCCCGCCTCCAGTGCGCAGTGATAAAACTTCTTCAGCGTTTCCAACTCCGTGCGCGTGCCATCCACTGTGAAGAATGCGACGGTGACTCCATTCTTTTGCGCGTACCCGATCGCTTCCGCGGCGCGCCGCATCGCCTCATCTACGCTCAAGCCGTACGCCTGGAGCTTGATCGCGCTCGTCGGCGTCTCAATGACGGTCGCATGCGCGCCCAACCGCAGCAACTCATCGATGTCCGCCTTGAGCGCGCGCCCAAATCCCCAAATCTCCGCTTTCAACCCGGCTTTCGCGATGAGACCGAACGCCTCGGCATCCTCAGCTGAGACTCGCGGGAAACCGGCTTCAATCCGTCCGATACCCAAGCCATCGAGCGCCCTCGCGATCTCCAGCTTTTGCTGTGGCGTCAGCACCACCCCGACACTCTGCTCGCCATCCCGGAGCGTTGTGTCGTAAAACTGCACAGCCCGCTCCGAATCGAACGCCTTCCGCACCTCGGGCCGTCGATTCAGCTCGCTGACCCAAACGCCATTTTGTCGTGGGTCGCTCATCGTTTCGTTTCACTCACGCGGCGGCAACAGACTTGCCGCCGTGCTTTTCCTTATACGAAACCACCGGGTTGCGCAGCACTCCGATCTTCTCGATCTCGCATTCCACCACGTCGCCGGGCTTCAGATACAAAGATTTCGGATCGCCGCTGAACGCCGCTACTCCAGAAACTGTTCCGGTCGACAGCACATCACCCGCCGAATAGCCCATCGGCGAATAATGCGCAATGATTTCAGGCACCGTCACCGACATCTTGCTCGAATGCGATTGCTGCCGCACTTTGCCATTCACGCGCAGCTCCATCGCCAGATTATTTGGATTCGCGATCTCGTCGGCAGTCACGATGTGCGGGCCGAGCGGACAAAACGTATCGATTCCCTTGCAAAAGCTGAAAACGCCCGACTTCATCTCCGTCCGCTGAATATCGCGTGCCGTGACGTCGTTGAAAATTACATACCCGCCGATGTATTCGCTCGCCGGTTCTGCCGAAAAGTGCTTGCCGCTCTTCTTCATCACGACCGCGAGCTCCAGTTCGTAATCCAGCTCTTCGGTGAGGTGTTCCGGGTAAACGATCTCCTCATCCGGCCCGATAATCGCATCTACGTTCTGAAAAAATACGATCCACGGCAGCACGGGATGCGAAAATCCCGCCCGCTGCGCCTCAGTATGGTGCTCACGAAAATTACCCGCCGTATGAAAAAACTTCTTCGGAACAATCGGCGCTTTGATTCGAACCGCATCTCTGCGGAATAAAATCGCTTCTCCTGTCGGCCCTGCTGTTCCCGGCCCTTCTTTCAACGCATAATCCAGCGCCGCCCTCGCGGCATCCAACCCGCGATCCCCATTCTCGAAAAGCCCGCGCATATCCGCAGGAACCCGCGCATCTGCCAGCGCATAAAACGCGCTCTCTCCCTGGACGTTCCGCAAATACAGCGCGTAAGCCGCAACCAGCCTCATGCGTTGCCTCGCTTGATCCTTTCGCGGATGGATGTTACCAAAGCCGACAGCTTCCGTCACGGCCGCTGCAGGCGACCCTCACAGTCGACGCCGCCCCGCACCTATACTAAACTCATGGCAGCACGCACTCGAGCGGGCCTGTAGCTAATTCATCCTACGTTGATTCGGCGTTGCTTAGCTGCGTAAAACCCTTCCAAAACTTCTTATCTTGTACATACGTTGTACACGATTTTGTCTCTCACAAATCAAAGAACATACCAGCCCGCTGTTCTACAAACTTTGAAAACCCATGTTGGAACGAAGTGCACTCGGTAAGGTCTAACTTGGGGCTTAGTTTGAAGCGAAGATAATCCATAGTGGCGGTTGCATCTTCCACAGACACAACCTGCAATTTTTTGACGTCCCTGAGATGTTCTTTCAGAAGGTCAGTGAAGTTGTCTTCTCTGCCCTGCCAACCGATTACCAGAATCTTATCTACCCCACCAAGGTTTTTACACAAGTGCTCTACGTGTTCGGAAGGGCACTCAAACGCAAGTTTTCTGTGAATCGGTATTGCAATCGCGGGTATGCCTACTAGACCCTCAAGCTCATCTCGATTGACATCGGGGATTATGCCGAATCCATTGACATATGCGTCCAATTTGAGTTGTGCCGCCTTATCAATTAAGTCGGTACGGGCAATCGGATACTGACTGGCGTGCCAAACAAACCGCACCCATTTGATTGAACCGTGGAGCTTATAAAGGCAAAATTGATGATGGTCATGGATGTAGTGCTTCAGATCATTTGTCTTGAAGCCGTGATCTGACAGCGCGTCTTCCAGCAATTCATCGTAGTTGAAAGTGACAAACAGGACGCGCTCGCCCGCACATTCCAAAATTTGGTCTACAAGGGTTTTATGTGTCGTGATGCAGCTTACTTCGGGAATCCAATTTTTCGAGCACTCTTGGATTATGTCGCGGATGTAGTAGCGGACTGCCAACAATTGGCGCGGACGTTCAGAAATCTTCGACGCGGAATCACTTAGTTCTTGCAGAACCTGCTCCAGACTTCTACTTCCCCGTCCGCGCAAATAGGTAATTATTGGTTGGCATTGCCTGTAACGCATCAACGCTTGACGGAATATCTCACGACCGTCAAACAGGCCGTTTGCCAGTGGTGGTCTATACCGTCCGCCCTGAGATGGATGCAGGGATGGGGCAGAATCAAACGATGCGCCAGCACCCAAAATGACTAGCAACATTCAAGCTGCTCCTGCCCGAGCCTCTGCATACCTATGCGGACAAGCGGACTTTCATCCGCAGAGTTTTGTGACAGTGCTCTCAAACCCATATGGTTGTAATGCATCCATGTTCCTCTGGGAAATGTTCAATCCCCATTCAGGTTTGCTCTTCAAGCCCTCATAGTCGCGGCCAACAAAAACGGTGCTCGGAGTCTCCCAAACGCGAGAAGGAATAAGATACAACTCAGGCGGCTTGCCATCGAAGAGAAGACCAAGCGCGACATAGAGGCTATCACTCAGCACGAATTTCGTTTTGTGCATGAAAACATAATTGAAGTCTCGAATGGATTTTACCTGTATCTCGATGAATGGGCCGCTGTTGTGGCGAGCTACGAAATCAACGCCCCGATCATCAACTTCTGTGGAATAGACCTGAAACCCGTACATGGTCAGTTCCATCTTGACGAAGTATTCGGTATAAGCACCGACCTGCTGATTATTGAGCCGACTCCATAGATAGCGTTCCATGTCGGGGGAGCTTACCACTGGCGAGGGCTAAACAGGGGAAAACCGGGGACCGGTCCAAGATCATAACGAAATTACCAAAACTGTATAAACATTGAGAATTCTGCGGTTTTAGGTTCTACATCGTCCTACGTTGTTCGCGTTCACGCATGACAAAAAGTTCCAAAAAAGTAAATCTAGGCATTAATTCCTCAATTCTTCGCCTGTTTTAGTGTTCTAAACCCTCGCTACGATACCCAACAATCGCGCTGGCTGCCTGTTTAGAGAGGATCTTTTAGAAATATGGTGTTCCCATAGCCGCGATTCGAGATTCATGCCTTAAATCGCCTTAGAAAAAATAGGTAGACGAAACTTTGTGCTTGACAATGCATCGTTACATAAGTATTGTCGCGTCCGGAGGGAACACACACCGTGAAGGCACTCACCCAACCCGAGATCCTGAAAGTGTTAAAGGCAGCCAGCGACAACCCGAGGGACTTAGCGATGATCTTGCTTGCGTTCCGTCATGGGATGCGAGCGTCCGAAGTCTGCGGACTGGAAATGAAAGACGTGGACCTAAAGAACGGCGAAATCATAATCCGCAGGCTAAAGGGCAGCCTACGGACAACGCAGCCGCTTGCCGATCTGCAAGGCCAGCCGCTGCTATCTGAAAAGCGCGTGCTGCGTGCTTGGCTTACCGAGAGGGGAAATCATCCTTCCAAGTATGTCTTCGTGTCCCAGAAGTCCGGTAGAGTGCATCGCAGCCAGTTCTACCGGATATTCTCCAACGCAGCCGAGAAAGCCGGACTCCCAAAGGACAAACGGCACCCCCACTGTCTCAAGCACTCGCTAGGCGTGACTCTGGTGGAAGCCAACGTCAATCTC
>WNFS01010993.1_pt1 | contig 10974 bp, 10 predicted proteins | sample 5400141 | NCBI WGS metagenome assembly WNFS01 (sample SAMN13153358, study PRJNA577476) | soil metagenome | isolation source: 60 cm saprolite under Madrone tree | place: USA:California | collected 2016-06-14 | reverse complement strand
CCCAAGCAGCCGCCCCGATGCCGCGGCCGATCCGAACACGCCTGCGGTGCCGGTGATGTGCCATCCCGCCTCGTAATGCTCGGGACACACCGCATTGCCGATGCGGCACTCGGCTTCGACGCCGAGAATGAACGCGTGCAGCAACTCGGCGCCGCTGACCGGCATGTACTCGGCCAATGCGAAGAGCGCCGATGCGACCGGCCCGCCCGGATGAATGATCGTCCGCAAATGCGTGTCGTCGAAATCGAAGACGTGGCTGGAAATGCCGTTCAGCAAGGAGGCATGGAGGATATCGACTTTCTCCTCGCGCCCCAGAACGGAAGCCTGTGCGGGACCGGAAAACGGTGTGATCGCGGCAAGCGCGCAGTCAACGGCTTCATGGCGGCACGAGCCCACCGTGCAGCCGAGCCAATTGACGATCGAGCGCACCGCTTCGCGCTTCACGTCCTTGGGCACGTCTTCAGGCCGTGCATTCACGATGTACCGCGCCAGCATGCGGGTGACTTCCATGGCAATCTCCTTTTTGGCCGCGCTTAAAATTCGAAGAAGACGGTTTCGCGCGTGCCCCCCAGATGAATGTCGAAACGGTAGATGTTCGATCCTGCCGGATCGGGCGACGCAATCAAGGTTGCGCGGCGCTCTTCAGGGACAAGCGCGAGGATGGGATCCTCGGCGTTCTCCGGTGCGTCGCTGAAATAGACGCGCGTCGCGAGGCGCTTCAGGATTCCGGGGCCGACCATACCAAGCGCAATATGCGGTGCCTGCAGCGCGTTTCCTGATCCAGGAACCCGTCCCGGACGAATGGTGCGAAAGTGGAATCGGCCTTCCTTGTCGGAGGCGCAGCGGCCAAAGCCGAGGAAGTTCGGATCGAGCGGCACATCGTTGCGCTTGTCCTCGGGATGACCGTAGCGGCCCGATGCGTCGGCCTGCCAGATCTCGATCAGCGTGTCGGTCGCGGGCGCGCCGGTGTTGTCCCAGACTTGACCGATCAGCTCGATCTTTCGACCCTTTGCAAGCTGGCGATTGGTATCGTGGTGCTCGACCAGCACGTCATGTCCGGGCACGCAGAGGTCGGCGCGAGACCCAAGCTGACTGTCGCCAGTCAGATCGGCGCCGCCCTTCCACGCCAGCCCGAAGTGGAAAAACGGGCCGGTGGTTTGCCACGGAGTCTGCCCGGCCACTTTCAGTCCTCCATCGGCGTCGCGTCGCGCCCGCGAAGCACGAAGTCGAACAGGTAACTGAGCGCCCAATAGGGCTCGGTTGTTTCGGGATCGAAGCGGCAGACGATCCGATGCCGCGCCCATTCCGGCACCGAGCAGACGATGGCGTCCAAGGGAAACAACGGATCGCCGGGAAAATACATCTGCGTCACGAGCCGAGTGGCGAATGCTGGCCCCACCAGCGAAAAATGGATATGCGCCGGCCGCCACGTGTTCGCGCCGTTGGCCCACGGATAGGCGCCCGGTTTGACGGTGACAAAGCGATAGCGCCCCTGCGCATCCGTCACCACGCGGCCAACGCCGGTGAAATTGGGATCGAGCGGCGCATCGTGCTGGTCATATTGATGCGCATAGCGTCCGCACGCATTGGCTTGCACCAATTCGACCATCGTATTGGCAACCGGTCGCTGATTCTCGTCGAGCACACGGCCTGAGACGATGATGCGTTCGCCCAAGGGCTGTCCGGCATATTGGCGGGTCAAATCGGCGGCCGCGGGGCCCATCAACCTCTCCCATACGCCGGCGCCGGCGGGACCCGTCAATTCGCTCAGAGTCTGCGGGACGCGCAAAAGCGCTTTCGTCGGCGAGCGGGTCACCGAAGACTTGAAAGCGTCGAAACGCAGCGGCGGTTGCGCCGCCTTTTCCTCGGGCGAGTAGGGAACCAGATCGGCCATGCTGCTCTCCGCAACGGCGTTTCGCCGATGGCGATAGCGCGGGCGCTTAGCGGGTGCAAGGAGCCGCTTCAGCCTGCAAGCAAAATCGCCCCCAAATGCCTATCCGCCCGGCGCCATGAGGCGGACGTAGGCCGAATTCAAATCCGTCCGCATCGTGCCGTCGTAAACCCCGAGCGCTCGTGCGGCGAGATCGTAGGAACGGTAATTCGCGTGCAGGATGGCGGCGAGCTTCAGCAGCAGCTCCGGCTCCAGCCGCTCGAAGGCAGGAAAATTACGCACGTAAACCGCGTCGCCCCAGGATGATTGCTGCGAAGTCGCCGCGCCGTCGCTGACCTTCGGTTTGAAATTCAGGCCGTAGTGCTGAAGCTGGTGCAGCATGAATCCCTGCGCACGCAGAAAAGCGTCGACGTCGCCGAAGAGCGGCTGGTTTTTGTACAGCGGGATGAAATCCACTTCGACGTCGACAATGACCGCCGTCTTCAAGCGCTCAAGCGCGCCTTCGAAGACCATTATCTCGCCGCCCTGCACGTCCACCTTGAGAAAATCGACGCCCGCGGTTTCGGCAACGTCGTCGAGGCGTGTGGTCCGAACCGGGTGTGTCCTCACAATCTGAAAGCATTCGGCGAGATATTCGAAATTCGCCGCCATCGCGAGATCGGGTTCGAGGAGCGAAGACGTGAACGGCGCCCTGCATTCGTAGAAGGTGCGCTCGGAACCGTCCCCTATGAGATGAGGGAAATATCGGTGATGCGCCCGGTTCAGCGCGACGAGCTTGCGATACTCCGTGGCGACCGGCTCGAACCCAATGACCTCGCACGGCAGGGCATTCTCGAGATTGGCGTAGCGGTCGGCATCCGCTCCCGTCCACATCGCACCGACATCGACAATCTTGAGGCGCGGCAGAGGCGGCAGAATGGCTGCGATGGATGGCACGCGATTCTCCGTGGAGGCCCTATCCGCCACTCAGATGACGACCTTCGTCATGATGCACCTGGAGATCGCCCCAATATCACTTGGTCGGCGGAGGTGAAACGTCGAGTGACCATATCATTACCAAACCGAGGAAGGTTTTCACCGGCTTGCCGGCCAATTGCGCCGGAACGGGATGGAACTTGCTTTTGAGCAAGGCGACTGAAGCCGCGTCCAACCGGGCGAAACCGCTCGATTGCACGATATTTGCGGCAGGAATACTGCCATCCTCAGCAATAACCACCATCAGGACGACGGTGCCTTGCTCCCGACTTTGTCGTGACTCTTCCGGATAGTCGGCGAGATCCATTCGCAGAGCTATAAGCGGGCTACCCACGGGCACCGGAGGCGGGTCGCTATTCAATCGCCAGACGACGTTGACTTGGGTACGACACGTTACAGCCCTTCCCCTTACCGTCACCGGCTTATAGACCCATCGCTTTTGCACCATTTCGACGGCGGCCAAATCCAACCTTGGGAAACCGCTCGATTTGGTGACTTGCACGTCTCCGACACTGCCGTCCTCCTTGACGACGACATCGAGCGACACGGTGCCCTCTTCCTTTAACGTCACGGATACGAGTGGGTAGTCCTCCTGGGTTACGGTGTGCGGCGTTGCCGCGGCCGGCGCTGTCGACGTCACGTCCTTGCAATATCGGGGAGCCGGCGTGCTCTGCGCCATGACTTGAAACGACCAAATCTGAGCGACGGCAAATGCGGCCGATGCAATCATCAGAATCCGGATGGCCATGGCTAGCAGCCTATTTGTAGAGAATCTGTCCGCGCAATGCGCTGGTCATGCTCGCTAACCCTGCCCGCACGCGCGCGTAATACTCGCTCGTGCAAACCGCCTGCGCATGCTCGATTGTTAGTGCGTACGACATCCTTATCGCGTGCTCGCCGGTCCGATCATACTTCACCTTCAGATGGATGCCTTCAACTTGCATTTCGGCAGGGTCGGGGATGGCAATGATGGATGCGCCTGCGGGAAGTTCGACGGTGGATTCCTCCTCCGCTGACAGAGAAGGACAGATATAATCCGTGTTGCGCGCCAGCGGCAGCGTTCCACCGATGAGACTCGTGAAGGAAAAGGGTTTGTAGGAAAGACCTGGCGGCAGGGCACCCGGTCCCGGGAATCTGACGATGTTCGGCACTCGGTAGGATGTCTTGATCGAATAGGGTTCGATGAGCTGGTCGGGCTCGCCCCGCTCGAACTTTCCATCAGCTCCCGGGCCGAGCGCGGCCCGAAAATACTCGCCCTCTTTGGCGGGGGGTATGCTTTTCATCAAGCCCCGAAGGTCCACCGCGGAAGCGCCGGTTGCCGAGATTTGGGCCGTTCCTTCGCCGCTGCCGTCGGATAGCAGCTTGACCACCGAGACCGCGCGCAACGTGGACGTCGAGGGGGATGAGACAGGCGTGTGCGCAAGCTCGCCCGACGCAACTTTCAAGACGGGTTTGCCGGCGTCGCTGTTCGGCAACGTGCCGAATGGCGCAAGTTGCGCCGTCGAGTCGACGTAGAGATCAAAATCCGGAACATAAGTGATGGCATGGTTGAAGAAGAACGGCGACGGCACTTCGGCCAACCGGTAGCTGTTGCTCAGGCTGATGAGAACTGGCGTGCTGGCGATGTCTTTCGCAGCAAGGAGCGCCTCCAAAAGGACGACGTGATCCTTACAATCGCCATAACGATTGCGCAGAACCTCCGCTGCGGTGTGAGGCGTAAAACCGCCGGCACCAAGCACGATTGCCACGTAACTGATGCGGGAGGTGACCCAATCGTAGAGTCGCTTAGCCTGTTCCCGTTTATCCGAAACGCCGGCTGTCAATTCATTCGCGAGCGTCCTGATTTCTGGTGTTATACTGGCCTTATCCCGCGAGCGATCCGCGTATGCCCGCGCCACGCTCGCATAATCGGGAAATGAGGTCAGTGTCAGCCGCGCACCCGTGTCCGATTCCGCGATCGAGTCAGGCTCGAAAACGACGGGAGTGTCGTTGTGAAATTGCCAAATCCAACGACTTTTGGCGCCGAGGACTTCTCTCGTTCCACCTTCTAAGCCAACCGCGTCGATTCTCAGCGGAAATGCATTCGGCGCCGTAAGCGTCACTCGCACATCATGAGCCGCAGTCGTACGGGTGAACGCATAACTTTCTGCAAACTGCCGCTCGTACCAAGGGATCTTCTGAATGAATATTGTGATGAGAACGACCTCGTCGCCGACTTCGACGTTCGGAAAAAGGATGGTCAAGGTCTTGTCGTCTTGAAATCCCGGCAGCGATGTCGCGCCAAATCCGTAAAGGACTCCGTTCTGAGGAACATTAATGCGGGTTCCATTCGCCTTGAGTGTGTAAGCGGAACCAATCCGTAGATCCTGGTACGTCGCTGAATAGGAAAGTTCGATTTTGTGGAGGGCTTCGACGCCTTGGGTGTCGAGCACGCGATAGGCGACTTCGCTCGACTGCACGTGCGAACCGTCAGGCAAGACTTCGAGATCGATATGCCTTTTGACGATTTCGAATGGCGCGGCAGGTGCGGGCCGCTCCTGTGCGTCCGCAGTGAAGCCGCTCAGGGCCAGGCAAAGGAGCGATAACAGAGAAATAGTCCGCATGTCGGTCCCCACCGCCAGCCAGGAGTCGCGGATCAAAAACTTATCCCACCGGTGTTGCAAAAACGAGTGCCGGCACCCCAAAACAGCGAAGGATGGTAACCAATATGATTCTTGATGGCCGACAGGCCAGGGGTTAGAAGCCCAGACTCGGCGGGGGCTCGCGGGCAGCCGGCGCCCGTAGCGTCTTTACAGAACGAAGCCCGTGCCTCCGTTCAAATAATGACCTTCGTCATGATGCCTTTGGGGAAGATCTCTTCCGGCTTGGCGTGCCGGTGCGCAATGCCCTGCTGGTAGGTGTACAGCATCATCTGTTCCCAGGTCGGACGGTTTTCCTCGATGCCGTAGGGATAGAGATCGCCATTAAACATGTCGCGCATCTTTCGCGCATAGGTCGTCAGCCACGGCACCGGATAACGCGACACGGCCGGATCGAGAATCCGCTCGATGCTGCGGCGCTTGGATTCCAGGAACGCGTTGTACATATTGCGCGCGACCCAAGGGTTCTCGTCCAGAATCGATTTCTTCATCGCAATGATATGCATGATGGGCCAGACCTTGGTCTTCTCGTAATATTCCTCTTCCATCTCGAGATAATTGGGGAAGAGGCGCACGACGTCAGGATGGCCTTCCAGAAAACATGTCGGCGGGCGCGCAATGATCGCGCAATCGATCTCGCGCGCGGCTAAGAGCTCGCTCAAGGACTTGTCGGCGACGCGCGTCAGCTTTAGTCCCTTGGGCAGATTGAGCTCGACCTTTTCCTCGCGCCCCGGCGCGTTGGCGCCCGCCTGGTACCAGTGCACGTCGGTGAGCTTCACGCCCATGTCATTGTGCATCCAGCCCCGCATATAGACCGCGGCCGAATGCGCCCATTCCGGCGAGCCGACCTTCTTGCCCTTCAGATCTTTGACGGTTTTGATCTTGCTCTTCTTGTTCACGTAAAACGAAGAAAACCGGAACAGCCGCGAGCAAATCACTGGAAGGCCGATGATGTCGCTGTCCTTGCGCGTCACCTGAGTCGAGAATTTCGCAAACGACAACTCGGAGAGATCGAATTCGCGATTGGCGGTGAAGCGCGCGAAACATTCGTGATGACCGAGATTGAGCCAAGTGTGGTCGATGCCTTCCGCCTTCACGAACCCGAGCCTGAAATCGCGGAAGTGATCGTAATCCGTCGTTGCGATGGTCAATTTCAGGTTCGACATTCAAATTCCCCCATTATCGAAATCGTTCAATGCCCGTTCCGAAGTTTCGATCAAATGTCCAGGACCAGGCGCGCCGACTTCGAGCCCGAACAGCAGATCATCATGGTGGCGTTCTCTTTTCTCTCCTGCTCGGTCAAAATCGAGTCGCGGTGATCGGGGATGCCCGAAATCACGCGCGTCTCGCAGGCGCCACACACGCCTTCTTCGCAGGAATGCGGGACCTGGATGCCCGCCTCGCGCACCGCCTGAAGAATCGACTTGCCCGGCGGGATGACGAGCTCGCGTTTGGAGCGGGCAAGTTCGACCACGTAACCGCCTTCCTGGGCCGCGGTGAATTTCGGCGTGAAGTACTCGACGTGAATTTGCTCGGCCGGGCCCGGCCCGCAGCAATAGAGGTGCGCGCTCTTCTGCGTCTTCGCCACGATCTCGGCAACGGGCAGGAATTTGCCTTTGGCTTCGTCATCGAAGTGGAATTGCGTTTGCCGATGCTGAGACAATTCGTCGAGGAAGGCCGTGTCGGCGCGCGAGCGGCAGGAATAATAGAGCTGCCATGGCCGTCCCAAAGCGACGAGTTTCTTGACCATGCAAAAGATCGGCGTGATCCCGATGCCGCCCGCGAGCAGTACGACCAGCGCCGCGTCTTCCTTCAAGGGAAAATTGTTGCGTGGCGGAATGATCGGAATATGCATCCCCACCCGCAACTGATCGTGCATGAAAAGCGAGCCGCCGCGGCTATTGGCGTCGCGCTTCACTCCGACGGTGTATTCCGGAAGACTCGCGCCGTAGTCGATCAGGGAATACTGCCGTTCCATCCCGTTCGGCAGAATGACGTCGATATGCGCGCCTGGTTCGGCGCCGGGAAGCGGCCCGTTGTCCGGCCGCTTGAACGTGTAGAGATTGGTATCGCGTGCCGCCATCCTCACCGAAGCCAGCACGACTTCGATGGTTTGGGAATCTCCCGAGGCGGCGGTTTCACCGGACAAGACGTTCTTTTCCCGACCCTGCTGTGGCCACTCCGGCCGATCGTTCCTAACAATCATATATGATGCCGTTTGGGCAATCTTAAAGCGCCGGTTTCTCCTTCCCGCGCTTGACCAAGGCGCGCTCTCGCCCCATAGACCAGCATTATTCTTAACACCTGCTTGCTGGAGAGGTTCGGGCTCCCTTTGAATGGTTGCTGAAACGGAAGTATCGAAGCTCGAACCGCCGCAGGCGAACCTCCCGTTCATCGTGCCCTTTGTGGTTGCGGGCGCGTTCTTCATGGACGGGCTCGATTCCTCGATCATCTCGACCTCGCTGCCGCAAATGGCGGCGAGCTTCTCGGTGTCGCCGCCGCAGATGAGCGCGGCCATCACCTCTTATCTCATCAGCCTTGCAATCTTCATCCCGATCAGCGGCTGGATTGCCGACCGCTTCGGCGCTCGCTCGGTGTTCTGCGCCGCGATCGCCATCTTCACGCTCGGTTCGGTCCTTTGCGGCTTGTCCGAAAGCTTGCTGCAGCTCGTCGGCGGCCGCGTCGTCCAGGGCTTCGGCGGCGCCATGATGACGCCGGTGGGCCGGCTCATTCTCACGCGCACCTTTCCCAAGAACCAGCTCATGAAGGCGATGAGCTATTACATGCTTCCCGGCATGCTGGGTCCGACCATGGGGCCGCTTGTTGGCGGCTTCATCACCACCAATTTTTCCTGGCACTGGAATTTCTTCATCAATGTGCCCATCGGCGTGATCGGGATCGCGCTCGCCATTCGCTTCATCCCCGAAATCCGCATGCCGCGGCCATCCGCCTTCGATATCACGGGTTTCATAATCATCGCCTGCGGTCTCGGAACGGCGCAATTCGCGCTCGAGAATCTCGGGCGCCGCACCCTCAATGACGTCACCGAATACTTCCTGCTGATTCTCGCCGGCGCGATTCTACTCGGCTACGCCGCCTACGCCGCGCGCGCGCCAAATCCGGTTTTGGATTTACGCATGTTTCGCGGCCGCACCTTCTCGGTCGCGGTGCTGGCCGGAAGCCTCATCCGCGCCGGCATCGCCACGGTGCCGTTCCTGCTGCCGCTGCTCTTGCAGGTCGGCTTCGGACTCAATCCCTTCCAGTCCGGTCTGATTACCTTCCTTAACACCGCGGGTGCCATGAGCATGCGCGCTTGGGTTTCCCATCTGGTCCGGCGATACGGATTCCGCCAGGTGTTTCTTGCTGGAGTCGCGCTCAGCTCGGTTTTGATGGCCGGCTTTGCCCTGTTCACGATCAACACGCCGCATCTTCTGATTGCGGCCTATCTCTTCTGCTTCGGAGTCCTGCGGTCGGCCCAGATGATCGGCATGAGCGCGCTCGCTTATTCGGACCTGCCGCACGAGGACATGTCCAAAGCGACCAGCATTTTCGCGCTCGGACAGAGGCTGTCTCAGAGCCTGGGTGTGGGCATCAGCGCTACTTTGCTCACGTTCTTTTCAGGCGGTGGTCCGATCACGGTCGGCAATTTCAAAGTCGTGTTCATCGTCATCGCTTTGATTATGCTGTCCTCGGCTATAGGGTTCAGACGGCTTAAGCCGGAGGATGGCTGGCAGGTGTCCGGCTACAAGCGCGACGCCGGTTAGGCTTCAGGAGGCAAGGGGACATGTCCGATGCAGCAGCGAGCAAGCCGGGCACCGGCGTCGATGAATCACGCGCCGCCACGCGTCTGCAGTGGACCGCCTTGGTGCTCTGTGCCGCGACGGTGTTCGTCGAAGGCTACGATGCCCAATTCATGGGCTATGTCGTTCCCGGAATTGCCGGAGACTGGGGAATAGCGCCGGGCGCCCTGACGCCCGCTTTGGCCGCGGGCCTCTTCGGCTTGATGCTGGGCGCGTTTTTCATCGCCCCGTTGGCCGACAGCTACGGGCGCAAGCGCGTAGTGATTTATTCCGTAGCATCGTTCGGTATCCTGACCATCGCCACGGCGGCGGCGGACTCGCTTCCTCCGCTCGTCATATTGCGGTTCTTGACCGGCCTCGGCCTTGGCGGGGCAATGCCGAACGCCATAGCGATCACCGCCGAATTCAGCCCCCCGGGCAGGCGAACGGCATTCGTCGCCATCATGTTTTCATGTTTTTCCATCGGTGCCGGTTTCGGTGGCTTCGTGACGGCGTCCTTGATGCGCGATCACGGCTGGGAATCGGTTTTCCTCTTTTGCGGCGCGCTCGCGGTTCTGCTGTTGCCGGCGCTGATCTTTGCCATGCCGGAATCCTACGTGCCAAAGGCCGGTACCAAGCTCACCATTCCGATCGGGCGTTTGTTCACCGAGGGCAGAGCCCGGATCACGATCCTGCTCTGGATTATTTTCTTCGTGAACATCATGGAGCTGTACTTCCTCACCAGCTGGCTGCCGACCACGATCAGCGCGCAAGGCATCTCGGTCGAGGCGGCCGTAATCGCCACGGCTCTGGTGCAATTCGCCGGTGCCGGCACGGCCTTCGTTTTAGGCCCCTTGGTGGACCGTTATGGCCCTCAGTTCGTGCTGCCCGGTGCGTTTGCGATAGCCGCCGTCTGCATTGCCGGCATCGGGCTCGCAGGTTCCTCAGTCCTCATCACCATGTTGACCGCGTTCGGCATCGGGATCGGCACGGTGGGAGCTCAGAATTGCAACAACGGGGTGGCGGCAAAGTTCTACCCAACCGCGATTCGGGCCACCGGCGTCGGCTGGGCATTGGCCGTCGGTCGTATCGGCTCGATTTTGGGGCCGGTTATCGGCGGCATCCTGCTCTCCACCCACGTGGACATCAGGACGATCTTTCTCTTCGCCGCCATACCGCCTGTGATTGCCGCCATTGCCTATCTCGCCATGGGCAAGGCGCCTGAGCTCTCGCCCCAAGAGGCTTAACGATAAGTGCGACGCAACTCTTGCGGCTGGTCCCGCTTGAGCTAAGTTGTTGCATTGCGGGAGAGGCTCAAGCCTGCTACTCGCGAGGCTAAGCGGCCGAAGGGCCGCGCGAGCTTTATTTTAAGGTTTAATGGATGGGTTTGCCGCCGAAACAGGGTCTTTACGACCCGCGGAACGAGCATGACGCGTGCGGTGTGGGGTTTGTGGTCAATATCAAGGGCCGCAAATCGAACGACCTCATCCGTCGCGGCTTGCAGATTCTGCTCAATCTCGACCATCGGGGCGCGGTCGGCGCGGATCCCTCGGTAGGCGACGGTGCTGGCTGCCTGATCCAGACCCCGGACCGGCTGCTCCGCGACTGGGCGGAGAAGAACAAGGTTAACCTGCCGCAGCCCGGCCACTACGCCGTCGCCATGTGCTTCCTCCCGCAGGATGCCAAGGCT
>WNFS01004199.1_pt1 | contig 10981 bp, 10 predicted proteins | sample 5400141 | NCBI WGS metagenome assembly WNFS01 (sample SAMN13153358, study PRJNA577476) | soil metagenome | isolation source: 60 cm saprolite under Madrone tree | place: USA:California | collected 2016-06-14 | reverse complement strand
GCGGTGAATACACGGCCCATCAAGGGCCGCACACCAAGTACGTGGAAAAAATTGCCGCTGACGAAAAGGCCCTGAGCAAGGCGAACATCGCCGCCGGGAGTGAGGCCGAAACTATTACTGCCCCAGGCGAGAACGCCGGAGAACACGTCCTGCTGGTCACGGAGTTTTTCCCAGACCGGATTGGTCAGAACAGGATACCTACTGGCTTGGTCTCCCCTGACTCCGATGGTGCTGGCCAGCTGAACGGTGAAGAGTTGCTGCGGCTCCTTCACGGGAATGGCACGCAGGCGGAGGGCATCGATCAGTTGAAAAATGGCCGTATTGGCGCCAATTCCCAGGGCGAGCGTTAGCACCGCCACCGCCGTGAATCCGAGATTTTTTCGCAGGGTGCGAAGCCCATAACGGAAGTCGTGCGCCAGGTTTTCCAGCCAGGTCCAGCCCCAGGCGTCGCGTGCTTGTTCTTTGCTGATTGTCGGATTGCCGAAGGTCCGCATCGCCGCGTAGCGGGCTTCTTGCGGGTTCATGCCTGCGGCAATGTTTTCCGCAATTTGCTGTTCGAGATGAAACTGCACTTCGTCGTCTAACCGCAGAGCCGCCCGTTCACGACGGAACAAAGTTTGTAGCCGAAGCCACAATCGTCGAGCCCACACCATGACTTCACCGCCCTACGTCGTCTCAACCACTAGATTGATCGCCGCCGACAAGCGAGACCAATTCTCAGCTTCCTTTTCGAGCTGCGCTCGGCCCGCAGCGGTCAGCGAATAAAACTTGGCTTGCCGTCCCGTTTCGGTTTCCTTCCATTTGGCTTTGATCCAGGCTTTTTGTTCCAGGCGGTGCAGGGCCGGGTAAAGCGAGCCTTGCTGGACTTGCAGCACTTCGCCCGAGATTTGTTGAATGCGTTTCGCAATGGCCCAGCCATGCTTGGGTTCAAGCGAGATGGTCTTCAGGATCAAAAGGTCGAGCGTCCCTTGGACAAGATCTTTCGGTTTCGACATACTATGGTTATCTACAACACTGATTGTAGATTGTCAAGGCATGACCCGGAAGTCCTGAGATTACCACCAAGGGCCGCGAAGCGGGCGTGAGGGAGGCACAAGCCGCAAAGTCAAAACCCGCACCCTTGAAAACAAAAAGGGATGCGGCACCCGGCCGTTCGAGGAAGTGACAGCGATCGGCGGCTTGCCTCCGATGAAGCAGTTCAGGTTTGGGTGGAACTCGAAGCTTCCTTGGAAGAAGCCCTGACTTGTCGTCATGCGTTGGATTTGCGCCGCACGATGTGCACGGAGGGAAGAAATTGCACGAGCAGATTGATGAGGCGATAGGCGTACACGAGAAAGTGCTGATGATCTTGTGGGCGGACGGCATGAGCAGCGAATGGGTGAAGACGGAGATTGCGAAGGCACGGAAGCGGGAGGTACGGCTGCGCTACTGGGTTGTGCCGCTGGCTTTATCTGACGACGGAGCGGGGCGGCGTACGGCGAGGGCGTCCGCTAGCGCGGAGAGGACCCAGGTCCAGCCGTCCTTGTGCTGGCGACCCATCTCGTCGTCGGGGACGCCTGAGTGGCGGAGTGTGACCTCGGTTTGGTCTCCGCGTGCTTCCATCGTGACGGTGACAATGGACTCGGCGCCTTTGGTGGCCTCGGACATCCACGTGTACTCGACTACGCGAGGGCGCTCGATTTGGAGAAAACGGCCGTAGTGGGGCCAAGTACGGCCTTCGTGCTTCACGGCAAGATAAAAGAGACCGTCCACGACTGGATTCAGTATGACGCGATCCGCTCCGAACCACGGTCCGCCGGGACTTTTCGAGTTGATCCGGCACTAGCGGGTCGGGCGCCAGAATGTGGAAGGATTTAGCGAGGAAAGATCAAGAGGCGCGGGTGGGAAACCGGCACGCGGAGGATCAGTTCGCCGGCTCGCGGCTTTTGTGGAGGGCGATTAGGAAGGCTAACCCGAATCCGAGAATGAAAAAGATGTCCATCTTGTAAGTCAGATCCATTTCGCCGGTGAGGCCGGGTTCGAGAACGGCGAAGCTGGGGCGCTCCGGATCGTAGTACACGTTCACGGTTTTCCCGACGGGATAGGTATCGAGTACTCGCTGCCAGGCGTCCTTGACGGCCAGGTGAACCCTGTTGAATGAGAGCCGAGCTCCGGAATAGTTAGCGCCCGCGACGCTGTATCGATACTGAACAACCCCGTAGTAACCCTTCATTTGCTTGAAGTGGCCGGGCTCGAGGCGCGAGACGGTCATAACCCCCTCGACGGTTGGCCAATGCACGCTCTTCTTGGCGCGGAGATAGCGAGGGAGGGCTGCGCAAGGGACTAAAAGAGCAAGCCCCAAGAGGATCGCAATGATGCGCCCGGGCTGGAACAGTGAATTGGGAGTGATTGGCTCCATGAAGATAGAGATGATTCCAGTTGATAGGGAAAAGCAAGTCCTTCGAACGAATGGATTGCGTAACGGGCAACGAGAAGATGAGCCATTGTTGTGGGCACGCTAACGTCGTACAGATAGAGACGGCACGACTCGCCTTGCGCGGGGGCGAACTGCAAGCATGCTTGGGGTTTTTCTTGGCCCAAGCTTGCGGTGTACCGGAACAAAAGTTAGCCGGCGTTTAGGTGGTGATGCCCAGGTTCTTGAGGAGGGCGCGGGCGAGTGCGTCGCCATCGATAGGGCCGAGAGGCTTATTGAGTTCGTCGAGTTTTTTCTGATGAGCTTGCTGGCGTTGTTGTGCGGCTTGAGCGAAGGCGGCCAGCTGGTCCTGGTGCAGCTTGCGATTGGCGATGGATTCCGCGTGGGCAAGCAACATTTGTTCCTTGCTGGATTTGATGAAGTCGCATTGCTTCTTGATCTCGGGATGATTAGCGGCCCCGGGAATCGTGAGGATGTGATTGCAAAACTTGTCGAGCTCTTCGAAGAGTTTGCCGAAGCTCAAAGGATCCGCTGCGGAAGGCGCTGTAGGCGCGGGGGGAGGGGCAGTGGATCCGGCGGGTGCGGAGACTGAGGCAGGGGGAGCAGACGTACTAGCCGCGGCAGAGGACCGCGGCGGCTCGACGGTGAAGTTCCAAGTCAAATCGCAAGTGGGGCAACAGACATAGTTCCAGAGGCGAGCGGCACATGCGTTGTTCATGCAGCCTAGAAGGGCGAGAGGTTCGAGAGAGACGGCGTTCTTGCAGCGGGGACATTGAACGCGTTTGACTAGAGCGGTGTGGCAGACTTCGCAAGCGGGCGCGTCTGCGGATTCTGCGGCCACGCCGATCAGGAAGTTGCCGACGATTTCTGAGTTGGGAAGGCGCGGCTGCCAAAGATCGAGGAACACGTCATGGGTCAACCGGCGGGAAGGACCAAAGTAGGGATCGTGCAATTTGACGTTGACCTCGTCGATGTCGACGAAAACAGTGTAGTGGCCGGCGGGCGAGTCAGGCTGAAGCCGATGATTCAGGATGGCGCGAATGCCAGAATCCCGGCAAACGCGCAGGGCTTGCAGCGGGTGGCGCGCCTGAATAGCGACGGCGGAAAGTCCGCGCGTTACTGCGTCGGCTGCCATAAGGTGCGTGGTAGACGCGATGCTCCCGTAAATATTTTTCTTGGCGATGAGCGGCCAGATCAGGCGCTGCGGAACTTCCTGACCCAAAGAGCGATACACCATGCTAAGGCAAGCGGCGCCGCAGGTCCGGCTGGCTTGCATGTCGAACTGTTTTTCGTAAGGAACGGCTGGAGCTGTCGCACTCATAAACGGATTTCCTCAAATCTAATTGCCGCAGTCATGGACCGATGAGAACCATCGGCCAACCCAAAATGATGGTGCCGCCGTGCGCCGTCATATCCGTCATGCGAGCAGCGGGCTGTCCGCCGATGAGCACCGTGAAAGAACCGAGGATGATGACATCGGGCGGACCGACACACGTTGCCATGTCGCCAACGCGCGCCGCCGGCAAACCACCGATGAGAACCGTCGGGCAGCCCGGCGGAAGAATCGGGCCGCCAACATGAGGCACGAGCACCGTAACCATGGGGCAAACGTGCATATCGGTAATGCGGGCAGCGGGCATACCCATGGCTTAGACCTCCCAACTTTCTGGTTTGCAGCGATTACCTGAAACGCGCACGTAGTGTGTTTTGTTCATCTTGAATTCATGCACGGATGGCGGTCATGCCACGCATCTCGGTGGGGGAATGTCGTCCTTCGGCGATCGCGATACCGAGTTCCAAGTACAACTTCTGCGTCTCCGCGATTCTGACGGGATCCGCTTTCGTCGTAGCGAGCTTGATGGCTCCCGCTACAGCTTTTGCCGGCGCAAAGGGCGGAGGCGGCATGGGTGGTGCCTTTGGTGGAGCAATGCTTCCACCTGTGAAACTCGCTGCGCTGGCCAAACCGCCCGCGGGCGAAGCAGGGCCAGCGGCATCCGCGGGAGGCTTCGCTGCTGCGCGATTTTCTTCGCTGGGCGCAAAAATCCAGCGCACAGCAGCTTTGCAGGCGGCTTTCTCCGGATCGGAAAGATCATTGCCGCAGGCGTGTTGCAGAGTAAGACAGCCCCACCAGATGGCATCGCGAGGAGCCAGCGCATGGCAAAGAAAGTCGATGCCTGCCAGGTATTGCTTGTTCGTCAGCAGAGCGTCCAAGAATGCGCGCGGCGACATGCCATTCGTCAGCAGGGGCTTGGCCTCCTTCTTGAGGTCGAAGTTCACGCAGACCTCAGCGGCGGTGGCGGCCTTGATCTTGACGAGAGGCGAGTTGGACACGAAACAATTCTCCGCGCGAAGCTAGTTAATTTGAACCAATATGCCCTGGATAGTGATTCCCGCCGGAGTCAGAGTGATGGAACTCATCCCTCCGGCAACGGAAAGAGTGATCTCCGTCAGACTCTGAATGGTGATGGTGCCCGCCCCTCCGTCAATTTTGATGTTGCCCGGAGTCATTTCAATGGTCTGGTCGACGCCGGGGATGAGGCCGCGCTGAATGGTGACGTTTTGCGCTTCGCTGACCACGATCTCGACACCGTTGACGGAGTCCGAAACAGTCGGAGGAAGAGCGGGCGGACCGGCGGTGACGCGCACGCCCTGGCTGCCGCGGACATTTACCTTTCCATTCGGCGCGAGGCCCGCGGCGAGAATGGTGATCATGTTTGGTCCCGGAGGGGCGGGAGGAAGCGGAGGGCGGCTCAGCACTTCGACCTGGTTTGCAGTAATGGAATACGTGCCGTCGAAAAAATGAGATTGCTCGGAAGTATCAGGACCGCCGCCGGAGCCAGCTCCCAAGTCTTCGTTTTTCTTTTCCGGATCCATGTGATTCTCCCCTCGCGCCTAAATCCAGTCAGAACGACTAAACCAGGCTTATGGGCCTATTGTTGGCCCGACTGCCCAGATGGTTGTTGTGCCGTTTGCCCAGCGCCCATCGGTGTGGAGCTTGAGCCATCTAGTTGGGTCTCGCCCACGCTGTCCAAAAGCGCGGGCAGTTCGAACAAAGTGAGAATCGCGGCGACTTCAATGAGGCCCGACAACGCAGGAGAATCCGTCGCTTTGGGCGCTTCCGCTCCTACGTAGCCCACCTCGATGGCCTTTTTTGTTTCGGCATCTACCTGATGATAGAGGTTCTGAGTTCCCATCAGGCCGGCGAGGAGCATTTGCATGAGCGATTGGAAAGCCATCAGCGTGACGGCGCGTTGATCGTCGTCATGAATGAGATCGTAAGCCACGAGGAACAGGATTACCGCCCCAAAAATGAGAAGCCCCATTTTGGACGCGACGGGTTGAATGGCAGTCCTGTCGTGGACGTCGACCTGAATCCTGCGAGGGCCAAGATTTATGTCGTAGCTTTGTCCCATGACGAAGTTAGCGCTGGTACCCATGGTGAGCTGCATGTTCCCGCCGAAACCGCTTCCGAGGGCTGCCGCCATCGCTTCCGTTGGAAGGCTGGCGAATTTGAAGAGATCCAGAAAACTGGCGGGGTTAAGGCAGATCTGAATGTTGCTTCCGAGGGCCAACTGGAAATTTAGAGGGACAGCAATCTGATAGTTTCCGCCATAGACGACGCTGGTATTCATTCCCAAGATAGCCTGCGGCTCAGGTTGAGGAAACAGATTTTCATTGGGCCCGCCGCCGCCGCTGCCGCCTCCACCGGGTAAGCGACCTACAGTCAGGGTCCGAGCGCCCGGCACTTTTTCTCCCTGGTGACGGCCAACGCGGAAGGTCTTGTCAAATTCGGCGTTGAACACCATGTGGCGTTCGGAATGGACGGACAAATGTTCCTGGTCTTTCTTGTCCACGAAGACCAAGCTGTTGTAATGCTTGCTGGCTTGCCCGCGAACGCTAAACGACTTAATTCCGTTAAACATATTGCACTTGGGCAACTCGAACCACGGCATATTTTCCGCGTTATACACACTGCCGACGATGATGGGTTGATCGGGGTCGCCTTCCTCGAACACCACCACCACTTCATGGCCGATGCGCGGCCAGAAGAATGCGCCCCAGCCCTTACCGGCCCATATTTGAGCCACGCGGATCCAGCAGGAGCTGCTAGCGTCTTTCTTTCCTTCGCGGTCCCAATGGAATTGAACTTTCACGCGGCCATATTTGTCTGTAAAGAGTTCTTCGCCCTGGGGGCCGACTACTGTGGCGGTTTGGTTGCCGGAGATCAGCGGTCTCGGCGTTATGCGTTGCGGACGGTAGGCAAGCGCGAAGGGCAGGCAGCAGAAATTGTTTTGATAGTTGAATTTGTCAAAGTCGCCGGTCTGGTAGTTTCCTTCCATCCGTGCATCATGCTCGACACGCGTGAGAAGGTAGGGGCCGTCGCCGTTGAAATGACGCTCGAGATTAAATTTGTATCCGGCGCTAAAGTTGCCGCAATTGCTTTTCCCTGCGATGGCCAGCATGCGAACTTCTTCCTGCTCCATGCGGATCCGAGTGGTCCGTTCACTATCGCGGAAAACGTCTTTTAGATCCTGCGGGCGCGGGCCGCCGCTGGGATCGATACCGTCAAACCGTTGTGCATAGCCGCCGGGATAGTCATAAATCTCCAGTTGATCGTTTCCGCCGACGTGGAGCTTGTGAGTTACTTTGCCGACGGCCACACTCTCGATGGTCTTTTCCTTCACTTGAAGATTTTTGCCAGGCAGCTCGAAGCAATGGTCCCAAAGCGTATATTCCCCGGAACGCAGCTCCTGAGTTTTTTCCCACGCCGTGATGCGCATGTCCTCGCGTTCGCCGCCGGAGACTTCGTCGTAGATGACGTTGGTTTGACCCGCCACGGAGGGATGCTGATTCGGGATGTCCGTCACCTTCATCTGGTGCGTATCGTTGGTGTGGTTGAAGAAATAATAGATTCCTTCTTCCTCCATCAGGCGGCTGATGAAGTCGAAATCGGATTCGCGGTATTGGACACAATAATCGCGCTGGTAGTAGGTGGCCTGGATTTCGTAGTTGACTTCATGTCCTGTAAGCACCTGGTGAATGATCTCCGGCACGGTGAGATGCTGGAAAATTCTGCTGCGAACTTTTTTGGTGAGCAGCCAAATCTTGGGGACAATCTCCGCGCGATACCGGATAAACCGCTCTTCGCGTGGGCCCTGGCTGAAGCGCGTGACCAGCCCGTTGAAGTAGCGCTTCTTCCCGTCGAGTTGATGCATCTCGATGGTGACGGTTTGACCGAGAATTTTCTCGAAACGAATATCGGTTGGCACTTCGGCGAGGAGGTCCAGCTGGAAGTGGAAAAGCTGGGAGATGGACTCCTGGCCTTGCAGGCGGGTGATGAGCAGAAGATCTTTGCCCAACGGGGTAGTAATTGAAAGCGGTCGTTCCGCTTGCTTGTAATCCGGCATGTTGTGCACTCCCAACCAGCGAAAGACAGGGAAAAAGGCGGAGTTGCCCCGCTTCCTCTAGACGGTTTCTGTGAAACACGAAGGGAGGAATTCGTCCAAAGCCCTCCCGCGGGCAGTGAGTATACACCCACTTCTCTCACAGGCCGTTCTCCGATCACGTTGTCGGCACAGCAGGTGGCTCGCGACTCAGGTTTTCTTGAAGAGAAAGACAAAAGGCCACGTGACAGGCGAACTTCAAAGAGCACGATTGGCCAGACAAGCCACTTAGTTGTTGATTCAAAAAGGAATGCGGGATAGGAGACCATCGCGGAGCATTCTTGGCAAACTTCCACTTGCCTAGGCCGAATTTCCGGGGATCAGCCTGATTTCCGGTGTCTCTCCTGACTCTCCACCGTATCTTGCTTTTGCCTTGCTGGCGGAATATACTCTATTTTCGCTCTGAAGCGGGTCGCACGGATGGGTGGGCGCAAGCCCACTTTTTTGTTGGGCCGGTTGGAGGGCAGTGGACACCGGCATTGCTTGGGGAGTCTTCGGTTGGATTTGGAGAAAATTCGGGGAGCCGCCGAGCGCGTGGCGCGGTCGGAAGGGCTGGAAATATATGATGTTGAGTGGAAGGTGGGGAAGCAACGCTTCTTGCGGGTGATCATCGACCGAGTGCCGAAGGTTGGGGCGGTGATGAGCGACTCGGCGGGGCAGATTTTGGCGCCTTCTGAGGCGAGTGAGGGCGCCGGCGGGCAGTTGGGAGTGAGCCACGCGGATTGCCAGCGCGTGAGCCAGCAGTTAAGCGTGATTTTGGATGTGGAAGAGTTGATTCCGGGGCCGGGGTACATCCTGGAGGTCAGCTCGCCGGGGATGGACCGGGCTTTGCGGAAGCCTGCGGAGTACGAGAGATTTCGCGGACGGATGGCGAAGATTTCGACGACCGAACCGGTGGAGGATGAGAAGTACTTTGAGGGGCGGCTGGCGGGATTTGTGGACGGGAAAGTGCGATTGGAGTTGAAGGGGAAGGCGGCGCGGACGGTGGAGTTGCCGCTGGAGAAGATCCGGAAGGCGAATTTGATGGTGGAGTTTTAAAGGCAGTCAAAGAGATTTTAGGCATTTTAGGAAGACGATCGGGAACTTTACATGGCGAACCTGCTCTATCAGCAAATTGAGATGTTGAGCCGCGAGAAGCACATCGAGACCAATGTGGTGGTGTCTGCGATTGAAGACGCAATGGTGGTGGCGGCGCGGAAGTATTACAAGACGGAAGAGGATTTGCGCGCAAAGTTCAATCCGGAAACCGGGCAAGTGGACGTGTACTCGGTGCATATCGTTGTGGAGGAAGTGACCGACCCGAAGAAAGAAGTCAGCCTGGCGGAGGCCAAGAAAAAGAATCCGTCGGCGGAGATTGGGACGGAAATTATTGCGGCGAAGCCTACCGACGTGCTGGGGCGAATTGCGGCGCAGACGGCGAAGCAGGTGATTCTGCAAAAAGTGCGGGAGGCCGAGCGCGACACGATTTACAACGAGTACCACACGCGCGTTGGCGAGCTGGTGACGGTGATTGTGAAGCGCGCTGAGGGCCCGGATTTGATTGTGGACATGGGGCGGACGGAAGCGCGGTTGCCGAAGCGGGAGCAGTCGAAGCTCGAGACCTACAACATCGGGGAACGGTTGCGCGTTGTGATCAAGATGGTGGATCGCGCGGCGAAGGGGCCGCAAGTGATTGTTTCGCGCGCGGATGCCAGTTTGGTGCAGCGGCTGTTTGAGATGGAAGTGCCGGAAATCTATGACGGAACCGTGCAGATACGCCACGCGGCGCGCGAGGCTGGTGAGCGCACGAAGGTTGCAGTAGCAAGCCGGGATAAGGACGTCGATCCTGTGGGCGCGTGTGTGGGCATGAAGGGGATGCGCGTGCAGTCGATCATCCGCGAGCTGCGCGGCGAGAAGATCGACATTATTCCTTACAGCGAAGAGACAGTGGCGTTTGCGCAGAAGGCTTTGAGCCCGGCGAAGGTGACGCGCGTGCAGATCACCGATCCGGAAAACAAGAAGCTCGAAGTGATCGTCGAGGATTCGCAGCTATCGCTGGCCATTGGCAAGAAGGGGCAGAACGTCCGGCTGGCGAGCAAGTTGATCGGCTGGGACATTGATATTAAGAGCGAGGAAGAGAAGCGCCAGGAAATTGAAGAGCAGATGACGGCCCTGACGGCGCCGACCACGCCTTTGACGGCGCTGGCGGGAGTGGGCGCGAAGACGATTGAAAAAATCGAAGCCGCTGGGATCACCAACGTCGAGAAGCTCGCCGGGATGACGCCGGAACAGTTGATGGAGATTCCCGGAATCGGCGAGAAGATGGTGGACAAGATTTATCAGGCGGTGAACCGGTTCTACGAGGGCGGGGCTGAAGCTGCAGCCGCTGCGCCGGCCGGGGAAAACGCGGACGATATGGTAGTCGAAGGCGAAACGGCGCAAGCGGAGAATGAAGCAACGCCTGCCGGAGGTGAAGCGGCTGCTGAGAGTAACGAAGTGAGCGCGAAGTCCAGAGAGGGTGCGGGTTCGTCGGACGAAACTGCAGCGGCGGCTGAGGCGGAAAGTGAAACAGCTACGTCGGCAGCAGGTGAAGAAACGCCGTCACCGGAACATTCCGAAGGCGGGGAAAAGACAGAGGAAGAGCCACGAACGTAACTAACAATTGGACTCGGCGGAGTCGGAGCCGATGGAATTTTTGACCGTGGAACGGTCCATAGGACGCATGAGCGAAGCAAACCAAGTCCGCATCAACGAACTGGCCCGCGAACTCGAGGTCAAGGCCAAGGCGATTATTGACCTTTTGCCCGGGTACGGCGTCACGGAGAAAAAGACGCATTCGAGCTCGATCCCTGAGGATGTCGCGGAAAAGGTTCGCAAGAACATTTTGGGACAGGCGCAGGCTGAGGCGGCGGCAGAGGCTGCTGCAAAGGCGGATACCGCTGTGAAGGAAGCTGCTGCCAGGGCTGCACGGATGCGTCCAGCGGCTCCTTCAGCACCTGTTGCGGCGGCGCCGAGTGTGGCCGTGAAACCTGCGGCGCCAAGTGCTGCGCCTATTGCGTCTCCTGTTGCGCCAGCTGCTAGGCCAGTTGCTCCTGCGGCCGCGGCTCCGACTGCTCCGGTATCGATTGCTCCGGCCGCCGTGCCT
>WNFS01008065.1_pt1 | contig 10987 bp, 9 predicted proteins | sample 5400141 | NCBI WGS metagenome assembly WNFS01 (sample SAMN13153358, study PRJNA577476) | soil metagenome | isolation source: 60 cm saprolite under Madrone tree | place: USA:California | collected 2016-06-14 | reverse complement strand
TTCGGTGCGCGCTCGGTGAACGACTTGTCCCAGATGTCGGATTCACGAATGAAGGTGAGACCGACATGGCTCTTCTTCAGGCTCACCGTCTTGGACACGATGAACTGCAGATAGAGCCAGGCCGCCTTGCGGCGGTCGATCGGGGTGGACTTCAGCAGCGTCGCCGAACCCACGTCCTGGTAGCCGAGTTTCATGCCGTCCTTCCAGTACGAGCCGTGCGGCGACGGCGCCATCCGCCACTTCGGCGTTCCGTCGGCGTTCATCACCGGCAGACCAGGCTTCACCATGTCGGCGGTGAAGGCGGTATACCAGAACACCTGCTGGGCAATGGCACCCTGCGACGGCACCGGTCCCGATTCGGAGAAGGTCATGCCTTGCGCCTGCGGCGGGGCATACTTCTTCATCCAGTCGAGATATTTGACGATCGAATAGACCGACGCCGGGCCGTTGACATCGCCACCGCGCTCGACCGACGAGCCGACCGGACGGCAGCCTTCCATGCGGATGCCCCATTCGTCGACCGGAAGACCGTTGGGAATGCCCTTGTCGCCGTTGCCGGCCATCGACAACCACGCGTCGGTGAACCGCCATCCCAGCGATGGATCCTTCTTGCCGTAATCCATGTGGCCATAGATCCGGGTACCGTTGATTTCCTTGACATCATTGGTGAAGAAATCCGCGATGTCCTCATAGGCCGACCAGTTCACGGGAACGCCGAGCTCGTAGCCATACTTGGTCTTGAACTTGGCCTTGTAGTCCGGATTGGTGAACCAGTCGTAGCGGAACCAATAGAGGTTCGCGAACTGCTGGTCCGGCAACTGATACAGATGACCGCTCGGCGCTGTCGTAAACGACTTGCCGATGAAGTCGTTGACGTCGAGCTGGGGATCGGTGACGTCCTTGCCATCCTTGGCCATCCAGTCGGTGAGATCGACCGCCTGACCGTAACGGAAGTGGGTGCCGATGAAATCGGAATCGTTGATCCAGCCGTCATAGACATTCTTGCCCGACTGCATCTGGGTCTGGATCTTCTCGACCACGTCACCTTCCTGGATGATGTCGTGCTTGACCTTGATGCCGGTGATTTCCTCGAAGGCCTTGGCCAGCGTCTTCGATTCATACTCATGGACGGTCAAGGTCTCGGAAGTGACGTTGATTTCCATTCCCTTGTAGGGTTCAGCCGCTTTGGCAAACCACTGCATTTCCTTCAACTGATCGGCCTTTGATAAGGTCGAGGGTTGGAACTCGCTATCGATCCACTTCTGCGCGGTTGCGTCATCCGCAAACGCGGGTGCTGTGATGGTCACCGACGCCGCGATCAGCGCCGCGGCGCTGGTCATGGTCAGAAAGCGGGTCCTGGTCGAAAGACCGCTCTTGCTCAAGTGTCGCATAATGTTTCCTCCGTTGCAGCGACAAAACATAAACCCAGGCCCGGGTTGACCCCGGATCTGCTCTTTTTCGCTTGCCTCAGACGGTGCGGAAAATTGCAACGGCCGAAACAAGCGAAATCACGGTAGCGAGCCACAGGCCCGACAATTCAATTCCCTCTCCGACCGGAAGCGTCGCGATCGGATCGGTGCCAATGAAGCCGATCCATAAAAAATGGATAACGGCAGTCAAGATCAGTGAAATAAACAGACGGTCGCCGCGCGTCGTCGGGATGCGCAGGATCCCGACGCGTTCGGCCTCCGGATAGGCAACCGCAAGCCACGTCATGACCGCGAGCGTCATCGACAGCAGCACAAAGAAGATCGCGGTCGGCAATGTCCAGGCCATCCATGCGATGTTTTCCATGGCGCCCTCCTACACCCTGCCGAGCGCGAAGCCGCGCGCGATGTAGTTGCGGACGAACCAGATCACCAGCGCGCCGGGGATGATGGTCAGAACGCCGGCCGCGGCCAACAGCCCCCAATCCATTCCGGCCGCCGAGACGGTACGGGTCATGACCGCCGAAATCGGCTTGGCGTTGACCGAGGTCAGCGTGCGCGCCAGCAGCAATTCGACCCAAGAAAACATGAAGCAGAAGAACGCCGCGACGCCGATGCCGCTGGCGATCAGCGGCACCAGTATCTTGACGAAAAACCGCGGGAACGAGTAGCCGTCCAGAAACGCGGTTTCGTCGATCTCGCGCGGCACCCCGGACACGAACCCTTCCAGGATCCACACCGCCAGGGGGACGTTGAAGATGCAATGCGCCAGCGCCACCGCCCACGGCGTATCGAACAGATTGATCGCCGAATAGAGATTGAAGAACGGCAACGCATAGACCGCGGCCGGCGCCATCCGGTTCGACAACAGCCAGAAGAACAGATGCTTGTCGCCGAGGAAGCGATACCGCGAAAACGCGTAGGCTGCCGGCAACGCGACCGAAATCGAGATGATCGTATTGATGATCACATATTTCAGCGAATTGATGTAACCGGAATACCAGCTCACGTCGGTGAAGATGCGCATGTAGTTGGCGATGGTCGGCTGGTGCGGCCACAGCGTCATGGTCGAGACGATCTCGCCATTGGTCTTGAAGCTCATGTTGACCAGCCAATAGATCGGCAGCAGCAGGAAAATCAGGAACAGCGCGAGAATGACTCTGCGGCCGGGAATCGAATGCATCATGCGACTCCCTTGTTGGGCTGGCGTTCGACGCCGGCATTGGTCATGACGGTATAGAACACCCAGCAGACGATGATGATGATCAGGTTGTAGACCAGCGACAGCGCGGCCGCCTTGCCGAGGTCGAATTGTCCCAGCGCGATCTTGACGAGTTCGATGGAGACGAAGGTGGTCGAGTTGCCCGGACCGCCGCCGGTCACCACGAACGGCTCGGTATAGATCATGAAACTGTCCATGAACCGCAGCAGCACCGCGATCAGCAGCACGCGATTCATCTTCGGCAACTGGATCGCGGTGAATACCGCCCAGCGCGAGGCGCCGTCGATCTGCGCCGCCTGATAATAGGCGTCGGGTATGGATTTCAGGCCGGCGTAGCACAACAGCGCGACCAGGCTGGTCCAGTGCCAGACATCCATCACGATGACGGTCGCCCAGGCATCGAATTCGTTGGAGACGTAGTTGTAGTTTATCCCGACGCTGTTCAGCGCATAGCCCAACAGGCCGATGTCGGGCCGCCCAAAGATCTGCCAAATGGTTCCGACCACGTTCCATGGAATCAAGAGCGGCAGCGCCAGGGTCACGAGACAGGCCGCGACCGTCCAGCCTTCGCGCGGCATCGACAGCGCCACCACGATTCCAAGCGGAACCTCGATCGCGAGGATCGCGGCGGAGAAAAACAGATTGCGCCACAATGACGCGAAAAACCGTCCGCCGAGATCGGTCGACGGATCGAGCAATTCCTTGAACCAGCCGACGCCGTTCCAGAAGAACTGGTTGTTTCCAAACGTGTCCTGCATCGAATAATTCACCACCGTCATCAACGGCAGGATGGCCGAGAATGCCACCACCAGAAACACCGGCAGCACCAGGAACCAGGCTTTCTGGTTGATGGTCTTGTCCATTACAATGTTCCCTCGACCAGGCGGCTGTCGGCATAGACATGAACATGCGACGGATCGAAGATCAGCCCGGCGGTCTTGCCCGGAATCGAAAATCCCGGCGGCACCCTTGCCGCGAATTTGGCGTCGCCAATTCGCACGCGGGCGAAGCGGACGCGGCCGAGATCATCGATCCGCTCGATGTCGGCCGACAGCAACCCCGGCGCCGTTGGGGCGACGTCGACGAATTCGGGACGCACGCCAATTTCGATTTTCGCAGCCGCCGGCAAGGCGTCATAGCTGCGGTTCAGCGCGATGATGTGGCCGTCGATCCGGGCCTCGCGGCCGCTGACCTCGGCCGGCACGATGTTCATGCCGGGCGAGCCGATGAAATAGCCGACAAAGGTGTGTTCCGGCTTGTCGAACAATTCCGCCGGCGTCCCGCTCTGCACCACGCGTCCGTCGTGCATCACCACCACGGTATCGGCGAATGTCAGCGCCTCGGTCTGGTCATGGGTGACATAGATCATGGTCAGATCGAGGTCGCGATGCAGCGCTTTCAGCTTCGATCGCAATTGCCATTTCAGCTCGGGATCGATCACCGTCAGCGGCTCGTCGAACAGCACCGCGGCGACATCGGAACGGACCAGTCCGCGGCCGAGCGAGATCTTCTGCTTGGCATCGGCCGTCAGCCGCGTCGCCTTGCGCGCGAGGTAAGGCGTGAGATCGAGCAGCTTCGCAATCTCCGCGACCCGCGCGTCGATCTCGCCCTTGAGCACGCCGCGATTCCTGAGCGGAAACGCCAGGTTTTGGCCGACCGTCATGGTTTCGTAGATCACCGGAAACTGGAACACTTGCGCGATATTGCGCTTCTGGGTTGACAGCGGCGTGATGTCGACGCCGTCGAACAGGATCATGCCGCGCGACGGCGTGACGATACCGGAGATCAGATTGAGCAAGGTGGTCTTGCCGCAGCCGGATGGACCGAGCAGCGCATAGGCCCCGCCCTGCCGCCAGGTCATCGTAACAGGCTTGAGCGCAAACGATTCGAGATCGGCTGAATTGCCGCCGTAGGAATGTGCGAGATCGACCAGGTCAATGCGGGCCATGCTGGATGTCCCTCACATCGCGCCAGGCGAAGCGACCAGACGGTCGGCCGCGTCGAACACGAAAACATTGTTCGGGTCGAGCACCGCATCCAGCACGTGCCCGGGTGGAAATTCATGCACGCCATGCAGCACGGCGACCCAGTTGGACGCATCGCGATTGAGATGCACGAAACTTTCCGAACCGGTGATTTCCGTCACCGTGACGGTGGCGTGAAAGGCGTGGCGGCCGGCGATGCCGGTAGCCACCTCGAGCTGATGCGCTCGAAAACCGACCCGGTAGGCTCCATCGCCAAGGCCGGCGTAAAGTCCTGACGCCGGGGCCTGCACGCCGCCGGCATACTGCACCGCGCCGTCGCGCTTTTCGATCCCGACGATGTTGAGCGGCGGATCGGAAAATACCTGGGCAACGCGCAAGGTGTCGGGATGGCGATAGACTTTTGAGGTCTCGCCGGCCTGCAGGATCTCGCCTTCCCACATGCAGACGGTGCGGCCGCCAAGCAACAGCGCTTCGGAAGGCTCCGTGGTGGCGTAGACGAAGATCGCGCCGGACGCTTCAAAGATGCGCGGCAGCTCAGCGCGCAACTCCTCGCGCAGCTTGTAGTCGAGGTTGGCGAGCGGCTCGTCCAGCAGCACCAGGTCGGCGCCCTTCACCAGCGCGCGCGCAATCGCGGTGCGCTGCTGCTGGCCGCCGGACAGTTGCAGCGGCGTGCGGTTCAAATACGGCTCGAGCTTCAGGAGCTTGGTGGCCTCCTGGACGCGCTTTTCGATTTCGGCGCGCGGTTTGCCCTGCACCCGCAGCGGCGAGGCGATGTTGTCATAGACCGTCATCGACGGATAATTGATGAACTGCTGATAGACCATCGCCACCGAGCGCTGCCGCACATCGAAGCCGGTGACGTCCTTGCCGTCGACCACGACGCGGCCGGTTGCCGGTTTGTCGAGGCCGGCGAGCAGCCGCATGATCGACGTCTTGCCGGACAATGTCGGGCCCAGCAGCACGCTCAAGGTGCCGCGTTCAAGCGTCAGCGAGACATCGCGAATGGTCGGGATGCCATCCACGGTTCGTGTGACGTTTTCCAGCGTAACGGTCATGGCCGCCTTCCCGCTTCCAGCAAGGGGCGTTCAAGGGAAACATGATGGGCCGCAATCCAGTCGTCGATGGCGGCAATTTCGGCCGCCGACAATCGCAATCCAAGCTTGGATCGCCGCCATACGATGTCCTCGGCGGTGCAAGCCCACTCCGACGACATCAGGTAGCGGACCTCACTCTCCGTCAAGGTGGCGCCGAACGACTGACCGAGATCGGCCATCGATTGCGCCTGGCCCAGCAGCTTTGCGGCGCGGGTGCCGTAGGCATGCGCCAGCCGGTTGGCATGCGCCGGGTTGAGGAACGGATAGTTTCGCACCAGCTCCGCCGATATCGCCGGTATCGCCGAAACGTCCATGTCGCCGCCGGGCAAAGGCGATGTGGCGGTCCAGCCCTCGCGCGCCTTGGCGCTGCGCAGATAGGGCGAAAGCCGCTCCAGCGCCTCCTCGGCGAGGCGCCGATAGGTGGTGATCTTGCCGCCATAGATCGACAGCAGCGGCGCGCCGCCGGGGGCGTCGAGCTCGAACACATAATCGCGGGTGGCGGCCCTGGCTTCGCTGGCGCCGTCGTCATACAGCGGCCGAACACCGGCATAGGTCCAGACCACGTCCTCGGGTATGACCGGTTTGGCCAGATATTCACTGACGGAATCGCAGAGGTATTTTATTTCCTCGGTCGACGCCTTGACCTTGGCCGGGTCGCCATCGAAATCGCGATCCGTGGTGCCGATGAGGGTAAAGTCATCCTGGTAGGGAATGACGAAGACGATGCGGCCGTCGCTGTTCTGGAACATGTAGGCGCGGTCGTGCGGATACAGTTTGCGCACCACGATGTGAGAACCCTGCACCAGCCGCACTTTTGCTCTGGCGTTGACGCCGGCGCCCGACGCCAGCACCTGTTCGACCCACGGCCCGCCGGCGTTGACCAGCACGCGGGCGTGGATGGTGCGGCGCTCGCCGCTATCGGTGTTTTCGACGGTGACCTGCCAGATGCCATCGACCTGCCGGATTTCGACCGCGCGGGAACGGGTGCAGATTTCGGCGCCACGATCCGCCGCATCGCGCGCGGTGAGTACCACGAGGCGAGCGTCATCGACGAAACAGTCCGAATATTCAAAGCCCCTGACATAGCGGCCGGGAACCAGGGGTTTTCCGACCTCGTCGCGCGTCAGGTCGACCGAGCGCGTCGGCGGCAGCAGATGCCGGCCGCCGATATGGTCATACAGAAAAAGACCGAGCCGCAGCAGCCAGGCCGGCCGCAAGCCGTCATGATGCGGCAGCACGAATCGAAGCGGCCGAATGATGTGGGGCGCGATTTGCCAGAGAATCTCTCGCTCGATCAGCGCCTCGCGAACCAGCCGAAACTCGTAATATTCCAGATAGCGCAGGCCGCCATGCACGAGCTTCGTCGACCACGACGACGTCCCGCTCGCCAAATCATTCATTTCACACAGGAAAACAGAATTGCCCCGGCCCGCCGCATCGCGCGCGATGCCGCAGCCATTGACGCCGCCCCCAATGATCGCGAGGTCGAAAATTCGGTCCAAAGACGCTTCCCCGGGCGCTTCGCCAGTTCACTTTGGCGATTTTGCTTTCGGTTTGGAATAAATCACAACCAAATGTGAAAGCAAGCGAAAAGGGGACATCTCTATCTCAGGCGCGTCACGGTCGAAGCAGGCTCAATGCCGTTTTCATCAATATCGACCGACGCCTTCGGCATCGCCTCGATCACCTCGATGCCGCGGGTGTGGCAGATGTTGGCCAGGCCTGCCGGCAATGCCGCGTCGGTGACAAAAGTCTGGATCTGGCTGATATGGGCGATGCGCACCGGCGCGCTGCGCCGGAGTTTGGTCGAGTCGGCGACCAGCATCACGCTGCGCGCATTGGCAATGATGGCCTGCGCCGCCTGCACTTCGCGATAATCGAAATCCAATAGCGCGCCCTCCTCGTCGATCGCGGACGCGCCGATGATGGCGTAGTCGACCTTGAACTGGCCGATCAGGCTGATCGCCGTCGAGCCGATCACCGCACCGTCGGCGCGGCGCACCGCACCGCCGGCCACGATCACCTCGATCCGCGGATGCCGATACAGCAGCATCGCGACATTGAGGTTGTTGGTGATGACCAAGAGGTCTTCGTGCGAGGTCAGCGCGCTCGCGACTTCTTCCGTTGTGGTGCCGATGTTGATGATCCGCGTCAGCGACCGATGATCGCACAGGTCGTTCAGATCCTTGCGGATGGTCTGCGCCGAAACTTCAAAACGCCGGGCGAGATCCTCCACCATCACCCGGCCAAAGGCGCGGGCGATATTCAGGATCTCGGATTGGCGGTGGGTGAGACCGGTCATGACGGCACCTCGGAACGCAATACCGCTCCATGGTGCGGCGGTTCCGCGATCCGGTCAACATGCGGCAGGAAAGCGCTGCTGCTGCTAGACATATGCACCGCAGCAAATGGACCCTGCAAGTGCGGACCTGCAACCGTGGATTCGTCCCATAATTGGGATAAGCTTGCGCTACTTTCAGCAGAAGAACTGAAAAAAAGACCCTTCGGGAGGAAATCATGCTCGACACTACGCTAGACGCGCGCGTCCAGGTTTTTCTCGACCAATTCGGAGCCGCGCTGGTGGCCGGCGATCTCGACGCCGCCGTGGGAATGTTCGCTTCGGAATGCTACTGGCGCGACCTTGTTGCCTTCACCTGGAACATCAAGACGATGGAGGACCGCGATCAGATCCGCAATATGCTCGCGCATTGCCTTTCGCGCGTGAAGCCGCGCAACTGGAAAATCGCCGAGGGGGAGACAGCAACCGAAGCCGGCGGCGTGACCGAGGCTTGGATCTCGTTCGAGACCGAGATCGCGCGCGGATATGGACTGATCCGTCTGCAGAACGGCCAGATCTGGACGCTGCTGACGATCATGGTCGAACTCAAGGGCCGTGAGGAAAAGGCCGGCTATAACCGACCGCTCGGCGCCAGGCATGGCGTCAATCCCGGCGCGAAAACCTGGAAGGAGTTACGCGACGAAGAGACCGAGAAGCTCGGCGTCGAGACGCAGCCCAACGTGCTCATCATCGGCGGCGGCCAGGGCGGCATCGCGCTCGGTGCGCGGCTGCGCCAGCTTGGTGTGCCCACGATCATTGTCGAAAAGAACGCCCGTGCGGGTGACTCCTGGCGCAACCGCTACAAGTCGCTCTGCCTGCACGACCCCGTCTGGTACGATCACCTGCCCTACATCGACTTTCCCAAGAACTGGCCGGTGTTCTCGCCCAAGGACAAGATCGGCGATTGGCTGGAGATGTACACCAAGGTCATGGAGCTGAACTACTGGACCAACACCGCGGCCAAACACGCAGATTGGGACGAAGCCAAAAAGGAATGGACCGTCGTCGTCGAGCGCGACGGCAAACAGATGACGCTGCGGCCAAAGCAGCTTGTGTTCGCGACCGGCATGTCCGCCAAGCCGAACATGCCGCAATTGAAGGGCATGGCGAGCTTCAAGGGCGAGCAGCACCATTCATCGCGCCATTCCGGTCCCGATCGTTACATTGGCAAGAACGTCGTCGTGATCGGTTCGAACAATTCCGCGCATGACATCTGCGCCGCGCTCTATGAGGCCGGCGTCGACGTGACCATGGTGCAGCGCTCGACGACCCATATCGTGCGCTCGGATTCGCTGATGGAAAGCCTCGGTGATCTCTATTCCGAGCGCGCCGTTCGCGGCGGCATGACCACCGCGAAGGCGGATCTGATCTTCGCATCCCTGCCCTACAAGATCATGCATCAGTTCCAGAAGCCGGTCTACGACAAGATCCGCAAGGACGACGCCGGCTTCTATGCGGGGCTGGAGAAAGCCGGTTTCCGGCTCGATTTCGGCGACGACGAATCCGGCCTGTTCATGAAATATTTGCGCCGCGGCTCGGGCTATTACATCGACGTCGGCGCCTCGCAGCTCATCATCGAAGGCAAGGTCAAGCTCGTCAACGGGCAAGTCGAAGAGATCACGCCCGACGGCGTCAGGCTCGACAACGGCCAGGAATTGCCGGCTGACGTGATCGTCTACGCCACCGGCTACAGTTCGATGAACGGCTGGGTCGCTGATCTCGTCAGTCAGGAAATGGCCGACAAGGTCGGCAAGGTCTGGGGTCTCGGCTCGAATACGACAAAGGACCCCGGCCCATGGGAAGGTGAACAGCGCAACATGTGGAAGCCGACGCAGCAGGATGGCCTATGGTTCCACGGCGGCAATCTGCATCAGTCGCGCCATTACTCGCAATTCCTTTCCCTGCAGTTGAAGGCGCGCTGCGAGGGCATTCCAACGCCGGTCTATGGCCTTCAAACCGTCTATCACAAGGCCTGACTCGCAGAGTGTACAGCGGGGGCTCGCGGATCGCGAGCCCCTTCCGGTCAATCCAGGCGATGCCGTGTCGCTACCAGCCGGCGGCCAGCCAGCCAATGCCTTCGCTTCAACCCGGGAGATCGGCCTCAAAGGTGGCGCGATCGCGGACAGCCAAAAAGACTTCCTCTAAACTGGAGACATTCCAAGTTGTTCGTGGCCAGTGCTTCGCGATGACGGAAGGCGTACTACGCGGCCAGCGTCACGCCGCCGGTCATGAGGCGGCTGGCCGCGCGCTCGGCCTCGCGGGCGTTGCGAAACAGCTGGCCTTCCAGCGGATTGAAACGGTGGGTGGCGGCGAAAAACCGATAGCCGTCCTGGTCTCGCACCACGATTCCCGCCGCCTGCGAAGCAACTTCGATGATGTAAGTGTCCGACATCTCCCAGCCCTCCTTTGCCAAATGCGGGCCAATAACAGAGGAGGCGCGTAAAAGTTCCGGCGCGAAATAACGGGAATCGGGGGTGCCGTTGCCACAAGCAGGCCGTCATCACCGGGCAAAAGGCGCCAACGGGTCGCGCGGACGCGCGCCCGATGACAGGCTCCCGCCGTCTTCGCGTCTGGTGTTCCGGTGATCCACGCCTTGCTTTCCTTCCGGCGAGGCAAAAGACGTGGATGGCCGGGACGAGCCCGGCCATGACGGAAGACTTAAGTCGAGATGGGCGCGCCATCCTGCCTGATCGCTTGAGGGTGGCCAGAATCGTCGATCGAAACATAGGTAAAATTGCCGTCGGTCACCAAGATCGAATGCATTTCCTTGCGGCGCAGCACCCAGGCCTCGAGGTGGACGGTGACCGAGGTCCCGACGATCCGTACCAGATTGGCGTCCACCGAAACGAGATCGAGTGCCAACAGACACGGCGCTAGGTCAGAATCGTCGCTACAAGGTAAATGGTTACATACCGCACCGG
>WNFS01006764.1_pt1 | contig 10989 bp, 7 predicted proteins | sample 5400141 | NCBI WGS metagenome assembly WNFS01 (sample SAMN13153358, study PRJNA577476) | soil metagenome | isolation source: 60 cm saprolite under Madrone tree | place: USA:California | collected 2016-06-14 | reverse complement strand
CCTTCATCGGCGCGGATAACAAACGCATTGTCGAGCCCGGCGTTTTCGATGTGAGAATCGGCAACCTTCAGCAAAGTTTCGAATGGAAATAAGTAAGCGTGTCGGATGGGTAGGCCGCTCCAGCTTTTGTCCAGCGGCATCCGCAGGCAACGAACTCTACTAATCCTTTTGGGAAAGAAGCGAGGCGCGGACAGCCTCCAATTCCTTCTTCTTGGCTTCATCGACATCGGGAAAAGCAAGATGAAGCTCGCCCAGCGTTTCGATGATCGCCGAGGCGACGGCGAGGCGCGTAAACCACTTGTTATCCGCGGGGATGACGTACCAGGGCGCGTGCTTGGTTGCTGTGTGCTGAATCATCTCTTCGTACGCTTCTTGATAGTCCTTCCAGAAGCCGCGCTCCTGAACGTCGGCCATGGAGAACTTCCAATTTTTCTTCGAGTCTTCGAGGCGCTCAAGAAATCTCTTTTTCTGCTCTTTCTTTGAAACGTGCAGAAAGAATTTGCGGATCACGACGCCATTGCGCGTCAGGTAGCGTTCGAAAGAGTTGATGTCCTCATAACGCTCGTCCCAAATGTGCTTGGTGATCAGATGATCGGGCAACTTCTGCGCTCTCAGGAATGTTGGGTGGACGCGCACGACGAGGACCTCTTCGTAGTAGGAGCGGTTAAAGATGCCAATCTTTCCCCGCTCGGGGATGCACTTGTGGGTCCTCCAAAGATACTCGTGGTTCAGTTCTTCGCTGCTGGGCGCCTTGAAGGCGTGGACCTCGCATCCCTGCGGGTTCACGCCGGACATTACGTGCTTGATGGCGCCATCTTTGCCGGCGGCATCCATGGCCTGAAAAATCAGCAGCAAGGCCCAGCGATCTTGCGCGTAAAGCTTCTCCTGCATGTCGCTGAGCAGACCCACACGTCTCTCAAGGATCTTTTCGGCGTGTTGTTTGCCCTTGACTCCGTTTGTGTCGGCTGGATCGAAGTCCTTTAGACGGAATTTTTCGCCTTTTGTGATGCAGTAGCGTTCGACGATTCGCGATGCCTCTTTCAACTGTTTGCCATGTCTCATGATTGCGGAAGTGTAGTACAGACGCGAAGATCAGAACAGGTACCCAAGTCCCCAGCCGAAGGCCGAGAAGCGGTTGCGGGCGTGGAAGAGGGAATTTTCGGAAAGACGAGTGAAGCGGTTCATACGCAGAACATTCACGGCGTAATAAGCGCGAACGGGTACTTGGACGCCAGGCATGGTCCAGCGGAGCTCGATTCCGGTGGAGCCGTGGAGCACGCCGTTTGTTGCACCAAGTAGTAGCGGCTTGGTGGGGCCCAGCCACTTAGGGAGCAACCACCCCGAGCCCAAGTCGAAGAAGGCAGCGGCTTCGGTGCCGCCGCCGATGGGGAATCGGTATTCGGCGTTGATAGAAGTGACGAGATTCGCGCCAGAAGGAGAAGCGGAATAAGTCTTGGCACTGTTGGTGGTGGACCTAGCTGTTACCGCATAAGGGCCGAGTTCGCCGGGACGGAATCCACGCACGAGTTCATCGTCAGAGAAGAACCGCGCATAGAACGGCATGTCGCCCCGATAGCTGCCGGCGCCGCTGAATGTGGTTCGAAAAGCCCATGCGCGAGTTGGCGCGAAAAATGGATCCCTGAAAATGCGGTTGTATTCGGCAGAAGAACGGACCATATTCTCGCCTCCGCCGAGCCATCCACCGGAAACAGAATTCGCAAATTGAGCGCGCTCACTCCCCCTATCGTGGGTCCAGCCGACTCCCAGAGAGCGGCTGGAAACTTTCGATCGAACGTCCCCGAGTGTCACGCCAGGCACGGGCGAAGCGGAAGTGAGCGGATATTCGGTTGCAGTGCGCGAGAGTGTGTAATTGACGCCGAGCGAATCGGCGTTGGTCAAGGGATAGCTCCAGGGGACGTTAATCCCCTCGCTGTGGGAGGAGAAGAACGGTCCTTGGGCACTCCTCGCAAACCGCGGGCGAAGCACATTATTAAAGACGGAGAACGCCAGAGAAGCTCGCGTGCCAAAGATTCCTTCTCTTGCCAAGCCAAGCACGATCTGAAGGGTCTCCGGGCCGCCGTCGAGTTGCGCCGAAAGTAGTTCCTCACGATTTAGCAGGTCGAAGACGGTGTAAGCGATGCCCAGGGTGCTGCCGAACTGGCCAGTCCCGCCCGCTGAACGTGAACGTCTTCTTTGTGGATCGGCTTGAAGTAGCCGGTGCGGGCCAGGCGCAAGAGACCAGCTTCGAGAGCGCGGTCATCGACGGGGTGACCTTCGCGCAACGGAATTCTGCGCCGCACGTAGCGGTCGCTGAATTTGTGCAGACCGAGAAATTCGATCCGCTGCACGAGGAATGGTGGGGAGTCGCCCAGATCGTATGTTATGCGAGCGGTGTGAGTCTCGGGATCGAGGGTTCGCATTACATCCACGGAATGGGAGGCGAGCGAATCGAGTCCGGTGTTTCTGGTTTGAATGCGCGCCGTCCACAATCGCCTGAGCTTGTCTATCTCTTGCTGTGAAAAGGCGGTGCCTTTGTATACATCAAGATCGACCGGCAATCGGCGGCCTTCTTTTGTGGCTTGCTGGAGAGCGTCCGCCGCGGCAATGGATTCGAAACGGTAAAATGGCCCCGCTTCTACGGGAATCGAGACGGTTAGTCCAGAGAGGGCCAACTCACGTGGCCAGGGAAACCATCGGCGTGACGATTCCGTGAACTGAGCGACTCGTGCGTCGCTGATTCGCGCTTCCGGAAAACCGTGATCCTGATAGTACGAAAGGATACGCTGCCGGTCTTCTTCGAAGGCTTCGCGAGTGAATGCATTCTTTCCGCGCCACGAGGCGAGCGGTTTCCACGGCGCGATGTTGCGCATCTGTCCGCGCAATAATTTTGTGGAGACTTGAGGATGGCCATCGAAACGCACACGCCGCACTCGCAACAACGGACCATCGTTAATTTCAAACCGAACGGCGACAGTCGCGTTGTTAGCCTCTTTGCGCGCGATTTGAACGCTCGCCTCCGGGTGGCCCATCTCATTCAGGCCGGAGCGAATCGCGTTCGCGATCCGTTGAAGTGCCGCTGGATCGGCCGGTTTTCCGAGCCGAGGCGAGATCTTTTTGTCGCCCAGCATTTTTTCGATCTGTTTCTGCGAGAGCAGCCTTGAGCCCGAATACTCCACTTTGGAAAGGAAAGGGAATTCCGCGACGTGAAAAACCAGAGTTACGCGTTCAGGAGTGTCGATGAATTGCGGATACGTTTCGGCTGAAGGAGCTGTTTCCACTTGAATTGATTCGAACCAACCGAGCCGAGCTAGGGCTCGGATGTCTTTTTCAATCGTCGAGGGGTCGAATCGATCGCCCGCGTGGGAAGTAATTTGGGCCGCGACTGCCGCTGGAGCGATGCGGCGAAGTCCCGTAAAGCGAAGCTCGTCGAGGATGGGGCCTTCCTTTGTCTGCAGCGGTTCCGAAGCTGTTTCCGCTGGCAGGCCATGAACCTGTGACCAGACGGGCGTTGCGGACAGCAAAAGCGCACCGAGGCATACCGCGGTCTTGAGACAAGGCACGAGCATCTCTCCTTGCACCAGGAGGATAAGTGAACGGATGACCGAGATGGCCGCGGGGTTGTCTCGCGCGAAGGGGAGGGGGTGTTCTATCGAAAATTGAGTAAGGTCGCCCCGCTACTCGGTGGGCGGCCACCCTTTCAGGAAGTCAACCGCATCGTTCAATTTAAGGATGGGTGCTTTGTGACCACATCGCATCGCGAAGTCCGAAATGAAATAAGAAGCCCGCTCTGTTTGCACGGAGCGGGCTTCTTACACACGGAGGCTAGGGACGACGAACCTTCCGTTAGTGGAAGGAAGGCCCGATCTTATTGATTGTTCTGGGTGTTAAGGATTTGTCCCGTTGACGGGTCGAGGAACAGGCCCCCGTTACCCTGATTATTGTTGTTCTGGCTGAAGTCGAACATCTGCGTGATGGAGTTTGTGATGGCATCAAACGAGCCCCCGCCGATGCGCTGCCCTTGGAGCCAATTGTCCTCGATGAATCGCAGAACCGAACTCTGATCGGTCACGGAATGGTCTACGAAGTTTTGCCGTGCCCACGGAGAGACAACAAGCAGCGGCTGGCGTGGACCCACGCCGCAGCGTCCCAGCGCGTGAGAGTTGAGGGAATCAACTCCAGGCAGCGCCGTCGAATCCGCTGCGTTGCCGCAGAGGCCAGGGCCGCTCAGCGCATCCTTTGTGCCATGCGACTGGTTGAGGATCGGCCCGATTTGATGGTCGTACCATCCGTCGGAATCGTCGTACATAATGACCACCGCTGTGCTGTTCCACTCGGGCCGGGTTTGCAGGAAGTTGACCACGTTGACCACGAAAGTCTGCTCATCTAACGGGTCGGAATAGCCGGCATGTCCGTCCTGGTATGCCGGGGCCTTGAGGAAGTTCACCGCGGGGAAATTGCCCGCCCGGACCGCAGCAAAAAAGTCATTAATGTCATAATTGTGGTTCGCAAGGCCGTCGTGTCCGATTTCAGCGATGGACGCGGGCCGAACGTGCGTCGGATTGGCCGTAGACGCCTGGTATTGGAAGAAAGCGTGGTGCGGAATGTAATCGTTCGTTGTCCCAGCAAGGCCTGCCGAACTCCTGTTGCAGCCCGTAGTGCCGTTGGCGTTCCTGATGGTCAGGTCAAAACCACCCATAAACAATCCCCAACTTGCGCCTGCGGTGCTGAGCAGATCTCCGACGTTTTGCCCTTTCATGCTCACCACCGCACTGCCCGAGCAGGCGTCTCCCAATGGATCGGGATCGTTGATAACCGTGAACGATCCAGCTCCCCCGTCGGCGACCGCGAAGGTTGCGGCCACAGGGGAAATGTTAGTTGCGCCGTTGGTCTGGCCCGAAACGAGGTTTAGCAAACCCGGAGTAGAGGGGCCAAAGCCCGTGCTATAGGAATTGTCGCTCATGGCGAAGTGCTGCGCGTAGTTCCACAGGGCGGTCACTGTATTACCGTCGAAATAGCCCAAATTCAGACCCGTGGTGCTGGTGACGCCCGTCGCCGCTGGAGGTGGCCCGGACTTCCCAACGAACAGTGGAAACAAGTCCATCAATCCGTTGTCAAACGCCTGCTGCTCGGCTTTATAGCCATGACCTTGGTCCCTTGTCACCACCTGTGAGCGATCCAGGCGAAACGGATTGGTCGCGCCCGCGCCGTTCAACGGATTCAAGTTCGGATTGTTGGTAAGCAGGCCAGCCGTTAGCCCGTTGACGGCCGGCGTTCCGGGTTTCCCATGGAACGCGGGCTCGCCTGGTGGGTTCAACGCATTTGGATAGGTCCCGAAATAATGGTCGAACGACACATTTTCCTGAAAAATGATCACAAGATGCTGGATGGGGGTGGCGGTGGCGCCATTTGCAAGAGCCGGGGTTGCAGGCAATAGCGTCATGGCCACCGCAGTCAGAATCGCCATTGCTTTTGTGAAACTATGAGACATGTTGGTTTTCTCCTTGGGATTCTCTGTTTTGAAAAAAAACTTTGCAACGCGAGGGGCGGACGCTCTCTCCGGCAGGGCCTGCTCTCTCAAAGGCGTCGCAACCTGATTCTCACGCACGAAAGTTTTAAGCGGGTTCTGTTAGCAGCAGGTTAAGGGTTTGTCAAAACTGATGAGCAAAAAGTAGAAATCGCATGCAACCGGGGCGCGGGCGGCTTTGACTTTAACCACGGCGGGAACCTAAGATGCCCAGCGATGCCTTCATCCCAGCGGAAGTTCAAGCTGCCCCACCCCGAACCTACCGACGCACTGACTTATGCGCGTTTTACTGGCATTCCTACGTTCATGCGCTTGCCGCATATTACGCAGCCTGAAGAGTTGGAAGTTGCTCTGATCGGCGTGCCCTTCGATGGTGGAACCACTTATCGCCCTGGGCCGCGCTTCGGCCCGCGCCACGTGCGCGCGCAATCGGCGATTATCCGGCCGTGGAATCCGGAGCTAAAGGTAAACCCCTTTGCCAAGCACCGCACCGCGGATTTTGGCGATCTGCCAGTGAATCCGCTTTCGATTGAAGACACCTTCTGCCGCATTGAGCGGGGAATCTCCCCCCTTCTGGAGGCCGGAGCGCGCTGCGTTTGCGTGGGAGGAGATCACTCGATCAGCCTGCCAATCCTACGCGCGGTGGCGAAGAAGCACGGGCCGGTTTCATTGATTCAATTTGACGCGCACAACGACTTGTGGGACGAGTACTTCGGCAGCAAATATTCGCACGGAACGCCGTTCCGGCGCGCCTTCGAAGAAGGCCTCTTGCAGGATGGTGGTGTGTTGCAAGTTGGTCTTCGCGGCCAGGTGTACGGTGAGGACGATTTTGATTTCGCACGCGAGCACAAAGTCAGAATGGTGACCGCGGAGGAATTCCACAAGAAAGGTATGGCAGCCGTTCGGAGCCACCTGCGGGCGTTTCGCCGCAAGCAGGTGTACGTCACCCTCGATATCGACGCTGTGGACCCGGCGTTCGCACCTGGAACGGGAACACCGCAAGTGGGCGGATTGACGAGTGTGCAGATTCTAGAGTTGGTTCGCGCCTTGCGGGGACTCAACATAGTGGGCTGCGATCTTGTCGAAGTCTCTCCACCCTACGATACTGGAGAAATTACTTCGCTGCTGGCCGCCAATCTTCTGTTTGAATTGCTTTGCGTCCTCTAAATGGCCAACCTCGCGCGCAAACTTCGCCTCCACGACTATTTCGCTCTCGCTTTCGGCACCATGATCGGCACCGGCTGGCTCATCCTGATGGACGATTGGCTTGGGCGCGGTGGTCCGTTGGGAGCGATTCTGGGATTTGTAATTGGCGGGATCCTGTTGCTACCGGTTGGCTACGTTTACGGCCAGTGGGTACTGAGGCTGCCCGACGCGGCGAGCGAGGCAGCTTACACCGCACAGGTGTTTCCTCCGATCGTGAGCTATTTCACCGGATGGATGATGCTTCTCGCCTATTTCATCGTTTGCCCGTGGGAAGCGGTCGCGGTGGGAAAAATCGCGGCGTACATTCTGCCGTCCCTGAACTCGTTGCCACTCTACAGCGTTGCAGGCCAGCCGGTATATTTGCCGCGTTTGATTCTTGGAATCGCGCTCACGCTTTTTCTAGCCACCATGAACTACCGCGGCATTCGCATCAGCGCAAATTTCCAGAAGATCATGACGTCTACAGTGCTGCTGATATTTGTTCTCCTGGCCGGTATCAGTGGCGTCCGGGGCGCGCCCGCGAATTTTCGTCCTGTTTTTCATGCGGCTCCGTTCGTGTCGATTCTTTTGACGCTGCAGATCGTGCCGTACTTCTTGACTGGCTTCGAGTCCGTGCCCAAGTATGCGGAGGAGTCCAAGCCGGAGTTCCGCGAAAAAAATTACATGAAGGCCATTGGCCTGGCCCTGGGAGTCGGCGCAATTTTTTACGCGGTGTCGATCGCGGCGGTGGCGTACATCGTACCGTGGCAGAGCTTGTTGGGCCGGCGCTTCGCGACGGCTATCGCGTTCGAACAAGGGATTGGAGCCAGATGGCCGGTGGAGTTGATTCTCTTCATGGCATTTTTCGGGCTGCTGCAATGTTTCAATGGAAATTTTGCGGCTTCCACGCGATTGCTGTTTGCCTACGGGCGGCGCCGGACAATCCACGAAAACTTCGGAATGGTCCACCAGAAATTCCTGACGCCCTCTGTTGCTGTGGTGGGGATTACCGCAGCGACGCTCGTCGGGATTTTTCTCGGCGACGCGCTGCTCGTTCCAGTGACTGAGGTGGGCTCGATGGCGTCGGCCTTGGGATGGTTCGCGGCTTGCCTGTCGTTCTGGATCGTCGAGAAACGTGTGTCAATGCGGATCGTGGCCGGACTGGGAATTGCCGTCTCGTTGCTCCTCTTCCTGATGAAAGTTCTGCCCGCATTCCCCGGACACTTTTCGCCCGCCGAATGGACCGCCTTTGGCATTTGGGTGGTCCTCGGGCTCGTCCTGCGAGCCTGGAGATAGACTGCAAAATTGTTTGCCAAAGTTCGTCCATGACGACAAGGAAATTAGCTTCCAGACCGGCGCGGGTTTCGGGCAGAATTCGAGCCTGATGTATACTTTTCAAGGCGAAACTATTCGCCGTCAATGATTCCATTCCTCCATCTAGGTCCGCTCTCGATACCAACTTATGGACTCATGGTTGCCACAGGACTGTTGGTCGCGGCGTATTTATTGCAGGCGGATATCAACCGTCGCCGCGCGCAATTCATGGAGCGCGGCTACCTAAAAAGCGTAAGCAAGGGAAGTTACGGTGACGAAGCATTTCTCATCATCGGAATTATAGGAATCGCCGGCCTGGTAGGCGCGCGACTTTATAGTGTGCTTGAGAATCCGCGTGAACTGATTGCTAATCCGGCGGTGCTGATCAGCCGGTATGGATTTACGTGGTCCGGCTCGGTTATTACAACGCTAGTCGCAATGGTGTTTCTGGCGCGGCACTTTGACATCCCGGTGCTGGAATTTATGGATCTTTGCGCGCCCCCTGCTGCGTTGGGTTACGCGATCGGGAGGATTGGATGCTTATTGTCGGGAGACGGCGATTACGGTAGACCCACATCGTGGCCATGGCCGTGGGGGATGGCGTTTCCTCACGGCGTGGTTCCCACGACCGAAACATGTGTGCAATGGGGCTGGCCGGCCGATTGCCGCGTATACCCGACTCCCATTTACGAGTTCTTGGGAGGTGTGATCATCGCGGTATATTTGTGGCGCATGGCAACGAAAGCGGCGAGCGGCGGCGGTTCCCATGGCGAAATAATCAGTAGTTACCTGATCTGGACCGGGATTGCGCGCTTTCTAGTTGAGTTTATTCGTATTAATCCACGGTCGTTTTGCGGGCTGACCAATGCGCAGGTGGTGAGCCTGCTCTCCATCGTGGCAGGCGCTATCCTGCTCCTGAGTGTTAGAAATCGTTTCCCCGCACACAAGGAAGGAAATCGAATCACCGGGCGTGCTAGTAGCTAGCGGGCGGAATTCTCCGATGCCTATCTCGCTGGCGCTGGAGCGTGTACCCTCAAGGCGTTCCTCCCAGACGCTTCGGCCATTGCGATCGAGAATCAGCTTTTTTTATCTCTAAAATTTCTTTTTCGTGGCGCTTACACTCCTTGACGAATGCCGCCTGCCAGAGTAGAACAATACAACACAACACAGGGCGCCGAGATTCGGGGACGTGGCGTTCACTCAAAAGGCGCAATCCTTGTGCCACATCAGTGAGCCGGGGGACATATGAGAGCTCTTCGAAGCATCGCTATTTTTCTATTTGCATTCTGCGCATTGGACATTGCGTACGGCCAAACCCAGGAGGGCCGGATTCTGGGCACCGTGACCGACCAAAGCGGCGGCCTCGTCAAAGGCGCGCGCGTGACCATCACCAACGTGGACACAGGAGTGGCGCGAACCCTCGAGACCAATGACGCGGGCGATTACGTTGCACCCAGCCTGCCCCCCGGTCCGTACAAATTGGTCGTTGAGGCGACGGGGTTCAAGAAAATCGAGCGCGGCGGCATCCGGCTCGAAGTGGCAAAAGACGTTCGCCTGGATCTGACGATGGTGCCGGGCAGCGTTTCGGAAGTCGTCGAAGTGACCGAGCAGGTCCCGCTTGTGGAGACGACGAACGACACTCTGGGCGGCACATTTGCGAACAAGTCCATCAATGATCTGCCGCTGAACGGCCGCGATTTCCAAAACCTTGTGATCTTGAGGCCTGGAGTGCAGCGGACGACCGGCGGCGGGTTCCTTTCCATCAGCTCCAACGGAAACCGTCCCGAGGACAACAACTTTATCGTGGATGGCACGGATAACAACGATCCCTATTACGCTGGGACGGTCGTCAATGCCGAAGGAGTGCAGGGAACTCCCGGTTCGATTCTCCCCATCGACGCCATTCAGGAGTTCAACGCGGAGGAGAATCCTCCGGCCGAGTATGGCTGGAAGCCTGGAGCGATCGTCAACGTTGGACTGAAATCCGGAACGAACGACGCTCACGGCTCCGTGTACGACTTTGAACGCAACAATGCCTTCGATGCGCGAAACTTTTTTAATCCGAAAATTGACCCGAATACCGGTCTTGCTTCTTCCCAGCGAGGTTTGCGGCTGCATCAGTTTGGCGGCAGCCTTGGCGGGCCGATCGTCAAGAACAAAACGTTCATCTTCGGGGCCTACGAAGCAATCCGGGCGCAAGTTGGAAACTCGTTCACGGCTAGCAGTCCGACGACGGTTCCAAGCAGCTTTTCAGGCGGAGACCACGTCAATAGCATTCCAGACGCTACCGCCAGCGTGACAGCGGCTTGCGCGGCGGCTCCCGCCGGGACTTGCGGCGTGAACGCACTGAGCGTCAAACTTGCGCCTCTTTATCCCACCAATGCGAATGCCAATACGAATGGCGTCGACAATGCCCAACTCAACATCGGATTGCCAAACAAAAACCGCAACGACAATTTCATTATCAAGGCCGATCACCACTTCAACGAGCGGAACAGCCTGACTGGTCGCTACTTTTTCGGTGATAGCCTGCAGACGGAGCTTGACATTCCTGTTTTGCGCGCAGAATGGGAATCACAATCGAAACTCCGTGCCCAGGTGTTTGGGCTCAACTACAACTTCATTCCCAATGCGCGCTGGGTGAACGAGGCCCGCTTCGGCTACGTCCGTTTCTGGCAGACAATCCTGACTGCGGATCACGCCGCGAACCCCGCGACCGTGTATGGGATTAACACCGGCGTGACCGCGCCCGTCGATTTTGGCTTGCCGGAAATCGATCTGGACGGCTTCAATCAGCTGGGCGGCAATCACGGCTGGCCGCTGCTTACCATCCCGAATCGGACGCTCCAGTGGGTGGATAACGTATCTTATACGCGCGGCAAGCACACGTTCAGATTCGGTGGGGAATTCCGACACGGGAGTACGGACAACACCCGTGACCGGTACGGGAAAGGACGTATTCGGTT
>WNFS01004188.1_pt1 | contig 10989 bp, 10 predicted proteins | sample 5400141 | NCBI WGS metagenome assembly WNFS01 (sample SAMN13153358, study PRJNA577476) | soil metagenome | isolation source: 60 cm saprolite under Madrone tree | place: USA:California | collected 2016-06-14 | reverse complement strand
CGGGGGTCCGCGCCAACGCCACCATCGGCCGGGCACTCCGACTCGTGTTGCTGAACGGCCTCGGCTGCCACCCGGGCGTGCTCGACCAGTCGACCCAGGGCTGGGCGGGGAAGTATACGCTCTGCTTCGCCGAGCACGAAACGGCGAGCCCCTGGGAGCCGCTGCACGTCTCCCGCGGCTTCCGGGCCACGCAGTCGGCGGTGACCGTGTTCGCGGCGGAGTCGGGCCACAACGTCCTCGTCCACGCGGCGAGCGAGCCCGAGGCCCTCCTTGTCGCCTTTGCCGACGCCATGGCGGGCCTCGCGAGCCTGAGCCCGGGCCGGTCGGTCCTCGTCCTGGCGCCCGAACACGCGCAGCACCTGGCGCGCGCCGGCTGGTCGCGCGCGCGAACCCAGGAGTGGCTCTACGAGCACGCCCGGCGGCCCCTCGCCGACCTGAAGCGGGCCGGAAAAGTCGAGGCGCAATTCCTCCTGGGTGCGGAGATGCGCCAGTGGCTCTACGCGCGGGCGCCTGGCGGCGTGGAGACCGCCCCGAGCGGGCCGGATGCCCACGTGCGCGTGCTGCCGGGCGACGAGGCCATTGCCGTCCATCGCGGTTTGAGCCCCGACGATATCCTGATCTGCGCGGGCGGGGGCGCGGCGGGCGGGCACAGCGCCTTCTTCCCGTCGTGGAGTCGTGGTCGCAGCGTGCCCTTCATCACCAAGGAGGTTCCCGTATGACACGCATCCTCGACCCGACCCTCCGCGCGGTACTGCCCCGGACGGCGGCGCGTGCCCCCCGCCCCTCACGCCTCTCCGGCGCGACGCTCGGACTGCTCGCCAACGGCAAGACCCACGGCATGGTGTTCCTCGAGCGCGTGGCCGAGCACCTCCGCACGCGCCACGCCGTGGGGGAGCTGGTGCGCGTGACCAAGGCGAATCCGAGCGCCCCGGCCCGGCCGGAGGATACCGCCCGGCTGGCCAAGCGGTGTGCGGCGGTCGTCACCGCCATCGGCGATTGAGGGAGCTGCTCGTCGGGCAGTGTGCTCGACGCCATCAACCTCGAGAAACAGGGGATCCCGGCCGTCGCCGTCGTGACGGAGCCGTTCGCGCAGACGGCGGCCGTCCTGGCCGAGCTCAACGGCATGCCCGGCTACCCGTTCGTGGTCGTGCCGCATCCCTTCGGGAGCCTCGACGAAGCGGCGGTGCGGTCGCGAGCGGATGCCGCCCTGGCGCGGATCGAGCGGCTCTTGCTGGGCGGAGCGGAGGACGCATGACAACCACGCGGCCGCTCCCGCCGGTCGCTTGATCGCCCCTGGTCGCCACGCTAAGCTCTGCGCACCGAATCATATGATCGCCTCCGGCCGGTCCTAGCTCGCAGAGAGGCTCCGTATGCCCTGCTCCAATTGTGGCAGCCCGGTCCGCGAGACCGCGAAGTTCTGCACCCAGTGCGGGCACTCCGTAGAAGGAGGCGGGAGCCCTCAGCCACGCCTCGTCTCGCCGGACGCCTATACACCAAGGCATCTCGCCGAGAAGATCCTGATGTCGAAGAGCGCGCTGGAGGGCGAGCGCAAACGGGTGACGGTACTCTTCGCCGACCTCAGGGGATCCCTGGAGCTCCTGGCCGACCGCGATCCGGAAGATGCGCGCAAGCTCCTCGATCCGGTGCTGGAATGCATGATGGAGGCCGTTCACCGCTATGAGGGCACCGTCAACCAGGTGATGGGGGACGGAATCATGGCGCTGTTTGGCGCACCGCTGGCCCATGAAGATCACGCAGTGAGGGCATGCTATGCCGCACTGCGGATGCAGGAGTCGGTCAAGCGGTACGCCGAGGGCGTTCGCCGGCTGCACGGGATCGAGCCGCAGATCCGGGTGGGCCTGAACTCCGGGGAGGTGGTGGTTCGAGCGATCGGCAGCGACCTCCGGATGGACTACTCGGCGGTGGGGCAGACCACGCACCTGGCCTCCCGCATGGAGCAGATGGCGGAGCCCGGCTCCATCCTCGCCACCGCCGACACCGTCACGCTGGTGGAAGGCTACATCGAGGCGGTATCGCTAGGCCCGCTGTCGGTCCGCGGGATGCAGACACTGGTCGACGCCTACGTCGTCACGGGGACCGGCGCGGCGCGCGGAGCGATGGAGGTGGCGGCGGCGCGCGGGCTGACCAGCTTCGTGGGCCGCGAAGACGAGCTGGCCCTGCTCGACTCGGCGATGCGCTCGGCGGCCGGCGGGCGGGGCCAGGTCGTCGGAGTCGTGGGAGAGCCGGGGGTCGGGAAGTCCCGGCTCTTCCACGAGCTCACCCGCGCGGAGCGAATGCCCGGCTGGCGAATCGTGAAGACGCGCGCCTTCTCCTACGACAAGTCGACCGCCTACCGGCCGGTCATCGACCTGCTGCGCGCGTACTTCGAGGTTCACGACCGGGGCGACCAGCAAGAGGTCCGCGACAAGATCGTCGGCCACGTGCTGGCTCTCGACAAGGAGCTGGCCGTGATCGTGCCCGCCCTCCTGTCGCTCTTCGACGTGCCCGTCGAGGATCCGCAGTGGCAGTCACTGGCTCCTCTTCAGCGGAGAGAGCAGACGATGGACGCGGTCCGGCGCCTCCTGCTGAGGGAGAGTCAGGTCCAGCCGCTGTGCATCATCTTCGAGGATCTGCAGTGGATCGACTCCGAGACCCAGGCGTTCCTCGACCGCCTGATCCAGCGTCTCCCCGCCGCGCGGGTCCTGCTCCTCGTCAACTACCGGCCGGAATACGAGCACGAGTGGGGCGGCAAGAGCGGCTACCGGCAGCTCGGCGTCGATCCACTGCTGCCCCGGAACGCGGAGGAGCTGCTCCGCGTGATGCTCGGCGACGACGACCAGATCGCCCCCCTCAAGCAGCTGCTGATCGAGCAGACCCGGGGCAACCCCTTCTTCCTCGAGGAGTGCGTCCGCATGAAGATCGACGACGGCGCCCTCGTCGGGGAGCGCGGGGCCTATCGCCTGACGAAGCCCACCGAGACGCTCCGGGTGCCCGCCTCCGTCGAGGCGGTCCTGGCGGCGCGCATCGACCGCCTCGCGCCGGGTGACAAGGCCCTCCTCCAGGCCGCGGCGGTCATCGGAGACAATGTGCCCGTCGCCCTGCTCCAGACCGTCGCCGAGTTGTCGGAGCCCGATCTCCGCGACGCCCTGGCTCGCCTACGGGCCGCCGAGTTCCTCTATGACATCAGCCTGCTCCAGGAGCCCTACTACGTCTTCAAGCACGGGCTGACCCGTCGGGTGACCTACCACTCGCTGCTGCGGCAGCAGCAGCACCGGCTCCACGCCCGGATCGTGGAGGCCATCGAGCGTCTCTATCCCGAGCGGCTCAGCGAGCACGTCGAGCGGCTCGCGCGCCATGCCAGCGACGCCGAGCTCTGGGATCGGGCGGCCCGCTACCTCCGGCAGGCAGGGACGAAGGCGTTCGCGCGCTCGGCCAACCGGGAAGCGGTGGTCTGGTTCGAACAGGCGTTGACCGCCATCGAGCACCTGCCCGAGAGTCGCGAGCTGCGCGAGCAGGCGATCGACCTCCGGTTCGAGCTCCGCAACGCGCTGCAGCCGCTCGGCGAGTTCGGGTCCATCCGCGAGCGCCTCTACGAAGCGGAGGCGCTCGCGGCGTCCCTGCCCGATCAGACCCGGCTCGGGCGAGTGGCGGCATACCTGGCCGACTACTTCCGTCTGACCGGCGACCAGGACCAGGCGATCCAGTGGGGGAAGCGCGCGCGCGCGATCGCCAGCGAGATCGGAGACCTCGGCCTGCAGATCGTGGCGACCACCTGGCTCGGCCTGATCTACTTCGCCAGGGCCGAGTACGGGCAGGCCGTGGCCCTCCTCCGCCAGAATCTCCGGCTGCTCGTCGGCGAGCGGGCCGGGCAGCGGTTCGGCATGCCCCAGCCGCCCGCCATCCACTCCCGGACGTGCCTGGCCTGGTGCCTCTCGGAGCTCGGTGAGTTCTCCGAGGCCATCGCGCTCGGAGAGGAGGCCGTCGCGATGGTGGGATCCTCCGATCACCCGCTCAGCCGGGCGGTCGCCCATGCCGGCCTGGGCTGGGCGTACCTCCGTCGCGGGCAAGCCGACCAGGCCATCGCCGCGCTCGAGCAGGGTCTTGAGGCCGTCCGCGCCGGGAACAGCCCGCTCTGGTTCCCGCGGCTCGCCTCCGCCCTGGGCTGCGCCTACGGACTGGCCGGGCGGCCGACCGAAGCGGTGGCGCTGACGGAGGCCGCGGTCGCCCGGGGCGCCGCCATGACCCTGATGGGCGGGCACTCGCTGCTGCTGGCGTATCTCAGCGAAGCCTATCTGCTCGCGGGCCGGCACGACGATGCGCGACAGAGCGCGGAGCAGGCGCTCGCCCTCGCGCGCGCTCACAAGGAGCCCGGGTACGAGGGGTGGGCGCTTCGTCTGCTCGCAGAGATCGCCCTCGCGTCGGATCCCCCGGACGCGACCCGGGCGATTGAGCATGGGCGCGAGGCCCTGACGCTGGCCGAGGAGCTGGGGATGCGCCCGCTGATGGCGCACTGCCACCTCGTGCTCGGCCGCGCCCTGGCGCAGGGCACCGACCCCGCCGCCGCGAGGCGGCACCTTGCCGCGGCCAGCCAGCTCCTTGGCGAGATGGGCATGCAGGCGTGGCTCGAGCAGGCGCGGGGCGTGCTCGAACGCCTAGCCTGATCTACGCCGCACCGTCACCCGGAAGTCCTCGATCTCGGCGTCGTAGCGCCGCGCCACCCGGCGGACCTCCAGCTCCAGCGCGGCGATCGTGGTCGCGTCCATCGCGCCGGTGATCTCGAGGTAGTGGACGGTGCCGGCCTTGCCGCGCGCGTCGCCAGCCCTGGCACGCGCCCGGCCGCCGGCCGGCCGCCCGGTGCGCCCGCTACTTGCGCTTGGTCTTCGCCCGCTTCTTGAAGCGCGCCCCATACTTCCTCGCGACCCTCTTCAGCTCATAGTTGAGCTTCTTGATCAGCACGGTGTCCTTGGGCCCCTTGAGCTGGATGACCACGTTTCGGGTCACGTTCGGCGGTATCGGCGGCTTCGACGCGAACGGCATGCTGGTTCTCCTCCGTGTGGTGGGTGCGCTGCAGCGGGTCCGGAGTGCGCGACCTAGTTCCGCACATCCTCGATCCCCGCGAAAAACTCCTCGGCCTGGAACACTCCGGGCAGGGTGTCCACATCGCGAACCATGTAATGGTCGGTCGTCTCGTCTGGTTCCTCGAGGGCTCCCACCGACTCGCCGAGAGCGAGATGGACGTAGGTCACCGCCATGTTGTGCTTTCCGCTAAGGTCCAGCAGATTCGTTCCGGCCAGGAACCGCCCCGCGTTGATCTCGGTGACGCACACCGTCCCCTCGCCGTCCTCCTTGAGATCCACGCTGAACAGGCCGGAGATATTTCGTCCGAGCGCTCTCACCGCGCGGGTCGTCACCTCGTGCACCTGCGGATCCGCCGCCGTCCTGGCCAGGGCGGCGACCGACGACACGCCGCTCGGATGACCGCCGGATGCAATGTAGGACAGGCGCTGAAACGCCTTCGTCAGCACCGGGCGGCCCCGGTCCCAGAGGCTCTGGCAGCCGAAGTCGCGACCCGGCAGGTACTCGGAGAGGGTGAACGACCTGACGGGAACGCGGCGCATCGTGGACCAGTAGGCGATCCAGGCCTGCGCCTGCCGGGGGGTCCGGACCGGAATCGCGGCCGTGGAGCCGCTGCCCGCGCGCACCCGGCACCAGAGGGGCGTTCGGCCCAGGCGGCGAAAGATCCCGGGCACCGCGGCCAGACTGCGCACCGCGTACGTCAGCGGCGCCGCCACGCCGCGCCCCCGCAGGAAGCGACTCAGCCGATACTTGTCCTGACAGAGTTCGATCACCGGGCGGGGTGGCAGGAACACGCGGCCGGCAAGTCTCCGACGAGCACGGGAGAGCGCCCGGACCTCCACGTCCGTGGTCGGAATCAGCAGGTCGACGCCGGCCCGCGTGAACACGCGACCCACGTCCCGGAAGAAGGCGCGATGCGTTGTCGGATGGACGAGAAAGTTGCGATCCGCCGCCGACTTCTTGAGGATGAAGCGGTCACTATGGCATCCCGCAACGAAGAGGGAGGAGTCACCCGCCTTGAGGCTCCGGATCAGGTTGTTGCTCGGTCCGCTGCCCGCCCCGGTGACGAGAAGACGTGTCACCATGCGCCACCCATTGGCGACATTATGGCCCGGTCGGTGCACCCGTTAAACCAAAAAATGTCTCGAACAGAGCGCGGTGCGGGATCACAGTATTGGGCGATGATCGACCTGCCCCCGCACGCCCTCGATCACGTTCTCACGGCAATGAAAGGGCAGGTCGACGCCATTGACGCCCACGAGGCAGGCGCCCGCACCGGACGCGATCCCGAGGACGTCCACCAGATGCGCGTGGCGGTCCGTCGCCTCCGGGCCATCCTCCGCGCAAGTCGCCCGCTCTCCGAGATGGGTCGACGGCCTGCGCCGGGAGCTCAAATGGCTCGGGACCGTGCTCGGTGGTGTCCGCGATCTCGACGTGCTCCACGCCTATCTGCGATCCCAGCTCGAGGCCCTGCCGGCCCCCGAGCGCAGAGCGGGTCGGCCGTATCTGCTCCGACACCTCGATGCCGACCGGGTCCGCGCGAGGACCGCGCTCCGTGTCGCGCTGGCCAGCCCACGTTATGCAAGGCTTCTCGCGCGTCTCCAGGCGGCACTCGTCCACCCTCCCACGCGCCCGTCATCGGTCCCACTTCCCGGCATCGCCGCGTCCGAGTTCGAGAAGCTCAGGAAGGCGGTCGCCAAGCTGCCCAGGCCGCCGAGTGCCGAGGAGCTCCACGCGGTCCGTATCAAGGTGAAGCGCGCACGCTACGCCGCCGAGCTCGTGCAACCGATCATCGGGCGCCGCGCCGGACGATTCATCGCCAAGACCAAGAAGCTCCAGGATGCTCTTGGCGAGCACCAGGATGCGGTCGTGGCCGAAGAGTACCTTCGCAAGGTGACCGAAAGAACCCCGGCCGGGCAGGCGCGCGCCCAGCCGCTCATCAAGCAGCAACGCAAACGCCGGAAGAAGGCGCTGGCGGCCTTCAGCAAGAAGTGGCCCAAGCTGAAGCGCCGTGGTTGGAAGGCCTATGGAGATTGAACGGAAGTACTTGCTTTCCGCTCTGCCACCCCGCGAGATCCTCGGTCGGGGCGTTGCGATCAGGCAAGGCTACATCGACGCCGCCGATCCGGAGATCCGTGTTCGGCAGAAAGGTTCTGAGTTCTTTCTGACCGTCAAGTCAGGCGCGGGGGTGCGCCGGGAGGAGTGCGAGGTCCAGATTCCGGCGGCGACGTTCGAGAAGCTGTGGCCGCTCACCGAGGGTGCGCGGGTGGTGAAGACCCGGTACACGGTGCCGCATGGTGACGCCCGCTGGGAGATCGACGAATTCGGGGGTGCTCTGGCCGGCCTCTATCTGGCTGAAGTCGAGCTGGCGTCCGAGTCCGAGACCGTGACACCTCCCGCGTTCCTCTCCATCGTGCGGGACGTGACCGACGACCCAGGATACAAGAACAAGAGCCTGGCCACGCGGGGACGCCCGCCCTCCTGAAGGCGTCGGACCGCCATCGCCGTGCACTCGCCTGCGGGCTGGACTGGCCGCCGACAAAACGGACGCGTTCCTGGCCCTTGAGTGGTCACCGAGAAGGTCGCGGCGGCCCGAAAAGGGAGAAGGTCCCTACGTAACCAGCGGGAACAGAATCCGGGCGTCGGAAGAATAGAGATCGTACTCCTTCAACCGGCTGAACGGGACCAGCACAATCTGTCTCACTTCCGGCGAACGTGGCTTGATGCTCCCGCTGCCGAGCCCCTCGCGCAACGAGCTGAATCCCTGCTTGGGAAGACACCGGTAGTAGAAGTCAAGACGATAGGGCCCCGGCTCCTCCGGCACGTAAGGAACCGCATCGATCCTGGTCAGTCGGAGGATCTCGATTTCGATGCCGAGCTCCTCGAAAACCTCGCGCCGGAGGCTAGACTCGACGATGTCATCGCGCGACCCCTCCGTCGAGGCCTCTCGCGGGTTTCGGAGACCCGATTCGAGCGAACCACCAGGAAGGCCCCACGCTCCCTTCGTCCGATAGCTGTGCTGAACCAGCAGCACTTCCGGAGGATTGACCTCCTCGTCGATGATCACCGCGACGGCCCCAACGGCCCAGCGCGTGGTGAGGAGCGTGCGCAGAAAACCTGCCAGCCGGGGTGGGAAATGCTTCCACACTGCCAGCGAGGTCCGGTGAAGACCAGGGTGTCTTTCGATGAAGTGCGCCAGCCACGAAAGCAACTCGGCTCTCCTCGTTGAACCTGGGCACCGCGCCCGTGTACTTGGGCTAGACCTAGATTACCAGGGGGGACCCCGATGTTCTCGGTGAGGTGCGGCATGGTGGCACCTGTGAGTTGACAGGCCGGGACCTTTCGCCGACGATAGCCGCCGATCATGGGTCCCGTGACGCGCTCGGGCACCACCCGCGCGAAGGGCTACGCCATCGCCCTCGACGTGGGCGGGACCTTCACCGACGTCGCGCTCGTGCACCAGGCGAGCGGCCGCCTCTGGGTCACCAAGACGCCGACGACCCCGCACGATCCGTCGGCCGGATTCATGGCCGGCATCGACCGGGCGCTTCAGCTTGCCGGCATCGAGGCCGCGGCGCTGCGCCACGTCCTGCACGGGACGACGACCGCGACCAACGCGATCCTCGAGGGCAAGGGCGCGGCCATCGGCCTGCTCACCACCGCCGGCTTCCGCGACGTGCTCGAGATCGGCCGCCACGACATTCCGCGGCGCGCCAACATGTTCGCGTGGGTGAAGCCGGCGCGGCCGGTTGCGCCCGAGCTGATCTTCGAGATCGGCGGCCGCGTCACCGTGGACGGCGCAGAGATCGAGCCCCTCGACGAGGAGGCGGTGCGCGCCGCCGCCCGGCGGCTGCGCGCGGCCGGCGTGGATTCGATCGCGGTGTGCTTCCTGCACAGCTACGCCAACCCCGCGCACGAGCGGCGCGCCCGCGCGCTGCTCCTCGAGGAGCACCCCGGCGGCGCGGTGTCGCTGTCCAGCGAGGTCCTGCCGGTGTTCCGCGAATTCGAGCGGTCGATGGGCACGGTCCTCAACGCCTACGTGCAGCCGCTCGTGGGGCGCTACGTCGCGCGGCTGGTGGGAGAGCTGCGCCCGCGCGGGATCCGGGCCCCGCTGTCGATCATGAAGTCCAACGGCGGCGTCATCGGCGCCGACGTCGTCCGTACCCAGGCCATCCACACCGCGCTGTCGGGGCCCGCCGCCGGCGTGATCGGCGCGCGGCGGATCGGGGAGGCGGCCGGGTTCGACGACCTCATCTCCGTCGACGTCGGCGGCACGAGCGCGGACGTGTGTCTCGTCCGCGGGGGCGAGGCGGAGGTGACCACGGAGGGCCGCGTGGGCGCCTGGCCCCTCCACGTGCCGATGATCGACATCCACACCATCGGGGCCGGCGGCGGCTCCATCGCGCGCGTCACCGAGGACGGCACGCTCACCGTGGGTCCCGAGAGCGCGGGGGCCCAGCCGGGCCCCGTGTGCTACGGCGCGGGCGGCGAGGAGCCCACCGTCACCGATGCCCACCTGGTGCTCGGGCGCATCCCCTCGCACCTGCTCGGCGGCGAGATCCCGCTCGATGTCGAGCGGGCGCGCCGAGCGATCGAGGAGCACGTGGCGCGGCCGCTGGGGCTGCCCCTGGCCGCGGCCGCGCAGGGCATCCTCGACATCCTCAACAACAACATGGTCGGCGCCCTCCGGCTGGTGTCGGTCGAGCGGGGCTACGACCCGCGCGACTTCGTGCTGGTGCCGTTCGGGGGCGCGGGCCCGCTGCACGGCGCCGATCTGGCCACGCTCCTCGGCATGCGCACCGTCGTCGTCCCGCGCCACCCTGGGGTGCTGTCGACGTTCGGCCTCCTCGGCACCGAGGTCCGCAACGACTACGCCCGGACGAGCCTGCAGAAGCCGCCCGACTACGACATCGGCGCGGTCGCCGCCGTGTACGCCGATCTCGAGGGCCAGGCCCGGGACTGGCTGGTCGCGGAGGGCGTGGCCCCGTCCGCGCGCCGGCTCACCCGGATGGCCGACCTCCGCTACCGCCACCAGGGCTTCGAGCTCACCGTGCCGTGGCCCGAGCGGGATCTCGACCTGGACGCGCTGCTCGCGCGGTTCCATGCCCGCCACCGCCAGCTCTACACGTACGCGCTGGCCGACGCGCCGGTCGAGATCGTCACGCTGCGGCTGGCCGCGGCCGGCCGGGTCCGCCGCTTCACGCTGCCGTCCCTCCCCCGCCGCCGCATGGCCGCGGCGCGTCCTCCGCGGCGGCGCGTCCACTTCCCGGGCGCGGGCTGGACGATGTGCCCCTCTGTCGATCGCGAGCGACTGGGGGTGGGCGCCGTGGTGACGGGCCCGGCCATCGTCGAGCAGCCCGACACCACGACCGTGGTGCCGCCCGGGAACCGGGCCTGGGTGGACCGCGTCGGCAACCTCGTCATCCAGACCGGCCGCTCTCCCTCTCCCCTACGGGGAGAGGGCAGGGTGAGGGGGCGCGCGCAATGAGCCGACGGCGGCGGTCCACGCGCCGACGCGCTTTGCGCGCGCTCGACCCCGTGACGCGCGAGATCATCCGCGGCGCCCTCCGGGCCGCGCAGACGCAGATGGAAGCGGTCATCGAGCGCACCGCGATGTCGCCGTTCATCCGCGAGAAGAACGACTACTTCGCCGGCATCCTGGACGCGCGCGGCCGCGTGGTGTGCGGCACCATGGTGCCCCTCTTCGGCAACCTCACCCAGATCATCTTCGAGCAGTACCCGCCGGACACGATGCGACCCGGCGACCTCTACTGGTACAACGACTGCTACGGCTCGCGCGGGGGCGTCTCGCACTCGCCGGACATGGTCTTCGCCGCGCCGGTGTTCCACCGCGGCCGGCTCGTCGCCTTCTCGCAGACGTGGGGTCACTTCTGGGACATCGGCGGCATGCGG
>WNFS01020342.1_pt1 | contig 10993 bp, 9 predicted proteins | sample 5400141 | NCBI WGS metagenome assembly WNFS01 (sample SAMN13153358, study PRJNA577476) | soil metagenome | isolation source: 60 cm saprolite under Madrone tree | place: USA:California | collected 2016-06-14 | reverse complement strand
GCCTCCCATGAACACGTCGTTTTCATGCGCCTGATAGGACCAGAGCAGTTCTCCGGTATTGATGTTCACGGCCATGACGCCGTCGGTGGTCCTGGGCGAGGGTGCGGTCGTGGCATCACCCGTGCCGAAGTAAACCGCATTTCGAACCGGATCGATCGTGGGCGAGTTCCAAACCGCACCTCCGGCCGGTCTGTACAGGATCACTCCATTGGATTGTGTCTTGTACGGCTTCGGCTCGTCGGGAACGACCCAGGTTTTCCAGATTTGTTCACCGGTGTTCGCGTCAAGAGCCACCACGCTGCCTCGCGAAGTGCAGCAAGGATAGTCCCTGTGACCGCTGCTGAACTCTTCGGATGAAGAGACAGGAACGAACAGTTTTCCGTTATAGAGCTTCACTCCTGCGGTGATGCGGGCGACGAAGTGGGGATCAACCTTTGTTTTCCACAGAAGTCTTCCGTTTTGTGCGTCCAGGGCGAAGACGTTGGCATGTCCGTCGCCGAAATAAGCGGCGTAGCGCGCGGAGCCTTGACCGGTGATTGGTCCAATCGTCAGCGCATTCCGCACGATCGAGCCATTCTCGAAGGACCAGTAGACGCAACCGGTCGCGGCGTCCAGAGAGTACACGAAGCCGTTGTCGCCGCCTACAAAGACGCGTCCACCGGCAACCGTTGGTTGCCCATTGGCAGACTCGCCGGCCGGATAACCGAAGGCCCACTTCAGCTTCAATCGCGGCACCTGCGCCGCCGTCAGGCCCGCGGCCTGCGCTTGCTGGAACCGCGTGTTTGCGATATCCACACCCCATCCATTCCATGCGGCGCCATTGGCCGGATTGGGTAATGCGGCATTGTTGCGGCATTGGTTCGGCATGTTTTTCGCATCACCGACTTTCGCGCTTCCCACAGGCCGGCCGCTCATGAATTCCGCAACCCTTCGCTTCTGGATATCGCTCAAGCCCTCGACATACTTCTGCATCGAACCCGTAGCAAGGGAGTCATAGATCCTTTCCGGTGTTATCTCACGAATTGCAGATGCCGCGGGCGCGCCCGGAACAGGGTTGTTGTGGCAAACCGAACACCGGGTTTGGAACGTAGCCAGGCCGCTCTCCGTCCCTGGAATTCCGCGTTGACCTGCCTGCGGCTGCACCGTACCCACCCAAACCAGGATGCCGAAGCCCACCGCAGTCACGACTGTCAACACGTGCTGGTTTCTGTTCATACAAGCAACACTAGCATGGGCGAACAGAGGGATTAAACACAAAGACACAAAGGTTTTTTAGCCGCGGATTACGCGAATTACGCGGATGGGCGCGATATCTTCAGGCCGCGATACAGCGTGTATTCGCGCGCCCATCCGCGTAATTCGCGTAATCCGCGGCTAAAAACCTTAATTGAAAGAGTACACTTGCAGCCTATGGGCAAAGTCGTGATCGTCACGGGAGCGGGAACGGGAATCGGACGAAGTGTTGCGCTGGCTTTTCTGCGGGAAGGATACTCCGTTGCATTGGCCGGACGCCGTGCGGAGCCTCTGCAGGACACCGCGAAGGAAAGCGGGGCGGCCGGCTCCCGGGCGCTCGTTGTGCCGACGAACGTGAGCGATCCGTCGGCGGTTCGGCTCCTGTTCGCAAAAACAAAGGAAGCATTCGGGCGCCTGGACGTGTTGTTTAACAATGCGGGAACCGGGGCACCGGCCGTGCCGCTCGAGGACCTCACATACGAGCAATGGCAATCCGTTGTGGATGTGAACTTGACCGGAGCGTTTCTCTGTACGCAGGAAGCCTTCAGGCTCATGAAAACTCAGAGCCCGCGCGGAGGCCGAATCATCAACAACGGTTCCATCTCGGCGCATGCTCCTCGGCCGAACTCCGCACCCTATACGGCCACAAAACACGCGATCACAGGCTTGACCAAAGCAACCGCTCTCGACGGACGCAAGTACGATATCGCCTGCGGACAAATCGACATTGGCAATGCCGCAACCGATTTCACCCAGGTCTTCAAGGACGGTGTCATGCAGGCAAACGGGACCCTCGCCTCAGAACCCAGAATGGACGTGGAGCACGTGGCGCGCGCCGTTCTTCACATGGCAGGCTTGCCGCTGGACACCAATGTTCAGTTCATGACCATCATGGCGACGAAGATGCCTTTTGTCGGGCGGGGGTAGATTACACTTCCTGATTTCGCGGTAAGACCGGCGCCTGTATTCAGCCGCGGAGCGGCGACAGAGTGTAGCCCCGGGCGCAAGCCCGGGGTTTTCTTTCGAGACGATCTCAGCCCCGGAGGGGCGAAAGAGTCTTTCGCCCCTCCGGGGCTGGTGTGCCAAAACGACACCTACCCCGGGCTCGCGCCCGGGGCTACACTCTGTCGCCGCTCCGCGGCTAGCCATGGCCTGGACTGGGTTAACGAGCGATTACCGATTGCGTCACTTTCACGACGCGATCGTGGATGATACCGTTCGTAGCGACAAGACCATTGAGGTTTCGAACTTCGAGTTGATCGTACCGCAACGGTGCGCCCCGCGCGTCGGTCATGCGCCCGCCGGCCGCGTGGAGAATGGCATCAGGCCCGCAGGTGTCCCAGACTTGTGTGCGGCTGCCGGTATGCACATAGAGGTGCGCGAGTCCTTCGCAAATCAATCCGACCTTCAGCCCGACGCTGCCTGATGGAATGGATTTCGTGATCTGAAGCTGCTGACGGATCTGCTCGACGCGCGACGAGGGGTGCGACCGGCTAACCGCGATCGTCATCCGCGACGCGATGTTTTCGCTCGACACCTGAAGCGGGATAGTCGTGCCGTTGCAGGTCATGAACGCCCCTGCTCCGCGTCCGCCATAGTAGAGCTTATCTGTGGTCGGCCCGTAAACTACGCCCGCTGCCGGAACACCGTCCACAACCAGACCGATCATGACGGCAAATTCACCCCGTTGTGCGATGAATTCACGAGTACCGTCCATTGGGTCCACCATCCAGACCCGCGAATGCTCAAGCCGCTTCAGATCATCAGGCTCCTCTTCGGAAAGAATCGCATCACCGGGAAACAACCGTTCGAGATTCTCTACAATGAATGCGCTGGCCGCGCGATCCGCTGCAGTGACAGGATCGCCCGGGGCCTTCCACTCCACCGACGGCGGCGCGGAATAATGCTCGAGCAGTATCGCGCCGGCAGCGACCGCCAGCCTCCTGGCTTCATTTAATTCGGCCTGCATCATCTGGTTGAGTATCCTATCAGCGTGACAATGGATCTCGGAACTGCTTCAAGCCCCACTTATATCCGGCGCCCTTCGCCGGTTGCTCTTCAATGGGCAACAGGCCTCTGGATTTATGGGATTGTAAGACCAGTCATCTGGACACTCGAAGCGCTGGGATGCGCAGAGCGCATGCTGGGAATTTTAAATGAGCTCCGCGAGCGACAACTCGCAAAGAAGAACCCCTTCCAAAACTATGTTCCGGGCAAGCAGGACGTGTTCGTGATGACATATGCCAAAAGTGGTACCAATTGGCTGATGCAGATTGCCCACCAGCTCATTTACCACGGGAATGCAGAATACGACCATCTTCACAGTGTGGTTCCCTGGCCGGATACGGAAGTCATGCCCGGATTCATGCGGCGGTATGCAATTCCGTTGAAGGATGCGTCCGACTGGGAGAGGTCCCCGGAGAAAAAGAGAGTTATCAAGACGCATTACAACTGGGAGCGGTTGCCGTACTCCGAAGAGGCGCATTACATCGCCGTCATACGCGACCCCAAGGACATCTTCGTGTCGAACTACTTCTTTCTCAGGGACGGTGTCCTCGGTCCCGCCATGCCGTCGGTCGACACATGGTACAACCTGTACCTGTCCGACAAGTTTCTCGTGGGCGGGTCATGGGCCGTCAACACGGCCGGCTACTGGGCTGAGCGCCGTCGGCCGAACGTCCTCGTGGTGTCCTTCAAGTCGATGAAGCGTGACCTTAAACGAACTGTGCTCGATGTTGCCGATTTCCTGGACATCAGGGTATCCGACGCGGTGATTCAGGAGGTCTGCCGACGCTCGACATTTGAGTACATGAAGCGAAACGATGAGAAGTTCCGGATCGGGAAGGTCATTCCATGGCAGCCCGAGGGTGCGATGATCCGCAAGGGGGCTCAGGGAGCGTCCTCAGAACTGCTCACCCCCGAACGCCAGCGAGAAGTCGACGCGTACTTCATGGGCGAGTTGAAGCGGCTGGGCTCGGACTTTCCATATCACGAATTCTGTGATATCGCACCATGACCATGCAGAAGGGATTCACCGTCTGGTTCACCGGCATGCCCGGCGCCGGCAAGACGACCTCGGCAAGCCTGCTGGAACAGCGGCTGCGCGGTTTAGGCGCGAGTGTCGAAATGCTGGACGGCGATGTGGTGCGAACGCGATTGTCCAAGGGTCTCGGCTTCAGCAAAGAAGATCGGGACGAGAATATCCGGCGCATCGGCTTTGTGTGCGAGCTGTTGTCGCGAAACGGCGTCATTGCGATCGCCGCCGCGGTTTCGCCCTATCGGGCGACGCGTGACGAACAGAGGGCCCGCATCCCGGGCTTCGTGGAGGTCTATATGGAGTGCCCCCTCGACGTTCTGGTTCAGCGTGATAGGAAAGGCTTATATAAGAAGGCCCTCGCGGGTGAGATTTCACAATTCACGGGCATTTCCACTCCCGAAGAGGGAGTCCGGAAAGTTTGGACCGCGCTCGAAAGTCTGGGTCTCGTACAGAACTGTAGCGGCGGTCTATGACCGCCGAAAACCGGCGCTCATAGAGCGCCGCTACAGTCAGACTCCTTCACCCCGTATTTCGAAGGCCGGCGGAAATGCCGTGCATGGTTCCCGCGAGAACATCGCGGAGCTCTGGGGAGTCGGTGCCCGAGCGCTTGCGGCGAAGAAGTTCGACCTGGATCAGACTCATGGGATCCACATACGGATTCCGGAGCCGGATGGATCGCGCCAGAACTGAATTGCTTTGGAGAAGCTCCAACTGGTTGGTGACGCGGAGCACTGCTTCCCGTGTGCGCTCGAACTCTTCAAAGAGGACGCTGAACATGCGGTCTCGCATGGCGGCATCGGCAACCAGCTGGGAGTAGAGGCGGGCAATGGCCATGTCCGACTTCGCAAGCACCATTTCGACGTTTCGGATCAGATCCTCGAACAACGGAAATCGCTCGAGCATTGTCCGCAGCAACCGCTGATCCGGAAAGCGGTTCAGGGCGTATCCAACACCGAACCAGCCCGGCAATCCATGCCGGCTCTGCATCCAACCGAATACCCATGGAATTGCCCGAAGCTCTGAGAGATCGCGTCCGGCGGCCCGGCGCGCAGGACGGGATCCGATCTTCGCAAGGTCGAATTCCACCGCGGGCGTCGCTTCCTCAAAATAGGGAATCGTGTCGGGGTTGTCGCGAATGCACCGGATGTAGTACCCGTAAGCATCCGCAGACATCGCATCCATCGCACGAGTCCATTCGGGCTCGTATGGATGAGCGTCGGGTCTCGAAAGAGCTTCGAGTGCGGCCGCGATCATCAGCTCCAGGTTGCGCTCGGCAAGGATACGATCCGAATACTTCCAATTGAGGACCTCGCCCTGTTCGGTGATTTTGATCTCGCCTGTGAACGCATTCGGAGGCTGGGCAATGATTGCACGATGGGTCGGACCGCCTCCCCGCCCCACGGTTCCTCCGCGTCCGTGAAACAGCCGGAGCCGGACGTTGCATTCATCGGCGCATTGGTGAAGCGCGGCATGCGCCTTGTAGAGCTCCCATGTGCTCGTAAACATGCCGCCGTCCTTGTTCGAATCGGAATATCCAAGCATCACTTCCTGTCGCCGATTCCACGTGTCGAGCAGGCGCGAGTACACCGCGTCCTTCCAGATCCGGCGGCAGATGTCCGCGCTGTCTCGGAGAGTATCGATCGACTCGAACAGCGGAACCGGCTGGAGTCGGGCAACGTCCACACCCGCAAGTTCCGCCAGCCAGATGAAAGAGAGAACATCTTCAGGCGAGGTCGCTCCACTGATGATGTAGCTCCGCATAGCGGCCTGTGGATACACGCGCTGGAGATGCCCGATGGTCCGCAGTGTGTCCAGCGTGTTGCGTGCCTCGGTAGTCCTCTCTCTGTCGCCCTTGAGCGCTCGGATCGTGCCGGCGTGCACATGCGCATGCTGCCGGACGTCCAGCGCATGGAGATGAAAGCCGAACGTGTATGCCTGGCGGAGAAGCGGATCGAGCAGAAGCCGGGCGACTCGATCGCCTTTGTGCGATCGCAGGCTTTCGCTCATGATTTCCAGGTCGTTCGTGAACTCCTCGGCATTGCGGTAAGCTCGCTGATCATTTTCCTGCGCCAGCGCCAGGCGCAAACGGAAAGCCAGGCAGCTTGAAAACTGCCGGTATGGCTCGTCGGGGCGATCGGGAATGTCGAACGCAAGATCTTGGGAATAGCTGTCCAGCCGACGGCGAAGCTCCACGGATATCGGGACGTGCACGATCGAGGAGCTCAGACGCTTCCGCAAACTGTCCATCTCCTGAATATAGAACTCGATTGCAGCGCGGCGCGGCAGCGCCAGCGCGGCTTCCGTAGATTCCGCCGTCACGTGCGGATTGCCGTCGCGATCACCACCAATCCAGGAACCGAACTCCAGCATGCGCGGCAAATCATGCGGCTCGACTGAAATCTGATATGTGTCTCGGATTGCCTCCGCGATTTCCTGATAAAGTCCCGGGACAGTCTCCAGCAGTACCTGGCTGTAATCGAGGCCCATCTGGATTTCATCGAGTACGGTTGGCGGTTTGCGGCGGACTTCTTCGGTCTGCCAGAGCGCCGTTATCTCGGCCGCCAACTGCTCCTGAATTTTGAGAGCCTCGGCGTCGGGAAGAGGAAGAACGTCCACGGCTTCGAGGTGCTCGGAGATGTGCTTCCGTTTCCACAGCACCGTGCGGCGCGCGACTTCCGTCGGGTGGGCAGTAAATACGGGCACCACAAGGATTCGCCGCAGCATTCCCATCAGCTCTTCCGGACGGATACCGGCATCACGGATTCGGCGAAGGGTTCCCCTGAACGTGCCCGGTTGCGGAGGAATTTCCGGAAAAAGCTGGGCGGCGCGGCGCCTTCGTTTACGGTGGTTGGTTTCCGCGATGTTCGTAAGCTCGAAATAAATGCCGAAAGCCTTCGTTAGTTTCGCCGCCTCTGCGATCGAAACGTTGCGAACAATTTCCTGCGCCGGTTCGAAACCCGTACGTTCGGCCCGGTGTGCGATCGAAAGTCTCCGAAGACTCTCGACCACCTGGAACAGGCTGTCACCTTCCTGTTCTTTGATAACGTTGCCGAGCAGGTGCCCCAGCGAACGGACGTCGCGGCGCAACGGCTCCTCTCTGATTTCCGGAGGTATGCCCGCCAGCTCGTTCAGCCTTTGATGCTGATCCTCGGCCCGCCAGAAGAGTTCTTCGTCTTCCGACGGCGGACTCACGGATCCTCCGCCTGGAGATAGTGGATGCGCTTGCTGACATCTGTGTTGATGGAATGATAGGGCTGCGCCAGGTTGCCCGGATCGAACAAGGTCTGGCGCATGTGCTCGGCGTCATCGCTGCCGATGGCATCGGTGAAAATCGGCAGCAAATAATCCATGCCCATCCGGGAAGGCTTCATCAATTTTGGATCGTAGAGCGCGGGATACATGTAGCGCGGATGAATCAAACCCCAGCGGTCGCGAAAGCGATTCGCGTCGTAGCCTTCCACGTGAAAACCTTTCTGGGAATGGTATTGGAGAACGGCAACCGCATTGTTGCGTCCTTCCACAAGCAGATCGACGGCTTTTGAGCCGAGCAATGCGGCGTAGAATCGGTCGAAGAGAATGGGCCGGCCGCCACGCTGGGTGTGACCGACTTTCCGTGTGAAGATGGCTTCCCTGGCCGAATTACCGCGGCGATAGAGCTGAAAATAGGTATCGCCGAACATCGGGATCATTTTCGCGCGTAAGGCTTCCGCCGCTCCGGTCAGCGTGATGTTACCTGCAGGGTCGGAGGATTTGGACACTGCGCCCAGTTCGAAGCCCTCCTCGTCCACAATACCCTCGCCGCACACGATGACGACGTTCTTCTGAAGGTCGTAAAGATGTTTGACTCGTTCCACAAGCAGCTCGATGTTTAACGCATGCTCGGGGACCAGAATGATGTCGGGTTGTCCGTACGCTGTGCCGAGCGCGATGTAGCCGGACTGCCGGCCCATGACCTCGATGATGGCAATGCGCCGATGACTCTCGGCCGTGGTACGAACGCGCTCGACGCCCTGCGCAGACACCATGACCGCTGTGGCGTAACCCGGCGTGACGTAATTCACGATTTGATCGAGATCGAAGACGGCGCTGGACGTCGAGCGTTTGTAGCGGAAGCCGCCTTTCACGCCGGGTTCGTTGACCCGCACCCATTCGTCAGGCTCGCTTGGATAATTCAAACCCAGGTCGTTATCAATCGTCTTGGGCGCCAGTACGGAAGGCAGGCGCTCGGCCAGCGGTTGCAAGCCGTTGAGTGTGCCGTCGCCGCCGATACATATCAGTCCTTCGATCCCCAGTTTTCTCAGGCGCGATACAAGGAGGTCGCATGCATCCTTGTCGTCCGCGTCAACGTAATCGCGCGATGAGCCGATGAGTGAGCCACCCTTCGTGGGGTCGAGCTCGGGAATTTGCTGAAACAGCGGATTCAGGTGAACGTGCGGCAAGCGCGAGTTGAAGAAGGAATTGAAACCTTTGATAAATCCATAGATCTCAATCTTCAGTTGGTTGGCGCGAACGACCGCACCGTGAATCGTAGCGTTGAGCGCGGGCGTGTCGCCCCCGGCAGTCAGAATGCCAATGCGTCTCATCCCTGTTTCGCATCTTAACACGTCGGCTTAGGGAACGCAGGGAACTGTAGCGGCGGTCTATGACCGCCGGTATTTCGTTGATTCTACGAAAAAACCGGCGCTCATAGAGCGCCGCTACAGTTGAGTTTTCACACGGTCAGAGGGAGGCCTATAATCGCGGGCATGGCCAACGAACTCAAAATCCGAGTCAACGAACAGGTCCGGACCGTCACCGCCGCGCCGGACACACCTTTGTTGTACGTTCTTTCAAACGAACTGAACCTGCAAGGACCGCGGTTCGGCTGCGGTCTCGGGCAGTGTGGATCCTGTTCGGTACTGGTGAACGGCGTTGAAATGCGATCCTGTCAGACCCGAGTTTCCGCTGTCGAAGGCAAGTCGGTAACGACCCTCGAAGGGTTGCCGGCGTGGTACGCGGCGCAGAAGAAACTTGCACAGGCTCCGGCGTTGCATCCCATGCAACAAGCGCTGATCGACGAACAGGCGGTTCAATGCGGGTACTGCTACAACGGCATGATCGTGAAGGCTTCGGAACTCCTTTCGAAGACCCCACAGCCCACCGAAGCGCAAATCCGTTCTGCCATGAACGGTCACTTGTGCCGCTGCGGAACGTACCCTCGAATCCTGAAGGCCGTCCAGCGCGCGTCGCAAATGATGAAGGGGGTGGCGAAATGAGCACCCGGCGCGAATTCCTGAAGACAGGCGGTGCCCTCGTTATCGGTTTCAGCCTCCGCGACGAGTTGTTCGGTCAACAGCGCGGCACGCCGCCGGGTCCGGATCTGAGACAGATCGACACATGGATCGCGATCCACTCGGACAACACGGCCACCGTCCACATCGGTTTCTGCGAGCTTGGCCAGGGTGCTTCCACGGCCTTGCCACAGATCGCTGCCGAGGAGCTCGATCTGGACATGAGCCAGGTGAAAACGGTCGGGCTCGATACGAACGTCACACCCAATCAAGGTGGAACTTTCTCCAGCCGAGCTCGTCGGCGGCAAGCTGTTCAATGTCCCGTTCACCGGCTCGGCGCCCGTGAAGCCCGCCACCGAATACAAACTGGTGGGGACGCCGGTTGCACGGCGGGACATGCCGGCCAAGGTAAGCGGCAAACATGTCTACATGCAGCATGTGCGCGTACCCGGCATGATGCACGCCCGCGTCGTCCGTCCGCGCGGCCAGGGCGCCTACGGAGAAGGTGCAAAGGTGCTGAACATCGACGAATCATCGATCCGCAGCATCGCGGGTGCGCGCCTGGTGCGCCGCGGTGATTTCATCGGTATCGTCGCCGAAAACGAGTGGGACGCCGTTCGCGCCGCGCAACAATTGAAAGTGACCTGGGATCTGAAGCCCACGCTTCCCGGCAACGACCGCCTCTACGATCAGATGCGCGCAGCAGAAACGCAGGACAGAGTCGTTCTGGAGAAGGGTGACGTGGCTGGAGCCATCGGAAAGGCTGCCCATATAGTCTCGCTCACCGGCCGAGGCCCGTACCAGGCACACGCGCTCTTCGGACCAAGTTGCGCAATCGCGGATGTAAAGACCGATTCCGCATTGATTGCCTGCACGACTTCCGATGTTTACTCAACGCGGACGAACCTGGCCCGCCTTCTCGAAATACCCGTGGAGAAAGTGCAGGTGCAGTATTACGAAGGCGCCGGCACGTACGGCCACAGCTGCTACGAGGATGCGGCGCAAGCTGCCGCGGGATTGTTGCGTACGAATACAACGGCTGGCAGCACAATTGGGCTGTCGTCGAAACTTCCGCGCAGCTCGCTTTCGGAACGCAGGCTGCAGAGCGGGATGGAGGAGCAGCCCAGCAGGTCAGCCCGCTGAATCTGGGCTCGATGTATGACGTTCCCAATCTGAAGCTCGTCAATCACCGCGTGCCCGGGCTCGGATACCTGAAAGGCGGTTGGCTCCGCTCACCGCTGGATCTTTCTTTCTCGTTCGCCTCGGAACAGGCGATCGATGAGCTCGCTTATCGCCTGGGCATGGACCCCTACGCCTTCCGGCAGCGCAATATAAAGGATGCGCGCTGGCTGGGGGTTCTGGATGCCGTTGCTAAAGCCGCAAACTGGACGACGCGGCGTGCCGCCTCCAATTTGTCGAAAGCGAAAGTCGTTACCGGGCGAGGAATTGGAGT
>WNFS01006626.1_pt1 | contig 10993 bp, 11 predicted proteins | sample 5400141 | NCBI WGS metagenome assembly WNFS01 (sample SAMN13153358, study PRJNA577476) | soil metagenome | isolation source: 60 cm saprolite under Madrone tree | place: USA:California | collected 2016-06-14 | reverse complement strand
ATACGAGTATTTCGTCCTTCCCGTCAATCAGGTTCTTCCTTTCGACGTGAAGACGCACTATCCCACCGAGATCGCCGGCGTGAAAATGGAGACCTACATCGACTGGATGAGATCGGCATATTACATTTCGGCCGTCGGAAACCCAGCGATGGCCGTACCCTGCGCTTTTTCCGCGAGCGGCCTTCCGATCGGACTCCAGATTGTAGGTCGGCTTCACGACGATTGGGGCGTCCTGCAGATGGGTTACGCCTTCGAACAAGCCACCAACATTGGCAAACGGCGCCCGGTTGTCGTCTAGGTCTTCAGAAGCCTGCAGCCCCGCGCCTAGTTCCAGGTTGAAGACTTGGTAGCGCAAGCGCTGGCATTCGCGCACGTCCTCCATCGTTTGCGCGAGCGAGACGCGAAAAAGGGGTGTCGAGGTGAATAGTTCGCCGCACTCTTGCACCAGGACGGCCGTAGTTCCCATGATCCGACTCTGAGGAAGAACATTACAAGAATGTTTCTGAAGTGTGATTTGGATGTTTGCGGGGTTGTCCGATACGTCACAGAAAATTGGTGAGACACGAGAGGAGCAGTTCATCCTGAACTTGCCAAAGGGGACCCCCGCCTTGTCCGACGCGGCCTCGGACGGTTCCCCGTGGCAAGCAGGATGGGGAAGGACGTTGGTGGACGAGAGGGGATTCGAACCCCCGGCCTCCTCGTTGCGAACGAGGCGCTCTCCCAGCTGAGCTACTCGCCCACGAGCAGCAACAAAAATCTTAGCAAACGTAACTAGCGTTGCCAACTGCGGGCTCAGCGCGGTTTTCCGACGGCGGCATCACGTCACGAGGTAAGGTTCCGAAATTTCGCCAGGGAGATGGCTACGGCAGGTCAGGGGAGCCACCGCTCCGCTGCGCCACGATCTTTCGTGCATTCTCATACAGTGCGCGGGCCTGCGGAATAGCTTCCACGGCCTTCTGCACTTGCGGGTCCGCCTCCAACAGAACCTTGAAACCCTCTTGCTGGCCGAAGGCGGACATGAAAATCTCCTGCTTAATTTTCCGCTTAATCCAGTCGAGGTTGTCCGCCAACTCGGGCTCCGTATAGTGCACGTTGTGCTTCGATAGATAGCTGCGGAACTCTCTCATCAGGTTGTCGTCAACGATGAAATCTTTCGTGATCGAGGGCTTGGTCCCAAGGTAGTAGCGCGTGAAGCCGCCCACGCCCGTCTCCGCAGGGTAGAGGACATCGCTGCGAAGCAATAGCTCTTCAAACTTGGTCAACTTGGGTGCAGACACGATGATGTCCGGAGTTATACCGCCTCCGCCGGTCACTTGCCGTCCGCTATCGGTAAGCTTCACTTCCGTCGGATGCTCCGGTACTTTGCGCTCGTAGTGATATTCGTAGAGCGAAACGGTCTTGTAATCCCGTTGAATGAGCCGTCCGCTGGGCGTGTAGTAGCGCGCTGTCGTCAAGGCCAGGCCGGTATTTTCACTGAGTGGAGTAACCGTTTGCACGAGGCCCTTCCCGAAGGACGTCTCTCCCACGATCAAGCCACGGTCGTGGTCTTGCACTGCGCCGGACACAATTTCCGTAGCCGAAGCGGAATTGTTGTTCACCAGGATCACCAGGGGAACAGTATCGCCCTGGTTTCCGCGAATTGCATAATAGCGACGCTCTGGTGACGTGCGGCCGTGATGCGACACGATCAATTGGTTCTTACCCAGGAACATGTCGGCCACCGCCACGGCTTCATTCAGCAATCCGCCAGGGTTGCCGCGCATGTCCAGAACCAAGCCATCGAGCGACGGAGCATCCAGCTGTTTGAGCGCGTCGGCAATCTCGCGATCCGTGGTCTCATTGAATCCAGATAGCCGGACGTAGCCGATTCCCGGCTTCAGCAGGAATGCAATGTCGACGGAATGCCGGGGAATCTCGTCGCGCGTCACGGTGAAGACCAACGGCTCAGAGTAGCCTTCGCGCGATACGGTGATCTTGACCACCGTGCCCTTGGGGCCCTTCAGCAAATCCGCGACTTCACTTGTCGTCAGGCCTTCCGTCGATTTTTCGTCGACCTTCTCGATCACATCGCCCGGACGCAGCCCCGCGTTGTACGCGGGCGCACCGACGTACGGCGCCATGACTACGGTATGGTTTTCCCGAGGCGCGACCACCATGCCAACGCCGTAGTATTTTCCGCGCTGGTCTTCACGCAGAAGTGCAAACTGCCGCGCATCAAAGAAATTCGAATGCGGGTCGAGTACCCGCAGCATGCCCGGGATTGCGCCCTGATAAACCGCTTTGTCAACGTCAACCTGCTCGGCGTAGTTGGATTGCACCACGTCCAAGACGCGCGTGAACTCTCGCACGGCTGTTTGATAATCGTCGGTCGAGGAGGTCGTAGCCCGCACGGAAGGGCCGTAAATGCCCCCAAGGACAGCAGATACCAGCAGAACGGCAACCACAAGAACCAGCCCGCGGCGTTCGGGATTCATCCTAACCTCACACGACCACTCGATAGGTCAGTATAGCATGCAGAGAAGAAAAGTCGCGTTTGACACGGTCAGACACCCTTTCTATGATGCCAACAGGCCTTTTGGATGGCCCCAAACCGCGATGTTGAGCATTCCTCACATGATTGTCGTGTTCGTCGTGGTCCTCGTCGTCTTCGGGCCCCAGAAGCTCCCGGAGCTCGCCCGGGGCTTCGGCAAGCTCATGGCAGAGTTTCGCAAGGCATCCACAGACTTCAAGACGGCCTTCGAGGAGGAGATGCGCGACCTGGAGCGCCAGACCCGCGAAGCGGAGCGCAAAAAGATTGCCCCTGTACAGGTAGAAACTTTAGGGGAGGCCACCTCCGACAGCCAGACCATAGGAACACCTCAAGCGGAACCTGTAGTTGCACCTGTTGGGGAATCGGTACCCCGCTCCTCCACAGAAACCCCCGAGGCGAAAACGGACGATCCTTCGAACCCCGTCTCCGCCGACGCACCCCATGACCACCAGCAGCCAGCCTGACTCGACCCGCGCGGCCCCGGATACAGAGACCGGCGGTCAGATGACCTTTTTCGAGCACCTCATCGAGTTGCGCAAGCGCATCATCAACTCGCTCATCTCGATCGCGATTGGCGCATTGATTGGCTGGGTCGTCGCGCCGCATTTTGTTAACTGGATCACCAGGCCCATGATCAAAGCTCTGGGTGATGCGCATCTGGATAAAAAGCTGGTCTACACACATCCTGCCGGATATCTAAATCTATTGATCACGCTGAGCATTTATCTAGGGTTGGTGATTGCCTCGCCCTGGATCCTCTATCAAATTTGGCTCTTCGTTGCTCCGGCGCTTTACAAGCATGAGCGCAGTGCCATCACGGGCTTCTTATTCTCGACGGTATTCCTGTTTCTCGCGGGCATCGCCTTCGGGTATTTTGTTTCGCTGCCGTACGTACTGCGCTTTTTGATTAGCTTTCAAGGTCCTGTCGTGCCGCTGATTAGCATCAACGAGTATTTCGATCTGATCCTCATCATCCTTTTGGGTCTTGGGCTGGTGTTCGAATTACCGATTCTGATTTTTTTTCTGACGCTTTTTGGGATTGTCACACCCAAGTTCCTGCTCCAAAATTTTCGCTACGCCATCTTGATCATCGCTATTCTCGCGGCCATCGTCACACCGACCCCCGATGCCACGACCATGCTGGTCTTCATGGCCGTGATGGTGGGGCTGTATTTTCTGGGCGTGGGAGTGTCCTGGATAGTCGTGAGGCGTCGGGAGAATCGCGTGGCAGCGGCGGCGGAGGCTCGGTAAATGCGACCAAAGCGGCCGGCACGCGAATCGTTGCAAGGGAAATTGTTCCTGGGTTCGATTTGCGCCGGCATTTTCCTCACCGCCCTAGTGGGATGCAAGACCAAAGGGGACTACAGCACCAGCTCCGGATCTTCTTCCGCAGGCACCGCACCCTTCATGAGCGCGTCGGCTTCCGCGCCTCCGCGGAGTGCCGACGACGCGCCGCCACCGGAATCCACGGGCGGCTTCGACGGCAGGAAAGCCTTTGCACACGTCGCCAAGCAAGTTAGCTTCGGTCCGCGTCCATCAGGATCACCAGCTATCGTTCAAGCACAAAACTACATCCAATCTGAATTGAAAAGCTACGGCTGCACTCTGGAGACCGACTCTTTCACCGCCGACACGCCTATCGGCCGCCTGCCCATGAAAAACATCCTCGCGAAAATACCAGGCGAGAAACCCGATGTAATCCTGCTCGGAACTCACTACGACACCCTGCTTAAAGAGAATTTCGTCGGCGCGGACGACGGTGGTTCCTCCACCGCCGTCATGCTCGAGCTCGCGCGTTTGCTTTGTTCCCAGCGGGGAAAATACGCCGTCTGGATCGCCTTCTTCGATGGGGAAGAGGCCATGAAGCAGTGGAGCGACACCGACAGCCGTTACGGGAGCCGCCAGATGGCCGCGCGCTTAGCCAACAGCGGAGACATCAAGAAAATCAGGGAATTTCTGCTCGCGGATATCGTCGGCGGTCGCACTCCGCATTTCTTGCGGGAAACCACTTCTACGCCCACCCTCACTGACTTGGTGTGGAGGGTCGCCGCAAAGCTCGGGTATTCCAGTATCTTCGTCAACGACGAAACATCTGGAATCCAAGATGACCACGACTCTTTTCTGAGGCGCAACGTTCCCTCGGTGGACGTAATCGATCTGGACCGCATAAATGACGTGCCGTATTGGCACACACCCCAGGACGCGCTTGACAAAATCAGCGCGAAAACTCTCGCCATTGTCGGCTACGTTTTTCTGGAAAGTGTGAAGCAGTTACAGGCGAGATAAGAATCGGCTGAAAAAATAAATTGCGTTCCGCGCTACGCCTCGAACCACACATCCTTGCCCCGTTCCACCGCCGAATGCTTGCTGAAATCTTCATCATTCCGGTACGGAAAATCCAACCGATAATGGCTGCCGCGGCTCTCTTCTCGAGCGAGCGCGGACCGGGCAATGAGCAGCGCGAGGGAGTGCAAATTTCTCAGCTCATGCTCCCCGCGCCCGTCATTCTCCGATTTCGGCAATTCCATACCGCGCAGTTGTTCGATCGCCGATGCCAGGTCTTTCCCATTTCGAATGATTCCCGCTTGACGCCACATCAAGTCGCGAATCTGCGTCAGCGCAGCGGGCAATTGCTTCGGTGCAGCCTTTGCCGCCGGCTTGGCCGAACGCGTTGGGGCCGAGTTGCCCGGTTTCGGCGCAGGGCTTCCCGGTAGCACAGCTTTACTCCGTTTGCCGGCGGGCGCGTCTTTGATCATGGCCTGGCCGGAACGTGCCCCGAAAACTAGGCCCTCAAGCAGGGAATTGCTGGCCAGCCGGTTCGCGCCGTGCACCCCCGTAGCCGCGGTTTCGCCCGCAGCATAGAGTCCCGGCAGCGACGTCCGCCCCCAGACGTCCGTCTTCACACCACCCATCATGTAGTGCGCCGCAGGGCAAACGGGCGCAAGGTCGCTCGCGAGGTCCAGTCCGTAACTCAAGCAGGTCTCATAGATCCGCGGGAAACGCTTCTTGAGAAACTCTTCGCTTTTCGCCGTCATGTCCAAATAAACATGTTCGCTTTGTGTTTTATGCATTTCGCTCACGATGGCGCGGGCTACGATGTCGCGCGGTGCAAGCTCCTGCGCCTCGTTATAGCGCTTCATGAAGCGCTCGAGGTGCACGTTGCGGAGTATGCCGCCTTCGCCCCGAAGCGCTTCGGAGAGAAGAAACCTGGGCGCACCCTTGATCGCCAACGCCGTCGGGTGGAATTGCACAAACTCCATATCGGAAAGGGCCGCGCCCGCCTCATAAGCGATGGCCATGCCGTCGCCCGTGCCCACATCAGGATTGGTCGTCTCACGGTAAATCTGCCCGAGGCCTCCCGTTGCCAGCAAAACCGCTCTGGCCCGTACCTCGTGCGCCGATCCGTCAGTCTCATCGAGGAATCGGAGCCCAACCGCGCATTCCTTCTCGACGATCAACTCGGTAGTAAAAGCATGGGCCTGCAGATGCAGGTGCGCCATGCTGTGCGCGCGCGCCAGCAAGGCACGGCTGATTTCGCGGCCGGTAGAATCGCCGTGCGCGTGCAGGATGCGAGATCGGCTATGCGCGGCCTCGCGTGTGAACGCCAGCCTCGTGCCCGCTCGATCGAACTCCGTGCCCCATTCGATGAGCTGCCTGATATACTTCGGCCCTTCCTCAACAAGCAGCTTCACGGATTCGGCCAGGCATAGCCCATCGCCGGCATTGATCGTGTCCTGCTCGTGAAGCCCGATTTCATCTTCATCGCTCAGCGCCACGGCGATTCCGCCCTGCGCCCACGCCGTGGCCGAATCGCTCAGGTCGGACTTTGCCAGGACCAGGACGCTGCCCGTGCTGCTCAGCTCAATTGCTGCGCGCAACCCGGCGACACCCGACCCGACGACGGCATAGTCGGCTCGACACGTCTTAGGGGAAGAAGTCATGGGTGGGAGTAGTCGGCTGCCTCGGTATCGTAACACGAAGGAATTCCCGTCCTTATCGATGCACCTGGCGATGGTAGTGGGTCAGTTTGATTCTTCCACTCAATCGACAGCCGCAAGCGGTAAGCATTTGGTGAGGGCCGTAGAGGTGGTTTGAGACAAAACCGACTGCACCGGACCGGCCGAGTAGCGCAATCAGGCAGGGACGTACGTCAGCCTAACCGTGTCCTCGCCAACGGGATCGGTGGAAACAAGGCGGAGCGGCGGCCGCGGGCCGGCAAAGAATGGCTTGCCGCGACCAAGCACGACGGGGCGGAAGTAGAGTCGATACTCATCAATAAGACCAAGGTCGGTTAGGCTTCGTGCTAGGTCTGGTCCGGAAACTGCAATCTCCCCAACGAGCCGAGCCTTCAGACTACGTATCACCGACTCGATGTCATCCTCGACAAGTGTGGCGTTGGGGCCGACTGACTTCAACGAGCGCGACACGACCCACTTCGGTTGGCGCCGCCAGGCCGCCGCGAACTCGTGTTGCTCCGCACTCCACTCAGGACGGTCTTCGTCCCAATAACGCATGACCTCGTACATGCGGCGACCGTACGCACTGCCGGTAAGGTCGCGCACGTGCTCTATCCAGTGACGAAAGAGCGCGGGGTCTGTCCGCATTTCCAGGTGATCGACGTAGCCGTCCAGGGACTGGTTCATTCCGAAGACGAGCTTCGCCATATTCTCACACCTCCGCACAAGTTCCCTGGAGTATCTAACTAGTGCAGCGCGGCTTCCCACGCCTCGACCACCTTCACGATATCACCAATTTCCCAAAGGCGCGACTCGACGCCAGCAGCCATCGCAGGGGTCATACGATGCGCGCCGCTGATTTTCACGAAGTTGGGCGGCGCGGTATAAGGCTGGTCCCAAGTATTGATCATCAATAGGTGGGACGGGCGTATCGCGGACGTCAAGAGAGAGAGTTTTCAAACTGACCCACTACCCTGGCGATGGACTCTGCATGCGGCCAGTGTGTTACATTGAAAATAGGAAGCGAATGAAAAGAAAATTGATTGAGGTGCGGTCCTCGGCGGGCAAGTATGCGGTTGTCTGTGGCGCTGGCATCCTCAACCGCGCGGCGCAGGAAATCGCCACGCTGGGCAAGTGCTCCAGCGTGCACGTCGTTTCATCGCCAAGAGTCTGGCGTTCGCTGGGGAAAAGGATGCATCGCGGACTAGGTCTCACCAACCACCGCGCCGTGCATCTGTTCAACGACGCCGAGACTGCGAAGACTCTCCGCACCGCGGAGAGTCTCAGCAGATCGTTGAGCCGGGCGGGCGCGGATCGTAAATCCTTGATCATTGCCGTGGGGGGCGGTGTTGTCGGGGACGTCGCTGGCTTCGTCGCCGCAACCTTTTTGCGCGGTGTTGCTCTGGTCCAAGTGCCGACGACCCTCATCGGGCAAGTGGACAGTGCTTTGGGAGGGAAAACCGGCGTAAATCTTCCGGAGGGGAAGAACCTTGTCGGCGCTTTCTACCCTCCACGGCGCGTCCTCGCCGATCCGGACGTGCTCGCAACCTTGCCGCCGCGTCAATTCCGCGGTGGATTGGCGGAGGTCATCAAGTACGGGATCATTGCCGACCCGAAACTCTTCGCCTTCTTGGAAAAGAATTTCGAGGCTGTCCTTCGCCGCTCTCCCCGCGCGCTCGAGTACGTCATCCCGCGTTCCGTGGAGATCAAAGCCTGCGTGGTAAGTAAGGACGAGCGCGAATCAGGATTGCGCGAGATCCTGAATTTTGGCCACACCTTTGGTCACGCGCTCGAAAGCGTGACTCGATACCGCCGCTACCAACACGGCGAGGCAGTAGCTTGGGGTATGATGGCCGCTGCCTTGCTCGGTCATGAAGCAGGCCTCACCCCCGCTGACGATGTCTCTCGGATTGTGTCTCTGGTGCGCCGGTTAGGCCCGCTTCCGCCTTGGCCGCGAATTCCCGCTGCAGACCTCATCAATGCTATGCGTGCAGATAAGAAGACTCGCGCTGGCAGACTGCGTTTTGTCTTGACGCCGCGCATCGGCAAGGCGCGGTCCTACGATGATATTCCTCTCGATCTCGTGGAGTGCGTCCTCCATTTTGCCCCGCAGCTAGCCACCTGTTCCGGAAATCGCAATGCCTGACGCAGCCGCCGTAAAGGGAACTCGCCCCGAAGGCACACAAAGCGAAGCGGACGCCTCACGCAAGGTCCGCGAAATGTTCACTCAGATCGCACCTCGTTACGACCTGCTGAACCACTTGCTGTCTCTGGAGCTCGACCGCCTCTGGCGCGCCCGCGTCACCCGTCTCTTGCGGCCCATCCTCGCTAGACCTGACGCTCTGCGGAAAAGCCTGCGTTATCGGCGCAGATTTCGTTCATCCCATGTTGATTCGCGCGAACGAAAAAACTGCGGCCACACGCGGCAGTTCCACCTCTGCTCAAATGCATGTCGTGCGATTTTTTGAAGCCGACGCGCTCCATCTGCCTTTCGCGGATTGTTCTTTCGATCTCGTCACCACCGCGTTCGGCTTTCGCAACCTCGCCGACTACGAGGCTGGTTTGCGAGAAATTCGCCGCGTCCTGAAACCCGGTGCAACGTTGGCAATCCTTGAATTCACCGAGCCCCCCGACAACCTGCTCGGAAATGCATATCGCTTGTATTTTCGCAAAATCCTGCCGCGCATCGGTGCCTTTGTCTCCGGTGACCGCAACGCCTACACCTATCTCCCCGCGTCTGTCTCGCGCTTCTTCGCTCCTGTGGACTTAGCCTTCCTGATGAAAGGGGCAAGATACTCGGAAGTGTATTTCCGTGTTTGGGCGCTTGGCGCCGTGGCGCTGCACACGGCTGTGCGCCCATTCTGAAGCGCTCTACTCTTCCAAGCACGCGCTGCGCAGTTTTGCCAGGAGCGTCTTCGGCGTCACGCCCAGTTTCTCCGCCGCCCGCGTCTTGTTCCACTTGGACTCACGCAAGGCATTTTCAAGGAGTACGCGCTCAATATGGCCAACCGCCCGACCGGTCACCTCTTCGAGCGACCCTTCCCAATTGAAATTCTCCGGCAGCATCCCGCCTGGCAAGCGTTCCGCGTCCGGTCGCGCGACCGGCAATTGGAGGCTGGCAGCATCTATGCTGATACCATCGGCAAGAATCACCGCGCGCTCCAGCGCATTCTGCAATTCGCGCACGTTGCCCGGCCAGCGATAGTGTAAGAGTCTCTCACGTGCCTGCGATGAGAGCTCGAGGCCCGGTTTCGCAAATTCCCGGCTGAATTTTTCCAGAAAATGATTTGCTAGGAGCAGCACGTCGTCGCCGCGTTCCCTCAGCGGCGGAATAGTAAGCGGCACGGCGGCGATGCGAAAATACAAATCTTCGCGAAAAAGTTTTTCTTCAATTGATTTTTGCAAATTCCGGTTTGTTGCGACCACGATGCGGACATCCACCTCGATGGGTTGTGTTCCGCCCACGCGATCGAAACATCTTTCTTCCAGCACCCGCAACAGCTTGGCTTGAATCGCCAGCGGCAGTTCGCCGATCTCATCAAGAAAAAGCGTTCCGCGGTGCGCCAGGTCCAGTTTGCCGATTTTGCGCGCACCCGCTCCGGTGAAGGCGCCTCGCTCATGCCCAAACAGCTCATTCTCCACTAAACCCTCGGGGATAGCCGCGCAATTCACAGCCACAAAGGGCTGTTCGCGCCTCGGGGAAAGGTGGTGAATCGCCCGGGCAAATAATTCCTTTCCCGTCCCGCTTTCCCCGAGCAGCAACACCGTCGAGTCTGTCGCGGCTACTTTCTGAATCTGCTGGCTGACCTGGCGAATCGATGCGTGCTCACCCACGATGCGGGGAAATCCGTACCGCGCGGCATATTCTTCCCGCAACAGGAGATTTTCCCGCAGTAGCTCCTGCTGGCGTGCCGCCCGCTGCACCAGCAACTTCAAATGGTCGAGGTCCACCGGCTTCTGCAGGAAATCAAACGCTCCCTCTTTCATGGCCGTCACGGCCTCTTCCACGGAGCCGAATGCCGTCAGCAGAATGACGGGAATTGTCGCGTCGGCCTGTTTGGTCTCGCGCAGCACGTCGAGACCGGAAGCCCCCGGCATCTTCAGGTCCGTGATGACCAGCAAATACCGTCGCGCTCGCACCTTTTGGATCGCGGTTGTGCCGTCCGCGGCTTCATCCACCGCGTGCCCGGCGCGCTCCAGCGCCTTGCGCAACATGGCACGCAGCTCATTTTTGTCTTCGACGAGGAGAAGAGGTTCCATCTTCTTCGTTTTTATCATGAAACGCGCACGCGCCAGGCGAGAACCCAGGGCGCATGTGCGGTGTTGGAAAGCAGCTTATAGGTAGGGGTGAATCGCTATTAGCGGGACCAGCCCGGATCGCCGCCCGATTTGCGAAGCTCGTCTTCCAAGTCGCTAAACCTTTGGTTTAGTTGTTCAATTTCCTTTTTCTTGGCATCAATCTTGGCCGTCTTTTGGTCGATCTCCTTGCGGTCATTTTGTTCCATCA
>WNFS01014989.1_pt1 | contig 10995 bp, 11 predicted proteins | sample 5400141 | NCBI WGS metagenome assembly WNFS01 (sample SAMN13153358, study PRJNA577476) | soil metagenome | isolation source: 60 cm saprolite under Madrone tree | place: USA:California | collected 2016-06-14 | reverse complement strand
AGATCGAGCGGGCGAGCAACATCCACGTGCGCCTGAACACCGAGCTGCTCCGCGTCCACGGTCGGCGTCGCCTCGAGGCCGTCGAGGTCAACGACACGCTGCGTGGGACGGCGGAATCGCTGTCGGGATCAGCGTTGTTCGTGTTCATCGGCGCCGGGCCGCACACGTCGTGGCTGGAGAAGGTGGTCCAGCGTGATGAGCAGGGTCACATCCTGACCGGACGCCACGTCGTTCGCGGCGTGACCGGTGTGCCGACGTGGGACGAGGCTCGAGAGCCTTACGTGCTCGAGACGAGCCTGCCCGGTGTGTTCGCGGCGGGTGACGTCCGCCACAACTCCCCGCGCGGCGTGGTCGCCGCCGTCGCCGACGGCGCCATCGCGATTCGTTCCGTCCGCGAATACCTCGGGAATTAAGAACATGGGGGCCCCGAGATGGCCCCCGAGATTCAGGCGAAGGGGGCTACGCCCCCCTCGAACTCCCCCGGCCCAACGTTCGGGCCGCCCCGGCCAAGCCGTGGCGCCCCTCTGTAACACGACAGCGCGTCACGCCCCAGGCATGATCACGGTCTTCGCGCCGCGTCCGGCGGAAGCGTGGGCGAATGCCTCCGCGATGCGCGCCAGAGGGAAGCGCGCCGTGATGAGCCGGCCGACGCCGAGTTTGGGCATCAGCGCGAGCGCGCGGCGGAACGCGGTGCCCCGGCCGAACGCGCCGGCGATCCTGATCTCACGGAAGTGCACGTCCCAGAGGCTCAGCGGGAGCTCGCTGCCCTTGGGGCTGACGCCGACGAGCTGCACGACGCCGGTGGGCTTGACGAGCGTCATGGCCTCGGCGACCAGCTCGGGCTTCCCCACCGCCTCGCAGACGACGTCCGCGCCGCGCTCGCGGGTGAGCGCCATCACGCGCTCGCGCACGTTCTCCTTCGTGGGATCGATCACCACCTGGGCCCCGAGCTTCTTCGCGATGGCGCGCCGCTCCTCGAGAGGATCCGACAGAATCAGGCGGCGCGCGCCGCGCCGACGGGCGAGCACCATCGTGAGCAGTCCCATGATGCCGCCCCCGATGACCAGCACGGTGGCGCCGCGCTCCATCGGGAACTTCTCGAGTCCGGCGAGGCAGCACGCCGCCGGCTCGGTCAGCGCGCCGGCAACGGGATCGAGGCCGCGCGGCAGCGGATGCACGCAGCGGGCGGGCAGCGCGACGCGCTCGGCGAAGCCGCCGACGCGGGTTGCCCGGCGGCACTGGCTGATGCGGCCGGCGTCGCACTCAGCGCATTCGCCGCAGCCGTAGGATGGCTCGCACGCGACCGCGCGGCCGACGAGGCTTTTCGGCACGCCGCGGCCGACCGCGCTGACCACGCCCGTGTACTCGTGCCCGAGCACGAGCGGCGGCGACCACGGGAACAGTCCCTGGGTGGCGTGGATGTCCGTGCCGCAGATGCCGGCCGCGTGCACGGCGACGACGACCTGGCCCGGCCCTGCGACTGGCTCCGGGACCTCGTCGATCGTGAATTGGGCACTTCCGCGCCAGGTCGCGACGTTCATCTCCGGGTGAGCCTCATCGTGCCGAGCACGTTCGCCTGGCACATCTCGTCGGTCGTCTCGAAGCCCGACCTGACGATACGGGGCGGGGAGCTCGGGTTGTTCGGGTTGTCGGCGGAGTTGTCGTACACGCACTCGGCCTCGATGACGGTCCCCGACGGCAGCGCCATCGGGCGCTTGAACGAGTAGAGGAGCTGCCACTCGAAATCCCAGTCGTCGATGTGAAGAAGCGGCTGCCTCGTCCCATCCGGAAAGCGCGCGGTCACCCGCAGCTCGCGCCCGAGCAGGTGCATGTGACCGTGGACCGACAGCGCGAGCAGCTCGTCCTGCACGACCGCTGTCGCCACGACCGACGAGCGGGGCGCTCCCGCCGGGATCGAGAAGTTCCAGGCCGACGCGCGCACGCGATTGAGGCGGCGGTCGAACGGCCCCGACGTGAAGTGCAGTCCCACGCGGGTCAGATCGGTCTCGACCGCGTCACCGGGGTTGTTGTAGTGGACCTGCATGACCAGACGCGCCCCCGGAGGAATTCCCCACGCCACACCCGACGGGATCTCGAGCGGCTGAAATCCCGGCGTCCAGCCGCCCAGGCCACCCTGGGTCTCGAAGCCCGGTCCTCCGAAGCACGGGTAGCCGTCGCCGCGATCGAGCTCGACCGAGCGCCCGGTGACGTCGAGAAAGGTCTGGACGTGATGCACCACTTTCCGATTGCCGGGGAGCACTTCCGAGGCGCGAATGAACCGCCACTCGCCGGGAATCGTGATCGGTACAGCGAAGCAGCGGTAGATGTCGCGCGTTCGTGCCGGAATGGTGAACGGCTTCGTCATCGCCAGCACGGCCCCGGGCTGGCCGAGGGCCCACCCGGTGCGGAATTTCCGCGGCGGCGGCAGATCACGCGGATCGCCCTCGGGCGCACCGTCGTGCACCCACCGGGTCACCAGCGCGATCTCCTGGTCCGAAAGCCAGCGAACGTCCGCGAACTCACCGTAGCCTGGCACTGCTTTCCACGGCGGCATCTTCCTCGCCGTGACCGCCTTGCGGATCTTGGCGCGGCGTGACGCGGCATCGTCGTAGGTCAGCAGGGGAAAGGGCGCCACGCTCTCCGGCCGATGGCATTCCTGGCAGTGCCGCTGGAGCAGCGGCGCGATGTGCCTGGTGAAGGTGACGGGCCCGGAGGCGACCAGCGGGGCCTTCGCCGTTTCGCACGCGCCGAGCATCACGACGGCGACGAGCGCGGCGAGCGTGAAGGCCCAGGTCGTCATCAGCGCTAACGCGGTGGCGGCGTGTGCTTGCCCGAGACCTGGGGCGTCGTCCCTTCCTGTCCCTTCTGCTGGCGGTCGAGCCGGGTCTCGCGCGACCAGGTGCGCTTGAGGTCGTCACGCACATTGAAGCGCAGCCGGCCCAGGCCGTCCGTCTCCAGCTCGATCCGGTCGCCGTTCTGGAAACCGCTCAGGCCACGATGGTTGGTGCCGGTGGCCAGGATGTCGCCGGGCTCCAGCGAGTGGATCGACGTGACCCACTCGATGCAGCGCGGGATCTTGTGGGCCATGTCGCTGGTGTTGAAGTTCTGCTTCAGCTCGCCGTTGACCCAGAGCCTCACCTGGAGCTTGTGCGGGTCGACGATCTCGTCGGCCGTCACGATCCACGGGCCGATCGGGGCGAACGTGTCGCGCGACTTCATCTGATAGAACGTGTTGCCCGTCGGCAGCAGCCCGCGGGCCGACCCGTCGATGAAGTTCGTGTAGCCGAAGACATAGCTCATGGCGTCCGCGGCGCGTACGTTCGACGCGCGCTTGCCGATGACCAGGGCCACCTCGGCCTCGCCCTCGAAGATCGTGGCGGGGACGTCGGGGAGCACCATCGTGTCCTCGGGGCCGATGATCGCGCTCGGAGACTTGTGAAACGCGTTGATGGGCGCCGGCTCGCTCCGCGTTCCGTCTTCCATGTAGTTCACGGCCATGCACTCGATGTTGGTGGGCTTCGGCAGGGGAGGCCGGATCTTCACCTGGCCGAGCGGCACGCTCTTGCCGCGGCTCACCGCCTCCTCGAGACGCCGCTTGTAGTCGGCGAAGCGCTCGATGAGCCCGCTGATGAGATTATGCGGGCCCGTGTGCGGGATGTCCCGTACCGTGTCCGACACGTCGACGACCGCGTCACCCTTGAGCACTCCCAGCTTGAAGTCGTCGAAGAAGAGGATCTTCACGGGTCCCTCCTGTGGGATATGTTGGCGTCGGCGAATATACCAGTGATCTCGTTGTCGGGTGAGACCAACGTCCCATAGACCCCGGCGTCGGCTCCGAGACCATATCCTCTGATGAACAAAGTACTGCGTCGCGCAATCCTGGCGGTGGCGATCGCGCTGCCCGTTCTGCTCGCCCTGACCGTGGGCGTGGCCGCCGTGAACCGCTTCGCCGGGCCCCTGCCGCCCCGCACGTTTTCCATGTCCACGGGGCGGGAGGGCGGCGCCTACCACCAGTTCGCGCTCGAGTACCGGCGGTTGCTGGCGCGCCAGGGATTCACGCTGGTGATCGAGCCCGGACCAGGCTCGGTCGAAACGGTGCGCCGGCTTCGGCGTGGCGAGGTCACGGTGGGCTTCGTGCAGGGCGGCACGGCCGCCGACTCGGATGCCGAGCAGCTCGTCTCCCTGGCCAGCGTCTTCTACGAGCCGCTCTGGATCTTCCACCGTCGTGCGCTGCGCGTGACGTCGCTCGGAGAGCTGCGTGGCCGGCGTGTCGCCGCCGGAGAGGAGGGCAGCGGCACCCGGGCGCTGGCGCTCCAGCTCCTCGCCGCCAGCCGAGTGACGCCCCAGAACACGGACGTGCTCGCCCTGACCAACGACGACGCCGAGGCGCGGCTGCGCGACGGACGGATCGACGCCGCGCTCTTCGTCATCTCGCCGCGCGCGCCGATCGTCGACCGGCTCCTTCGGCATCCGGCAGTCGAGCTGATGAGCGAGCGGCGCCACCGCGCCTACACCAGCCACTACGGCTACCTCACCGGCGTCACGCTGGGCGAGGGCATGGTCGACCTGGCGCGAGACGTGCCGGGCGAGGACAAGGCGCTCCTGGCCACCACGGCCGCGCTCGTCGCGCGTAACGACATTCATCCCGATCTCGTTCGCGTGCTGCTCGGGGTGGCCCACAAGGTTCACCATAGCGGCGGGCTGTTCGAGCGTGAGGGCGCATTCCCGGCGGGCACCAACCTCCAGTTGCCGCTGAGCGAGGACGCCCGGCGGTATCTGCGCGACGGGCCACCCTGGCTGGAGCGGATCCTGCCATTCTGGGTGGCAGGAATCGTGGATCGGCTCGTCATCATCCTGCTGCCCGTCGTGACGGTCCTCGTGCCGATCACGGTCGTCGGCGCGACCCTGCTCGACCGCCACGTGCGTCGGCGCATCGGGCGCTGGTATCGGACGCTGCGCGATCTCGATCTGCGCCTCGAGACGTTGTCGCCCGACGACCTCGACCGCGAGATCGAGCGCCTGCACGTCGTCGAACGCCAGATCACGCGACGCTCGCGGCTGCCGCTCGAGTACATGAAGCAGCTCTACGACCTCAAGGTCCACATCGACCTGATCCGTGCCCGGCTCGCGGAGCGACGTCGCACGGGCCGCGCCTCTAGTGGAGCGGACGGCGCTGGGCCCACGGACGCGCCTGCTCGAACGCCGCGGAGGCTTGCAGCACCGTGAGGTCGGCATTGCGACGGCCGACGATCTGCAGTCCCACCGGCATCCCGGCGGCGGTGAAGCCGGCGGGGATGCTGGCCGCGGGGTGGCCGGTGAAGTTGAACGGATAGCTGAAGCCGGCCCATGGGAACCAGTCCCACTCGTGCTGCGGCCAGTGCGCCGGGTTGAGGCGGCCGACCTCGAACGCCGTCACGGAGACCGAGGGCGTGAGCAGCAGATCGTAGGTCTCGAACACGGGCCGCACGCTGTCGCAGTACGCGAGCTTCTCCCCGCGCGCCTCGACGTACTCGGTGACGCTGTAGCGCAGGCCGTCCTCGATCGACGCGACCAGCCCCGGGTCCATGCGAGAGCGAAACTCGGGCAGATACCGGGCGTAATTGCCGGCTTCGTGAGCATTCCACAGTAAACGGATGATGCGCTGCGAGTCCGCGAACCCGGTCTTGACGTCCTCCACGACGGCGCCGAGCTCCTGGAACGCCCGCGCCGCCTGAGCGACGATCGTCGCGACCTCGGGATCAACGCGCTGGCTGTCGAGGTTCGGGCTGAACGCGACGCGAAGGCCCCGCACGCCGTCGCGCAGGCGGCCGACGTAATCAGCGGGCGGCGCGTCGAGCGCGCTCTTGTCCCAGTCGTCGGGCCCCGCCATCACCGAGAGCATCAACGCGGCATCGGCGACGGTACGCGTCATCGGGCCATTGTGCGTGGCGTAGTCGTTGTTGGAGATCGGCCACATCGGGACGCGTCCGTACGATGGCTTCAGGCCGTACACGCCACAGAACGACGATGATGCCGGTGAGAGGACTGTCGCCGAGCGCCTTCCAGCCGAACTCCGGGCTCGTCGTCTTGCCCAGCATGACGCCGCCGGCGGCCGCGAGACGACGCACGAACGGCGCGTCAACGTCGGGCACGCGCGTGGCGAAGATGTGAGAGCCGGACATCGTGCGCACGCCTCGGGTGAACGCGAGGTCCTTGATCGAATACGGGATGCCGTGCAGCGGGCCGAGGGGGCCACCACGCATGACCGCGGCTTCCGCGTCTCGCGCGCGCGCCAGCGCGGTGTCGGCCGTGAGCGTGCAGAACGCGTTGAGCGTCGGGTTCACGCGCTCGATGCGTTCGAGGACGGCGCGAGTCAGCTCGACCGGTGAGAGCTGCTTGGCGCGGATCATCGTGACGAGCTCGGTGGCGGGCGTGAAGCAGAGATCGGTCGCGTTCATCGGAGCCTCCCTGTCACGAGCGTCCGCGCAGGCGCGGATCGAGAGTGTCGCGGAGCCCGTCGCCGAGCAGGTTCAGGCTCAGCCCGGCGACGGTGAGGGCCAGGCCGGGGAAGAGGCTCACCCAGAAGGCCTCGCGGATCACGTTCTTGCCGCTGGCGATCACGTTGCCCCAGGACGGCACGTACGGCGGCACGCCGACGCCGAGGAAGCCGAGGATGGCCTCGGCCAGGATCGCGTAGGCGAAGACGAAGCTCGCCTGCACGAGCACCGGGGCCAGGCAGTTCGGCAGGATGTGACGGACGGCGATGGCGGCATCGGCGCGGCCCAGCGCACGCGCCGCCTGGACGTAATCCTGCTCGCGCAGGCTCAGCACGATGGACCGGATCAGCATGGCCGTGCGCGGAGTGTATACGACGGAGAGCGCGAAGATGACGTTGGCCACGCCGGGGCCGCGCACGGCCATCAGCGCGATGGCGAGCAGGATGGCGGGGAAGGCCATGAGCCCATCCATGACTCGCATCACGATCACGTCGAGTCGCCGGTCGTAGCCCGCCACCAGCCCGATGGCGACACCGCCGAGGGAGGTCAGGAGCATCGTCGTGACCCCGACGAGCAACGAGACCCGCGCGCCGTGCACCACCAGGCTGAAGACGTCGCGTCCGAACTCGTCGGTGCCGAGATAGTGGGCGGCGCTCGGCGGCTGCAGCCGGCTCGCCGGAGCGAGCCGCGTGGGCACGTGGGTCGCGATCACGTCGGCGAGCAGCGCCACGGCCAGGATGACGAGCAGGATCGCGGCGCCCACGACGACCGTGCGGTGGGCCACGAGACGCTGGAGCCACCCCGGACGCTGCACGTCCGCGCGGGCCGTGATGCGCGCTTCCGTCGCCACGGCCGCCTCACTCATAGCGGATGCGCGGATCGATGAACGCGTTGACCACGTCCACCATCAGGTTGATGAGCACGTACGCGGCCGCGGTCACCAGCACCACGCCCTGCACGACCGGATAGTCGCGGCGCAGGATGGCCGAGATGATGAGCCGGCCGAGCCCGGGGATGTTGAAGACGATCTCGGTCACGACCGCGCCGCCGATCAGCACGGCCATGGTGACGCCGATCACGGTGACGACCGGCACCAGCGCGTTACGGAAGCCGTGGATCCAGAGCACGATGGGCTGCGAGAGTCCCTTGGCGCGCGCGGTGCGGATGTAGTCCTGGGACAGCACCTCGAGCATGAACGAGCGGCTGATGCGCGCGATGAGCGCCGACTGGTTGAAGCCGAGCGACAGCGCCGGCAGCACCATGAAGCGCGCGGCGGCCACGGGATCGACGAAGACCGACGCATAGCCGGCCGCTGGGAGCCAGCCCAGACGCACGGCGAACAGATAGATGAAGTTGAGGCTCAGCCAGAAGCCCGGCACGCACACGCCGAGCAGCGCGCCGAGCATGAGCGCGCGGTCGGCCAGCGACCCCGGGCGGGACGCCGCCACGATGCCGGACGGGACGCCGATGACCACCGCGACCAGGAGCGAGGCGAACGTGAGCACCAGCGTCGGCTCGGCGCGCTCGGCCAGCGCCGTCACCACTGGGCGGTCGAGGAAGTAGGACTGGCCGAGATCGGCCTGCAGGACGCGCGCGTAGAACTTGAAGAGCTGCTCGTGGATCGGGCGGTCGAGGCCGAGCGAGCGACGGGTGGCCTCGATCTGCGCCGGCGTCGCGTCGGGGCCGAGCATGACGCCGACGGGATCGCCGGGAATCAGGTGGATGAGCAGGAAGACGACGGTGACGACCACCGCCATCACCGGGAACAGCGCCAGGACGCGGCGGACGAGGTAGGCGCTCAGTCGTTCACTTCTCGAGCCACACGTTGTAGAAGCGGATACGCTCCGTCTTCTCGTTGAACCCCTTCACGGTGGTCCGCGCCGCGCGCAGGCCGAAGAGGTCGCCGTAGCGGATCACCGGGACCTTCTCGTAGAACTGCCGCGTCTGCTTCTCCCACAGGGCCATGCGCTTCTTGGGATCGGTCTCGCGCGCCAGCTCTTGCTGGATCTTCGCGATGTCTTCGTCGGTCGTCCAGCCCGGCCAGCCTGGCGTGAGATAGATGTGGTGGGTCGGGTCGTAGAACGAGCCCATGCCGGTGGTGAAGACGTCGTACTCCTTCGGGTTGTTGCGGCGCTTCACCAGCGTGGCCCAGTCCACGACCTGGAGGTCGATGGTGAAGCCGGCGTCCTCGAGCTGCTGCTTGCTGAGCAGCGCGAAGTCGTACATCCACTTGTACTCCTGCGTGGTCATGAAGCGGATGGGCTCCTTCTTGTAGCCCGCTTCCTGCAGGAGCTTCTTCGCCTTCTCGCGATTGTGCTCGTTCCAGGGCAGCCCGGAGAGCTTCGTGTGCCACGTGGTGATCTCCACCGGAGCCAGGCTGTTGTCCATCCGGTAGAACTCCGAGTGGCCGCCCGCCACGTTCTTCATGATCGGCTCGATGTCGATGGCGGCCTGCCAGGCCTGGCGCAGCTTCTGGTTCGTCATCAGGCCTTCCTTCTTGTTGAAGACCGCGACGAGCCAGTAGTACGGCTTGGAGACGATCGTCTTCACGTTCGGGTTCTTCTTGAGCCGGTCGTAGGCGTCGAGGTTCAGATCGTCGGCGAACTCCAGCTCGCCCGTCTCCACCTGGGCCACGCGCGTCGCCACTTCCGGCACCGGGACCCAGCGGATCTCGTCGACGTAGGCGGTCTTGCCGCCGCCATAACCGTTGGGCGGCTCGTTGCGCGACTTGTAATCGTCGAAGCGCACCATCCGGATGTACTGGTCGGGCTTCCACTCGGCGAGCTTGAACGGCCCGGTGCCGACGTACTCGGTGACCTTCTGCTCGGGCGGGAACTTCTCGGCGATCTCCTTGGGATAGATGGCGCCGAAGTTGTTCGGCACGGCCAGCGAGATGAGGACGATCGCCGACTTCTCCTTGAGCTGCATCTGCACGGTGTATTTGTCGACCGCGCGGAACTCGGCCACCTGGGCGAAGAGCGCCTTGCCGTACGAGGACTGCTTGCCCCAGCGCGTGAGCGAGGCGACCACGTCCTCGGAGGTCATCTCCTTGCCGTTGTGGAACTTGATGCCCTGGCGCAGCTTGAACGTGTAGGTGAGCCCGTCCTTGCCGACGGTGTGGCTCTCGGCCAGCATCGGGATGGGCCGGGCGCCCGAATCGAGGCTGTAGAGGCCTGCGTAGATGTGGTTGGTGAGGGTCTCGGTGATGCTCGCGGTCGTCCAGTGCGCGTCGAGCGCCGGTGGCTCCCCGAGGTTGCCGACGCGAAGCACGCCGCCGCGCTTCTGGGCGTCGGTCACGCCGACGACGGCGGCGGTCGCGAGCGCCGTGGCCAGCGCCAGGACGGTGAGAATCGACAGGTGAGCGCTACGCTTCATGAGTTCCTCCCGGCGCCGAATCTCCGACGGCGCCGTCGCCTTGTCAAGCGCGCTCGCGATGGTCGTCTCGTTTCGTCAGCCCCTCCCGAACCTGTCTCAGCGGGCCGGCATCTCGCTCGGGCGCCACTCGACGGCGCCGAAGCGCGTGTGGCCGAGGAAGTTATAGGACAGCGTGACGGTCTGCACGGACTAGTTCCAGTCGCCCCCGGCCGGGATGCGCGCGTCACGCGTCGAGGCCACGTACCCGATGCTGAGCGCGTGCGGACTCCACGCCGGTGAACTCGAAGAGGAAGAAATCGAACGGGCGTTTGGTCATGTAGAAGTCGGCGCTTCCCTCCTGTTGTTAGGGTTGTGCGTGAGGCCTCCGGTGTTCACGTCCGACTCCCAGTAGCTGAGCCCGGCCGAGCGCGCGAGGCCGTAGTTCATGCTTCCTTGATAGGGATGCCCGATCTGGTTGACGCTGAACGGATCCTGGTCGTATTGCGGCGCCGACCTCAGATTCCTCGACCAGTCGCGCCAGTCGGTGCTGTACGTCTTCTCGTCGAGGAAGAGCCGGTCGAAGATGTTGAGGCCGAGGTTGAAGCCGAGAATCTCGAAGGCCGGAATGCAGTAGCTCTTGCCGGCGCCCGTCTCCCAGTCCAGGACCGTGGCGGGCGCGCGTTCCTCCGCGGACGCAGCAGTGGGGAGCATCGTAGCGAGGCCGAGCGCGCCGATCAACAGCGATGATCGTCGCGACAGCCAGAGCTGTGACCCGTAGAACTTGCCCTTCTCTCACCGCGTTCTCCTTAGAACTCTAGTTGACGTGGATCTCGTCGACTCGAACAGCGACGCGAAACGTTTCGCCGGACTCCTCGACGCGGACGACGTCGCCCGTCACGTCGATGTGCGTGTGGTCGCCGCCGACGTGACGGAACGCCAGCCGCAAGGTCAGCACCTCCCCGTAGACGAAACGGCGGGTGGATTCGAAGCGGACGCCGTCCTCACCGACATCGATGGTCGTCCCGATTCCGTGCGAGGATTCGATCGGAAGCTGCACATAGTACCGCGGCGTCCGGCGGCGTTCAGGGCCGACGTACGGGGGTGGCGACACCCGCGCCGAACGAAGACGAAACCTGGGCATTTGTCCGTCAGGACGGCTGCGGAC
>WNFS01009755.1_pt1 | contig 10998 bp, 9 predicted proteins | sample 5400141 | NCBI WGS metagenome assembly WNFS01 (sample SAMN13153358, study PRJNA577476) | soil metagenome | isolation source: 60 cm saprolite under Madrone tree | place: USA:California | collected 2016-06-14 | reverse complement strand
GCGCCGGCGTCGGCTACCTCAGAATCATCGATCGCGATTTCGTCGAGCCCTCGAACTTGCAGCGTCAGACCCTCTTCGATGAATCCGACGCCCTCAATGTTCTGCCCAAGGCCGTTGCCGCGGAGCGCAAGCTTCGCTCCATCAATTCGTCCATAGCCGTCGAAGGCGTCGTCGCCGATCTCAGCCCGCGTAATGCCGAAGCCCTTCTCAGTGGCGTCGATGTGCTTCTCGATGGCACCGACAATTTCGAAACTCGCTTCTTGATCAACGATGTCGCGGTGAAATCCGGCCGCCCTTGGATTTACGCTGCCGCCGTCGCGAGCTACGGACTGACCATGACCATCCGTCCCGGCGAGACCGCTTGCCTCGCTTGCCTTCTCGAATCGGGCGCCGCCGCCCACGGCCTCGAAGAGACCTGCGACACTGTTGGTGTCCTTGGCCCGATCGTTAATCTGATTGCCTCCCTGGAAGTAGCCGAAGCCTTGAAACTTCTCTCCGGGCACCCTGAAGCTCTTCATGGACGCTTGCTTTCTTGTGACGTCTGGACCGGCCGCATGCAATCCATCAGTGCGGCGCGCCATGCGGAATGCCGCGCTTGCGCCCTGCGCGATTTCGCCTATCTCACGGGGGAAGCCCAGCCGCGCATCACCCTATGCGGCCGTGATTCTGTCCAGATTCATGAACGCACCCGGGCTCTCGACCTCGGCGCTCTCGAGGCCCGCTTGAGGCCCCTCGTGGAGAACGTCCGTCAAAACGACTTTCTGCTTCGCTTCCGAATTGCGCCTTTTGAAATGACTGTCTTTGCCGACGGACGCGCCATTCTCAAAGGCACCAGGGACCCCGCCGTGGCGCGCTCCCTCTACGCCAGGTATATCGGCGCCTGACCTCTCACTTCAGATTTTGTGATTCAGCGAGGCAGGTGCCCGGACCGTCCGAACGAGCTCCGCATGTTCGAACGGTCGAGGTTTTCCCGCAGGTTCATCAGCGTAAGGAAAGTGCTCAAGATTCGCGCTTTCAGGTCGTCTGTCAGGTGCAGTCCGCTGGTGGCCACGCGCGCCAGGCGTTCTCCGTGTTCCGTGATGAACGTCATGATTTCGCGCTGCCGTTCCTGTGGCGCGTTGCCCAGTGCCGTCTCACGCCTCATCTCGGAGCAGCTGGTCTCCAGCGAAAGCGTGAAGTGCAGAACGCACAGCCGCTGCTCCGCGAGTGCCGCTGGCGGATCGTTCTTGCATCCCGAAATTTGGCAAGACGTTCCCATGGGGACAATGACGCTGAGTGATAGGTTACCTGTCCCGAGCGGAAAATCCAGCGCACATCGCGACAATGGTGCGAATGTTACATGACTTGCTCCCGGTCCGTCCGGCCCTCCCGGCCCCCCCCTCGCCCGGAATTATTTGCAAATTCGATTGACACGAGTATGCAGACAGATGTATAAAAATACAGAGGACAGGTTCCTCGATATTTGGATGAACACGCATAAGACATTTCGGCACGGCCAGATCCTCCGCTTGGTTTCGGACCGGCGGATCGCCAATCAGGAAGAGCTGCGCCGCGGGCTGGCCGCGCAAAAGCTTCGCGTGACTCAGGCCACGCTCTCGCGCGACCTCCAGGAGCTCCGGCTGATTAAGACCCAGGAAGGCTACAAGCCCGCCACCGCTCTGCCCGAAGAGTCCGCGCCTCTTCCTCCGCTGGCGCGCGCCCTCGGCGAATTTCTTCTGGACATCCGGCCGGCGGAAAATCTTCTCGTGCTGAAGACGCCTCCCAGCGGCGCGCAACCCTTAGCTGCCGCCGTGGATGGAGCGAAATTCTCCGAAATCGTTGGAACCATCGCCGGTGACGACACCGTCCTGATCATCACTCCCAACAGGAAATCGCGCGAATCGCTCCAGAAAAAGATTGAAGCCCTGGTGAAATGAAAAATCCCCGCCAAGTCGCTGTGGTGGGCGTCACCGGCTACACCGGTCTCGAGCTAGCGCGCATTCTGCTGCGCCATCCCGAGGTTCCGCCGCCGGTCTTCTACGTCCGCGAACCGAATGGTGCCCAATGCCTCGCCGAGCTCTTTCCTCAGTTCCGCGGCTGGGGCGAAGCGCTGCTCCGGCCTCTTTCCGTTGACACGATTACTTCAAGCGGCGCTGGCACTGCGTTTCTTGCGACTCCGCATGAGGTCTCCGCGGAATTGGCGCCCCATTTCCTCCGTGCGGGTCTACGCGTCATCGATCTGAGCGGAGCCTTCCGCTTTCGTGAAGCGGAAACTTTCACCTCGTGGTACAAGCTGCCCGTGCTGCACGCCGAATGGCTTGGGGAAGCTGTCTACGGCATTCCGGAGCTTTATTCGAGCGAAATTGCCAAGGCTCGTTTGGTTGCGAATCCCGGCTGTTATGCGACCAGCGTGATTCTTGCTCTCCGGCCTCTTACGCAAGTGGGTTGGCTTGCTCCCGGCGCCAGCGTCGTTTGCGACTGCAAGTCTGGCGCGACCGGCGCGGGCAAAGACCCTCGCCGCGGTCTTCACTTTGTTGAAGTGGATGAAAATTTCAAGGCCTACAATCTTTTCACGCACCGCCACACTCCGGAAATTCTCGAACACACCGGTCTGAGCGAGTCGCAGGTTGTTTTCTCAACCCACTTGTTGCCGCTCGCGCGCGGCATCCTTTCCACAATCTACGTGACGCTCGGAGAACCACAAACCGCTGCGGACATCGAGTCGCTCTATCGGCAGTTTTACGCCGGCCGTCCCATGGTCCGCATCTGGCCCGCGGGCACGCTGCCGGAATTGCAGCACGTCGCGCACACGAATTTTTGCGACATCGGATTTGCGCTGGACAAATCCGGACGCCGCTTGGTCATCGTCTCTTGCCTCGACAATCTTGGAAAAGGCGCCGCCGGCCAGGCCGTCCAGAATTTCAATCACATGTTGGGAATAGAGGAGCAAACCTCACTTCAATGAGAATCGTAATCAAGTTCGCAGGAGCATTGCTCGAAGACGACGCGACGGTGCGTTCTCTCGCGCGGCAGGTCGCGGCCCTCGCACGGGAGGGCCACGAAATTCTCGTCGTGCATGGCGGCGGCAGGCTTTTTACCGCCACACTCAAGCGCATGGCCATCGAGAGCAAGTTCATCGCCGGCCTGCGGGTCACCGATAGGGAAACGCGTGATGTGGCTGTGATGGTCTTCGCCGGTTTGCTGAATAAGAAGCTGGCTTCGGCGATCTCCGCGAAAGGGCAGCCCGCTGTCGGCATCTCTGCCGCGGACGCTCGCTGCTTCGTCGCCGAGCCCATGGTGCACAACGAAGTCGAAGGCGGCCTGGGCTTCGTCGGTTACCTTACCGGATTGAACGCCCCATTCATCGAATCGCTCTGGCATGAAGGGCTGCTGCCGGTTGCGCCGTGCCTTGGCCTGGGCCCGGAGAACGAGTTGTACAACGTCAACGCGGACCACATGGCTGCTGCCTGCGCGGAATATCTCAGCGCCGATCAATTGATCTATCTCACGGATGTCGCCGGCGTCCTCGATGGAGAACGCTCAAGCTGGAAGCCGCCAAGCGCGCCATCGAAGGCGGCGTCCGCGAAGTCCGCATCGTCGGCGGCACTTCGTCCGATGCTCTGTTGCTGGCGTCGCACGCCGCGGAAGCTTCCGCCAACGACGGAGTCGCTTTGATTCCCGGAACGCGCGTTCTTCGTGAACCTTTGTCGGCCGCGCAAGCGGCTCTTTCGGCGGCATGATGGGCGCTTCGTTAAAAAAGAAATCCTCGTCGCGCTCTGTCGGCAAGGTCAAAAGTGGGTCTGCGAAAACTGCTGCGTCGGACACTCGCTTGACGGATGCCGAGCAGTTCCTTCTGCCTACCTATAAGCGCCAGCCCGTGGTCATGACTCACGGCCGCGGCGCGTACGTTTTCGATTCGACTGGAAAAAAGTATCTGGATTTTCTTGGCGGCATCGCCGTAAACGCGCTCGGCCACGCGCATCCGCGCATTGTGAAAGTAATCCGTCGCGAAGCTGGGCGCGCGATTCATCTCTCGAATCTCTATCACAATGCCTATCAGGGCCCGCTCGCGCGCAAACTCTCCGGTTGGTCCGGCATGGACCGCGTCTTTTTTTCAAACAGCGGCACGGAAGCGATTGATGGCGCGATGAAACTAGCGCGGCTCTACGGGCGGAAGGCGGACGAGCCTGCAGGGACAGTTGCAAAGAAGCATCGCTTCCTGGCATTGGAGAATTCTTTTCATGGCCGCACGTTTGGCGCTATTAGCGTAACCTTCACGGAAAAGTACCGGTTGCCCTTCGCGCCCGCCGTTCCTGGCGCGGAGTTCGTGCGTTTCAACGACGTCGCCGACCTCGAAGCGAAATTTGATGACACCGTTTGTGGCATTTTTCTGGAAACGCTCCAAGGCGAAGGCGGAATCTATCCGGTCAGCGACGAATTCTGGAACCGCGCTCGGGCGCTTGCCGTTCAACACGGCGCTCTTCTGATTGCTGACGAAATTCAATGCGGACTCGGCCGCACTGGCCGCTACTTCGCCTATCAGGAGTTTCCTTCCAGGCCCGACATTGTTTTGATTGCCAAGCCCCTTGCAGCCGGCCTTCCGCTGGGCGCCATTCTCACCACGGAAGCGGTCGCTGCGCGCGTCTCTCCTGGGATGCATGGCACGACGTTTGGCGGCGGTCCGCTGGCTTGTGCCGTGGCTCTCGAGTTCCTCAAGACCATCGAGGACGAAAAGTTGCTTGAAAATATCCGTGCCCGCGGTGCAGAGCTGCGCGAGGGCCTCGGCAAGCTGGCATCGCGGTTCAGTTTCATCCGCGAAATCCGCGGCGAAGGACTGATGATCGGCGTCGAACTATCCGTCGAAGGCGCGCCTTTTGTCAGCGAGGCCATGCAGCGCGGCTTGCTGATCAATTGCACCCACGATTTTACGTTACGCCTGCTGCCGCCTTTTATCATCACTCGCGCGCAGGTGCGCGAATTTCTCCGTCTCTTTGAACTTGTTCTTGCAACAACTTCGCAGCAGGCCTCTGCTTTGGATTCCGGCAAGTCCGCGAATCCCGGGCGCGTTGCCCATGCCGCGGCAAGGTGAAAAAATGACTACCACGACTCTCGTTGCGCCTATTTCATTGTCGAACGATCTCCTTACCGGAGCGGAGTGGAGCCCCGCGCATACGCGCGAATTGCTCCATCTTTCGGCGGACATCAAGGCCCGCCCCGTCCGCTACGCTTCCACGCTGCACGGCAAATTCATCGCCCTGATTTTTGAGAAGCCGTCGCTGCGCACTCGCGTCACTTTCGACGTCGGCATTCAGAGCATGGGTGGTTCGGTGGTTTTCCTCGACCATACGCAAGCGTCCGCATCTCTCGGCGCGAGGGAGTCCATCGCCGATGTCGCGCGCAATCTCGAGCGCTGGGTGCAGGGTATTGTCGCTCGCGTTTATCATCAGCGGGTGCTCGAGGAAATGGCTGCCAACGCGGACATTCCCGTGATCAACGCGCTTTCCGACAAGTTTCATCCGTGCCAGGCGCTGGCGGATTTTTTTACGCTCGAGGAAAAATTCGGCGCCCTGCGCGGATTCAAGCTTGCTTACGTTGGCGATGGCAACAACGTCTGCCACTCCCTGATCTATCTTGCGGCGCGGCTTGGCGTTCATTTGCGCGTCGCCACGCCCGCGGAGTACGCGCCGCTGCCCGAAGTCGTCGCCGATGGCAAACGCGTCGCCCGCGAAACGAAAGCAAAAATCGAATTGATGACCGACCCGCGCGAAGCCGTCAGCGGCGCGATGGGCGTCTACACCGATTCCTGGACCAGCATGGGATTCGAAGCCGAGGGACAAGTACGAAACACCGTATTTCAGCCGTACCAGGTGAACGCCGAGCTGATGTCGCTCGCCGCGCCGGACGCCGTGTTTATGCACTGTCTTCCGGCACACCGCGGCCTGGAAGTCACGCCGGAAGTCCTCGACGGCCGGCAATCGGTTGTCCTCGACCAATCCGAAAACCGCATGTACGTGCAGAAAGCCATCCTGCATACTTTGTTCTAGCCCGGCGATGTTTTCTAATCCATCGCATGAAGTTTTCTTTGTACGGGCGCCCGCCGCGGCGGGCGGCCTGTTACCGCAACACCAAAATGCAAGAGAGGAATCGTGAAAGCACAATTGCCTAAACCGAAAAAAGTTGTACTCGCCTATTCCGGCGGCCTGGATACTTCCATCATCATTCCCTGGCTCAAGGAAAATTACGGCTGCGAAGTCATCGCCGTGATCGGCGACGTGGGCCAGCCGGAAGACCTGGAAGCCGCGCGCAAGAAAGCGCTTGCTACCGGTGCTTCTTCCGCGCACGTCGAAGATCTCCGCGAAGAATTCGTGCGCGATTACATCTGGCCGACGCTTCGCGCGGGAGCGATTTACGAGCACACTTATCTCCTCGGCACTTCCATGGCACGGCCGGTCATCGCTAAACGTCAGGCGGAAATTGCGCTGAAGCTTGGCGCCGATGGCCTCTCCCACGGCTGCACGGGAAAAGGCAACGACCAGGTGCGGTTCGAGTTGGCATACAAAGCCATCGCGCCAAACGTCCAGATCATCGCGCCCTGGCGCGAGTGGGACATCGATTCCCGCGAAGACGCCATCGCCTACGCGCAGAAGCACCACGTTCCCGTCGAGCAGAGCAAGAAAAACATTTACAGCCGCGACCGCAACATCTGGCACCTCAGCCACGAAGGCGGCGAGCTCGAGGATCCTGCAAACGCGCCGAACGAAGCGATGTGGCAGTGGGTCGTTTCTCCGGAGAAAGCTCCGGACAAAGCTGAAGAAGTCGAAATTGGTTTTGAGTCTGGCACCCCCATTTCTGTGAATGGTTCGAAACTCGGTCCCGTCGATCTGCTCAACACGCTGAATGAAATCGCCGCAAAGCACGGCATCGGCCGCACCGACCTCGTCGAAAATCGCCTCGTGGGAATGAAATCGCGCGGCGCCTACGAAACTCCCGGCGGAACATTACTCGTCAAGGCGCATCAGGAACTGGAGCGCCTCACCGTTGACCGTGAAACCGCGCATTTTCAGCAAGCGCTCTCGCTGCGCTACGCCGAACTTGTTTACTACGGTTTGTGGTTCGCACCGCTGCGTGAAGCGCTCGACGGATTTTTCAACGTCGCCCAGCAGCGCGTCACCGGTGCTGTCGGCTTGAAACTCTGGAAGGGGACGCTGAATGTGACAAAGCGCGTTTCGCCTTTCTCGTTGTATCGTGCCGATCTCGCCAGTTTCACCATGGGCCGTTACAACCCCAAGGACGCTGAAGGCTTCATCAATCTTTTCGCGCTGCCCGTGACCGTGCGCCCGAAAGCGAAGGCAGAAGGAAATAAGTAGGACAGACATTCTTGTCTGTCCGCTGTTTGCAGACGGTGACAAAACCGAGACAGGCAAGAATGCCTGTCCCACGAGAACCAAATGACTGAACGCAAAGACGACCGGCTGTGGGGAGGGCGCTTCGAGCGTGAGCCAAATGCTCAGTTCGACGCGTTCCAGCGGTCGTTTGCGTTTGATCGGCGGCTGCTGCCTTATGAGATTGCCGTCGATCGGGCGTGGGCCAAGGCTTTGGAGCCCATCGGTATTTTCACGGCGACGGAAGTGAAGCAAACGCTGGCGGCGCTCGACAAAATTGCGAATCGCACGAAAACCGATTCCGCGTGGCTCGAATCGTTCGGCGCGACTGCCGAGGACGTGCATCACTTCGTGGAGAAAGCGCTGGTCGAGGAGCTTGGGCCGCTCGGCTGGAAACTCCACACAGGGCGCAGCCGCAACGAACTTATCGCCACCGATTTCCGACTATTCGTCATCGAGGCGGCTGCACAAATCCAGCATGCCCTGGAAGCCATGCTGAACGCGTTCCTGCTGCAGGCGAAAGCCAATCGCAATGTGCCGATGGCGGGAATGACGCATATGCAGCACGCTCAACCAATCCTGCTCTCGCATTTTCTGCTGGCTCATGCGGAGGCCTTCGCGCGCGACATGACTCGCCTGCAGCACGCATCGGGGAGCGCGGACGCGTGTCCAATGGGTTCCGGCGCGCTTGCCGGAAATTCGTTCGCCGTGGATCGCGCCGCGATTGCGCGCGACCTCGGCTTTTCTCGGATCACCGGAAACAGCCTGGACGCGGTCAGCGACCGTGATTTCGCGCTCGACTATCTTTTCGCCCTGACCGGCATCGCTACGCATCTTTCGCGGCTCGCCGAGGATTTCGTTCTCTTCGCTTCGCAGGAGTTTTCTTATGTCATTTTGCCGGATGAATATTCCACCGGCAGCAGCCTGATGCCGCAAAAGAAGAATCCGGATGCCTGGGAACTGATCCGCGGCAAATCCGGCAGGATCACCGGAGCGCTGCTCGGTTTGCTCACCACACTCAAAGGCCTGCCTACGAGCTACCAACGCGACCTGCAGGAAGACAAAGAAGCGTTGTTCGCAGCGCACGATCAGGTCGCGGATATGCTTGCGGTTGCTGCGGGGGCGGTCGATGCCACGAAATTCAACGCCGAGCGATTGAAATCTGTGGCTTCCAATCCTGCGCTGCTTGCGACGGAAGCGGCTGATTACCTCGTCCGCAAAGGCATTCCTTTCCGCCAGGCGCATGACATCATCGGCAAAGTGCTGCGTGAAGCCGAGAAACAAAATATTTCGTGGACTGCATTGCCACTCGACACATTGAAGAAAATATCACCGGCATTTGAAGCTGATTTTTCGAAAAGTCTGGGCGTTGACGCAGCGCTCGCGGCAAAAAAAGTTCCAGGCGGCACGGCGCCAGAAAGTGTCAGCGACGCCATCACGAATTTGGAAAGACGTCTCAATAAAAAAGCCAGCAAAACAGGAGCCAAATCATGAATGCAAGCCAAGCAGCAAAACAGCAATCTTCCTTCGCCGCGGTTGCGGAGGATCGGAGGTCCCTTCCGGGGGCGGCGCGCTAGTCATACGGATGTCCCGTTGATAAAGCACGCACTTTCGGAAGCGTCCTTGCCGCGCGGATTCCGCTTCGCCGCGACCGCTTGCGGCTTGAAGAAAACCGGCGCGCTGGACCTCGCCATTCTTTCGAGCGATGTGCCGGCGTCGGCCGCCGCAGTCTTCACGCAAAATCTTGTGGTCGCTGCACCGGTTCTCATTTCCAAAGAGAATATGCGCGCGTCGAAGGGCCGCATGCGCGCCGTTGTAGTGAACGCCGGGAACGCCAATTGCGCAACCGGTGATGCGGGTCACGCTGCTGCGATCCGGACCGTAGAGGTAGCTGCGAAGCGGCTTGGCTGCACACCGCAGGAATTGTTTGTCTGCTCCACGGGCGTCATTGGCGTGCCGCTGCCGCTGGAAAAAATTCTTCGCGCGCTGCCGGTGGTTGCGCGCTTTCGCCGGCCTTCGGCGCGCTCCTTTGCGGAGACTTCGCTGGCGATCTGCACCACGGACACGCGGCCGAAAACCGCAGCGGCTTTCTTCAAAATGGCGGGGAAGCGAATTCATTTCGTGGGCTGCGCCAAAGGCGCGGGGATGATCCACCCAAACATGGCGACGATGCTGGCGTTTGTCGCGACAGATGCGGCCATCGCTCCATCGCTGCTGCAAAAAGCTCTGACAGATGTTACCGGCCGCACGTTCAACGCCATCAGTGTGGACGGCGACACTTCCACGAACGACACTTTGCTGGTGCTGGCGAATGGCGAAGCGGGCGCACCTTCGATCAAAGCTGGAACATCGGCGCACCGCGCGTTCACTGCCGCGCTGGAAGAGGTGTGCCGCTCGCTGGCGCTGCAAATCGTGGCCGACGGTGAAGGCGCGCAGCGCGTCATCGAGATCGAAGTGCGCGGCGCAAGAACGGAGGCCGCGGCGAAACGCATTGCGGAGACCATTGCGACTTCTCCACTGGTGAAAACCGCTTTCGCGGGCGGCGACCCGAACTGGGGGCGCATCTTTGCGGCCGCCGGGCGATCGGGAGTGAAGTTTGATACCGCGCTTGTGGACATCAAGATGGCTGGCATTCCCGTGCTGCGGCGCGGCCAGCCGCTGGATTTCAATGAGCGCGCCGCCAGCAACAAACTTCTCGCGGAGCACGTCCCAGTTATTGTGGATCTGCACGCCGGCAAAGCCAAGGCCCGCTACTGGACCTGCGACTTCACGGCGGAGTATGTGCGGATCAATGCCTCCTATCGGACCTAGACTGAGGTCAACAGTCCCGACCGAGTCGGGATCTTCGATCGAAAGTTGAAGGGGAAAGAAGTGGGTTTCGTGATCCGAGGCCCGCGATACCGTGGAAAAACGAAGGCCTGGTCGCGTTTAGACCGGGCACATTCCTGACATTGAGGCCCCGGTCTGTCCAAAAGACAGTGCGGTACCCCCCTTCCCCTCCCACCATTTTGTATGGATATCAAAATAAAGGGTTTACGAAATTTACATTTCGTCAGTGATTGATCAGAGGACACGATCTTGGCTGTTTCGACGTGGAAGGGCAGAAATTGCGTCTTGAAAAAAAGAAAAGGGAGAAAGCCCCCGCACTCCAGAGGAGGCAGAAATATATCCACTTCGTATATTACCACAAGCTATATAGGAGTCAAGGAGAACTTAGTTCAATGACGGGCAGGGTGCCCGTACCTTGGAACAGTAACCCACAGGCTAACGAGAGACTGCGGTTCTATTGCGTCATTTCGGAACGGACCGATAGGCTGAACGGTATTGCTCCAAATTTCGCCGCGCGGGCGGATATGAGGTGACCTCATGTGGGATGACTTCATCAGCGGGCAGATCCGGCGGACCAGCCGCAACCTTTTCCTGCTGGGCACCGGCGTTGTGACCATCCTGGGACTGCTCTTGGCGGCGGGCTGGCGGGATAGTTACAACTTTGCTTTCGGGCCATTCCCTATCAAAGGGTCCGAGCTGGTTTCCATCTCGAATCCCGACTGGCCGAAGCATTATTTCGTGAAAGTGCAAGGCGAGGAATCGTTCGCGACGGGGATGCGAGAAGTGGATGCAAGCGACCACAACAAGA
>WNFS01005032.1_pt1 | contig 11002 bp, 14 predicted proteins | sample 5400141 | NCBI WGS metagenome assembly WNFS01 (sample SAMN13153358, study PRJNA577476) | soil metagenome | isolation source: 60 cm saprolite under Madrone tree | place: USA:California | collected 2016-06-14 | reverse complement strand
CTGCCTCCAGCCCGCGCGATTCGGGCAGCCTCCTTCTGATAGAGGCGGTAGAGATCGGCATCGTGTTTGACTTCTCGCGGCTTCAGCAATCCGTGATAGATGACCTGTTCATCCGGGAGTTGGTTCGTGCGCGTGAGAAGGCGGTGGCCGGCTTTCGTGAGCGTGAGCACTCGCAGCGATTTCTTTTGCGAGATTTCGATGGTCTTGTCGGTGAGCAAACCCTGTTGACGGAGGTGGCGTATGTCCTGCTCCATTCGCTCGCGGTCTCCTTGGTAAGCATGCTTCGCAAGGTCAGGCGCAGCGATGACGCGGAATGTGCCAACCTGTTTGAGGGAGTGCACCTCAGAATCGCGGAGTAGGTAGGCGCGGTCTCGCACGTAGTACGCGCGCGGGGAGTCGTTTCGTTTGTCTCTTTCCGAAGGGCGTTCTTGGGGCGTCGTCACGTCCGAACGGTCCGGCGTCTCCCCAGGTACTCTGCTGCTTTCTCCGCTATCCGCAGGTATCGATGTGCGCCCGCGTATGGAACGGCGTTGCGGCGTCTCGCGGGAGTCCCGAGGGTCGTAGGAGAAGGCGTCGCGCGACATTACTTCCCCTCTTCCTCGTTGGCAGGCAACGGCATGTCCACCTGGCCCACGTTGAACTGCCTGTCCAGATGCGAGAGTTTGCGTCCGGTATTCTTCAAGAAGAAGCGGCGGCCCAAGGCCAGGGTGAGTCCGAAGAGATTCACGGCGAGCACGGCTGCGAAGATGATAATGATGTCGCCGTAGGCATGTAAGAGTGCTGACTTATAGCGGGCCATGAATTTCAACTGATCGAGCAACCAAAATCCGTATGCCAACAGGGTGACGATGGTGAAGAGCAGAGCGTTGGCGATCATTTCATCCTCCCGGATGTGAATAGAAGAGAGATGTGGCGCGCGGAGGTTGGGCCGAGGATGCGAGGCGACCGCCCGCGACCTCTTTGACTCTCGATCTGAATGCGGTCGTCATTTGAACGCCTGGTCCTCTCGGAAATAGGTAATTGCCAGTCCCAAAGGATTGATGGGAATTAGCTCGTTAGGAACGTGAGATTTGAAAATAAAGACAAGGTTCGCCGTGTAGAGATCGCGCTTCAGTTCGCTGTGGTCGGCTGGTGAGAAATAGACCATGTAGAAGTCCACGCGGGCGCGGAAGGGGGGCGTTTGCATCTGTTCCAGCGCTACTTTCTTTACCTCCACATCAACCTCGGGTGCGGCGGTGTTCGTGAGGAATTTCTTAACGATGTCGCCTTTGCGGTAGGCGTCGAGAATTCCATCGGCTAGTTTTCCGTCGAGGAAGTAGAGCGACTTCGACAAATCGTCCTGAATCGTGTAGCGATTGCGCCGGTAGTAGAGGGCACAGAACTGGCTAATGAAATACTTTGCCTCCGCATCCTGCGGCTTGTACTCAAGGTTGTGGTAGTTGATGGCTTCCGCTCGCCCAAGGTCATCAATTCGAATGACCAGGGGCCGGAAGTTCTCGAACGTGCGGATGGTCTTCAAATCGAGAAGCAAAAGGCCCACAGCAAGGAGAGAGACAAGGGTGAGAGCAATCTTCAAATAGGTGTTTGTGACCATAGGATCGCCGTATTGTTCGAGATACAGCCGCTTGGCATCTTGAAAGCTCGAATCGTTGTTCATCCGAAGACCCTTTCCAGAATTCCGAAGGAAGATCCGCCGGCCGTACCACTAAAAATGTGGTTCGTCAGGGCCGGAATCTTCAGAAGCGCATAGATCGAAGCGAGGAAAGTGATGAATAGAACTGGGAAAGTTTCAATGAGCTGAACTGTCGAGATAACGCCTTTGGGTTGAAGGTCGAAGATTCCCAAAATGAGGTTGGCGATAACGTAGACGACCGCAGAGGCGATGACCTGATAGAAGGAATATTGAATGAAACATCTCAGCCAACCCCAGAAGAGCCATTCTAATTTTGGAACAATAAAGAACGGTATGAAGATTGGCCCGACGAGGACGCAAACTGCACTTGCTATGAATCCGAAAGCGATAACGACGATGGCGATGGCCTGGGCTGCCGCGAGCAGGATGATGATGACGACATACATCAGAGTTCCGAGGAAATCAGCGACACCAGGCGAACTCATTCGGATTTCAAAATCCGCGATTCTCTCTTCAACCGTCTGCAACTCGGTCTGATTGATCTTGTTGGCGAGAAACTGAGATTCGTCCGTGACGAGGTTATGAAAACTACTGCCCATGCCCGGAATAGGTGTGCTGTAGTAATTCACCATTCCGAAGCCAAAGCTAATGGTCAACAAGAGGCTGGCGAAATTGTCGAAGTGAAGGAGGTGCCTGCCGCCAGCGGAAGAAAGTGCGGATTTGACCCCGTACCACACTACGAGAATGGTCGCGAAAGCACGGAAGAGGTTCTGGCCCATTGCGTCAAAGAAGCCAAGATTCTGCGTAAGCAGATCGTTGATGGCGCGAAAGATGAATTGTAGGTAGTCCATCGTCTTGGCTCCTTTGGCGCGACTAAGTAAGGGTTTTGGTTCTACGGCATTCGAAAGTTTTGAAGTGAATCCGTCAGCGTGCTAGTGACTTGGGCCATGTTTCCGGCGAGATTCGCACGGCGTACGATATCGGTATTGATGGCATTGGTAGTGGTTTCGCGAAGCTGTTTCGCCGCGACTGTTTGCTGCTCAAGCAGCGAGGCAAGCAGCTTGTTGGAGTCTTGAATCGAACGCAGTGTGAGAACGTTGGTGGCGTTGATTTTATTGAGGACCTGGACTTCGCTATTCAGATCGGCGTCACCGGAGAGTGAGTCCTGTTCGAGGTTGTTTATCTGGCCTTCGAGTACCGCCGCATTTCCGCGAATGGTGCCGATGGTCAGAAGCGCATTTATATTCGCGCCATCGGCCAGTTCCACAGAGGCATACTGCGACTTCACGCGCGACAGTTCGTCATCTGTCATACCGGAGAGTGTTGTCTGATCGTAGGTGCCCAGCTGTGTTGTGGATCGCTGGTAACCGGACAAGACGGCTTGACCTGAGTTTGCGCCATTGATCCAGCCGGAAGTGTTCCCGTAGTTGTCCAGAGCCGTGACGTTCCGCCACTGGGAGAACTGGGCGCGATAGCGCGACGGCATGTTGTGCAAGTTTCGGGACATCTGCAACGCGAGGTTGTAGGCCGTGGCAATCTGCGTGTATGTCTTTTGCAGTTGTAGGAGGTGCTGCTGGAGCTGGTAGTAGCGCAGTAGAGCGTTGTGGTAGTTCGTGGGGTCGTAAACGATTCCACTTCCAAACTGGGCGGACGCAGTTCCGATAGATAGGCCCAGGACAAGCAGGCAAACAAGAATCTTCTTCTTCATCTGTTTTTTCTCCTTTCCTCAGAGGTCTGAGGGCAACTTGTGGTTGTTGTAGTCGGGCAAGGCTAGGTCGCCAGAGAGGTAGACTTTGACGCGATGTCCCTCGCGGATTGTGACCGTGGGCAGAATGTTGAGGAACCTGTCGAGGATTCGCTCCGAAGACTGAGCCATGCTTTGACCGAATCCCTCACGGATTCGGTCCGTCCCAGATTGATTCAGGATTCCCCCGGCCCCTGCTTCGGCTACTGCGCCTAGAGCACCAATGGCGAGCGAGGCGCCGAAGATTCGCAGGTAGTGATTGTTTACTTGGTCTCGGAGACCTGTGTCGCCTATTTGGTTGAGGCCCTTGAACTGGTCAAGGTTGACGGAATATCCGTCCGGCATGATGAGTCTGTGAAATGCGACCGCCAGCCGTGTTTGACCGAACGCCTCCACTGGTTTTGTCTCGCCTAGAATCTTTGTTCCAGAAGGGACTAAGAGGTGTTGGCGGTCATGCGAGTAGATGTCGTTTGTCAGCAAACAATCGATGGGGCCGGAAAACTGCCCATCGAGTCGATTGATTAAAACGGATTCGAGAACGGTTCCTTCGAAGAGAATGTAGATTTTCCCTGCCGCCGCGTTGAGAGATGAGTTTAGTGGCGCGGCGGCAGAGTTGGTTACCTCCTTTGTTTGGCGGTTGACTTCGGCTACCTTTGCCGAAGACGCGCTGGTCGGGGTTGGGGTTGAGAGATTGGTTTGTGCGGCCGAGACTTGTTGCGATGCTGCTGCGAGCTGGGGGTCTTTGAGCAACTGGGCTAACAAAGCAGTTTCCCCCGCAGTCACAAACGGATTCGTGTTGGGGGACTCAGGCATCTGCGAAGACGGTGCGGGTAGCACCGGTTGCGTGCCTGCTGGGTTCTTTCGATAGGTCAAGGCGATGTTTGAAGCGAAGAGGGATAGGTACTCACGCTTCCTCCGCTCAGCTTTGATGGGATCTACCGCAGGCTCCGCCGCTGCGCCATTGGGCATAGAGCCGGATTGGGCGTGCTGCTGGTCGGTCGGCATTGCTCCTAAAATGCGGCTCTGTTGAGCGAGAGCGCTCTGCGCGGCAAGTTGCTCCCGTTGAAGTTCTTGAATCCGATTTTGCAAATCGGCAATCTTCGTTTCGTTGACTTCGACGGGTGGCGTTTGCAGCGTAGGCGTGTTTGTTTTGGCGGTGGTCTGTGGTTTCTTGCCTCCCGTCAGCCACATAATCACGACCATCAGCACTGCAAGTCCCAGGATTAGCCACGACTGGACGTGTTTTGGAAGAAGCCCTGCGGGTTTCGGCGCTTTTTCTTGTATTAGCTCGTTCATGGTTTCTCCTCGCATCCCGTTCGTTTCGTTACTGGCTCTCAGTCACGCCGCCTAAAGGTGACTTTGTTCTTGCCGATAACGAGGTAACCGTCGTCAATTACTTTGGGGGCGATATAGACGCCGTTTTCAAACTGGAAATTGATGAGGTTTGGCTTTCCGTCCTTGATCTCATACAGCGCGGGCTTCTCGCGTGCCGCGGACTTGATGTAGGTAAATGTGTCGTCGTGATAGACCGCTGAAACTAGGAATGGGTCTCGGCTGGCTTTCTTATCTAGGTTGTAAATGAACACGGTCTTCGTTCTGGGCATGCAATGCCTCCAATTCCTTCTTGTACGCTTCAAGCTCTTCAACTCGGACATAACCCTGCAAGCCGGTGGTGCTCGCAATGCTCGATTGGTCTTTAGGCTCGATGAAGAGTTTGAGGTCTGGTTCGGTCGTCGGGTCGTTGCTGATCTCCGTAAGCAGAAATGAGTAGACGTGCCCAGTTGAAGTTATGAGATGAAGGTCGCTGCGAATGCCGGCTTGCGCCGGATGGACATAGCACAGATTGTGGGCTCCATTGATGATCCAAAACTCCTTGTCGCCAGTAGCGAAGTCGAGAATCTCCTCGCTTTGCGGAAGGACAATGAGCGTGGAAAATCGAACTTTTGCGCGAACGGAAACAATTTCCTGTTGCGAATACTTCACCGTCCGAGCACCGCCTGGGTCGGCTAGCGCTGGTCTGGGAGAAACAATCGTGAGAGTGACCACTGCGACGACAAGACTGAGCCTAGAAACGGAACGAACTTTCGAGATACCTTTCATTGTTTTTCTCCTGAAATGAGATTGAGTGTTGCCGACTGTCTGAAGAGATCGCGGAACGGTCGTCGGAGGACTGTAGGAGGCAGAACGGGCCCCATATAGTCGCCAACGTAGCGAGGGCGACGGCGATACAGGTAAGAACGAAATACAAATTGGGGACGAACGCGGCCAGAAACGTAAGGATCAAGAAGCTGGCTACCGCACAAGGGACGATAAAGAGCCAGATGATGAGAGAAATGACAAAGGTCTTCATGGTTTCGTCCCTGCCAACACTTCGAGACCTTGCTCAAAACCGTGGGCCTCGAATACTTCCTTCCGTTTGCGGTTGTCGAATGGGTCGTTTGTGTAGAGCCAGTAGCTCCTCGGATCGACGGTGAGGTTGGCCACTTTGGCGAGTTCTGGTGTCTTGATGAGAAACTGCTGCTTTGGGACGAGGGTAGAGATCAGCTCAACTTCGGTCTCGTTGAGATGAAATTGCCGACGATACAGGTCCCGGTCCATGTCGGGATTGGCGAGGAAGAGTTTGGTTGGACAGCTTTCGATAATTACGTCCAACACGTCTGACCGCCGCAGCTCATCGAGAGACTGCGTGGACAGGATCATGGCGGCATTGGCTTTCCTCCAGGTCTTGAGAGCCTCGACGATGTATCGCTGAATGCTGGGGTTTTTCAGAAATACCCAAGCCTCGTCAATGAAAAACGCCTTGAACGTCGTCGTTATTTGCCTGTCGGTGATGACAGAGTTAGTGCGGTGCAGAATGTAGAAGAGCAGCGGTTCGAGAATGTCGGGGTACTGACTCATCTGCTGGAAGTCGAAGCACTGGAATCGAGAAAACGAAATCGTGTCTTCGGCAACCGAATTGCCCTCCTTTCACCCACCGTGAAAGTCTGTCGGCGAGGCGATGCCCAAGAGTGTTGGCAAGTACTCCCAGAGTTCGCAGAGCCGGGTCAACAGCGTAGAGATTTTCGATTTGTTGATAGAGATCGCGTTCCTCGCTAGGGTCCAAATCAATTGGGTTCGATCCTTGCAACAAAACCCGGACAAACAATGCCAAGAAGTCGAGGTTTTCTTTAGTTGGGGGAAGCGAGAATGGGTTGATTCTGAAGTCCGGTGAATTGACTCCAACCCTTACGTACGAGCCTCCGAATAGTTGGGTAACGCTTTCGAAGCTCCCTCCTAGATCGAAAATGAAAGTCCACGGGTCGTATTTCTGGAGATTTGTGATGACGAAGTTCAGAAGAAAGGATTTTCCAGCGCCGGTCCGCCCTAAGATCATGGCGTGGCCTACATCGCCGTGGTGAAGGTTTAGGAAGTACGGCGTGTGGTGGTTCGTTTCGAGTACGGCGAGATACTCCTGGCGGAGATGCAAGTTCCGAGGCTCGCCACAGTGAAGGGTAAAGAGAAACGAATAATCGGCGTAATTGGAATTGAGAAGATAGAGGGAGCGAAGGTTAAAGTCGTAATTTCCTGGAACAGTGGCGAGGAAAGAGTTGAGAAGGTTGTATTTCTCTTCGTAGAGCTGGGCGTCGTGAACACTGAAGACCTTGTAGAACTCCGCGCAAGCGCGGTTCACCCTCGACAGGTCGGTGTCATAAATAACGACAGTGAGAGAATAGTGGCCGAAATAGTTGCCCTTGAGTTCGATCTCTTTGATGCTCTCCCCAAGTTCTCGGACCTGCGACTCTTTTGAGTCGTCTGTTAGAACGTCACGAGGAGGGGCATCGTTCAGGTTCACCTGGCTAAAGAAAGAGTGCTTTGTATTGTGAAAGTGCCGGCGCTTGGCTTGAATCGTCCTTCTGGTTTTGCCGGAGTCCTCTTTCTTCCATTCCGTAACAACGTGGTAGTTGGTCTGGACTTCGAGCAGGCGCTTTAGGATCAATGGGAAGCTTTGCGCTGTCGGTTCTTTGAGGGTCAGGACTTTGACGTAGTAATCGTCGAGCCGGAGATGCCCTCTGTGGCATTCGAGGTGAGATTCGCAGAGATAATAGTCGAGAAAAGTGTCGTACTTCAGTCGCGCATGTTCGATTTTGTCTGGTGCGAAGTTGAGCGTCTTTTTGAGGATGCCGAAAGCCTCTTGCTTGTCTAGCAATCGAACTGGCAGGAAATCGGCAACCTGGAGAATGAAGCTTTCGACCTTCTGAAGCAGGCTCGCTTGACTCTTGCTGATCTCGCGGTCGAGAAGAACAATCTGTTTTCGTCGTGACAGTTGGGCTCTCAAGTCACCGAGTGCCTTGGCGGGCCGCTTCGGTAGTTCGGCTAGAGTCCCTCCTAGTGTGCGTGCGTAGCGGAAGCCCTCGAACAGAACGACGTAATAGATGGAAAGAGAGAAGAGGGTGTCTGCTTTGCTCGCAAAATACGCGAGGCGATTCTTGATGGCTGTATCTACGACAGCGTTGCCGTAGAGCCTGAATGGAATCGTCTCGTTGTTTCTTTTGAAAAGGTACTGGTAGATTCGGTAGTTGTCATCAAAGAGCTTGAAAGCTGATTCGAGTCGCTTGGTTAGACCGTCAAGGGTGTCTCCATCCAAGCATTCAAAGTCAACCCCGCGGACTTGAAGGACTACACCGAGGTCTCCTGTTTTGGTCAAGAAAACGCCGGAATCAATGAATCCGAAGAGGTTCACCTGTTCATTGAATGAACCCGTCTCCTCGAAGTTTTTGAAAATGCGCTGAAGTCTAAGCATTGCTGATCCTGAGAATAGAAATCGGGCTGAATTTTGCCGGGTCATATTGGGTGCGAAGTTTGGGCGAGGTGAGGAGAATGCGGAGAATCTGGGGATCTGTTTGAGCGGCCCAGCGAGCGGCAAAATATAGCAGCAGAAACATTAGGACCCCGCCGCCCAAACTACCGAGCAAGTTGAATGTCCCAGCGCCGATGCACATGGCGAAGAAAAAGAGCCTCCTCTCGGCACCCAGAATTGTCAGGGGCCGAGAAATTGACCTGTAGACTGTGTTCACGCGCCGAGCATTGGGCATGGCACTCTCCTGTCGGGGAATTTTTTCTGCGACTCAACTCACGGAAAAAGCCAAGCCATGAAGTTGACGGCGGCGATAGCCATGCCGACGCCGAACAACACCCCGGCGAGGACTCTCTTCGACCCGCCTTCGCCAAACGCGAAGGTCAAGCCAGAAACCACGATTGCGACGAGAGAAAGGCCGCGTGCGATAGTGCTGGTGAACGCCTGCATCAAGACGTTTACTGCGTTCTCCCAAGGAGAGCCGCCAGTCGCCTGAGCGAATACAGGCGCGGCAAATAGCAAGCCCACTGCGAGCATGAAGACCTGACGAAACGCGCTCTTGTTTCGAATGGCTTTGCGGCAAATAGTTTTCATTTCTGGTGATCTCCTTTGCTGATGTGTTTCCGCCGGGAATTAATTGGGAGAGTTCTCGCCTAAGCTGTTGCCACCAGGAGACAACCTGACGCTGTAATGCAGAACCGTGTCCCTGCTTTACTCTGTTTGGCTTATGCCAAGACACACTTGGAGCATTAGCTCCATGCAGTGGGTTTCTACATTCGCGTCCGGCGCGTCATCTCTCGGCCGTCCACGACGCCTGGCGGCTGACCCTGTGTGATTCGGGACCGCCATGCTTCCGGGGGAAAATTCGGCGAGAACTCCCCTCACTTACTAGGGAACATCGAGGAGGGAAAAAGTAAGAAAAAAACTTTCACGGCCTGGATAATTACGTCCCGTACTATTGACGTACCGCGCACCCCGGTGGCACGCTCTTTTTGACCTGGATCGACGCGGCGGCTCGTATACCCAAGGGACCCAATGGATAAACTGGACCCGTATGGCGATTGGGTGCTTTTGGGGACTAAAGAGGGCGCTGGCGGACGGCCACTCCCCAGCGACGAAGAATTGCTGGCTGCGGCGCGAAAAGCTTGGCCGCATGTCCTAGCCCATGTCCGGGGCGAATTGTTTGATAAAGCATTAGGCCCAGAGAGAACGGCTCTGGCGGCGGATATCTGGGACCAAGCGCTCCGGTCGGTTGCGAAAACGCGTCAGCGGAATCAAGACCATCGGCCACCCATATCCGACCTGGAATCCTACCTAATTGGAGTCTTCCACCACCGTTTCAATAGATTCCTTAAGAAAGAACAGAAAAGATCCGAAACAGTCGAGCTGGTTTCGTCAGCCCTGGATCTTGAGCGCTTCGAAGCTGCACTCGATACAGAATGGGCTGAACAGCTCGAACGCGCTATTGCCGTAAGACAGGTAACTGACCGCATGGACGGTTGGACGAAGAAGGTTTGGCAGGCGCGGCAGTACGGATATTCGTGGAAGGAAATTTCGGGGTGGCTAGATGTCACAGAACAACAAGCCAAAATGAAATTCCAGTACAACTTGGAAAAGATCCGGCAGAACATTGTTCGGGTGATGAGGCGCCCCCGCCCATGAGGCACAAGGCTAAATTGAAGAGCAATTGTGTTCGTTTTGATAGTCGAGTAGGTTAGCAGCGAGGAGAGACGTTTGAACGCGAGAGGATATTCCGCGAGAGACGAACAGCGACTCTTGGACGCACTTGGCCGTGGTCTGCTCAGGGAGTTTCCAAATCCCGGACGTAGCGGGTGTCCCGGGCCGGACGTTCTGAAGAAAATCGCGTCTCGGGCGATGCCACTCGACGAAGCAAAAAAGTGGCTCGATCATCTCGGTGCTTGCAGCCCCTGCTATAGCGACTTTTCTGAATTCCGAAAATCCCATGAACTCCGCCAAAAGCGCAAGCTGCTCGCAATCGCAGCGAGCATTTTGGTTGTTGCTGGCATCGCCGGCTGGGTCTTGTTGCGAAGGCATAACGAAACTCTGGTGGCTCAAACCGCCGTATTGGATTTAAGGAATCGCTCTGTACCCCGAGGCACTGAACCGAATCCAGTTGAGCCGCCTTTGAAGGTTAATCGCGCCGCCGCACATTGGAACATCTTTCTCCCGTTTGGCAGCGACGCCGCCCTGTACGACATTCGTCTATTGGCGCGCTCAGGAGAATTACTCGTGTCTACAAAAGCAGACGCGAAATTAACAGACGGCATTGCCGTGATTCGGATGTCGGTGGATTTGTCCTCCCGTTCCCCTGGGCAGTATGTTTTGCGACTGACAAGAAATGGGTCTCAAGAGAGTACCTATCTAGTTGAGTTGCGATGAGGAGACTGCCCTAGCTCGGAAGAGAATGACACTGGTCTGACAATGCCTGCCGCTCTCCCTTCCATTCCCAACTTCCGGTTTGCCGACCACCCCGAAGGTGGCCAGGCCAGTCATTGCACGCGCGTTGTCGGGAGCAATCCGCCGATGCAGCCGTAAGCTGCCCGAGGACAACCTTCGACCGCCGATTGCTCTCGATTCGCCGGTCGCGCTTTCCCCGGTCCTTTGTTGTGCAGCTTCAGAACTTCTTGCGTGCCGACTCGCACTGACATCGGTCTGCGCTGAGTTGCACTTACTTAGTCGTGCCCTGGGTTATTTTGGAGCATCCGCCACTGTCCGGGCGAAGTCCCTTCCCACTGGTGGAAAGCCCGGAAGAAGGAATTGGCGTCCTCGT
>WNFS01006153.1_pt1 | contig 11008 bp, 6 predicted proteins | sample 5400141 | NCBI WGS metagenome assembly WNFS01 (sample SAMN13153358, study PRJNA577476) | soil metagenome | isolation source: 60 cm saprolite under Madrone tree | place: USA:California | collected 2016-06-14 | reverse complement strand
TCGCGCGGCATTCCCTGCCCCACCGCCAGCCGCCCGAGGAGACGCTCCACGTCCAGCACGCCCCGGAGGCGCTCCGAGATCTCCTCACGCCGGACCGCGGCCTGTGACAGCTCCTCCACCGCGTCCTGCCGCGCCCCGATTTCCGCGAGCTCGAGCAAGGGCGCCGCCACCCAGCGCGCGAGCAGCCTTCCTCCCGCCGCCGTCAGCGTCCGGTCGATGACCGAGAGAAGCGTCCCGCTCCTGCGCCCGTCCGGTCCGCGGAACAGCTCGAGGTTCTGCGCCGCGCCCGGATCGATGAAGAGCTGCCGGGACGGCTGCTCGACCACCACGCGCACCACGTGCTTCGCGGCGGAGCGCTGCGTCTCCTGGAGGTACGCCAGCGCCTCCGCCGCCGCCTGGATGGACAGGTCGTCGCGGAGGCCGAATCCGTCCAGCGTGCTGACGCCGAGATGGCGCTTGAGCAATTGTCCCGCGCCTTGCGCGTCGCGAAACGGCCGGGACTCCACCCGGACCGCGCCGATCCCGCGCAGGGCCGCCGCGGGGATCTGCGACTCCTCGGAAACGAGCACTTCGCGGGGCCGGACGCGCGACAGCTCGTCGAGGGCTGCCTGGAGCGTGCCGGAAGGCAGGGCGCGCAGCTCCCCCGTGGACGCGTCGAGCAGCGCTACGGCCGCGCGATCCGCGCCGCCCGCGAGCGCCGCGAGCCAGAGCGGGTCGCGCGCCTCCAGCGCCTCTTCGTCGACCAGCGTCCCCGGCGTGACCAGCCGCACGATCTCGCGCCGGACGAGCTGCTTGCCCGGACCCGGCACTTCCATCTGATCGCAGATGGCGACCTTGTGCCCGGCGGTGACCAGGCGCGCGATGTAGCCCCGGGCCGAATGGTGCGGCACCCCCGCCATCGGGACCCGATCGTCGCCTTTGGCCCGCGAAGTCAGCGTGATGCCGAGGACTTCCGCGGCAGTGCGGGCGTCGTCGTAGAACAGCTCGTAGAAGTCGCCCAGGCGAAAGAAGAGCAGCGCGTCGCGCGCTTGCGCCTTCGCTTCGTGGTACTGCCGCAGCATCGGCGTCGTCGGCGGAGAGATCTCCGCGGGCGCATGTGAAACCGGCTCGGCCACCAGGTCACAGATACCACGACGCATGCACCTGCACCGGCCGGATTCGCTGCTGAAATGTCCGCGGCATCCCGCCGTAGCCATCTGCCAGATGCGCGCGACCCTGCTGCTGCTGGCTGCGGCATCGCCGGCGCTCGCGCAGGCGCGGAAGGAGTTTCCTCCTGAGCCGCTGCTCGTGCGCACCGCGCACGCGGCGCGCCGGACCGGCGGTCCCATCCAGGTGGATGGCCGCATGGACGAGCCTGCGTGGCAGGCCGCCCCGCTCGAGGAGAATTTCACCGAGGTCAGTCCGGACGAAGGAGAGCCGGCCACCGTGCGCACGGCGTTCCGCATGCTCTGGGACGACGAGTACCTCTACTTCGGAGCGGTCTGCGACGATCCCCTTCCCCCGACCGCGACCCTGAGCCGGCGCGACCGGTTCCTGGAGGGCGACTCGGTGCAGTTCGACCTGGACACCACCCTCGATCGCCGCACCGCCTATCACTTCCAGGTCTACGCCGCCGGCCAGCAGCTCGACGCGCTCCACTTCAACGACACCGACTTCACCACCGACTGGGACGCGGCCTGGGAGTCCGCGGTCGCGACGAGCCCCGCCGGGTGGTCGGTCGAGATGAAGATTCCGCTTCGCGTCATGCGCATCCCGGAGGACGCGAAGATCATGGGCTTCAACGTCTACCGCATCCTCTCGCGCCGCAAGGAAGAGGATCAGTGGCGCTTCCGGCCCAACGGAAGGTCCGGCGACATCAGCCGTCTCGGCCTGCTGGACGGGATCGAGGGAATCCGTCCGGTGCGAGCGCTGGAATTGCGGCCCTACCTGGGGCTGAAGGCGCTGCGGAACGTCCCTGCCTACGCAACTCCGCGCGCGGAGCTCGGGAGCTGCGCCACGGCCGCGCTCGATTCCCAGCGGCAGGGCGCCGTCTGCGCTGGACTCGACTTCCGCTACAACCTGGCGAGCGATCTGGCGCTGGTGGGGACCCTCAATCCCGACTTCGGGCAGGTGGAGGCCGACCAGCGCGTGCTGAATCTCTCCACCTTCGAGACCTTCTTTCCGGAGAAGCGCCCGTTCTTCCTCGAAGGCCTGGACCTCTTCAAGCCCGCGTTGCGCGTCGACCTCGGCGGTCAGAACGGCGGCGACGCGTACCAGATCTTCTACTCCCGCCGGATCGGCCGCGGAACGCCTGCCCACGATGATCTCGATCTCGCCGACGAACAGAAGATCGTCTACCAGCAACCGTTCGTCCCGGTCCTCGCGGCGGTGAAGCTGACGGGCACGGTGAGCCGCGCCAGCGTCGGAGTGCTGACTGCGGTGGAGCCGCGCGTCTTCGCGCAGGTGCTGCAGCCGGGGAGCTGCGATCCGTCGGGAAACGACTGCGTGCCCGCGCGCGTCACCAACATGCGCTCCACCGAGATGCGCAGCACCTCGGTGCTCCGCCTCCGCACGCCGCTGGGCGACGCCGGGCTCGCGGGCGTGACCGCCACCGCCGTCAATCCTCTCTTCACCAGCGCCAGCCTGGGGCTCGCCGACAAGCGACACGCGCACGTGGGCGAGGGCGATCTGACGCTCTTCAGCTCGGACCGTGCCTGGGAGACCAGCTGGCAGGGCGTGGGCTCGGTCCTCACCGGCACCGTTCCCGGCACGCTGCGCGACGGCACCTTCCGCGGCGAGACGTCCAGCGGCTTCGCCGCCTCCGGCAAGGCGAGGAGGTTTGGGGACAGCGGTATCTTCGGCGTGCAGGCCGATCTCCTCTCCCCCTTGTTCAACGTCAATGACCTGGGGTTCATGCAGCGCGCGAACCTGTTCCGCGCCATGGGATTTGCAGGATGGCGCGACTTGCACCCTGGACCTTCCTGGCAGAGCGCCCAGATGATCGTCGGGATGCGCGAGCTGCACGACTACGCCTTCAGGAACCTGCTCAACCGCGACGTGTTCGTGGAGGCGTGGATGAACTCCAACTCGTTCTGGTTCTACGACACCGGGTTCGATTTCTACGCGCCCTTCGTGGACGACCGCGAGCTGGCCGACGGCACTCCCATCGAGCGGCAAGGGTCGCTCCAGTGGTTCGGGACCTTGTCCACTGACTCTCGCAAGAGGCTCCAGGTGCAGTTCTACTGGACCGAGGGCCGCTCCTTCCCGCGCTTCGAGCGGCTGAACCAGCTCGGGGGCACGCTGGTGTTCAGGCCGCTGCCCCAGCTCGACGGGAGCTTCGACCTCTCCTACACCGAGAGCGCCGGAACGATCCGCCAGATCCGCGAAGCCGGCCCGCAGCCCGATCCCAGCGGGACCGTCGATCCGGCGGCGACGTTTCCCAGGACCGGGGCGACCGACAAGCCGCGCCTCTACATCCTCGCCCCGCAGCAGGCGCGCAGCGTCAGCGCCACCCTGCGCGCCACCTACGCCTTCACCCCTCACCTCACCTTGCAGGCCTACGGCCAGCTCTTCACCGCCGGGATCTATTACGGCCCGCGGTTGCGCGCGGCGGTGGGGCCGGGACGCCGCACCGTCAAGCTCGACGAGCTGGGCCCGGCGGAGCCCGCGGACAAGCCCTTCGAGAACACCAGCAACGACGAGCAGCAGGTGGGGCTCAACCTCAACCTGATCCTCCGCTGGGAGTGGCGCACCGGCTCGACGTTCTACCTGGTCTACGCGCACCAGAGCGCCAACGACGTGAAGACGGGAGTGGTCGGAGGTCCCAGCATCGCGCGAGAGCTTGGCGCGCTCAGCGCCCAAGGCGTGGCGCACGGGGACAGCATCCTCGTGAAGGTGGATCTGCTCTCCGCGCTGTGAGAAGAAACGGCGCGTGATCCAGGCTGTCCAGGACCTCAAACGCCTGCGCGAGATCAGCAGCGTCGTCGTCCGCCACGGGTTCGGCGAGCTGTGGGACCGCGCCCGCATCTGGGATGTGCTCGGCCGCCGCGAGCCCGGCGAGCGCCCCTCCCGCGAGGAGATCCGGGCCACCTCCGCCCGGCGCTTCCGCGAGACCCTGGCCGAGCTGGGTCCCACCTTCATCAAGCTCGGGCAGATCCTCTCCTCCCGCCCCGACATCCTGCCGGCGGACTTCATCGCCGAGCTGTCGCATCTTCAAGACCGGGCCGCGCCGCTTCCGGTGGCCACGGTCTTCCAGCTGATCGACCAGGGCCTGGGCAGGCCGGCGAACCAGCTCTTTGCCTGGATCGACCCGGAGCCGATGGCCAGCGCCTCGATCGCGCAGGTGCATCGCGCGCGGCTGCCTTCTGGCGAAGAAGTGGTGGTGAAGGTGCAGCGGCCCGGCATCGAGGAGCAGATCCGCAGCGACACCGATCTGCTCTTCTACCTGGCCCGCTTCCTCGAGGGCGTCATCGAGGAGACCGGCATCTACACGCCGACCGGCATCGTGACGGAGTTCCGCAACGCCATGCTGCTCGAGCTGGACTTCGAGAACGAGGCGCGGAACATCGAGGCGTTCGCCAAGAACCACGCCGACCGCCCCTACGTCGTGATCCCGAAGCTGTACCGGGACCTGTCCAGCCGGACGGTGATCACGCTACAGGAATTGAAAGGCGTGAAGCTGAAGGCCGTGCTCGACTCCCCGGAGTTCCCCGGGGTGGACCGCAAGCAGCTCGCGCGCAACCTGCTGGAAGCGAGCTTCCGGCAGCTCTTCGCCGACGGGATGTTCCACGGCGACCCGCACCCCGGCAACGTGATGGTGATGGAAGGCAATCGCATTGGCCTGCTCGACTTCGGCCTGGTCGGCGGCATGAGCAAGCAGGTCCAGGAGACCATCGTCCTGCTGGTGCTCGCCATCTCGCTGCGAGACCCGGACACGGTCGCGCGCCTGCTCTACAAGGTGGGCGTTCCCGACCAGCGGATCAACCTCCAGAAGTTCCGGCACGAGATCCACGACATCCTCGACCGCTACCTCGGGCTCAAGCTGTCGGAGGTCGACTCCGGCGTGCTGATGAGCGAGCTGGTCGATCTGGCGATGAAGTACCGGATCAAGATCCCGAAGGAGTACGCCGTGCTGTCAAAGGCGGCGGCCACCACCGAGGGGATCGTCAGGCAGCTCGACCCCGAGCTCGACGTCTCGCAGGCGGCGCTTCCCTACGCCAAGCAGCTCCTCTTCGAGCGCTACAGCCCCGGCTCGATGAGCGGTGGACTGCTCCGGCTGCTCCTGCAGCTGCAGGGCTTCTTGCAGGACACGCCCCAGCAGCTCTCGCAGATCCTGATGGACCTCGAGGGTGGCAAGTTCAACGTGACGGTCCGCAACGACGACCTGTCGCGGCTGAACACGAACCTGAAAGCGCTCGGGCTTCTGCTGTTCGCGGGGATGATCTCCTCCGGGCTGATCGTGGGCTCGTTCTCGCTGGTCGGACGCGCTTCCGAAGGAACGGGAAACACCTGGCCGGTCGCGGCGCTGATCGGCCTCGCGCTTTCCGCGATGCTCTTCGGCGCCGCGCTGACCTGGACGCTGCTCAGCGGCCGGCTGAAGAAGATCAGCGTGCGACGACTCCTGAAATGACCGGACCCGCCCCTGCGCGGGTCACGTGTCCTCGGCCGGGAGCGCCTCGACCACCAGGTCGGCCACCGGGGTGGGCTGGGGCGCCGCCGGCGGCTCGATCAAACCTTCCGCATCGGCCGCGAGCGCCGCCAGCGCGCCCATCCGGGCAACTTCCAGCCATCCGAACACGACCCCGGCCGCCAGGCCGATCGCCGTCCGGGGCGCGAGCGCCAGCAGCTCCAGCGGTGGATTGAAGAGCGCCGCTCCAGAGGCGAATCCCGTGAGCGTCGCGGCGACGCTGGCCACGATCGTCTCCAGAAACACGAACGCGAGCGTCACCACCAGGCACGCCCCGAGCCTCGCTCCGAGCAACGACGCCGCCTTGCCGAACGCCGCCGTCGCCGGGTCGCCGAAGGCCGCGGCTCGCACCAGCGTCAGCCGGGCGAGCAGATCGAGAAGGAGGCCCCCGAGCAGCGCCGCGGCTCCCACCAGCGCCGCTCCGATGAACAGGCCGAGGGAAGGCCGCAGCAATGCGAGAGGCCCGGCGAACAGCAGCGCGACCGCGCACGAAACGGCGAAGAGGAGCGAAATCCCCCAGCCCAGGCTGCCGGCGACGAGGGTCCGCGCCGCTCCCCGCGAGAGCAGCACCGTGAAGTTGCCGGGAGGCGGCCGCCGGTCCAGCTCGGCATCGGCGGCGAGGAGCGGCAGGGCACCTGCCCAGAGCAGCATGCTGGCCGTGAAGGCGATCGCGAGCGCCGCCGCGATGCCGCCCAGCGCCGGCCAGCGCAGCGCGGCGATCGCCCGCAGCGCAAGCACGAGCGAAGTCAGGGCATCGTCCTGGAGCAAGCTCGCGACCAGCAACGAGGCGAGGGCCACCGGGACCAGGGCGAGCAGGTTCCCGCCTTGATCGATCAGGGCCTTGGCGAAGGACAGCTCCGGATTGCGGGAGGCTGCGCGAAGTCCGAGTCGGACGGCGTGGTTGGCGCGCAGCACCGGCCCCCTATACCGCAAGTGCGCCGCGGCGGGCGCGCCAGGCTCGAAGGAGGTAGGAGTTTCACCTGGTTTTCCGCGTTCGAGCCCACCCCGGGCTTTCTTGCTGCCACGCGAACGCCCACCCTATGCTCGCCTTCCGCGAGGGGGCCGGCGCGATGCAGTTCCGCAGCAAGATTTTCCTCGTACTTGCGCTCATCGGCGTCGTCCCGGCGGCGGTTCTCGGCGCCATGTCCTTTTCCGTCAACCGCGCCGAGCTGGAGCGCACGGTAGGGTCCACGCAGGCCCGCGTAGCGGAGGAAGCAGCGCGCGCCTGCGAGCGATTCGTGGCGCAAGCAATGGAGAGCCTCCGGCTTTCCGCCAGCCTGCTGCCCCTGCGCGACCTGTCGGTGAGCGACCTGGGGACGGTGCTGCGGATTCCGTACCGCCAGCTCGAGTTCATCGACGCGATCTGGCTCCCGGGCGGGCCGCTCGTGTACGAGGAGTCCAACGGACGGCCACTCCCAGAGGTGGAGCTGCTCCAGCGCGCGGCCCCGCTGGAGCTGGCGAGGCAGGCGGGGGTGGCGATCGGCGCGCCGTACGCCGCCCGCGACGGATCGATGCGGTTGCCCCTCGCTTTGCGCCTCGACGGGGATCGCCTGCTGGGGGCGGAGCTGTCGTTGGCGCAGCTGAGCCGGCAGATGCGCCAGACCTCGCAGGGCGGCACGCTGGCGTACCTGGCCACCCGCGCCGGCACCGTGCTCGCGCAGCCGGACGCGCTGGAGCTGTCTCCACAAGAGCGCGCGCTGATCGGGGGCGGAGCCGCCAGCCGCATCGTGCTCCGCCTCGACGGAGAGCGCTGGCTGGCCGCCGCCGCGCCCGTCGGCACGTTGGGGTGGATGGTGGTGGTGGCGCAGCGGGAGGAAGTCGCACTGCGGCCCGCCGCGCTGGTCCGTCAGTACACGCTCTTCTGGGTCGCGGTGTCGCTGCTGCTCGTGCTGCTCCTCGGCGCGCTGCTCTCGCGGCGGGTCACCGACCCGATGAAGCGCCTGCGCGAAGGGGTCAAGGCGCTGGGAGAAGGGCGGGCCCAGGCGGTCGAAGTCAGCAGCCGGGACGAGATCGGCGAGCTGGCCCGATCCTTCAACCAGATGGCGGCGGAGAGGGTCCAGCGCGACGAGGAGATTCGCCGCTGGAATGCTGAGCTGCAGCAGCGCGTGGAGGGGCGCACCGCCGAGCTCAGGGTGGCGCAGGACCAGATCCTCCGCGCCCGCCGGCTGGCGGCCCTGGGATCGTTCGGGGCCGGCATGGCGCACGAGCTCAACAACCCCGTCACTGCCATCACCGGCCTCGCCGCCCAGCTCCGCAAAGATCTGAAAGGAACGGCGCACGAGGAGCGCCTGCGGGTCCTGCAGGAGCAGGCGCTGCGGATCGCGAACGTGGTCGCCAACCTGCGCGCGTTCGCCGAGCAGGAGCGGGACCAGCCGGGACGGCGTTTCCCGCTCCACTCGTCGGTGCTCGCCGCCCTCGACCTGTACGAAGGCCAGATGCGCGCGAACGGCATCCACCTCACCACCGATCTCACCAGCTGCGAGGCGCAGGGCGACCCTGCGCAGATCCAGGAAGCGGTCGCGCACATCGTCCAGAACGCCATCGCGGCGATGCCGGAAGGCGGAACGCTCAGGGTCCGCCTGAGCGACGTCGGCGGCGACGCCCTCAAGCTCTCCGTCAGCGACACGGGCAAGGGCATTCCCAAGGCGATGCGCGATCGGATCTTCGACCCGTTCTTCACCACCAAGGACGCGCCCTCCGGAGTCGGCTTGGGGCTGTCCATCTCCCACAGCATCGTCGAGGCGCACCACGGCAAGCTGCTGGTCGACAGCGCCGAGGGATCCGGCGCTACCTTCATCATCGTCCTTCCGGCCGCGGCCGCCGCCGCTCACCTGCGATGACCACGCCAGAACCTGCCAGCGGGGGAGGAGAGGTGCCGGGCGCGGGACGCATCCGGACCATCCTGGAGGCCGCCGCGGTCGTGGTGGTGCTGCTGGCTGGCGCATGGCTCCTGTTCCGCGGCACCCTCTACCGGCCTGCCGCGCAGCTGGCCTCCGCGCCTGCGCGGGAGGAGGCGCGGGTCGATGAGGCGATCGTGGTCGCCGTCGCGGGCAACGTGGTCCGCCTCTCGCCCAACGGAGGCACTTCCGCTCTGGCCGTCGGCCAGCGCCTCCGCGCCGAGGACTCGGTGCGGACCGGGCGCGGCGCCCACACCGACCTTCAGGTTGGCGCCCGCAGCCGCCTCACCGTCGCGGAGGGCAGCCAGCTCACCGTGCGCGAGATCACCGAGAGGGTCCACCGCTTCAGGCTGACGCGCGGGCGCATCGCCGTGGACTATCAGGCGGACGGCGCGCGGCTGCTCCGCATCGAGAGCGCGGAAGGGGCGTGCTCTCGACGGGCACCGCGGTCGCCATCGCCACCGAAACCGGCGCGGTCAACCTCACCGCGGAGCGGAAGACGGTGGAAGTGAGAGCTGGCACGCAGTCGGTGGCGGCCGCCGGCAAGGCGCCCTCCGGCGCGGAGCCCATTCCGGCGAAGCTGCTGCTCAAGGTCGCCGCCGCCGCGCCGGCGCAGGAGAGCGGAGAGCAGGTCTGCGCGGAAGTGGCAGGGACGGCGCCGGAAGGCTCGGAGATCCTGGTCGACGGCACGCCCGCCGCCATCGCCGAGGACGGCCGCTTCCGGGTCCGGGTGCCCGCCGCGCCCGGCAAGACCAGCGTCCTGGTTTCGATCCGTGACGCCAGCGGCCGCGAGACCACCCGGACCGTGGCCTGCGGCAGCAACGGCAGCATCCCGCACATCAAGGACATCGCCATCCGCTGGAGGAAGAAGGACCCGTGATCGCGGCCCTCCTCGCCGTCGCGCTCTCCGTGGAGCCTGCGCAGGTACGGCTGGGTGGGAAGGCGCGCGCAGTGTTGCGCGTGCAGGCCGCCGTGGAGCCGGCGCTCTCGGTGAGCGTGGGGCGGGTGGAGCGGCTGCGCCTCAGCGAAGACGGGGCCTGCTACGAGGCCGACTACGTCCCGCCGGAAGAGCAGCTTCCGCAGGTCGCGATCGTCACGGCCGTCGCCGGCAACGACGTCGCCTGGATCGCGATTCCGCTCTGGGCGGAAGGCGACGCGGTGGTGAAGACGCGCCCGCGCGGGAAGATCAGCGTTCGGATCGGATCCGCAGAATTCGGCCCGGTGATCGCCGACGCGCGGGGAGAGGCCGTCGTGCCGGTGGTGGTGCCTCCCGGAGTGCACGAGGCGCACCATGGCAAGCGCGCCATCCCGCTGCACATTCCACCCACCCGGACGGTTCACCTGACCTTCGGAGAGGCGGCGCGCACCGCGGATCGAGCGCAGACGATCGCGGTGTACGTCGTCGCAGTGACGGCGGACGGAGCGCCGCGCAGCGGGGCGGCCATCCGCCTGTGGACGAGCCGCGGCGAGCTGTCCCCGCTGCGGCAGCGCGCCCCGGGGTTGTACGAAGCCCGGCTCTCGCTCGCGTCCGGCCGCGCCGGCCCGGTTCGCGTCACGGCCACGCTGGAGGACGCCCGCCAATTCGTCGCCGAAGCTGCGATCGCGCTCACCGGCGGGGCGGCGGAACGGATCGCCATCTCCGCGGATCGGGCGGGCATCCATGCGGAGGATCCGCAAGCGCGGCTGCACGTCGTGGCCCGCGATTCCCTGGGGAACGTGCCGTCCGACGACCTGGAGTTCGTGAGCACGGCCGGCCTCCTCCGCGCCGTGCGCAGCGCGCCTGGCGAGTGGGACCTGACGCTCTCGCTCCCCTCGTCGTTCGGAGGGAGCGCGGCAGTGGAGGTGCTGGCCCGGGGCTCGAAGTCGTCCACCTCGCACACCCTGCCGCTCCTGGCCGGTCCTCTGGAAACCGCCGCGTTCGAGCATCCTGAAGCCACGGTGATCGCGGATGGGGCGAGCGCAATGCGGCTGCGGATCGAGCTGCGCGACCGTTATGGGAACGCGGTCTCCAGCGCGCAGCCCGAGGTCTCCGCCGAGCTGGGCAGCGCCCGGCTCGAGGAGAGCGAGGGCGCGCTGTACGCGCGTTACCTTCCCCCGCTCCTGCGCCAGCGCAGCACCACCACTCTTGCGCTGCAAGCCGGGCCTGCCGTGGCCCGGGCGCGGCTCACGCTCCTTCCTTGCCTGGAATCGACCGCCCTGAGCGCCAAGGTGGGGGCCCTTTCCAACTTCTCCGGGTTCTCCGCCCCGCTGCTGGGTCTCGAGGCCGCGCTGCGGACGGACCGATTCGGCCCGGAGCTGGCCGTTTCCCTGGAGGCCGACTACGCGCACCGCGGCTATTCCGAAATGCAGCGCGTCGGGGCCTCGAACGTCCTGGCCGAGTCCAACGTGGACCTCCTGCTGGTGCATCTGTCCGCGGCGTGGCGCCGCCGTTTCGGGGACCTGAACA
>WNFS01004176.1_pt1 | contig 11008 bp, 10 predicted proteins | sample 5400141 | NCBI WGS metagenome assembly WNFS01 (sample SAMN13153358, study PRJNA577476) | soil metagenome | isolation source: 60 cm saprolite under Madrone tree | place: USA:California | collected 2016-06-14 | reverse complement strand
TGCTGGTTTCGGCGAAGGAAGGCATTGGCAGCCCCACCACCAGTTCATCGTACCTGCGCAACTTGCAATTCGACGTCGAAGCCGTCTCGGCACCCGATGCGCGCATGGAATGGCCGGGCGCGGAACTGCAAGCGGATGCGAATCTTCGCGTGCGAGGAACCTGGGAGCACCCCATTCTCCTGGGACATATCCATCTCCTGTCCGGTGACTTGTATTTCGCGGGCAACCGTTACCGCGTTACGCGCGGAGATTTGAACTTCGCCAATCCCTTCCGTCTTGATCCGGTTTTGAATGTGGAAGCAACAACGACGATTCAGCAATATGAGATCACCCTGAATTTCAATGGTCCGGCCAGCAAGCTCACGCTGGCGTACCGCTCCGATCCCCCCCTTCCGGCCAACGACATCATCACCTTGCTGGCTCTGGGGCAGACCAGCTCTGAGGGGGCCGCGCGGAGTGGCGGTACGTCCCAGAGCGGCACAGCGGGTGCTTCTGCGATTCTCTCGGAAGCGATTTCCAGCCAACTAGGTGGGCGCCTGGAGCGCCTGTTTGGGATAACGCGCTTCCGTGTGGATCCCGGACTTTCGGGGGTAGGCTCAACTGGCTCGCAACAAAACGCGGGGTCGCGCGTGACCGTCGAGCAACAGATTACGCGAAATCTCACAATCACTTATGTTTCGAACGTGAGCTCCACCCAGCAGCAAGTCATTCAAGTGGAATATAACGTGGACCGAAACGTCTCCATTGTCGGGTTGCGCGATCAGAACGGAACGTTTGGAATCGACATAAAGATCAAAAAGCGCTTTCCTTGAGCGGAAATCTATCCTGGGAGAAATTGCCTCAGGCTGGAAGAGGCGTGGACTCTCTGCTCAGGGCTGAGAAGTGCCCTGCGCCTGCGCTTGCTGCTTTGGCTGGACCTGCGGCCCGGCATGCGGCTTGGTGAGCCGGGCTTGCGCACCGACCCCGGGGAACTGTTTACGCAAATCCTGCATTACGTCGCGCGCCACGCGCAGACTGATCGCGCGACCCGCGGAACTGGACTCCGCGGAAACTTTCGGCATTTCCGCCGCGTATTTCTGGCCTAGCGGTGAGCCGTAGAACTGCAGCAAACCTTTGATTTCATCTTCGGTGAAATGCTTGTCGTAGATGGCTACGAGTCCATCGGTCATATCATCGGGATTGAACTTCTTCTGATAGCTGTCCATGAAGGCGTTGATGAAGGCCTGGCCGCGGTCATTATAGGGCACGGTGGCCAGGAGACTATCACGATACTGTTCGGTGCTTTTGGCTGTGGCCTCTTGCCAGGCATCCCGCACGCCCAGCAATTCCATCAGGGAGCGAATGTCGGCATCCTTTGCCGGATCCATGGGCTTCGCCGGCGTCTGTGCTCCATTGTCCTGTACCGCCGTCCCGCTTTGCGGCGCCGCTTGCACGGGGTTCTGCGATGCCCCCTGAATCACCAGGAAGAAGGTGCCAACGTAAATAATGACCAGTGCCAGGACCGCTTTCATGACTGCCTCCGTGGCGGCTTCGCGCGTGTTCGCGCCACACATACGATCTTAGGAAGAGCCGAGCAACAGCGCGACTGTTTCGGGGGACAGTCGTGCCGCGTTGTTCACCGGCCTAACGTGCAGGTCCGGTAACAGGAAATGGATTTCTGGTACGATGCCTGGCCATGAGCAGGACGGAAATGCCGGAAGGCGCATCCACGGGAACGCCTGATCCCGCAGCGATTGTCGAACGCGAGGGAGGCCTCCATCAAGACCTCTCGTCTCGCCAGGTCGCCATGATCGGGCTGGGCAGCACCATCGGAACGGGTTTGTTTCTCGGCAGTGCCATTTCCGTAAAACTGGCGGGCCCGGCCGTGATTCTCAGCTTTCTGGGAGGATCACTGATTGCGCTCACTGTGATGTGGGCGTTGGCGGAAATGACTGCGGAGCATCCGGCTGCAGGCTCCTTCGGTCTGTATGCGGAGATCTACCTTCATCCCTGGGCGGGCTTTGCCGTCCGCTACACGTATTGGCTGTGCCTGGTGGTAGTCGTCGGCAGTGAAGTAGTGGCTGCGGCTATCTACTGCAAACTCTGGTTTCCTGGCATTCCGTCGTGGATATGGGTGGCGGCCTTTTCCGCTGCCATCGTTTACGTCAACACCATAAGCGTAAAAAGCTTCGGGCGGTTCGAATACTGGTTCGCGATGATTAAGGTGGCGACCATCGCGTTTTTCCTGGTCCTAGGAACAGCGCTTCTGCTTGGCATCGGATTCCCTCGTATCGGGGCCGTCAACTACACCGGACAGGGCGGTTTTTTTCCTAACGGCGCGACAGGTGTGCTCCTCGGAATCACTATGGCGGTCTTTAGTTTTCTTGGGATCGAGATTGTAGCTGCGACCGCTGGGGAAGCGGCAGAGCCTCGAATCGCCGTCCCGAAGGCACTTGGTCGTACACTTTTCTTTCTCGTGCTCTTCTATCTCGGGGGACTGACGCTGGTGGTCGGGCTCGTGCCCTGGAACCAGATTGGCCTTGGGGAAAGCCCATTCGTTCGCGTTTTCCAAACCGTGGGCATTCCCGCCGCGGGGCATGTGATGAATTTCGTGGTGCTGACCGCGGCGCTTTCTAGCGCTATGTGCAATCTCTACTTCACAGCAAGATTGCTCTTCTCTGTTGCGCGGGGCGGCTATGCGCCGGGGGCACTCGGCCGCTTGAGCAAACAGGGTATGCCCGTCCTGGCTGTGCTGGCATCCAGCGCCGGAATGGCCGTGGCCGTATTTCTCTCTCATTATTTCGAAGCGACAGCTTTCGTCTTCATGATCGGCGTGGCATTCTTCGGCGGGCCTTTCATCTGGATCATGATTCTCATCACCCATCTGGCGTTCCGGCGAGCCAAGGCGCGCTCGGGAAAACCGGTATTGCGCTTCGCGCCCCCTGGTCCCTGGAGTTCGCTGTTTGGCCTTGCCGCCCTTCTCGGGGTTCTCATCACTACCTGGTGGGTCCCCGGCTTTCGTGTAACGCTTCAGGCCGGCCCTCCCTGGCTGGCCTTCATAACGCTGTGCTACCTTGTGTGGAGAAAGACCCGCTCCCGAGCATCTGGGAGTGGAGGGTCGCTCGATGGATGAACTTCTGAAGTGGCGCGGGGAATTTCCGATCCTGGACCGCACTACTTACATGATCAGCAATTCGCTGGGCGCGATGCCTCGTGGCGTGTACCAGGGGTTGCGGTCGTACGCGGATTCCTGGGCGGAACGCGGAGTTCGCGCATGGGAGGAGGGCTGGTGGGAAATGGCCGTAGGAGTGGGCGACCAGATCGCGCCGCTCATCGGAGCGGGCCCGGGCGAGCTTTCACTCCACCAGAATGTGACGCTCGCCCAGGCGGTGATTTCGTCTTGCTTTGACTTTCGCGGCCCGCGCAACAAAGTTGTAATGGTCGAGCTGGAGTTTCCTTCGATTCAGTACTTCTACCACGAGCAACGCCGGCTCGGCGCCCGTGTCGAAGTCGTTGCGACTCCTGACCACATTCGCATTGATCTGGACAAGCTGCTCGCGGCTATCGATGAAACCACCCTCCTTGTGCCGATTTCGCAAGTTCTTTTCCGCAGTTCCTGCATCGTTGACGCGCGTGCCATTATTGAGCGGGCTCACCGTGTCGGCGCGTACGTGATTCTCGATATTTTTCAGGCTGCGGGATCAATCCCCATCGACGTGCGCGGCCTGGGCGTTGATTTTGCCGTAGGCGGAGTCCTCAAATGGCTCTGTGGAGGACCTGGTGTCGCCTACCTTTACGTCCGCGAAGACTTACGCGGCAAGCTGCGCCCTGCGCTCACGGGATGGATCGCGCACCGCCGCCCATTTGCTTTCGAAACCGGGGCCATCGATCTTCGCGACGACTCCTTCCGCTATCTGAACGGTACTCCACACATTCCCGCGCTCTATGCGTGCCGGCCCGGACTGGACATCGTCAACAAAGCCGGCATCGGGGCCATCCGCGAGAAATCCATGCGCATGACCGCGCGCCTCATCGAAAGCGCTCGTTCTCGCGGCTGGCACGTGAACACACCGGAAAACCCAGCGGAGCGTGCGGGCACGGTTTCGGTCGAATGCCCGCATGCCTACGAGATTTGCCGGGAACTGCTCGCCCGGGACGTCATCGTCGACTACCGTCCCAAAGCCGGTGTGCGAGTCTCGCCACACTTCTACAATCGCGAGGATGAATGCGACTTTACACTCACACAAATGGACGAAATCCTGAAAACAGGCGCGTGGGAAAAACATGTGGCGGCGGTTACCCATGCTTGAGAACAAAGAGTACGCACCACAGTGTGCGGAAATGATCGAAAAGCAGTTGCGCCGTCGCGGCATCAGTGATGAGGCCGTTCTTGCGGCGATGACCGCAGTGCCGCGGCACGAATTTGTGCCTGGAGCGCTTCGTTCGCGCGCGTATGAGGACGTGCCATTGCCCATCGGCGGTGGTCAAACCATTTCACAACCCTACATTGTAGCCGCCATGACCGCAGCGTTGAATTTGCGGCCAGGCGACCGGGTTCTGGAAATTGGCACGGGCTGTGGCTATCAGGCTGCCGTGCTGTCAGGTTTGGCCAAGGAAGTTTTCAGCATCGAGCGGCGGCCAGAGCTTGCTTCCGCTGCTTCCGCCACGCTTGCTCGGCTCGGCTACCGCAACGCGCATGTTCACTGCGGCGACGGCACGCTCGGCCTGCCGGACCTCGCTCCTTTCAACGCCATCCTCGTTGCCGCTGCCGCCCCTGCGGTTCCGAAGCCGCTCCTTGCTCAGCTTGCCGATGGCGGCCGCATGATTGTTCCTGTGGGGGACGCGGAACATCAGGAATTGCAGCTCCTCGAAAAGCGCGGTGATGCATTCTCCAAAAAGATGCTGGAAGGATGCCGATTTGTGCCCCTGGTCGGCTACCACGGCTGGCAGGAACCATCGTAACGATGAGCTCCGCGGTCCCCGATCTCTCCATTATCATTCCTTCGTACAATGAGGAAGCGCGCCTTCCGGCTACGCTGGAGCGGATTGCGGAATACCTTTCGAGCTTTGGGCGCGAAGCGGAAGTCCTGGTCGTGGACGACGGCTCGAAGGATGGCACCGCCGCGGTGGCGGAATATTTTCGCATCAAGATTCCCACGCTGCGCGTGGTTTCGAATGGGGTCAATCGAGGCAAAGGCTACAGCGTACGCCACGGTATGCAGGAAGCGCACGGCCGCATCGCACTTTTCACGGACGCGGATCTCTCCGCGCCGATTGAGGAAGCCGGCAAACTCATCGACGCTCTGGACACCTATGACCTGGCGATTGGCTCCCGGGCGATGGACCGCAGCCTCATCAGCGTGCATGAGTCTCCTTTCCGCGAATTCGCTGGAATCATTTTCAATAAGATTGTGCGAAGCATCTTGTGGCTGCCGTTTGTCGATACCCAGTGCGGTTTCAAAGCGTTCCGGCGCGAACGCTGCGGCATCCTCTTCGAGCAGCAGACGATTGAGGGTTTCGGGTTCGACCCGGAGTTGCTGTTCCTGGCGCGGCGTCATGGATTGCGCGCGGTTGAAATTCCCGTGCGCTGGGGGCATTCACCGGCCACGAAAGTGAGCATGCTGCACGACAGCATTCAGATGTTCATTGACGTTTTCACGATCCGGTGGAATTCACTGCGGGGACGATACCCGTGGAAAGCCTGATGCGCGCGAGTTTTACTTTACGACACAAAGTACTTGACAAACCCGCTTCCATGCGCTAGCTTTTGTCCTATGGCGACCACTGGTCCGCTTCGCTCTCCGCAACGCGAGCCCATCCCCATCGACGCTCGCGCCGCCGATCATCTCCGCTACATCCGCGAAACGATGGAGAGCGCCGCCGAATTTACCGCCGTTCCCGGCTGGGGCGGCGTGGCGATGGGAGTCACGGCGCTGGCGGCAGCGTTTGCGGCCTCGCAGCAGAGCACCCCTCGCGCCTGGCTGGCCGTCTGGCTGATCGAAGCCTTCGTCGCCGTGGCCATTGCGGCGCCTGCTGCGGCCACCAAAGCACACCGCGCCAACGCCGCGCTTTTCTCCGGGCCTGGCCGCAAATTCGTTCTTAGTTTTGCGCCTCCTATTGTCGTTGGCGGCCTATTGACATTCGCTCTCTATCACGCCGGCATCCTTGCCGCCCTTCCGGGTGTTTGGCTCTTGTTGTATGGGACCGCCATTGTTACCGGTGGGGCCTTCTCCGTACGTGTTGTGCCGGTGATGGGTTTGTGCTTGATGTTGCTCGGCGGTGCTGCACTTTTCGCGCCAGCAATTTGGGGAGATGCATTCATGGGTGCGGGCTTTGGAGTCGTGCAGATCGGCTTCGGCTGGTGGATCGCCCGGCATTATGGAGGCTAGCAGGGAATCCGATGGCTAAGTCGTCTACAGCGCATCAAGAACGTGTGCCGCGGTCGCGCGCCTCCCTGGAGGCCATCCGCAATCCGGCGCAGGAAACCGTGCCGGCGGACCTGGACCGGCTGATTCATGAACGCATCCGCCTGGGTATCGTCAGCGCGCTGGCGGTTAACCGCTCGCTGACTTTCAACGAGCTCAAAGCGCTGCTGAAAACCACCGACGGCAACCTGAGCGTTCACGCTCGCAAGCTGGAAGAGGCCGAGTACATCGTGTGCACGAAATCTTTCGACGGGCGCTTGCCGAAGACGGAATATCGCCTGACGGCAGCGGGGCGTCGGGCACTGGAGCGCTACTTGAATCATATGGAAGCGCTGATTCGCGCGACGCGCGAAGGCTAAGCGGCAAAATTTTTTGTCTTGTCACTTTGTATTACAGAGTAGTTTACAAGGCTTCCTCCGCGGCGGAGAAAGAACATGCTCATGCAGCATCTAACGGTACGCCCGATTCCCACGGCGCAGCCGGCCATTACCCCGGCTCCACGGCTCCACGTAGCGATCATCTCGGACGGCAATGGACGCTGGGCGACTTCGCGAGGCTTGCCGCGTTCCGCCGGCCATCGTGCCGGAGCCGAATCTGCACGCCGCGTCATCGCGGCTGCGCCGCGCATTGGCATTCACACACTGACGCTTTTCGCGCTTTCCTCCGCGAATTGGAAGCGTCCCGCTGCCGAGATCCAGGCGATCTTGCGGCTGCTTCACGAATACCTTCTTACGGAAACGACGCACTGCATCGACGAAGGGGTGCGGCTCAGCATGATCGGGCGCCGGGATCGCTTGCCCGCCACGCTCCGCCAGACCATCGCGGATTCGGAAGCCGCCACGGCAAAGGGCACGCGTCTGCACCTTCGTCTCGCGGTGGATTATTCCGCCCGCGAAGCCATTTATCACGCGGCCTGCCGCTTTTACAAAGTCACGGAGCTTTCGCCCGAATCATTCAGTAGCGTCCTCGCCGAGGTACACCGCGGCGGCTCAACGGAAGTTGACTTGCTGATTCGCACGGGTGGGGAACAGCGTCTATCCGATTTTCTCTTGTGGGAATGCGCGTTCGCGGAATTCGTATTTCTGCAAAAACGCTGGCCGGACTTTACGGCCGCCGATCTGGATGCGGCCGTGAAGGAATTCAGCAGACGGGAGCGCACTCGCGGTGCACTGCCGGATGCCATCGCCGGGTAATTTGAATCAAGTCAGGGAGGAGAGCAAATCATGTCGGAATTCATGCCGCACTATGCCCCGGTCGTGGTGCTCCTATTCCTTGGCACCGTTTTGTTGATGGGGGCCAGTTTTCTCGTACTGTTCTATGGCGCTGCCCGCCGCTCTTCGTTCTTCGCAAGGCTCGGTGGGGGCGCGGCGCTGACGATTGCCGCTGGATATTTCGCCACTCACTACGCCGCTCCGACCTGGCGAGTCCTACACCACGGATTTCGTCTTCGATGTCCCCAGGGATGCTCGCGGGCTCCGGCTCTCCATCACGGAGGACCACCCAGAAACCCGGCTGGTCATCGGGCACGAAAACAGCCTCTTTCACAAGAAGATTTACTTGGGGGTTGATTCCGCAGCATCACTGACGAAGTCTGCTCGATAAACTACTCAGAATAAGCAGGTTGTCGGTGCGCCTCACACCTCTTCCTACCCCTGACATTTCACCCGGCGTCGTCGTCTATACCCTAGGAGCCAGGGAATGGGAACTATGGGACTTGCGCTGCCTTGGAAGGCTAGAATCTCTTCCACGCTGCGCGAACGGGGGACGCGAGTGGAACCTTCCGAGCACTTTGCCGGTGGCCACAGCCCGGCCGTCGTGGGTGCGCTAAGTGAGGATGCCGCGCTGGCCGCTGCCTGCCGGTCCGGCGATCTGCGCGCCTACGAGCGTCTGTATGCGATGCATGGTGCGCGCATGAAGAACCTGGCGCGGAATGTTCTTGGCAATCCCATCGACGCCGAAGACGCCGTGCAGGAGACGTTTCTGAAAGTGCAGCGCAGCATCGCCAGCTTTCGCGGCCAATCGAGTTTCGTCACCTGGACTTACCGGATCCTCATCAACACCTGCTACGACGCGCGGCGCAGCCGGCTGCGCAAAAAAGAAGTCGCGAACGACGATTCCGAGGAAACGCCGCGCCATGAACCCCGCGCGCCTGGAGCGCATCCTGCTCTCCGCCTGGCGCTGGAGCGCGCGCTCGCCAAGCTCACGCAACATCAGCGCGATGTTTTTCTGTTGTACGAGGTCGAGGGTTTCCGCCATGCGGAGATCGCCGGGATGCTGGAGATGACCGAAACGGCCTCGAAGAACACTCTTTTTCAGGCGAAGAAGAATCTTCGCCTGATGCTTGAACCTCCGCGCAGCAGCGCTGCGGAGGCACGGTGAAAAACATGAACGTCACCTGCAACGATCGCGATCGGATTTTCGAAGATGGCACGCTCGCCGAATGGGCGGCGCTGGAAGCACACGCCGCCACCTGCCCGCCCTGCGCGGAAGAGCTTGGTGCCTGGAAATCACTGAGCTTTGCCGCACAAGAGCTACGCGACTACACCGAAAGCCCTGCACTCTGGCCGCGCATTGAACGTGCCCTTGCCGAGGAGGCACAGCGGAAGACCCTGCGAGGCGAGCGCCGGGGCTGGTTTTCCTTCTTCCAACATATTCCGCTTGGATGGCGGACTGCGGCGGCTAGCGCTTTCGTTCTGGTTCTGACGATCTCTGCGGGCTGGTTCTACTTGCAGTCGCCTAGGGATGGGCAACCAGGAGACCAATCACTTCTTAAGAACCAGGCTCTCAAGGAAGTCGAGAGTGCGGAAACCACCTACGTGAAGGCGATCGACAAGCTCGCCGCGGAGGCCAAACCGCAACTGGACAATTCTGTAACGCCGCTGCTTGTCAACTATCACGAGAAATTGCTGGTATTGGATAGCGCGATCGCCGATCTGCGCGCGCAGGCGGGAATGAATCCCTCGAATGCCCAACTGCGCCACCAGTTGCTTGCCATGTATCAAGAGAAGCAGCACACACTCGAGGAAGTTTTGGAGACTAAACAATAATGATTCGCCATCTAAGCGTTTTCCGGAGAGTGCCGTTGTGTCTCGCAGCAGTTGCGGGACTGCTCTCCGCGATGCTGCTCTTCACGGCGAAGCCCATAACCGCCGCAAGTCCCGCGCAGGAACAAGTGTCGAAGGATTTTCAGCAAACGGTGACGCTCAGCGCCGGCCAGTCCGTGCGCGTCGATCACAAGTTCGGCAGCGTCAGGCTCCACGGTGAGTCCGGCCGCGACGTCAAGATTTCTGCCACTATCCGCGCGCAGGCCAGCTCGCGCGAGGAAGCAGAATCTTTCGCGCAAAAAATCAAGATCGAAGTGCAGCAGACCGGGGAAGGAGTACGCATTAAGACTATCTATCCCGAGGAAGAGAGGAAATGGTTTCACTCCAGCAAGAACTCTTCGTGGTCCGTCAGTTATGACATTGGGATGCCATCCGACGCCCCGATTATCGTGCGAAACAGTTTCGGGAGTGTTGAGGTAGCAGGAATTCACGGGGCCGCAGATGTTGAGAACGGCTACGGTACGCTCACCGCCCGTGACGCCGGTGCTGGCCGGTGGAGCAATGCCTTTGGGAGCATCGAGCTCACGGGGGCCGGCGGAAATGTCTCCGTGAGCGACAACAACGGCTCCGTGCAGGTGTCTGACGTAAAGGGCACTCTCGAAGTACGCAATCGTTTTGGCAGCGTCACCACACGAAGTATTCAGGGCGCGGTGACCATCACTGGCGGCAATGGCGCGGTTGCTTTGACGGAGGCTGCTTCCGCAAACATCACAACTTCGTTTGGAAGTGTCGACGCACGGAATATCCGTGGTGATCTCTCGATCCGCGACAACAACGGGAACGTCGAAATTTCGAGCATCGGCGGCGCTGCCGACATTACCAACAGCTTCGGCAACGTCGCCTTTAGCGATGTACATGGCCGCGTGAATTGCACCACCAACAATGGCCGGGTCAAGGGAAGCGCGGTGATGGGCGGCTCCGTGACCATTCGCGATTCCTTCGGCAACATTGAGCTGGACACCATCAGCGGTACTCTAGACGCCGAAACCTCCAATGGAAGAATCACGGTGCGCGACGCACGCGGAAGCGTCACGCTAAAGTCCTCCTTTGGCGCCATCGAAGCGTCGAACGTCCCGAAGGGGATTCGCGCCATCACCGGGAACGGGGGCATCACGCTCACCGACATCGGCGGAGATACTTTTGCTAAGACCAGTTTCGGAAGTGTCTCGACGGAACGGATCAACGGCAATCTGACGGTGGAGAACAGCAACGGCTCGGTCACAGCAAAGAACGTGAAGGGCGACGCCGGGGTGAACACATCTTTTGCGGGTGTCACACTGGAATCCATCGGCGGGCGGATCACGGTCGACAATCAGAACGGAGCAATCTCGGTGACGGCTATGCGTCCGGCCAGCGGTTGCCGCGACATTTCGCTCAAGACATCGTTCTCATCCATCCGCGTGCGCGTTCCCGAGGGCTTGGGCTACAACCTCACGGCAAGGACTTCTTTCGGCCGGATTTCCTCCGAATTGCCGGTCACTTCAACGGGCAGTATCGGGG
>WNFS01004175.1_pt1 | contig 11009 bp, 7 predicted proteins | sample 5400141 | NCBI WGS metagenome assembly WNFS01 (sample SAMN13153358, study PRJNA577476) | soil metagenome | isolation source: 60 cm saprolite under Madrone tree | place: USA:California | collected 2016-06-14 | reverse complement strand
GGCCCCTGCGCCAAGCGCCCCGGCTGGAATGCCCAAAACCTTAAAGACGCCGCGCTCGGCCGTTCGCATCGCGCGAAAATCGGCAAGGCGAAACTCAAGCTCGCGATCGAGTTGACGCGCGAAGTGCTCGAAATACCAGCCGGTTACAGGATCGGCATCGTGCCGGCGTCCGATACCGGCGCGGTCGAAATGGCGCTGTGGTCGCTGCTTGGCGCGCGGCCAGTGACCACGATCGCCTGGGAATCATTTGGCGAGGGCTGGGTCAGCGACATCGTCAAGGAACTGAAGCTCAAGGACGTCAGCAAGCTGCATGCCGGCTATGGCGAAATCCCCGACCTGAGCAAGGCCGATCCTGCCTCCGACATCGTCTTCACCTGGAACGGCACCACCTCGGGCGTGCGCGTTCCCAATGCCGACTGGATCAGCGCTGATCGCGAAGGCCTCACCATCTGTGACGCCACCTCGGCGGCATTCGCCCAGAAGCTCGATTGGGCCAAGCTCGATGTGGTGACGTTCTCCTGGCAGAAGGCGCTCGGCGGCGAGGCCGCGCACGGCATGCTGGTGCTCTCCCCGCGCGCGGTCGAGCGGCTCGAGACCTACAAGCCAGCATGGCCGCTGCCGAAAATCTTCCGCATGACCAAGGGCGGCAAGCTCAACGAAGGCATCTTCGAGGGTGAGACCATCAACACGCCGTCGATGCTGTGCGTCGAGGATTATCTCGACGCGCTGAATTGGGGAAAATCGGTCGGCGGCCTGAAGGGCTTGATGGCGCGCGCCGACGCCAACACCAAGGTGCTCGCCGACTGGAAGGCGAAAACGCCGTGGATCGATTTCCTGGCCAGGGATCCGGCGGTGCGTTCCAATACGTCGGTGTGCATGAAGGTGGTCGATCCGGCGATCACCTCGCTGACGCCGGACGCGCAGGCGGATTTCGCCAAGAAGCTGGTCGCCCTGGTGGAGAAGGAAGGCGCCGGCTACGATTTCGCGCATTATCGCGATGCGCCGGCGGGCTTGCGAATCTGGTGCGGCGCGACTGTGGAAGCAAAGGACGTTGCGCTGCTGACGCAGTGGATCGACTGGGCGTTCGCGGAAACCAAGGCTTCGCTTCCGAAGGCGGCGTGAATTCGGCCGCGCGGGTTACTCTGCGCGGCGATCTCTACAGGCCTCCCATGTTTGAGCCCGAGAACGATATCGAGCGGATGCTGCTGCGTGCATCGGCGGAACCGGCCGCAAGGCCCGGCTTCGCGCGCGCGCTGATGGATGCGGAAATCTTCCTGGTGCTGATTTCCGAGGACGGGGCGATCGTCACGGGGCCTGACGGCAAGGCGGTCATTCCCGAAGGCACCCGGCTGACGCTGGCCAGCGTCGTGCGGGGTGAAGAGAAGCTGCTGCCTTTATTCACCGCGCCGTCGCGGGCACGCAGCTGGTTCAAGGGTGACCACATCGTCGCGCCGGAGCGGACGCGCGATCTGTTCAGCCGGTTTCCGGACGCCCCGTATGCGCTCAATCCGGGTTCCGACCATGGCAGGGACTTCACGCCCGACGAGGTGCAGCGGATGCTTGCCGGTCTGTTCGACGAAGGCCCGCAGACCCGCATCACCGCAGCGCCGGAAAAAGTATTGCTGGTTCATCCCGGCGAAATTCCGGAGGCCCTGATCGCGGGGCTCCGCAGCGAACTCGGCGCAACCAAATCGGTGCGCGGGGCATGGCTGATGCTAGCGATGCGCGCCGGGCAGCCCGAACGGAGCTGGATGCTCGGCGTCGACCATGACGGTTCATGGGACGACGTCCGCTCGGCGATCGGCCGCGCCGTTGCCGGCGACGTCCTTAAGGGGCGAATACTCGATGCCATGCCGCTCGACGACGGCTCGTTGTCGTCCACTTTGCGCACAGGAATTCCTGTCATCGCCGTAAACCGCGGCTTCCTCAAAAAGCTCTTCAGGTAGATCATCCGATGTCCAAACCCAAAGTTCTCATTTCCGACGCGCTGTCTCCCGCCGCCGTGCAGATTTTCAAGGATCGCGGCATCGATGTCGATTTCCAGCCCAATCTCGGCAAGGACAAGGACAAGCTCGCCGAGATCATCGGCAATTACGACGGGCTTGCAATCCGCTCCGCCACCAAGGCCACCGCCAAGATCCTGGAGAAGGCCACGCGGCTGAAGGTGATCGGCCGTGCCGGCATCGGCGTCGACAATGTGGAGATCCCCGCCGCCACCGCGAAGGGCATCATCGTGATGAACACGCCGTTCGGCAATTCGATCACCACGGCCGAACACGCGATTACCTTGATGCTGGCGCTGGCGCGGGAAATCCCGCAGGCCGATGCTTCGACGCAGGCCGGCAAGTGGGAAAAGAACCGCTTCATGGGCGTCGAGATCACGGCGAAGACGCTGGGCGTGATCGGCTGCGGCAATATCGGCTCGATCGTGGCGGACCGCGCGCTGGGCCTGCGCATGAAGGTGATCGCGTTCGATCCGTTCCTGTCGCCGGAACGCGCCAAGGACATCGGGGTCGAGAAGGTCGATCTCGACGATCTGTTCAAGCGCGCCGATTTTGTCACCCTGCATACGCCGCTGACCGAAAAGACCCGGAACATCATCGACGCCGCTGCACTGGCAAAAATGAAGAAGGGCGTGCGCATCATCAATTGCGCCCGCGGTGGCCTGGTCGACGAACAGGCGCTGGTCGATGCCTTGAATTCCAGGCATGTCGCAGGCGCCGCGTTCGACGTGTTCGTCGAGGAGCCGGCCACGTCGAACGTGCTGTTCGGCCATCCCAACGTGATCTGCACGCCGCATCTGGGTGCGGCCACTACCGAGGCGCAGGAGAATGTCGCGCTTCAGGTCGCCGAGCAGATGTCGGACTATCTGTTGAGCGGCGCGATTTCCAACGCGGTCAACTTCCCGTCGATCACGGCGGAAGAGGCGCCGAAGCTGAAGCCGTTCATCGAATTGGCCGAAAAACTCGGCTCGTTCGCCGGCCAGCTCACCGAGAGCGGCATTCTGAAGGTGCAGATCACCTATGAGGGCCACGTCGCCGAAATGAAGATCAAGGCGCTGACCTCGGCGGCGCTGTCGGGCCTGCTGCGGCCGATGCTGGGCGACGTCAACGTGGTCTCGGCGCCGGTGGTTGCCAAGGAGCGCGGCATGGTGGTCGACGAGGTGACCCGCGCGGCGCAGAGCGACTATGAGAGCCTGATCACGGTGACGGTGACGACGGAGCGGCAGGAGCGTTCGGTCTCCGGCACCGTCTATCACGACGGCAAGCCGCGGCTGGTCGATATCAAGGGCATCCGGGTCGACGCCGAGTTCGGCAAGTCGATGATCTATGTCACCAATGAGGACAAGCCCGGTTTCATCGGCCACTTCGCGAGCCTGCTCGGCGACGCCAAGATCAACATCGCGACCTTCCATCTCGGCCGCAACAAGCCGGGCGGCGACGCCATCGCGCTGGTCGAAGTCGACGGCGCGGTGCCGCCGGCATTGCTCGCCAAGGTGCAGGCGCTGCCGCAGGTGAAGCAGGCCAAGGCGCTGGTGTTTTGATTTCTTCCCTTCTCCCCTTGTGGGAGAAGGTGGCGCGGATTGTTATTGTCGACGGCAACGGCAACGTCACGCTGGACGCACTTGGCTGGCTAACAGAGCAGAATGTCCCGCTGATCCGGATTGATTGGCGAGGAAACGTCACGACGGTGATCGGTAGCAATGCTGGACCTGACCACCGCTTGGTAAGGGCTCAACTCGCTGCTCAAGAGGACAAGAAAGCAGGACTGAGAATTGCAACTTCGCTAATTGTTGCCAAGCTGGCGAGCAGTGTTGAGACGCTTCGGACACTTTCACCATCGGCGCGTACCGAAAAAGCGATAGCTGTTCAATTGGACGGGGTCAGAGAATTGAAGCGCTCAGCGCCGAAATCCATTAGAGTGTTGATCGGAGTTGAGGGGAAATCTGCGCAGGCATATTTTGCGGCGTGGCAAGGGTTGCCACTCCATTGGAAGGGAGTTGGCCGCAAGCCAATTCCACACGATTGGCGAACATTTGCGTCGCGGACTTCGTTGCAAAGCACAAAGCCTCAAAATCGAAATGCGTCGCATCCCGTAAACGCAATGCTTAACTATGGGTACGCAGTCTTGGAAAGCAGGGTTCGTTCGGAGACTTTGGCGAACGGCTATGATCCTATGATTGGTGATCTGCATTCGTATTCCAAAGATCGAGCGGCGTTTGTTTTCGATTTAATGGAGCCTTTGCGGCCGGGGGCTGATCGAGCAGTCTTGGATTTGGTTCGCAACGAACCGTTTGAGCCGGCGGATTTCACGATTAGAAAAGATGGAGTTTGCAGGCTAAATCCAGAGTTGGCAAAGCTGCTCGTCAGCAGGCTCGAATCGTTGTGGCCTACATATTTCAGTTCAAGTCTCAGGCGCGGTCTCCTGTTACTTGGTATGTAGCGGCTCTAGATGGACTGTTCCTCCAGGCGCCAGTTCGCGAAACTCTCACGCACTCAAGCAAGCCCAGGTTATTGAGCAAGACCTCACGATCCAGCTTGGTCGCAATTTTAGAAGCGCGAACTTGCCCGTGTGAGGATGGCGCCATACTCTTGATTGACCTTGGCTGCGTTAGTCATCAGTAACTGTAACGGTGTGGACCGTGCCGAAATCAATGTACTGAAAGGCACGCTAAATATTAAGTATGGGCCTAGCTCTTCATGGTGAACTCGCCGTTGAGCTAGCGTGGATGATCTTCACGAATCGTCGTGAAGGGGAAGCGTCGAAAGGATTGCCATGAAGGCACGAGCTGGCCCGGACGGCGTGCATATCTTCAGCCGCGCAACAGGTGCAAACATTCTCCTCGATGAGATCAGCGTCGCAGAGAACTCGTGGTCGCGCGCGCCGCGACAAGTATCAATCGCATTGACGAATGCATGTGATTTGAAATGTCCGCATTGCTACGCACCGAAAAACGCTGCAACCTTACGGGCTGAGAAAATAGAAGGTTGGTTGGCAGAATTAGATAACGACGGATGCTTGGGAATTGGATTTGGTGGCGGAGAGCCTACGTTGCATCGAGATTTTGCGAGACTTTGTAAATTTGCCATGCAACAGACAGGTCTGGCCGTAACGTTCACAACGCACGCACATCACATTGATGACGGTCTCGCAAGCGAGCTAGCCGGGAATGTGAACTTTGTCAGAGTGAGCATGGATGGTGTTGACGGAACATACGAAATGCTGCGCGGCAGATCGTTCAGCAAGTTCCGCAGTCGGCTAAAAAACGTCCGCGCCCTCGCTCCTTTCGGAATCAATTTCGTCGTAAATCGCGCCACATTCGGCGAGATCGATAAGGCTGTCGCGGTGGCAGCCGAAGCGGGCGCTAGTGAGTTTCTATTGCTGCCAGAACAAAAGACCCTTCATTCAGATGGTATTGATAGGAGCACACTTCACGAGCTGCGAAGCTGGACCGCATCGTCTCGTACGATACTCCGGCTTGCGGTCAGCGAAACAGAAGCATCGGGCTTTCCGACCTGCGATCCCTTAGTCAAAGAGAAAGGGTTGCGCTCCTACGCTCATATCGACGCTTCGGGAGCATTGAAACAATCGTCTTTCGACCGGTCCGGCGTTCAGATTGAGACAAGCGTTTTTGAAGCTCTCGCGCGATTGCAGGCGACCAATGGGAGGATGCAGTGAAAATATGGAATCAGTATGGTTCCGAGCATTCGATGAATCTCGTAATGATTGGAACGTTCAAGGAAACGCGTAACGCCGAATCGGCGAAACAGTTGATCGACACATTAATTGATTACGTTCGGAACGAGCTGCCAAGGTCCTATGACGATGATCCGCGCGAATCTCGATTCAGCAAGGCAACGATGGATTTCATGATCGGCGCCAAACTGAGCACAATCGGCGCGTCAGAACTCGAACAGTTCCAATACGAAGTTCACGTGGAGATCGAAGGGAACAAGGTTGTTCTCAAAACCGACGAATCGGAAGTTTCCGGATTTATGAAGTTGCTGATTGAGAAAGGCGCGCGCGTCGAGGTTTATTCGGCGCACGACTATCCAGACGAACCAAAAAAGTGACAGCGCGACGGAGGCAACGACATTCTCATGCCCGCACTCGTTTGGAGCACGTTCGGGACTCTACCCGGAGCCGCCACCACGAATTTCGAGATGCTTTGCCGGGGCATCATACGCTGCCACTATAGCCAATTCGGAACGTTCCGTGCGCTAGCAAATCAACCGGGAGTCGAATTCCATCTAAGGCTTACAAATGCTTGCGACCTCGGGGCTCCCCCTCAATGGTTCGGGTGGCAATGCAAGTGGTATGACGTAGAGAACGGGGAGAACATTGGCGCTGCGCGGCGGCAGCAGATTAAAGAGTCGGTGGAGAAGACCGAAAAGCACCTGCCGGGAATTACAGATTGGATTTTGTGGACGCGGCACATACTAACAAAGAGCGATCAGGAGTGGTTCTACGCGCTTTCTACCGGAATGAAATTACATCTCTGGTCCGGCATAGACGTAGATGATCGCCTAACCGGCCCGGCCGCTATCTTGCGCGAGACTTATTTCGGGCAACTGGTACTAACTCCAGAATCTCTCAAGGCCCTGCACGACCAGGCCGTGGCGCCAATTCGACAGCGCTGGCTTCCGGAAGTTCATCAAGTCGTTGATGCAGAACGAGAGGTGCACCGGACATTAGGTGAAATTGAAGCTTGGTCGATCCTTAGCGATATCCAAAAGGAATTGGATGATGACATTGAAGGTATAGATGCAAATCTTGGGAGTGTGCCCGCCCCATTCAATGCCGATCTTCAGAAAGTAATCGACCGCGGGCGCGATGCCAGCGCTGCATTGGCGGAGGCATACGATCTGCTCAGTCGCGGTCGGTACGAAACATTGATCGAAGCGGCGATAGAAGATTTCAAACCAAGTAAAAGCGAACAACGCTTGCTTCGACAACTCCGGTCCGGTCGATTCCAGCCTGCGCTTTACGTGACAAATTTGTTGGCGGACATGACTCGCGCCCAACGAATGATGTCGGAGTTGCGCGGGGCTTTAGAACAAAGACTGGTCATCGTTGTTGCTGACGCTGGCTGTGGCAAGACACAGATGTCTGCGCAACTCACCGCAGCGACAACCCAAAGGTCTGCGGGATTGTTGCTTCGAGGAAAGCAGTTGGGGTCAGGACAAGGTCTAAATGAGCTGGCGCAGAAGACGACTATACGTGGAACCCGCGTCGAAAGCTTCGAGTCTCTGATCGCCGCCGTCGCCGTCGAGATTAAGGACAGTCAAGTTTCGGGAGCGGAATATGCGATGGGTATGGACTTTCAGAATTATACGCTCGGCAGGCTAGTTAAAGGCAGATCTAGCTATGATTTTGAGAACGCGTCATACAAGGAGATGCGTCGGCAGATCGAATACAGGATCGTTAACTTGGGCTACTCGTCCGCGCGGTTCAAAAGTATCGACAATATGATCGGCAGCGATAGGCATTACGCCGCAAATCGCGACAAGGGAAAGACGGATCGTTACGGGAAGAAATACGCTTGGATTGCCTTTTTCGAGATGTATGGACTACAGTTTGATAAGGGCGAGCTACAGGACCATTGTGAGAGCCGCCCTTCCGACGTCGACATCGATCCGAGTTTTCCGGAAGCTGAAAAGGTCTTCCAGCCAAATCTTGCCGATATCTTCGGCTCGGCTCCCACCGCATTGAGGGAATGGCTTGCGAACGGCCCGACGCCTGACTATTCCGGGTATTTGCAGCCCGCAGAAATCGACGGCGTGCCAGGACCTTGGGTGCTCTTGCAGGGCTTTATTGAAGAGGCGGCAAAAACTGACAGCCGACGAGTTTTTTCTTTCCTTCGCGGAATTGTCGTCAACCGTTCGAGTGTTTCACGAGTGTTGAAAATTTTTAGTTCGATTGAATATCCAGGAAATCACGCAATACCGGACCCGATGGAGGACCATTACACATTCGCGGGTGAAATCTCTTGGTCTCAACAATTCGCCGGCGGACTACGAGACGCGAGCGGTAATGCTGTACGCGATACACGGGAGGCATTTGACTATCATGACGGCAAAGAATGGGTGAAAGGGATTGAAATCGAAGTTCCTGTTTGCCGTTTTGCTTGGGAGAGCTATCATAGCGAATTAAATCAGGTCAGCGGCGTACACGTTCCCGCACCGTCGCTTTTGAAAAGCCTTGGGCTATCGAATCGCAAGGGCGAGTGGGATTTCTACGATCCATCAGGTCGAATTGCGACCCTGTATCGCGAGTTCGAAGAATCAGATGAGACGATTCGATCACATCTATGTGCGCGCCGACTTAATGGCCGAGTACCTTGGTGACGAATTCGATTTGTTGTGGCTCGTGTGGGGCGAAAGAAATCTGCATTACAAAGAAATGGCTAGTTTACGGTCCGACATACAAGACGCCTTTCAAGGCCATAGGCACATCCATAAATTTTCTCGTAAGTGGGCCAGATAACCGGTTGGGAAGTGACCCTGAGTTGTTGATGCGGGCACCCGGACCGGAGCCGGGATGGCGCCTTCGCGGCGAGGGATTTCTTACCTGCTACGGCTTTCTCACTCGCGAATAGACCATCATCTTTTTGATTGCCTATAATGTTTAAGACCCTGGCACAATGCCAAGGCTTTTTTATTGGAATGTATCAGATGCGGTCTTATTCTGATGTCAGGTCAAAACTGGCCTGCACTGTCGATATCACTATACCCCCTCCCACAAGGGCAGAGGGAAGAAAAGCCCCGTCGCGGCCCCGCCCGCCACTTCGCCCTACCGAAACCTCAATCGAACCAGTTCCTCCGTCACAACGTCTCACCACTGGGGGCGATACCATTTCCATGCGCCGGGCCCGGCCGGATCCGTTCCGGTCTTGCCGACGGCGTGCGGAAACTTGCGGGAGAGAAATCATGCCTATTGTTGCGAACCGCCTTGTCACCACCAGCCTCGTGGTTTTTACGGCGCTGGCCGCGATGCAGGCCAAGGCGGCCGACGTGGAAGCGACGTCGGCGGTCGATGCCGTCACCGTTTACCCGGATGGCGCCAGCGTCACCCGCGCCATCGCGGCCGACATTCCCGGCGGTGACAATACCCTGGTGATCAAGGATTTCCCGCTGACGCTCGATCCATCCTCGCTGCGGGTGGAGGGCGAGGCGGGTACCAGGCTGACCATCGGTGCGATCGATACAAGGCGGCCCCGTGCGGCGCCACCGGTCGATCTGCCTGAACTCGACAAGCGCATCGAGGCACTCAAGGACGAGCGCGCCAACCTGGCCGGTGCGATTGCCGCAGCCACCGCGCGTCGCCAATTCGCCGTGCGTTTTGCCGAGGCGTCGCCTGCGGGCATTGGTGACAAGGGCGAGGCGCGTCCGATCGCCGATTGGCGCATGGCATTTGCCGCGGTTGGGGAGGAAGTAGCGTCAGCGGATTCCGCCATTCGCGACGCGGAACGCAAGCAGCGCGACATCGACCGGGAGGTTGCCCGGCTGGAATCCGATCGTGCGATCAAGCCGCCAAGTAGACTGGAGGTGAGGATCGATCTTGCGGCGCCTGCTGCCACCAAGGCGACGCTGCGGGTGACCTATGCGGTGCGCGCCGCACGCTGGACGCCGCTCTATGACGCCCGTCTCGATACCGGCGCGAAGGACCGCAAGCCCGCGCTCGAACTGGTGCGCCGCGCCGAAATCACCCAAACCACGGGCGAGGACTGGTCGAATGTCGCGCTCAGTGTTTCGACCGTGCGAAGCGCGCGCGGCGGCAAGGCGCCTGAGCTGAATTCGCTGATCGTGCAATATCCGCCTCCGCCGCGGCCGGCGGCGCCCGCGAGCGCTGTCGTGGGTGATCTGAGGCAAGATTCCCACTCACGAGCCATGGCTAAGGCGCTCGAGCCAGCGGCGGAAAAGGCCGATGAGCAACAGGCCGTGGCGGAAGTCAGCGGCTTCCAGGTGGTATTCAAGATTCCGGGCCGCGTCAGCCTTGGCGCCAGCGAGGGCGCCAAAAGCCTGCGCGTCGCCACCGCATCCATCGCGCCCGAGCTTGCCGCGCGTTCGGTTCCCCTGATGGATCCGACCGCGTTTCTCGAAGCGAGTTTTGTACAAAGCGAGGACGCACCGTTGTTGCCGGGGCGGGTCGCGATCTATCGCGACGGGGTGTTTGTCGGCCGCGGTCAAATGGCTGCCGCGAGCAAGGATGAAACCGTGCGGCTCGGTTTCGGCGCCGATGACAAGGTCAAGGTCGAGCGCTCCGTTGTCAAACGCAACGAAGGATCGGCGGGCCTGATCCTGACGACATCGAAGACCGACGAACGTGCGTTCAAGACCATTATCCGCAATGGCCATGATTTTCCGATCCGGATCGCCATCGAGGATCAATTGCCGGTCAGCGAAAATGAAGACATCCAGGTCGAAATGTTGCCAGCGACGACGCCGCCGACCGCGACCAATTTGCGCGACAAGCGCGGCGTGCTGGAATGGGCATTCGAGGCCAAGCCAGGCGAGGTCAGGGACATTGCCTTCGCATGGCGGGTACGCTGGCCCAAGGACAAGGGCGTCGCGATGACGCCGGCCGGATAGCCCCAGTGAGCGGCGGGCGGCGAATTTCCGAATCCGCCGCTTGCCTCGTCTGTCGTTGCGTGGGAGTTCGCCGATCCCGGCGCCCGCGATCAAACGCCTTCGTAGACCAGCCTGGTGAAGAAGCCGGGGTCGATGACGAACTGACCCCATTTCGCGTCAAAGGCCGCAGTCGGTTTGGCCGCGACGGTCTCGTCCCGCGATCTGCCCTGTTGCTTGAGCTTTACGACGTTGTCCCGGATCGCTACCAGCATGTCGCGGAATTCTTTGAGCTCGGCCTTGTTGCTGACGGGTTGCCCGTGACCCGGAATGATGATGGTCTCATTGTTCGTCGCCGCGAGATTGGCGTCGGACGCCGCGATCATTCCGTCGATGCTGCCGCCGGTCGAATAGTCGATGAACGGATAGATGCCGTTCCAG
>WNFS01005108.1_pt1 | contig 11011 bp, 12 predicted proteins | sample 5400141 | NCBI WGS metagenome assembly WNFS01 (sample SAMN13153358, study PRJNA577476) | soil metagenome | isolation source: 60 cm saprolite under Madrone tree | place: USA:California | collected 2016-06-14 | reverse complement strand
CGGTACACCGGCTTCAATGCGGCGCACTTTCACGAGATCGCGCAGCGCGAGCACCAGGTGACCTACGCCTACACCTTCGTGAAGCGGCTCCTGCAGGCGGCCCAGCTCCTGCCGAAGCGGCGCCCCCGCGGTCGGCACCGTCGCCGCCGCGAGCCCCGCCCGTGTTTCGGGGAGATGCTCCACCTCGACGGCCGCCCCCATGCCTGGCTCGCGCTGCGGCCGACGGAGCGGCAGGTGCTCCTGCAGAGCGTGGACGACGCCACCAAGCGCGTCCTCTACGCCCAGCTCGTCCCCGCCGAGTCCACCGCCGCGGTGATGACGGCCCTCTGGACGATCCTGGAGACGCACGGCCTGCCCCAGGCCCTGGACACCGATCGCGCCGGGTGGGCCTTCTCCACCCCGAAAGCCGGGGAGCCCGTGGACCGTGACCGGCGCACGCAGGTTGGCCGCGCCCTGGCCCGCCTCGGCATCGAGCACATCCCCGCCTACTCCCCGCAGGCCCGCGGCCGTAGCGAACGCCTCAACCGCACCTTCCAGGATCGGCTCGTCAATGAGCTCCGCGTCGCCGGCATCACCACCGTCCCCGCGGCGAATCGCTACCTGACCGAGCGCTTCCTGGCCGCCTACGATGCTCGCTTTGCCCACCCGCCCGCCGATCCCGCCGCTGCGTTCGTGCCCCTCGGGGGGGTCGACCTTACCCACATCCTCTGTCACGAGGACGCACGCACCGTCGGTCAGGACAACACCGTCACCCTCGAGGGCGTCCGGCTGCAGATCGACAAGCAGCCGGGCCGGCGTACCTGCCCCGGGTTGCGCGTCGTCGTGTGCCGCCATCTCGATGGCCTCCACTGCGTGTGGTTTGGCGCGCGCTGCTTCGGGCACTACGACGCCCGCGGGCGCCGTCTCGCGGCGCCGGCCGCGCCCCGCGCGAGCCGCGTGCTCACGCCTCTGCCCCCCCTACCTCACCCCTTGCTCACGTCGCGATCGAGCCCGCTACGGGCCCACCTCCCCAAGCCTTGCTCCTCCAAACCGCGCCGCCGCGCCCTCGCGCCGGCCTGACCCCTTACCCTGATGCGGTCAGATCACGTGTCAAACCCGAGCGGTCAATTCACTTGCTAACAACAGTTAGGTCTTTGGCAGGTCCGGGCAGCCGCTCCGCGTGCTACAAGCTGCCGACCGCCGAGCGCCCGCCCCCGCCGGCTGAGCCGCGCGGCCCGGTCGAATCAGTCCTCGAAGCGCGGGATCACCTTCTCGAGGACGATCTCGATCGTGCGCATGATCTGGTCGTGGGTCGTGTGCCCGATCTGGAGCATGAAGATCATCTGATCATGCCCGTCGGTGCCCGGCGCTTCACCTGGCGGCACACGTTGTCGGCGTTCCCGCCGATGGCGATCCCGTTGTTTCACAGCTCGTCGCTCGAATAGCCCGCCATGCGCACCCGGATCCGCGCGACGCCCTCGGACGAGCTGTGGCATAGGCTCCGGCGGCGTTCCGAGTCCGAGTCTGGCAGATTACGTCACGGTGATGGACCCACGGATCGGGCGCCCGCCGCCGGAGGGTGCTAGAGTTGCCTACGCTCCGCGAAGAGATCGGCCCGACGCCGGTCCCACGTGCCCGAGGGAGGGCCGCGGAGCAGGTCAACGCACATGCCGACCCCGTTCCACATGACGCTGTTGAGCCCCAGCCGCTCCATGATCTCGGTGCGGCCGAGCGGACTGTGTGCCAGTAGCGACCGGACGCGTCGAGCCGTCGCCCGAAGAGTGTGGGCGTCCAGTCCTCGTCGCGCGAGCCCGAGCCACCAGTCGCGTCGGGCGTCACGCACCCCAGCGGCGAACAAGGGATAGTCGCGACGGGAGACCATGTGGATCGTGGCCCGCATCAGGGTTCCTTGAACGACGCTGCCACGCTCGAGCGCCTTCGTCAGCTGGTTGCGCTCGAAACCTGCGACAAGCGACCAGAGCCCGATGTATCCCGTGGGCGCATACTGCGTCTGCAGACCGCCCACGCGCTCGAGTGCCCTCGGGAGCGAAAGATCGACGCGCTCGAGCAGCAGTTGCCGTCCCAGGAGCGCCCGGTTCAACTGTCTCTCGGTCAACGTGGGTTCAGGCAATGGCTAATCCGCGCAGATCCAAGGGATCTCGCCCGTCATACTTATCCAACGGGAGGGCGAGCGTCAATCACCGAGGGTGACGCTGGCAACAAGGGGGCAAGTTCACCGCGTTGCTCCCTCGAACCGCCGATTGATCTGCGCCAGCGACCCGGCCACGATCGGAGCGATATACCTGATCGATGGGGGAGTCAGTATCATGGATTGGGCCCCGGGGGACAATTTAACCGTGCTGTCGATCTGGGCTGCCGCAGTTCGACCTATAGGTGGGAGGCACCGATGCTGACGGGGTCTGGGAGAGGCTACCGCTCCCCGAGAGCCAGGAGGTGAGATCGAGCTTCGTCGGCTCTTCGGACTGGAGAACTTCGGTGTACCAGGCCATAGGTCTAAACAACTAGACGGAGGAGAACATCATGGGAGCGAAGGGCGAAACGCTTGCGAAGCAGTTCGAGGCGAAGGCTCAGGAGGCCGCCACCGTGCTTGAGAAGCTGAGCGATGCGGACTGGAAGAAGGTGACCGAAGCGGAGAAGTGGTCCGTCGGCTTGACAGCGCATCACCTGGCGGGCTCGTATGAACGGGTTCCCGACATTGCCACGGGGCTCGCGGCCGGGCAATCGTTCGGCAACTTCACACGGAAGATCCTCGACGAGCGGAACGCCCAGCACGCGAAGGATTTCGCCGGTTGCACCAAGGAGGAGACGCTCGCGCTCCATCGAAAGGGCGCAGCGAAGGCCGCTTCCGTGGTCCGCGGGTTCAGCGACGAGCAGCTGGCGAAGAGTGGGGTCCTCTTTACAGACGCGCCACCAATGACGGTGGAGCAGCTGATCATGGGGGCCCTCATCGACCACACCGACGAGCACTACGGCAGCATACAGAAGACGGTCGGCAAGTAATACCTGTGCCGTCGGCTCCCGAGGCGGCCAGCGTCCGGGTCGGAGAGGCTGTGTCACGGTGACGGGGGTCACGAGTAGGGTACCCGCCGCCGGAGGGGGTACTTGTTGCCTAATTCTCTGGACATACTCGACGCGCAGAGCCACCTCTTCGCCGCCCAGCTCCAGGTCGCCGACCTCAAGCGCGACGAGCTGACCGCGGTTGTGCGGCTCTACCGGGCGCCCGGCGGCGGATGGTCACCGGGCAAGCGCGGCTGTCCGTTGAAGGACCCGACGTTGGCGGATGTCGTGTTTGCCCGGCAGAGCCAAGCGAGGATTGTATTAAGGCCCGTGACCGTGATTTCAGGCAGCCATCCACGCGCGATCTTCAGATAGCTGCGGACAGGCGGCGGCAAGAACACGCAATTCCCGAGTGGGTGCGCCTCGGTGTCAATCCAAGCGTTACGTTGTTCACGTGTCTTCAAGAGGCGCTAGGCGCCTCGCCCTTACATTGTCGCCGCAAGAGTTCTGGATCGCAGATCTCGGGCGAGAGCTACCTGGCCAACCTCCCGAAGCATCCAAGCACCACGTGGGGCAGGTCTGTTCACATAGTCGTCATCATGACGTGATGGCGAGCCCAGGGAGTCCATGACTCTTGTGTTGAGAAGAATCTGATTCGCCAGCATGGCGCATCTTCATGGTGAGTTCATGGAGTGATGCTCGAGCGGCGAACGGAGAAGGTTTCACAGAGACGGAGAGACAACTCTATGCGGCGATCCATATTCATTGCTCGACTTTCTGTGGCGGTGATCGTGCTCCTTACCGGTTGCGCTGGGCCGAGCGGCGGGGCCGGTTCAGGGCCGTCCCATCCTGACGGCGCTGCTTACGCGAACGGAGATGCTCTGAAAGGAACCTGGCGCGGAGTCTTCGAGCAAGTCCAGACTGGCGACTCGGGACGCATTCACGGAGATTTAGTGTGCCAGATCAAGGAAGACGGAACGTACCAGCACCAAAGAGCCGGGAAGTCCGTGGGCCAGTGGTTGACCCGCAGAAGTCTATGCCACCGCTGCCCCCGAGCACGGATGGTGAACTCCCCGAGTCCACCGTCCTCCGATGTACACACTGTGGCATCGGCTCCTGCGACGTTCCGCGTCCGAGTCGGGCAGATTACGTCATAGGGACGGGGGCCACGAGGGGGGCGACCGCCGCCGGAGAGTGCTAATGTTCGCTATCCTCCAATGTATCGAGTCTCAAGCGCCTGTTGGCATCCGACCTGCCGCGGGCACCTGTCTGGTCTTGTCATCACTCCACCCTCTCAAGGAATGGAGCCTCCAGGAAACCCGGGGCGGTTCAATCATGTGCTCGGGTCCGCACCTTGACAATCACCGCGATCTGGTACAAATTCGGGCCCCCTCGACGACCCCCTTTTGAGAAGGAGGGTTCGGATTCCAAACGCTGTCGAGTACCTCAGGATGAGGTGAAAGTGCGGAGACGAGTGCTTATTACGCGCGCCGGGTCCGGCGCCAGCAATAACCTCATCCGAAGCTTAAGAGCTGGGAGTCCTTCAAGCCTGATCGTCGGCTGCCATGATGACCCGTTTGTTCTCAAGCAGTCCCCTGCGAATCCCAATTACCTCATTCCATCCCATGCCTATCCAGAGTTTCTGAATGCCCTGCGTCATGTCATTCATAAGGAGCGAATCGACCTTCTGATCCCGACTACCGACTCGGATGTAAAGGTTCTCGCCGAACATCGCAACCGAATTCCCTGCCGGCTTTTTCTACCGCGATCGGAGACTATTGAGCTCTGCCAAGACAAGTACGCGCTGGGGGAGCTCTTACGCTCTCGCGGCGTGCCAGCTCCGGCGACATTTCTTGTGACCGATCTGGCCTCCATAGACGATTTGTTCGCTCGGCTTGCCCCACGATCACCGCTCTGGTGCCGAATTCGGAGCGGCAGTGGCTCGATGGGGGCGATACCTGTCAAAAGTCCTGAGCAAGTCCGAGCCTGGATCAAATACTGGGAAGAGATGCGCGGTACTCCCCCCTCGTCTTTCACCGTCTCAGAGTACCTTCCTGGCCGGGATTTCGCGTGTCAAAGTCTCTGGAAGAATGGGCTGCTTATCCTGATTAAGACGACGGAGCGCCTCTCATACTTCGGCGGCGGCAGCGGGCCCAGTGGCGTCTCGTCCATCGGCGCCCTTCACAAGACCGTTCGTGATTCCAGAGTGATGGCGGTAAGCACAAATGCTGTCCGCGCCCTGGACAAAACCGCATCCGGAGCCTTCAGCGTGGACCTTAAAGAGGATAGCGACGGGCAGCCCTGCGTCACCGAGATCAACGTTGGCCGATTCCTCACGGGGACGTCTATCTTCGATCTCACCGGACGCTACAACATGGCAGCGACGTACGTCCACCTGGCGCTCGGCGACAGGGTCAAGATCGAGGATGCATACGACGTCGCCGAAGATCATTATATGGTCCGTGATCTCGACACAGCCCCCGGCCTTTTTCATGCCGAAGAACTCTACGACGGCCTCGTAGATGTACGAAGCCGCCGCGGCCGGAAGCAACAATAGAACCGCCGACGGACAAGGAGGAGCGACATGGGTTTCGCACCGCCGCACGACGAGCTCCAGAAAGTAACCGTCCAGATTCTCGGCCCCAAAACCAAAGGCCAAGAGAAACAGTTCAAACAACAGTTTGACAGCTTCAAGCAGGACATGCGGAAGGTGCTATCAAAATACCCCTTAGTGAAGGGCAAGGTCATCCAGGTTACCTATGAAAAGAAGAAGACGGGCCAAGTCTTCAAGTAGTGCGTGTGCATCAGCGGCCTTGGACCAACCGGCACTCGATGACGCGAGTCAGATCGTAGGGGCAATCGAGATCTCAGGGGGCTTGGATCGCCATACTAACGAAGCCCTCCTCGTCGAGATTCAACAGCTCGCGAAGCACCATGGGCTCAATATCAGAAGGCTCGCCGCGGAGAGACTAAAAGGAGGGTCTCACGTGGAAGGCTCCTGATTTGCCGGCCCGGCCTCCGACGGGAAGATCATGCCCATCTCTTGAAACTCGCTCATGGCCGTCGCCATGAGCGCAGCGGCAGCCTCCTGTCTACCGCTTCGCCCGTACAGTGCCGCCAACGAAAGGTTACAGCGGGCGCGGAGCGGCCTCATGCCAAGTTCCTCCGTCAGCGCGATGGCTTCGCGGTAAGAGGTTTCCGCTTTCCCCGGCTCTGGAGGATCGAGCACCGCCGCACCTTCCGCGAGATGGTAGAGAGCATAGGCTTGGTGCCCGCGTTCGCCGTGCTTGCCGGCCAACGCGAGAGCTTGTGAGGCGAGCTGCATGGCCTCGTCGATGAGGCCGGTCAACAGACATGCCTGGCTCAGCGAGCTGAATCTGATCGCCTGGCTCGCCGTTCCCCTCATGGAGGCATGAAGTTCGAGGGCCTCTTTCAACAGAGGTAAGCCCTCAGAGGCGCGTCCGGACAGCACATATGCAGATCCCAATCCCTCCCCTAGGAATGGGAATAGGAGACGGATGTTCCACACACGCGCAAGTTTCACCCCCCGCTCAAGTATTGGGATCGCGCGCACGAGATCCCCTTGCCGGAGCAACGCCCGGCCAAGTCCTGCGCAGGCGGATGTGAGGCTTGAGGGATGATCCGCCAGCTCCGCATTGCTCAAGGCCGCCTGGGCCATACCAATAGCCTGGTGAAACTCGCCACGCTCAGCCAGACACAACGCTAGCCAAGTTCGCGAATGAACAGAAGCGATATAGGGCAAGCCGAATCGCTCCCGGCTAAGCTCGCCCTCCAAACAATGGACGTTCTTCGCAAGAAAATCGCCCCCACGCTTGTACTGCCCCAAGTCGAAATGGACATGACCGAGGTAGATATTGGTCGCCACCTCGAGCCCTAAATCGCCGTTCTCTTTAGCGACGGATAGGGCCACCTGACCGGACTCGATCGCCCGGTCGTGTGCGCCAACTTGTCGGAAGTAGTCCGTCAGATAGGCGCAGACGCGACCGAGGCGTGAGCGATCAGCCAACTCCCCCGCCAAGTCTTGGGCCTCACGAAGGTAGTCCAAGATTTTGCTGAACTCCCCGAGCGGCAGCAGTGAGCTCCGAAGATCAAAGCGGATGTCGATCGCCTGCTCGCGTGTGTCACCACTTTCCGGGAGCCGCGTCAGCGCAGTAAGCGCCTGTTCGAACCAAGCAACTGCCTCGCGGTTAGCAGATCGCGCGAAGGCCTTCGCTCCCGCCTGGCGAAGATAGAGCACGGCCTTGTCCCACACCTCGCCATGAAGTGCATGGTGGCCCAGTCGCTCGACGTGTTCGGCCAGACGGTCCCGATAGAGCCGTTCGATAGCCTCCATCACTCGGGCGTGGAGTATCTGACGCCGTTCATGGAGGACGCTCGAAAGTGCGACGTCATGGGTCAGAGCGTGCTTGAATGTGTACTCCGATTCGGGGAGAAGGCTTGTCTCATAGAGGAATTCGGAGGCTTGGAGGTGGTTCAAACCCCGGCGAAGCTCCTCCTCGGGAACGTCTGCTATCGCCTGAAGGACGGCCAGAGGCAGATCCTTACCGATCACCGCCGCAGACTGCAGCAGGCGTTTCTCGTCGGGAGGGAGTCTGTCGATCCGAGCAGTCAGCACCGCTTGAACGGTAGGGGCGACATCGATATTCGTCACACTCTTTGTCAGCCGAAACGCTCCGCGCTCGCCCGTCAGCAAATGTGTCTCTACGAGCGTGCGAATGCTCTCTTCGAGAAAGAGCGGATTCCCCTCGGTACGCTCGATGAGAAGACGCCGGAAGGTATCCAGACTCGAGTCCTCTCCGAGAATCGTCTGCAAGAGCTCCTCGGCGTACTCTGGCGGCAATGGGTCGACCCGAAGCTGGGAATAGTAGGTTTTGCTGCCCCATGACTGATGGTACTCCGGCCGATAGTTCACGATGAGGAGGATCCGTGCTGCGGGAATTCTCTCGACCAGGCTGTCAAGGAAGGCCTGCGTCTCGGTGTCGATCCACTGCAGATCCTCGAAGACCAGCAGGAGCGGCTGAACTTGGCTCTCCCTCAACACAAGCCGCAGACAGGCGTCCAATGTGCGTTGCCGACGCTGAGCCGGGTCGAGGGCCTGCCATGCCGGATCCTCGATTGGTACGTCCAAGAGTGTCAAGAGAGGCGGAAGTAGCGGCTCCAGGGTCTTGTCCAACGTGAGAAGCTTCCCGGTCAGTTTCTCCCGAATCTTTCGCCAGTCATCCCGGTCCTCGATCTGAAGATAGGCCTTCAGAAGGTCGATGACGGGACGATAAGCGGCCGTCCGTCCATAGGACACAGATCCGCTTTCGAGCTGAAACCAGCCAGTTGTTAGCTGAGAATGGGTGAACTCCCAGACCAAGCGGGACTTCCCGACACCTGGCTCGCCTACCAGAGCGACGACCTCCCCACGGCCGGCCCCCGCCCGCTGCAGGGCGCGAGCCAAGGCCCGGAGCTCTGACTCGCGGCCAACGAAACGGGTAAGCCCACGCGCCGCGACCACCTGCATGCGCGTCCGCGCAAGTGAAGCTCCAACCAGTTCGAAGACTTCCACCGGGGCCGACAACCCTTTGATGGGAACGGGCCCCATCGCCTTGACTTCAATAGACCCTGCCGCCAAATGAAGCGTGTCGGCGGTCAGCCGAATGCTTCCCGGGATCGCCAGCTGTTCCATCCGCGCCGCCAAGTGTGTCGTTTGCCCAATGGCAGAGTAGTCCATGTGGAGGTCATTGCCGATCGTCCGTACCACTACTTCACCAGAGTTGAGACCGATCCGGGCCTGGACCTCGATGCCGTGCGACCGCCGAACCTGCCCAGTGTAATGGCGGATGGCCGACTGCATCATGAGCGCGGCGTAACAAGCGCGGGTCGCATGATCTTCATGAGCGAGAGGGGCGCCAAAGAGAGCCATGATTCCGTCGCCCATCACCTGGTTCACCGTGCCCTCGTACCGATGCACCGATTCCATCATAAGTTCCAACACGGGATCGATGAGCCTGCGAGCCTCCTCAGGGTCGCGATCAACGATCATCTCCATGGAGCTCTTCAGATCGGCGAAGAGCACCGTGACCTGCTTGCGTTCGCCTTCAATTGCGTTCCTGGAGGTAAGGATTCTGTCCGCGAGGTGCTTTGGGGTGTAACTCCCAGGAGATGGGTGGCTGCTTGAATCGGTCAGCACTGCGCCGCAGGCGTGGCAGAACCTCTGGCCTGACCCCACGGGATTCCGGCAGGTCGGACACGTGAGTCCAAAATGGGTGCCGCAGTCCCCACAGAATCGCGCGCCTTCAGGGCTCGGAGATTGGCACTGCGGGCATTTCATTCCGGCGTCTCCAAGGGGGGGATTTAAGCGATAAAGCAATGTGCGTAGGTTAGTCGGCCGAGCAAGTACAGTCAAGCACGCCTGCTATCAGGCCTGATGACGACCGGCGCCTTCAACGCTGCATCGTGACACGGAGGTCTCATCTCTATCATTGTGACCCGATCGGACGTGCACCAACCGGAGGAGATTGACCCAACCCGGGAACGCTGGTCCTGCACGAAGAACTCGCGAGTCACGGCATTGGGGACTCGCGCCGTCCACCCAACGAAGAAGGCCAAGGGCAAGAAGAAACAGAAGTACACGCGGAGGATATTCTGCTCCCTCTCGCGCTTCCTTCTTCTGTTGGGCCATGACCTCCTCCCAGACCTTCCGCGCGATGGTCTGATCCTCAGGTCTGAGACCCGTCCCTCGCATGACTACTCCCTCGCCGCCTGGCCACCTGGCCGCGTCTTCGTCATCAGGTCAAGGAACGGGGGCGCTCGGTTCCCCGTGAAGAACCGGAAATGAGCTACACGTAACAGCTATTGATTACGGAACCGCTGCCATCCCACCAAGCTGACCATGCCGAGGCCGAGGAGCAGCCACGTCGCCGGCTCGGGAATGCTGTTCCCGGTCAGTGAGAATGTGGCGTTGAACGTCGGAGCTGTCGCCGGCGTAGGCCCGACGATGTCGGCGCCAACTCGAAGCCAATCCGGGTCCAAGAACGTGTCGCGGGTCCATGACTGCAAGTCCGTGGAGCCCGCGGGGAACGGCGTGCCGGGCGGGACGATCGGCCGCGGCGCCGATAGCCACAAGAACTCCCCCCCTGCCGTGGTGATCTCGACTTGCGGCACGAAGAAATAGTGATCGGGCGGGAGTGACAAAGGGGTGGTGAAAGTCACGTCGAACTCCACCTCTTCACCGGTTGTCGACCCGTTGCCGCCCGTCGTTTGATTTGGGATTGGATGGATGCCGCCGGGCAAAACCGAATTGAGCGCGCTGAAGGTGTTGGCCAGGACCTTGGTACTGAAGATGAGATTGCCGGGGGAAGGTGCCGTGTCGCGGTCGACGAACTCCACGTCCGATGGCGAATTGACTCGCGTCGGAACCTTCAACGTGGAGAAAGTAGGCGGTCCGCTGGTCCGGCCAACATCCGAGTCAGCGGGAAACACCCGGTAGATCTCGACGCGGACCTCGCCGATGTTGGCGGGTGTCGCGCCGCCGGTCAGCAGACCAGTGAACGTCGCGCTGGTGATCGAGGTGGGGCCAGTGAGGACGAAGTCGTCGGCCGATTCGATCTCGAACTTGCCCGCACTCTCCGGACGTGACGCGGTCGCCATTTTCCCGTCCGGATCTCCGGTGCTGAAGAAGAATGGTGTCGCCGTCACCGGAGCTGTCAAGAAGAGAAAGGCAAGGACAGCTACCAAGAAAGAGATGGCCCGTGTCATGTTCATACCTCCAGTCCCATCGGTCGCGGCTTATGGCATGTCTCGAGATGTCCCGGTGGCCCTCTCTCGGCCCCGAGCGGTGGGCGGGCCCATGGGGAGCGACCGCCGCAGTGTCGGTGAGCAAGCCTATGACATCGTCATAGTCGGCGTTGTCATAGATTCCCGGAAGCCAGATCGGATCGGGGGGGCTCGCGTGCGCGAGGAGCGGGAGCGTCCCACAGGAGGCAAGCAGGACAAGCACGAGGCAACG